>ERZ795047.1160-NODE-1160-length-28961-cov-5.534560_pt1 | contig 28961 bp, 13 predicted proteins | sample MGYA00375131_ERZ795047 | MGnify/ENA primary metagenome ERZ795047 (study PRJEB30176, sample SAMN05720228) | activated sludge metagenome | isolation source: Anaerobic digester | place: Japan | collected 2015-05-20 ...
GTGATGAAAGAGATGAAGGTTGTAATAGTTTTTATTTGGCAGAATTTTCTACTGAAGAAGAATATTCAAATAGTGGTTACAAAATTTATTTGAAAAAAGCTCCAGATTATTATGGATGTTATGATAAAGATATTTCTACAATTGAGATTGATTATCCTAAGACCAAAGCAGAATTAAATCAAATGACAAATAGGTCAGAAGAATGTGATAGATTTTCTAAAATATGTATAGAAGATGAAGTTGGTTGTAGAGAGTATTCTCCAGTAGATGATTATTCGGGTAGCCCAAATATACCGGGTATTATTGGGGGTAATGTTTGTGATGAACGATGTGTTGGTTATGAGACTTATCGTCAAATGCCTACTGATTTTGCGCCAACTGAATTTCCACTTTATTTTATACCTAGTGAAGGGGAACAATGTAATAGTAATAATGTTGGTTGTGATGAATTTACTAATATAGATGAATTAAATAAAGGAGGAGAGAGTTTACAATATTATAATCATCTCAGAAGATGTGAATTACCAACAGAGAATAATCAAAAAACTTATTATTCTTGGGAAGGTTCAAGTGATAAGGGCTATATTTTGAAAGTACATAATTTACTTCCAGTAAATGAAGAAACTGCTGGATATATTGCGAGTTTAGATTTTGGTTCTCTTGATAATGATATAAATCAAGCTTTTGGAGAAGGATCTCCAGCTTATTTTGATGATTATAAAGAAGCTTTGGAGAAAAATTATGGTTTATGTAATAATGAAGTTTATAAACAAATAATAGATGGGGAAGGAACAGAATACAAAGAAAGTGAAGGTTGTCGTGCTCTTTATAATAAAGAAGGACAAATTTATTATCGTATTTTAGATTTAACAGTTACAGTTTCAAATGATTGTCAACCATTAAGAAAAACTGATTCTTTGGTTGAAATTGATCAATATATTAAAGGTAAAGAGCAATGTGAATTTAAAAAAGGAGTATGGGAAAATAATAATGAATGTAAGAGATGTTATGCTGGTGGAGAATATAGAGAAGGTTTGTGTTATTATTGGACTATTCCTGCTGAATCCAGTTCTTGTCCAGCTTCAGCTAATGGCTGTCGTGCTTATAAAGGAAATAAGAGTAATAATATAGAAACAATTATATCTTTTAATTTTGAAGGAGGAAAAGATAGTGAGAAAAATGATGAAGGATGGGGTGATTCTTTAGTAAAAATTTCATCAGAAGCACTTCATGTAGTAGGACATTCTTTGGAAATTAAAAAAGAGGCTAGTTATAAGTTTGGAGGAGACCGTTTAGAAGAGGGACAATGGTATCAACTTTCTTTTTGGGCTAGAGGTAATACCCAAAAATTAACCATATCTTTGAATGGTAATAATAATATAATAGGTGATTTTACTTTTGATAAAATTTCTAATTCTTCTAAGAAAGTAAGTGTTGGTACTGAATGGAAATATTATAAATTAGGTCCAATTCAACTAGATGGTGTAAAAGAAGAGATGTCATTAGTTTTTGCTTCTAATGAAAATAATAATTATTATATTGATAATTTGGCTTTGACTAAATTATCAGATCAAACTTATCTTATAAAAGATTCTTGGAAGAAAAATTATGATGATATAAGTATTACAGATGTGCCTCTTGTTTGTGATCAAAATCCAGATGATGCTTATCCAGGAGAAGCTTTAGGCTGTCGCGCTTATAAAGATATAACTACTCCAAATTTATCTAATAATACTTTTTATGCTACAGGATTTGAGAAGTTATGTCGTGAAGACGCGGTTGGTTGTACAGCAATGTATGATACTTATAATAATGAATCAGAAGATATAGAAGTATATAATGCTGAGTGTTCAAGTATGATTGATGAATCAGTTTGTAGGATGGAAGTAAATAATCAAGAATATAAATGTGATTTAGTAAATGGAGCTAGAAGTTGTATAATTGATGAAGCAATAATTCTTCCAGCTGATTTTGTTTTTCAAAATAATAAAGATGGTATTAAAAATATAATTGCTAAATTATCTCATCCTACGATAGGTGTAATACGTTCTTTAATTATTTCATCTTCTACTATCATTATTCCTGCTGACACACCAAAAGATTCTCCTTTATTTTTAACTTATACTAAGAATTCAGTTTGTGATTCTAAAAAAATGGGTTGTCAGAAAGTGGCTGAAGAAGAAAAATTAATTAAAAATAGAACTAAGGATGTTTTTGATTTTCCTATGGATAGATATTTCTTAAATCAACCTGATAATTATGATGACACTTTATGTTCAGCTGAGACATATGGTTGTAATGAATTTACTAATGAAGATGGTGGAATAGAATATTTCAAAGATCCAACAATTTTGGGTAATGTTTTGTGTTCTTATCATTCATCAAATGTATCAAATTTTCAATCTGGTTGGTATATGGATAAAGTTGGAAGATGTAAAAATAACAATGAAACTCTTTGTGTTAATGATAAGCAATGTGGTGAAAATGATTCTTGTGATATTACAAAAAAAGTACCTTGTTATGAAAATTATCAAGATTTGAATGGTACTTATGGTTTGTGGTCTAATAATTCTGCAGGTTATAGAGGTTTTATTGGTCAATGTCCAGAAGATCAAAAAAATTGTGTAGAATTGAAAGATCCACAAGATACTTCACAATTTTATCCTGAAGGTAAGTCTTATTATTATATTTTTGATGACAAGATGAAGGATTTGCAAAGTCAATGTCAAGGTCAAGTAAATTTGGTTGATGGTTGTGTGCTTTTTGATCGGACAGATAGACCAACTAAACTTTTTAATAGTGAAGCTACTTATGAAAAAAGTAGTGAGTATGATTCAAGTCAAAAAACAAAATATAAAACAGTTTTACCTGTTACTACTGGTAATAAAGATACTAATTTAATTTTGAAAGTAAAAAGAGATCGTGAATGTTCGGAATGGTTGTATTGTCGGACATCAGTAGATGAAATAGATGAAAATGGCAAGTCTTATAAAATTTGTCCTGATTATGGAGTATGTAATCAAATGGATGAAAATGGAGTTTGTAAATCAGAAGTTTCAGATTTTAAATTTGGACAACAAAAAAACGATATCTTAACTATTGAAACATATACTAATAGAAATGTTGAATGGAATGATCCTGAGTATGTTGGTTATTCACTTTTGAATAAAAAACATATTGGTACTTTTAGTCTTGATCAGTCTGGAGATGGAAAAGAGTTTGTTTTGAAAAATATTGATAATAAAACTGGTAATAATGAAATAAAACCTATTTGTAAAGCTTATCCAGAAGAAACTTCACCTTTTGATCCAAAATTAGTTACTAATGAACCAAAATCGGAAGTTTTAGGGGATAAAAATAGTTCAACTACACCACCTTTTATTAGATACAAAAGAGAACCATTTACTCTTTATGTTGGGGCTAATATTTGTCAAACAGATGATTGTGGCTGTGATTATATAAAAGTGGATTATCAAGGTGGTGCAGTAACAGACTATTGGCCAATTACTAAGGAATTTACAATTCCACCGGGTATTTGTACTGGTAGTGGAGAAGGAGTAGGTAAGCCATGTATGAGTAATGATGATTGTAATCCTAATTCACAAGCATGTTCATTGATAGAAACAAAGAATAGTTATTATGGTACTAAGGGTTTTTGTTTGGAACATGATGAGAGTCGTCCTTTATCTATTAAAAGTAAAGATTTAAATGCTTATCCTTGTTTAACTTGGTTGCCTTTTGATGTTCGTACTAATAATACAGATTCTTATAATACTAGATTAGAAGCAGGTTATTATCCGGGTTTGGATACCACCAAAGGCAATAAAGGTGAGGTTTATTGTACAGAATCAACTCAAGGATATTTGTATAGTAAGAAAAATTATAAGGATAATTTAATAGAAGAAGATTTTAATATTATTTCTCCTGTTATTGTTAATAATAAGTATGTTATTAACAAAGATAATCCTTGTGGGTATGATGTGAAAAAAAATTGTAATGCTAAATGGTTTTATACTAATTTACAAAAAATGATGTGGAATGAGATTGGTTCTACGGCTACAGTTCTTTTTAGTCGTATTCCATATCATGTATTTAAAGCTTATCAAGGTGACGATAAAAATGATCCAAATGAAGATCATGCTAATCCTTGGGATTCATATTGGAATATTTATAATGAGAACAACGAATCACAAGCTTTGAAAGGTTTTGAAAATTTTTACTCACCTTCAAAAAATTTTGAAATAACAAATTATAATTTTTTACTTGGAATTAAAAAGCTTATTTTATTAGATGATATTAGATCATTATATATTTCTCCAGTACTTTTCAAAAAGAAAAATAATAAATTATTTTATACAAGACAAAATGAATATGATAACAATGGTTGGAACTCAGATGACCATGGTTTTACTTTATTTAAAAATTTAAAAATTGATGTAGAAGGTTTGAAAAATGTTTATGAAAATAAGGAAAAATTTGCGGAAATTGTTAAAGGTGATTTTAATAAATATCCAGATTTTTCTAAGTCCAATTTTATTTATACATCTAATGCTTATGGAATTAAGGAGGAGGAAGGTGAGGCTATGCTTTATCCAACGGTTGAAGATGGTAGAGGTGGAGGAGGGACTATGTATACTTATAGTTTTTATGGGGAAAATAAAAGAGATGAATCTATTAGAGTAGGAGTAATAATAGATGTTTCTGATCCAAAAGATTATTATAATGATGAAAACAAATCTTGGGATACTCCATGTTTGGTTGATGAAACATTGGATAAAGATGGAGAAAGAAAAAATTCAGTTTATGATATTGTAAATAAAGCTGTTAATACTAATGAACCAAATGTTGAATTTATTGGTAATAATAACAACAAAAAATATATAATAAGTAATTTTGTGACAGATTTTAATATTGAAGACTCAACAAAAGATAAGTATAGAGAATATGCAATTATAATGTTTAATTTTAAAAAAGATAACAAAGGTAATTTTTATAGTACAATTGTAAACAATAATAATGATCTTTTATTGGGGGGTGTATTTAGAGAGTTTCAAGAAAAAGACTATGGTTATGCTGCTAAATTTCTTTATGGTTTGTCTATGAGTGTAACAGCTGATTTAAAAGCTAAGTGTACTGAATTTACTACTGTGCACCAAGATATAAATTCTGTTTCAGATTCAAATAATAAACAGCTGAACAAAGCTTGGACAGATAGGTTGTGGATTGAAGCTCAGAAAAAGGATCAATCTTTAAAAATTCATGAATATTTTAAATTATATAATTTAGATAAAAATGGTGGTAATGCGTATGGAGTTTTACCAGATATGGATTCAAGTGATTTGAAAAATTTAAATAATAATAGTAATAATAATTTAAGTATTTGGGATAAAATAATAAAGTATTATTTTGTAGATCCACAATATCAAAATTATCCACTTACTTGTAATAATTGTTCGATAATATCAAAGTCAAGACTAGATTATGAAAGTGTAAGTATTTTCCAGAGAGATCAATATTTGTGCAATGGTTTTTCTTATTATAAGGATTATTGTAATTATTGTGATTCATTATTATATGGAGAAGATAAAGGACCTTATAAAGATTTTGTAAATAATTATAAAAATAATTATCCTAAGGTTGGTTGGGGCAATGATATAATTAATTTTAATGGTGAAACAGTAATAAAAAATTTATTTGCAAAAGCTTTTAAAGTAGTTAAAAGATCTGATGGTGATGTTTATAAATATGAAGTTGTTGATGATTGGGATGATGCATATTTATTATCTACTAAAAATAATCTCTTAGCTCCACAAATTTATTCTTTGAATGTGGAGAGATGTGGACAGGTAGGTAGTAATGATTGTGTAGCTTATAAACCAAATGATTTTACTATTAATAATGTTGGTTGGGATCAATATGGAAAGAAAGAGCCTATTGTGGCGATTGGTTCTTATTCTGCACAAGTCAAGTTTTTTGTCTTTGCTGATGAAAATAAAATGCCGATTAAGAGTATTAAGATTGATTGGGATAATGATAAACAAGGTAAAAAATCAATATATAATGATGAAATTGGAGGTTTTTATGCTAATAGAAAACCATATTGTGAAGTGAGAAATCATTGTTTTGTAGATGGTAAAGATACTCAGCTTACTTGTAAAATTGATGAAGATTGCGCTGGTATTTCTTCTGAAGCAACTTGTAAAGATAATGGAAAAGGAAGATTGAGTTTTGGTGATTCTGCCCGCGCTTGTATTAATAATTTTTATTCAGTTACTTATAACTATGTTTGTAATGCAAATAGTGAAAAAGCAAAATCATGGGATGTTATAAAGAACAGTCTTTCTACTGAAGAAAGAGCTGCTTTAGGCGCTAAGGGTTATAATGAAAATAATGAAAAGGCTAAATATTGTATTTTTAAACCAAAAATACAAGTAAGAGATAATTGGGGATGGTGTAATGGTAATTGTGATCAAGATTATAAGGGTTGTTATGAAAAAAGTAATGGATGTTCTAATGATGATGATAACGCTTGGACACCTTATCCAGGAAAAATTATAGTAGTAGCAAAATAATTAAATTCATGTGAAAAAAATAAATTTATCACAATTTATTCAAAGTATTAGTAAGTTGATTAATTTTTTGAAACGCAATCAGAAAAAATCTATTTTATTTTTCTGTTTAGTTTTGTTAGGAGTATTTTTAGTTGTTCAGCCAGCAAGAGGAGCAGATTTAGGAGATGCTATTTTAAAAGCTATGGCTGGACTTTTTCAAGGTTTTACAGCACTGGCTTTGGGAGGAGTTACTTTTTGTTTAGAATTTTTCTTGAACATTGCTAAATATAATGGTTATGTTGAACCTAGTACTCAGATTGTAGTGGTAGGTTGGACTTTGGTGCGTGATGTAGCGAATATGTTTTTTGTGTTTATTTTATTAGTGATTGCTTTTGGTACTATTTTAGGAGTAGAAAATTATCAATGGAATAAATTGTTAGGAAAATTAATTTTTGCAGCTATTTTTATCAATTTTAGTAAAATGATTTGTGGTTTGTTTATTGATGTAGCTTATGTTTTTTCTTTAACTTTTTTGAATGCTATTGTTAATACTGCTCAAGGTAATATTCTCCATGCTTTTCACATGCCTAAATTATTAGAATTTTCTAATTCTTCGGAGGTATTGAATAATACAGGTATAACAGCAGTAAATTTAGCAGTTTCAAATTTTGCAGCTTTTATGTTTGCTGTAATGTTGTTGTTTACTATGGGAGCTTATTTAGGAATAATGTTGGCTCGTATGGTAGTGCTTTGGTTGTTAATAATTTTGTCACCATTGGCTTTTATTTTTCAAATCATGCCACAAACACAAGAATATGCCAAACAATGGTGGTCAAGGTTTACTAAACAAGTTTTGGTTTTACCAGTAATGACTTTTTTTCTGTGGCTAACTTTGGCAACTTCAAGTTCTGGAGATATAGCTAATACTATTGGAGTTGGTTTTGAGGGTACTCTTTTGGAAACTACAAATTTACCTTCTTCTTTAGTAGAAATAACCAGTTTTAATAATATGGCTAATTTCCTTGTTCCTTTTGCGATAATGATTGCTGGTTTGACGATAGTAGGACAAATGGGAGTAGTAGGTGGTGGTTTGGCTAGTAAAGCTTTAGATTTAGGAAAGAGAGTAGGTGCTATTGCTTCTGGTTATGCTTTGGGTAGAAAGGTGGCTGGTGGTGTGGTTGGTACAGTAGTTGAAAAAGCAGAAAAAGGTGCTAAATTTGGTTTAAAGAAAATGCCTGTTATAGGTGGTGATGCTTTGGCTCGTTATAGAAAGATAATAAAATCAGGTGCCAGTTTTGCTTGGTCAAAAGTATCTGTGGCAAGAGATAAATTAGCTCAAAATTTAGAAAGTAGTAGTAAAGAAAGAGTTAAATTACAAAGAGATTTGCGTCAGGAAACTGATCCAGAGAAAAAAGCAGAAATTCAAAAAAAGATTGATGAATTAACTGCTTCAGATACAGCATTTAGTAGTGTAGGTAGATTTGCTAAAAGATTTTTAGCATTAGGGGTTGAATCAAGTGGTAGAGCAAATAAACGTGCGGCAAATTTTGAAGATTGGGCAAGAGGTCAAAAAGAAATAGAAGAAAGTAATTATAGTTTGAGTGATACTTTAGGAGGAGATTTGAAAACAAGAAAGAACGCTGAAGTTGTAATAGCAAGAAGTAATCAAGAAAGTAATGCTAAAACAAGATTAGATAAAGAAGTTGCTTTTTTATATAGAAAAGATAAAGCAAAAATGGATGCATTAAAAGAAGAAGAACAAGAGGCTCGAGAAGCACTTTTGAGATTTAATTCTTCAGACCATGTAAATAGTGAGAGGGATAGAACAAATGCTGCTCTTGAAAAAGCAAGTAGTAAACAGGCACAACAAGAAGAAAAAGTTAGAAAAATACAAGTAGAAATATCTGTTAAACAAAATGAAATTAGTAAGTTAGGAGGTAATTTAAATAGTGATGTAGTAGGTGGAATTGTTTCATTAGCAGGTAATAGGGGAGTAAAATTAAGTTTAGCTAATCTTTTTAATTCTTTGGGTGAGGAAGATAAAGGAAGAGTAGATGCTTTAAGAAAAAAATGGTATAAAAGTGAACATGGAAGTGAAGGAGATTATGATTCAAATTCTGATGTTTATAAAGAACAAACTGGTGAAGCATTGAGACAATTATTAAAAAATAAAGAAATAAATGGAAATCAAGATTTCAATACAGGTTTAAACCAATTGTTTGTTGAACAATTTCCTAATCAAGCGATAGAAATAATAAATAAGGCACAAGAAAGTCAAGAAGATAATGAATTGAATAGAGCTCAAAGTATATTACAAGAACAACGAAAAAAATATGCTAAAGAAAGTAAAAGTTTAGAAGAATCAGAAAAAGCTAAAGAAAAGGCTATTGAAGAAGCTGAAAAATGGACACCTGATAATGTAGAAAATAGAAGAGAGTCTTTAAGAAAGAGTATAAATGATCTAAATACAAGTCCTGAACAAAGAGCAAAAGATGAAGAAGAACTTTCTAAATTAACAGGAACTACTGGTAGTTTAGAAGAAATAACTGCAGCTATGGCTAGAGTGGATACTATTAAAGCTAAACAAAATAATCTTGTAAAAAGTAGTTTTGGATTGAGAGCTATTTATGCTAGAGAACAGGCAGGAGTTGCTGCTGGGGATAGAGCCAAAGCTGAAGCTGAAGCTCTTAATATTGTTCAAGCTACAGATATTGGTAGTCAATTAGTTGATGCTTTGAATGAAGTTGAATTTGGTAGAAAACAAGCTGAAGAATTTGCTCAAACATTAAAAAATCAAAAATTGAATAAGTTTTTAAGTGGTGCTGCTAAAACAATGGAAAAAGTTTTAACAAAATGGAATAAAGAAGGAAAAGGTAATCTTAAAGAATTAGATAGAATGTTAAGTGAAGCTTCTGCTAAAAATGTTTTTGTTGGTGCGAGTGTTCAATCTCAAAAATTAGAAGAAGCAAAGTCTGAAGGTGTACAAGCTTCAAAGAAAGTAGAAAATTGGGCTGGAGATTTAGCTCGTAATATTCCTCGTGGTAGTCGTTCGCCTTCTACTGTTATGTCTTCTTTGTTAAAAGAAACTCAAAGTCAATTTGATCAATATGGAAGAGTTGATGGATCTGAAGCTGCTGTTAAACATATTTTTAATGCTGTTTTAAAAAGAAGAAATGGACAAGAATTAGATTTAGAAGATAGACGTATGGCAATGGGTGCTTGGATGAAAATTGATAAAGAAAGTTGGAATGATGATTTTTTTGATGCTATGGTTAAGTTAGTTCAAAGAAGTAAAGATCGTAATAATAAGATGACTGATCAAGAAAGGAATATTGCTCAAGAAGTAGACAGGTTTTTAGCTCGATCTGGGGCTAAGTATAATTTTGATGAAAGAACTGGAAAATGGAAAACAGACGGTGAATATACTAGAGATTTTACAGCTATGTTTCAAAATTTAGCTTCTACAGGAGGTGATGTAGAAGCGGCAATCGCTCATAAAAAAATTTCTGAAGAACAACGTCATCGAAAAGAAGAGGGAAAGACAGGAGAAGAATTGGATTATTGGAAAATAGCAGAAGCTTTAAAATTGGATGTTATTTTAAATAAAACCTATGCAGAAAATCAAGATTATATTCAGGTAGCTACTACAGAATTTAGGAAAAATGCTTTGGCTAATGGTCATGCAGAATCTGGTCTTAATCAAGAATTTGATGCAAATAAGGGAATTTATCGCTTTAATACTTTTTTAGAAGCTCAAGCAGGAATGTTGACTGAGTTGTCTAAGTTGTCTTCGAGTGAATTATTAAAATTTCAAATTCATTCTTGGGGTGATTTGGATATGAATACTGGTTTATTAAAAAGGGTTAGTAGAGAAAATTTTGCTGCATTAACTAGAAATGTAAAAAGTGAAATAGATTTACGTTTTATGAGTCCTCGTACTTTAGCTAAATTATTTGATATTGATGAAAAGGAACAAGTTGATAAAAGTGGTGGTATAGCTCATCTTGGTGGCCAAAAATTAAAAGATGCTTTTACAGACATAAATGGACAATTAGATAGAGCAGCCTTAAATCTTCATTCTTTAAGAGATAATATTTTACCAAAAATACTTGGTAATACTAGTGCTTTTGGTTTGATGTTAAAAAACTTATTTGAATTAAGAGAAGATGATATTGTTAATGGAACATTTAAATTAGAATTAGTTAGCGGTAAAAAAATAAATGGAATTGATGGATTAGTGAATGAATTTAGAAAATTATATGAGATGAAGGAAATTACTGAAGATGAATTTCATCAATTATTAAGAATTCAAGAAGATTGGAAGAAAGGTTATATTATTGAACCTAGGACATTATCTCAAAAAAAACAAGCAGAAAGACATATTATTTAAAAATTTTATTTTGAATTAGAATAAAATAATTATTATGGGACAAACATTATTTGAATTAGAAAAACAATCTTGGAGTAAAGCAAAAGAAAATTGTTTTAAGTTTTTGGAGTTTGCTCAAGAAAATTTTTGGTTATCTGGAAAAACTGAAGAAAATAATTTTGATTCTATTTGGGATAAAATGCAGAAAATTTGTGATTTAATTGTGGAAACAAATAATGGTGAAGATCTGAGCTATCAAGAGAAACATGCTATAGCTTCTCTTGAAGGTGAAGAAATGAAAGAGTTTTTGGATAATTTAGTTTATTTGAATAAACATATAGAATTGAGTAGTAATGATAAAAAAAGTTTTGATAATTTTATTTTGACTTGTGAAAGAATTATTGAAAGTAAAAGAGGAGGAGAAAATTTTGATCAAAATCTTTTTAATATTTTAGATAGAACAAGAATATTGGAAGTTCAATTAGACGATAAATTTGAAACAGTATTATATTTATTAGGAATAAAAGGGTTTATTTTACCTTATTCTTTTTCTGAGTTTTCTAAAAAATTGTCCAGTCAAAATGAAAAAATAAATATGGGAAGGTTTTTGGTTACTTTGATAGATGCCAAGATAAATCAAAAAGAAGGTAATCTTTTTGTTGATTATGTAATTGCGAATGTTTTGTTTGATGAAGATCTAGTAGAAGTAGAAAATCGTGAATTATGGTTTAACTGGTTGGCAGTATATTATTGTTTGGACTTAGTTTGGTCTCGTTTTTCAAAATTGGATGATGTACAAAGATTATTTTTATTTCAAAATTATTATTACAAATCATTAGTAATGAGTTTGCCTTTAGAAAAATTTATTTCTGATTATGTGTCTGATTCTTTGGAGCCTATAGAATTTGTACATAAACACAAAAAGATGAAAGATTGGTTAGATAGTAATAAAGAAAAAGTTTTGGTAAATTTAGAAAATAATTCTTTTGAAATGTGGATCAATGTATTGAAAAAATATATTAGTTTAAATTCTAAGAATTATTTAGATGGATATAAAGTAAATGAATTTTTGAATAATTTATATGGTAATGTACCGGGAAGAGAACCTTTTATTAATTGGTTACGAAAATCATTTGCTGTTTATTTTAGTATAACAGAAGCTACATTAGTAGATTGGGATGATGTTTCAGAAGATAAAAAAATTTATGAATATGATAAAGAAATGGTAAAAGCAATTCTTTATTTTCAAGTAGGAGGTGTTAATTTAGAAAAAATTGTAGAGATGTTATCCAAAAAAGATAAAAAATTTGGTTTATCTGCTTTTGTTAGAGAAATAGAAAAGTTAGTTAATTTAGATAATGAAGAAGATGTTAGCAATATTTTAGATCTTAGTTCTTTGTTAAAAGAAAACCATCTCTTACCTGAAGATCAAGAAATAATTTTCTTTAATGAACAGACAGGTGGTTTTGAATTTAATAATGATTTAAGAGTTTAGTTTATGAGTTTGATTTTAGTTAAAAAATCTGATGGTACTCAAGTCCACATGACTAAGGAGGAATTTAAGTTATACCGAGAAAATTTACAAAAAAATCCACAAAATAAGACTAATCAAACGGTTGTACAAAAAACTGAAACAAAAGAAAAAATTTTATTACCAAAAGAAGAAAATGCGCAACCGATTAGTCAATCGGTTGTTGAGTCTAGTGATGAGGAAGAAATTTTATGGAGTGAGTTGGATAAAATAAAAGAAGAACCAGTATTAAAAAAAGCAGATCAAAATACTTCTGAAGAATCAGATCTGCCGATGATTCCTGTAGAAAGTAGTTTAGCTAATACTACACCAGTAAAAGATATTTTTGTAGGTGAAACAGTTAATGAAGAAATAAAAAAAGAAAAGCCCGATTTACCGATGATTCCTGCAGAAAGTAGTTTAGCTAATACTACACCAGTAAAAGATATTTTTCTAAATAAAACAAGTAATAAAAAAACTAAAAATTTAGTAAATGAAAATAAAAAAATTTTAAAACATTCATCCAATATTTTTAATAATAAACTAGAACAGACGAAAAAAAATATTGAATTAAAAAAACCAGTAAGCAAACAAACTGTAAAGCCAGAGAATAAAATAAATTTGGACTGGGAAAAAGAGGATAATAAATCTTTGTTAGAAGAAGATACTGAAGAAATAAAAAAATATCAGGGTTATACTGTTTTACCAGCTAGTAAAACTGATTTGGTAGAGAAAATTTTAGCTGAATTAGAATTTACTATTGCAGAAGAATTATTAGATAGAACTAGATCTTTGATTTTGTCTAGAATAAAAGATATTAGAACTGATGAACAAGTGCTTGAGTATGCGATGCGTAAAAAAGAAGCAGGTGGTTTGCATTTAACTACAGAACAAGCTGAGGAGTTAATAATTTCTATTAAAAAACATTTGGGTTTAAAAAGTGAAATTAAAAAAGATAATAAAGTTGAAGAAAGTTTAGAAAAGAAATCTTTATCAGAAGTTGTTTCTGAAACAAAATCCTCTTTGGTAAAACCTAAAAAAATTATTGGTCAAAAACCAGTTTTACATGATGTGGTGTTACCAAAAACTGAAGTTAGTGATAGTTCTAATAAAATAGTAGAAATGAGAAAAAAAAGTGTTGGTCCTTTGGATGAGTTGAGAACTTTTGATTTGCGTGATTGGAGAAGATTGTCTAGCAATCCAGTAAAAGCAGGAGAAGAATTGTTAGAAAAATTTATGGTTTTGAAGAGTGAATCATTTTTATCTTTTATGCAAGGAGTAGAAGCATGGAGACAGAGTCCTCTTTATTCTATGTATAAAGATATTATTGCTGTTTGTATTTCATCACAACAAAAAATTAAAGATTATCTTTTTAATCAAGATAAAAATAATATTTTGTCTCCTGAGGAATTTGATCAATTGGTCAAAGTGAATAAAAATTTGATATAATGTAGATAAGATGTTATAGATTCCCGCCTTGAATAGATTCCCGCTTTCGCGGGAATGACAAGAAAAGTAGGTGGAGACGGGAATGACAAGAAGAGAGTGGAATGACAAGAAAAAATAATAATTCCCCCCTAGAGGGGGTGCCTGTCTCGCCGTAGCTTTAGCGGAGGCGGAACAGGGGGGTGTTGGTTGATATTATAAGTTAATTGTTTATAAATTCTTGTTTTGAATAGATTCCCGCCTTCGCGGGAATGACAAAGAAGAGAGCGGGAATGACAAGAAAATATGTAAACACCCCCCAACCCCCCTCAAGGGGGGAATAAAGGGGGTGCAAGGGGTGTTGGTAAAACCCCTGTCATTCCCGTGACTGTGTTCGTTGAAGCTTTAGCGAAGGCGCAAAACGGGAATCCAGTAAAATAGAATTACAAAAACAAAAAGAATAAGGATTAAAAAATAGAACAAATTAAAATAAATAAAACACCCCCCAACCCCCCTCAAGGGGGGAATAAAGGGTGGAATAACAAGAACTTCCTTCCGCCTTCAGCGAAGGCGCAAAACGGGAATCCAGTAAAATAGAATTACAAAAACAAAAAGAATAAGGATTAAAAAATAGAACAAATTAAAATAAATAAAACACCCCCCAACCCCCCTCAAGGGGGGAATAAAGGGTGGAATAACAAGAACTTCCTTCCGCCTTCAGCGAAGGCGCAAAACGGGAATCCAGTAAAATAAAATTACAAAAACAAATAGAATTTAGATTAAACGAATAATGTTTAATACAACTGTCATTCCCGCGTAGGCGGGAATCCAGTAAATATAATATGAAAAAATTTTATAAAATATGCAACAATTCGTAGTACCACAATTTATTGATGTTGAAGATAAAATATTTGGACCAATAACCACACGACAATTTTTAATTTTAATGGCGACTGGTTTTATTATTTTTTTGGCTTATAAATATGCTGATTTTGCTTTATTTTTGACAATTACAATTATTTTTGGTGGATTAGGTTTGTTGTTTTCTTTTATGAAAGTAAATGGTCAACATTTTCATTATTTTTTGTTAAATATTTTACAAACTTTACGCAAACCTTCTTTACGAATTTGGAATAAAACATATTCTGATGCAGATCTTGATTATTTTAGAAAACAAGAAATTGAAGAAGTAACAAAAAAAGAAGAAGTAAAAATTCCTGGACGAAATCACATTCGTGATCTTTCTTTATTAGTTAATACAGGAGGTTTTTATCGACCAGATGATATTTTATAGGATAATTGTTATTTATGAGAAATGAAAAAAAACAAAAAAATAAAAATAGCAAGCCTTCAACTCAGGCTCATTTACCAATTTCTGAAATAAAAGAAGGAACAGTGATTTTGAAAGATGGTACTATGCGAGCAGTTTTGATGACTTCTAGTATTAATTTTGCTTTAAAAACAGAAGAAGAACAAAATGCTTTAATTTCTTCTTATGTAAGTTTTTTAAATAGTATAGAATTTCCTGTACAAATAGTAGTACAATCAAGAAGATTACAAATTAAAGGTTATTTAGAAAAATTATTAAAATTAGAAAAAGAACAAACTAATGAATTGCTTCGTGCTCAAACTGCTGATTACCGAGCTTTTATTTCTGAATTTGTGGAGATTGGTCAAATTATGACTAAAAGATTTTTTGTGATTATTCCTTTTGATCCACTTTCTAATAAACAAAAAAGTTTTTGGGCTAGATTTAAAGAAGTATTACATCCGGCTGTAACCATCAGACTCAAAGAAGAGCGTTTTCAAAAGCGTAAAGCTGATCTTGATTCTAGAGTTAGACAAGTTATGGCTGGTTTACAAGGAATGAGTTTGGAAGTAGTTCAATTAGACACTCAATCTTTAATTGAACTTTATTATTCTAGTTATAATCCAGATATTTCTTTTGCTCAAGAATTATATTCTGTAAATGATTTACAAATTGAAAATACCTAAGTTATGTCTTTTAAACCTATAATCACAAAAACTAAAATTGATTCTTCTAAGAATATAAAAGAAGATAAGAAAAGAAATAAACATAGAGAAGAATTGATAACTCTTGAAGAAGAGCGACTTTATCGTCAAGGAACAGTAGCTATCAAAGATTTGATTGCTCCTTCGGCTTTGCGTGTTGAATCAAGTTTTTTACAATTAGGCAATACTTATTTACGAACAGTTTATGTAATTACTTATCCACGCTATATTGCTGTTGGTTGGAGTTCTCCAATTTTAAACATGAATATCACCATGGATGTTTCAATGTTTTTTTATCCTGTTCCTTCTCATATTATTTTGAAACAATTAAAAAAGAAAGTTGGAGCTTTGCAAGCTCAGTTGAGTGGCGATGCTGAAAAAGGCGCGCCTCGAGATCCTTTACGCGAAACAGCACTTAGAGATATTGAACAATTACGAGATGATCTTACTCAAGGAGTGGAACATTTTTTTCAATTTGCTTTTTATGTTACTCTTTATTCCAAAGATAAAGAAGAATTAGATCGAACTACAGAAGATTTAGAAAATATTTTTGGTTCTCGGTTGATTTATACCAAACATGTTTTATATCAAGCTGAACAAGGTTTTAATTCTACTATGCCATTGGGTATTGATGAATTGGCTGTTTCTTTTAACATGAATTCTTCTCCTATTGCTGCTTCTTTTCCTTTTATTTCTTCAGAATTGACTAGTGATGATGGAATTTTATATGGCATCAATCGTCATAATAATAGTTTGATTATTTTTGATCGTTTTTCTTTGCAAAATGCTAATATGGTAGTGTTTGCTCAATCTGGTTCAGGAAAATCTTATGCTGTTAAATTGGAAGTTATGCGAACTTTGATGATGGGAGTAGAGATTATAATTATTGATCCAGAAATGGAATATTTACATCTTTGTGAAGCTGTAGGTGGTACTTATGTTAATATTTCTCTAGCTTCAGAAAGTAAAGTAAATCCTTTTGATTTACCTCGTCCGGTCGGTCAACAAATTTCTACAGAAGATATTATTCGTAGTTCTATTATTACTTTAAAAGGTTTATTAAAAATAATGTTTAGAGGTTTGAGTGTAGAAGAAGATTCTATTTTGGATCGAGCTTTGAAAGAAACTTATGCTAAGAAAGATATTACTAGTGATAGTGATTTGACCAATGTTGAAGCGCCAATTATGCAAGATTTACAAGAAATTTTAGAAGGTATGGAAGGTGCTTCAAAATTAGTGCTTCAATTAAAAAAATATACTGAAGGAACTTTTTCTGGTTTGTTCAATTCACCTACTAATGTAAATATGAACAATCAGTTAATAGTATTTAGTGTTCGTGATTTGGAAGATGAATTGCGTCCAATGGCAATTTATAATTTGATAAATCATGTTTGGAATATTGTTCGCAGTGAAAGAAAGAAAAGATTGTTGATTATTGATGAAGCTTGGTGGTTAATGCAAAATGAAGATAGCGCTAAATTTGTTTATGCTTTGATTAAGCGTTGTCGTAAATATTATTTAGGAGTAACAACTATTACTCAGGATGTAAATGACTTTTTGCGTTCTCAATATGGTCAATCAATAGTAACTAACTCTGCTTTACAATTACTGATGCGTCAATCTCCAGCTTCTATTGATATGGTACAAAAAACTTTTATGTTAACTGAAGGAGAAAAATATCTTCTTTTGGAAAGCGCTGTTGGAGAAGGAATATTTTTTGCTGGTTTGAAACATGCGGCTATAAAAGTGGTTGCTTCTTATACTGAAGATCAATTAGTAACTACAGATCCTAAACAACTTTTAGAAATTGAAAAAGCGAAAAGAGAATTTGATGAACAGATGTTTGGATAATAAATTAGAAAATAATAATTAATTTTATAACTATGCTTACTTTACGAAAAAAACTTTTTATAATTATTGGTATTAGCTCTGGTTTGGTAATAGCTATTTTATTAGTTTATTATTTATTTCGTAGTAATCTAATTGTAGATTTAGGAATTAAAAGTGGTATTATTAGCACTTCTACTCCTACAAGCATTACTGATCAACCAACGATTCCTACAACTGATATTAGTAAACCTATCAATACAGCAGAAAGAGTGCCAGTTGATATGTCAGTCTATGCCAAACAAGTAGCAAAAATATTTGTAGAAAGATTTGCTACAAATTCCAATCAAAATAATAATCAAAATATTGATGATGTTTTACCAATGAGTACTCCAATTATGGCTAGATGGCTAGAAAGCCAAAGAACTAGTTTGGCCACTGAGTATCAAGGTATAACGACTTCAGTAATAGCAAGTAGAATTTTGAATATTGATAATAATTCTGCAATGATAGAAGTGGATACACAACAACAATTAATGTCGGCTGAAGGTTTAGAATTGAAACAGCGAACAGGTCGAGTAGAATTAAATAAAGAAAAGGGTGATTGGAAGGTTAATGGTTTTTATTGGGATTAAAAACATGAAAATAAAATTATTAAAAAACAAGCATAGATTGCTTGTTTTTATTAAACAAATTAAAGATTATATTTTTCCAATATACTGTTTAGATTGTAATAAAGAAGGAGATTGGCTTTGTGAGGATTGTTATAAAAAGTTAGATTTATCAGGAAGATTTTTTTGTCCAGTTTGTCATTTACCTACTGAGTATGGTGAATGTTGTGCTAATTGCTTAGAACAATCATTTTTGGATAAAGAAATAGCTATTTTAAAATATTCTGAACAAGAAATAATTGGTAAAATTATTCATAATTTGAAATATAATTATGCTGAAGATTTAGAAGATTTAATTAAAAAAATTATTATTGAATTTTGTCAAAAAAATTCTAGTTTATTTACTGAGGCAACTGAGATAGTATTAGTACCTCTTCATAAAAAAAGATATGCTGAAAGAGGATTCAATCAAGCGGAAATTATTGCTGAATCTTTAGCAGAGATTTTATCTTTACCAATAAATAAAAATTTAAAAAGAATTAGATATACCAAACAACAAGCTAAATTAAATAAAAAAGAAAGAGCAGAAAATATTAATGAGGCTTTTGCTTTATTAGGTAAAAATATTTCTTCAACAATTATATTGGTGGATGATGTTTTTACTACAGGAAGTACTATGCAGGCTTGCGCTAAAGTTTTAAAAGAAAAAGGAGTAAAAAAAGTAATTGGTTTTACTTTAGCAAGAGGATAAATTAAAAATATAAAAGTGAAAATTGCAATATTTATAAGTGGTATTTTTGGTTTTGTTTATTGCGTTTAAATCTATTCTATTTTTCCATTTTCTTTGCTATAATTATAAGAGAAAGAAGTTTTTAAATTGTATAAAATTGTTAAATTTAATAAAAATATATGTCTGTAATATTAAATTTATTTAATAAACAAAAAAAGCTGATGATAATAGTTTTATTAGTATTAGTTTTTAGTTTTTTTGTTTTATTTAAACTAGTTCTTTTTGCTCATGCTTCTTATGATCCAACTTTGTTTGTTACTCGTTGGCAAACTAATGTTGCTGGAGCTACTGAACCAACCAAAGTTACCTTAAATTTTCAATTATCAGGAATGACAGGTTATTATGAGGTTGATTGGACTTGTGATGGTAATTTTGATGAAGTAATTTATGAAGCTAAAACTACTCATGATTATAAAACTGCTGGCACTTATGATATTTGTATTAGATCTCTTGCGCCCATAGCTTTTTATGCTCCAGGTTTAACTACTGATGAAAAAGCAAAACTTTTAGAAATTAAACAATGGGGAAATATTAAATGGTCAAGTTTTAATAGAGCTTTTCAAAGTATGGTTAATATGAAATTAACTGCTACTGATATACCTGATTTATCACAAGTTAAAGATATGAATTATGCTTTTGAAAAGACTACTAATTTTGAAGGACATACATCTATGAATAGATGGGATACTAAAAATGTAACTAGTATGGCAGTTATGTTTAGAGATACTCCTAAATTTAATGCTCCTATTGGAAATTGGAATACTGGTAAAGTTACTACTATGCATGCCATGTTTAATAATGCTTCTAGTTTTAATCAAAATATTGGTAGTTGGAATACAATAAATGTTATCAACATGTCAAATATGTTTAGTGGAGCTACAAAATTTGATCAACCGATTGGAAATTGGAAAACAGAAAATGTGATAAATATGGCAGGTATGTTTATGAATACTCCGTTTAATCAAGATATTACTTCTTGGAATACTAATAGTCTAACAAACATGGGGTATATGTTTAAAGGCGCTACTGCTTTTAATCAGCCAATAGGTAATTGGAATGTTTCAAAAGTATCTAATATGGATAGATTATTTGAAAATGCTGTATCTTTTAATCAGCCTTTGAATAGTTGGGATACTTCCAGTACTACTGTGATGTCAGGTATGTTTAGAGGCGCTATTTTGTTCAATCAGCCAATCAATAATTGGAATACTGCAAATGTTACCAATATGATTACTTTGTTAAACAACGCAAAGGCATTTAATCAAGATCTTTCATCTTGGAATGTTGAAGGTGTTACAGATTTTACTAATTTTCTTAGCAATTCTGGATTAAAAGCAAGTAATTATGATAAATTATTAAATAGTTGGCGAGGACAAAATGTCAAATCAGATTTAGCTTTTGGAGCAGATGGTGTTTATTATTGTAATGCTAAACCAGCTAAAGATTTTTTAACAAATACATATAATTGGAATATTACAGATGCGGGAAAAAATTGTCCGCCAACTAATTTAAGTTTAGATAAAACAGAAATTGATGAAAACTCAACAGTGGTAGGCGAAATTTCAGCAGTTGATGAAGCAGCAACTATTATTTACACTCTTGTTTCTGGAGAAGGTAGTGATGATAATCAAAAATTTGCTCTTAATCCAACTACAGGACAATTAGTATTTTTAGTAGCGCCTGATTTTGAAAATCCAGAAGGCTCGGCTGATCCTAATAATAGAAATAAATACACTATTAGAGTACGAGCAACTGATCCTTTGGGACAATATTCAGAAGCAGTATTTGTAATAACTGTTAAAGATATTGATGATGTAGGACCAGTAATTACATTTTTTCCAGGAGTTAAAGTAGCTAAAGGTTTTATAACCAGCACAGAATTTGAAGTAAGTGATAGGTTTTCTATTGCTTCTGTAGGTTTAGACACCTCAAGTGTTGCTGCTATTTATCCTAACAGTATTACATGTTGGCCTACAACTTCAAATACAACATCAACGGATTTTTCTTATAAAAATAATAACCCTGTTCCTGGAAATCATTTAGTTATAAGATGTAAAGTTACTATTACGACTTCTGGTAGTTTAATTCTTTATGCTACTGATGACGCTGGTCATACTTCTATTGCTGAAGAGCCGGGATATATTATAGATACATTTGGTCCAACTTTTACTGTGGCTAATGTTAGCATTACTTCTTCAGGTAGTATATATAAACCAACTGTTTCATTTAAAGCTGAGGATCCTACAGGAGTAACTGGCTATGGATTGACTTTTTTTAATACATCATCAACTAAAATAACTATTCCAATTAATTATGTTCCAGGAATAATATCTCGTGTAATAGAATTAGATCCTAGTAAAGTATCTCATGGAGTAGAAATTACAGCTTATGATAATACTGGTAATTCAACTTCTAGAAGAATTACTTTTCCACCAGTAATTGAAATAAATGCTCCTACTATAATTAGCAATGAAGCTATCAATGATACAACTGTAAAAATTACTGCATCTACTTCAAGTCATAAAATTACTAATATTGGGCTTTTTGGTGAAGTTGCGGGGGCAGGAGCTTCAATTACTGAATGTAAAGGTGGAGATGGTGGTACTACCACACCTTATGTTTCTCCTGTAAATTGTAAAATATCAGGTATTAAAAAAACTGGTATGCTTGAAGTTCAAGCTAATGAAACTGGTATTGCTGAAGTAGGAAAAAATTTACAAAAGTATTTTTATGATACAGAAGCTCCTAAAATAATTATTTCTGCACCTACCAAAGCTAAAAACAATGATATTACTGATGTTACAATTACTGTTACTGATGAGGTTGATCTTTTTGCTGATGATATTAGTATACATGCGTCTACAACAGCTGGTATAGCGGAGAATAAATTATTTTGTAATACAGATCATACTAATAAGTCTATAGTAAATTGTACTTTAACAATCACTAGTTCAGGTAATTTAGTTATTGAAGCAAAAGATAAAGCAAAAAATTCTTCTATAGCGAGAGTAGATAATTTTATTATTGATAAAACTCCTCCTGTAGTAACTATAAATAATCCTGCAAAAGTTAATTTTAATAATCAAGTAAATTATACTTTATCAGGTGGCTGTACGGTAGATGATAATGATCCAGTTGTGATTATGATTACACAACCATATATGACAAGATGTACAAATGGAATAAATGGAGGAGTATGGAGTTTACCTATTGATCTTTCTACTTATCCTGATGGAGATATTTATGTATCAGTAAAACAAACAGATGCAGTAGGAAACGAAGCAACAGCTACAACAACATTAGAGAAAGATATTATTCCTCCAATAGTTAAAGTTAGTTTAGGAGAGGGACAAATAAATCCTACTAATATAAATTCAGTAAAATTTAATATCAGTTTTTCTGAGCCAATTAATGAAGCAACTTTTTCTAAAGAAGATATTGTGATAACTGGAAGTATGACTTATCAAAAAGGTAATCTTAGAAAGATTGGGGATAATAAATATGAGTTAGAAGTAAATAATTTAACTGATGGAGAAACAGTTACCATTAATATACCTGCAGGAGTATGTACAGATTTATTTGGAAATAATAATCTTGAAGCTACCTCTCTTGATCGTTCTGTCACTTACGACAACACTCCACCCACCCTCACCATTAATCAATCTAGTACTCAAACAGATCCAGCTAAAACAGATTCTATTAAATACACAGTAATTTTCTCAGAAAAAATTAGAGAAGCAACTTTTACTAAAGAAGATATTATTCTTTCAGGAAGTACTACTGCTGAAGTAAAGAAAATTACCAAGATCAATGATACAGAATATGAGGTTGAAGTAAGTAATTTAACAGCTGGAGATATAGTAACTGCTAATATTCCTGCTAATGTTTTAACCGACTTAGCTACCAATCTCAATCAAGCCGCTACTTTTACAGATAACACAGTTACTTATTCTCCTGATCCAGTTAATAATAGCACGGGAAAGAAAAGCAGTGGTTGTTTTGCTTGTTTTGTTAACCCTCTTGTTCCTAAAGACGGCTTTACAGTTAAAATAAATAATAACGCTACTACTACTGCTAATCGTAAAGTCACTTTAACATTCAATGCTGGAAAAGATGTCAAAAAAATGGCTATTTCTATGACTGATGATTTTACAAAGGCTACTCAAGAAGATTACACACCTACTAAACAATGGGATCTATGTTTAAATAAAACAATTTGTCCAGATGGTAAATATACTGTTTATGTTAAATTCTATACTCTCTATGGTCGCTCATCTAATGAAGCTCTTGCTCATAGCACTATTACCTTAAAATCAGATAAAATTATTAAAGAAGAAGCAAACAAAGTTTCTTGCCAAGTCCCTCTCTATCCTAAAACTCCAATTAAATATGGTTCTAAAGATAATAATCCAGCTGAAGTTAAACTCTTGCAAGAATTTCTTAACACCTATGAAGAATTTAATCTCAAAATTGACGGTATCTATTCTAGCCAAACCAGAGAGGCTGTTATTAAATGGCAAGAGAGATATGCTGATGAAGTCTTAAAACCTTGGGGATTAAGCAAGGGAACTGGTTATGTCTATACTACTACCCTAAAGAAAATTAAAGCTATTCATGAAGCTAAATGTATTAAAGACACTCCAAAACCAGAAATAAAACCAAACAACAAATATATCTTTACCAGAGATTTATATACTGGTATTACTGGAACTGATGTTAAACAACTACAAATATTTTTAAACACACATGGCTTTATTCTTACTAATACTGGACCTGGATCTCCTGGTAATGAAACTGAAAAGTTTGGTGCTTTTACTAGACAAGCTCTCTCTAGATTCCAAGTTGCCAATAATATTAGTCCAACTGCTGGTTATTTTGGTATAATAACCAGAAATAAAGTTAATAGTTATTAGTTGTTAATTGATATAATAAAATAAGCCAAAGAAATTTGGCTTATTTTTTTAGAAGTGTTTTTTAAACAAAATATAAACCTTTTTTAATATTTTATTTTAATTATCCCATTTTCAGTATCAATTTCTATATTATCTCCATCTTTCAATATCCTAGTAGCATTTTTTGTGCCAATTACACATGGCACCTTAAGCTCTCTTGAAACTATAGCAGCATGACAAGAAATTCCTCCCTCATCAGTAATAATTGCTTTAGCTTTTTTCATTAAAGGCACGAAATCTATCCTTGTCATAGAGGTAACTAAAATTTCACCACTATGAAAAGACTCTTTAAGCGGGTCTTTAATAATTTTTACTTTTCCAACTACTTTTCCAGCACTATAAGCAACCTTTCCCTTTATCACATTACTATCTTCTATATTATGCACTAAATCTAAAAGCTTTTGTGCTTTTGCTCCATAAATAAATGAAATATTATTTTTTTTAATTTCAGCAAAACAACCTTGTCTTCTTTTTTCTATCTCACTTTGTAAGATTTTTATATTTTTTAAAACTAGTTCTTTTACTTCTACAAAAGTATAATAAGCAAGATCATCATACGGAATTTTTTTTGTATCAGAAATTTCATGCAATACTTTTGACATAAAATAAAATGTTTTCATCATATTTTCTTTTCTGATGTTCAACCAATCAGAAAATTCATGTAAAAAATCTAATTTAATTAGATCTAATTTACTAAAATTAAATTTTTGCAAAATTTGTTTTCTGTCTGCAATTATTTCTTTCGCATTTTTTTCTATTTTCTTTATCTCCTCTTCAAAATATTCAATATTCTTATCTTTAATTTCTTTTTCTAATTTTTTTCTCATTAAATCAATAGTTAAAACACTACAATCATAAAAATTTGTTTCAATGTAAAAATATTCTTTAATATATTCTTCTATTTTTTTATCAGAAATTTCTTTTTTTAAAACATTTATACATAATTCGTAAAACTTTTTTCTTTCTTTTGTAAAAACGCTTAATTTTTCTGGTACTGCTAAAATTCTTACAATTGATTTAATTTCTTTAGAATCACATTTTTTATCAATAAAAATCTGCTTAATATCATCTTCAAGAACCATTCCTTTGTCCTCACCAAACAAAGAAGATTTCCACCAATCTCTAATTTTATCAATAACCTCAATCTGCCTGTTGGGCAATCCTTTTATCTTTTCTCCTTTATCTAAAAGTTTATTTATAAGATTATTTTGTTGTTGAATAAATTGTTTAAACTTATCTCCTCCATTTAAAGCATCTTGGTAATAAATATTTGTAATCTTTTTTAAATCATCAAGAGCTGATATTTGGTGAAAATAATTATTTTTAATATAAAAATAAATTTGGGATAATTCACTACCATGAACATTCTTTGAATCAACATATGAGCTATAACAAATACTCATAAAAAATACTGATGTCTTAGCAGCTTGGATATCTAGATCATTAGCTTTAATAAAAGTTTTAATTTTATTAATAACCTCATCATCTGCTGATAGTTTGTGATAAACTTTTTTACTTAAAGTTGTTATTGGTCTACTTTGAACTATATAAAATTTATTTTTTTCAAAAGCCCATTCTATATCACAAGGGAAACCGTAGTGTTTTTCAATATTCAAAATAATTTTAGAAAGTTTCAAAATTTCTTTATCAGATAAAACCTGTTTTTCTCCTTGTGCTTTGGGAATATTACGCCATTGGCAACCTTCTTTTTTTCCACAATATAATCCACGCGATTGTATTTGAATATTTTTATCAATAATCCTTTTAGGTTGTTTTTCAATAATATAATTATCTGGTGTTATTTGTCCTGAAACAATAGCTTCACCAAGACCAAACCCTGCTTCAATAATAATCTGATTTTCATCTTGAGTAACTGGGTGAACAGAAAAAGCAACGCCAGATTTTTCACTTTCAACCATTTTTTGTACAACAACTGCAACAGAAATTTTTTGTTTATGAAGCTTTTTTTCAAAACGATAAAAAATAGCTCTAGAAGTAAACAAGGATGCCCAACATTTCTTAACATTTTCTAATAAATTTTTATCTGTTGTATTTAAAAAACTTTCAAGTTGTCCCGCCCAAGCAGCGGATGAACTATCTTCAACCGTAGCACTGGAACGAACATCCACAAATTTAGTGTTAAGTTTTTTGAAAAATTTTTGAATATCATCTTTAATATCTTTTGGAATTTTTTTACTAATAATTAAAGATTTTATTTTTTTTGAAGCTTTTTCTATTGTATGAATTTTTTTAGGATCAACTTCGCGTAAAATTGAATTAATTTTTACATTCAAATCTGTTTCTTCTAAAAATTTTTCAAACGCATTAGAAAGAACCACAAAGCCACCGGGTACAGGAATACCTGCTTGTGTCATTTCCCCAAGAGAAGCGCCTTTGCCACCCGCCAAAGCAACATCATCTTTCCCTAAATTTTTAAAATCCTTTATTAAATCCATATATTTATCTAATTAGATTAGCAAATATTAAATTTTGATTTTAATAATGTTTAATATAACTAATATTGTAATAATATAAAATTAAAATATTAAGTTATATTTTTTTTAATTATTATAATACTATCTTAATTATAATACTACTTTAAAAATTAAGAAAAGTAAAGAAAAGGAGAAAAAATGTTGTGCGTGCGGGTAAGCAAAATAAACACAACTTTATTTGTATTGAGACAACATCTTTCAATTTTGCTGAATATAAAATTTGGTGGTTTTGAAAAAAAGACTTTCTTTGAATGCATTTTTCCCGATTCTTTAAAAACATAAAGCCAATCTAATATAAAATAGTCGACACAATTTAAGCCTCTCGCCATTAGCGATGGCAAATAAAAATTACTTCCGAGCCATTTTTTCAAATCCGTCACCTCCTGTCTTTATTTTTAATTGCTTGTTTGGCTGAATGTTTTTACGTTTCGAAAACTGAAGTTCATAAAACCCTAATCGTCCATCATGAAATGTAAAGCAGACAGTACATTTCCCATGTGTAATATTCTGCTTTTCAATTTCGGTTTTTATTTCTAGCAATACTTCATTTGTCATTTTTCACCTCCCGTGTTTCGATTGGCAAGAATATAGTTTTCTAAATCTTGCTGTAAAACAAAAACTCTTTTTTTTATTCGAGTTCGAGGAAGTTCTTTTTCTGTAATCAAAGAATCCAATGTAGATAAACCAATGTGCAAAATTTTTGCCACTTCTTGGCGAGACAATAAAGTCTCCTCAGTGAGGTTTTTAATGCTAGTTATTTTTGATTTAGTCATACTAACTCCTATAAAAGCCCAAGGCCTGTAGGCTTTCAGTTTGTAATAAGGAAAGGCTAAGCCCTTCCTGTACGTACATATAAGAGTGTAGCAAATAATAGTGGGATTATTAAAAACGCTACTTCTTGCTATTATCGATACTATATAATAGCAAAAAAGCGTACCTATTCTTTAGGAATTCTTTTTGCAAAAAAGAGAGCTTGCATATCCTTTGGTAAAAAACGCTTTCCTGTTCTTTCACGGTGTTCTTCATCTATCTTTTTTACCTCGGCATCAATTAGTTGTATATATTCTTCTTGTTCTAAAGCAGATTTAGTTTTTTTCCCTTCTTTCTTTTTAGCCTGAGAAAGAATATTAGCAAAGTTTTTTTTCCATATTTTTTTATCCATGCCTAATATCTCTTTCTTTTTAATAATTATAGGAACTATTTTTATACCTGCTTTTTGCGCTGCGATAAATCTACTGTTGCCGTCAAGGATTGCATAGTCTTCGGTTATAATAAGAGGCTGACTTTTATCAAAGCCATTTTCAATCATATCTTCTGCTATCCGATCAACTTTTTTTGCTTCTTGATTAAAGACATCCTTATACGTTGGATCTAGCTTTAGTTTGCTTAGTTCCATCATTTTTATTTTATCAAGTTTTGTTTTTTGGATCTGTTCATTTATTTTTTTTAATATTTTCATTTGTTTCTCCTTAAGCTATTGTTTCTTCAAAAATAGGTAAAAATACATTTTGTGCAGCTGCTTGCATTTTCTCCATTGCGTTTTTTTCTTCAAGATGAGATGCATAGTGGTTGAGCATAGTTTCTGTTTTATGTCCTGATACAGCCATAATCATTCGCTTGTCGCTTATGACATCGCTCACGCGAGAAACATAAAGATGTCTAAAAGAGTGATAGGTTATTTTCTCTGGAGAGGAATAATTCATAGATGCAAGAGCCCGTCTTAAATATTTCAACCAGTTTTTTGGATCTGTTGGTTGTCCTGGAAGAAGACCAAAAAAGACAAATCCCTTTAAGCCTTCACCATGAGGATTGAAAGAAGCTTGACTGAGTAAGGCATCCCGTAGCATAGGTGCAATTGGAACTTCTCTTTCTTCGCCATTTTTACAACACTTCAATCCATCGTACTTACTCCAGGAATGTTTAATATACAAGCGATCGACTCCAATATCTTCCAAACGAAGTGCTGCAACTTCTCCTTGTCTTAATCCAGTGTATAGAGCAATAGCACAAGAAAGTTTTGCTGAATCGTTTTCCCAATCTAATTTAAATAAAGCAGCAGCTTGTTCCATTGTAAGAATATCTCTTTTTTTAGATATCTGACTGCATTTTATTATTCCATCAAAACAATTATTTTGCGTTTGCTTTTTATAATACGCCCATTTCATAGGAAGCGTTAAAGCTGAAACAATGCTATTGATTGTTTTTGAGGCAAGTTTTCGAACCTCGTCATTATCAAAAATTGACTCGACATGTTCTCTTGTAACGCTTCCTATTGTTTCATTTTCCAAAAGTGGCATCCAATACAGCCGCACTCGACTCTTCATTGTCTCGCAATAACTTTTGTGTATTGATTGTCCGCGTAATTGTTTTTCCTTCACATAGGGAGATGTTTCGTAATTCCAAAAATCTAAAAGAAAA
>ERZ795047.1163-NODE-1163-length-28890-cov-7.033917_pt1 | contig 28890 bp, 21 predicted proteins | sample MGYA00375131_ERZ795047 | MGnify/ENA primary metagenome ERZ795047 (study PRJEB30176, sample SAMN05720228) | activated sludge metagenome | isolation source: Anaerobic digester | place: Japan | collected 2015-05-20 ...
TTCCTGTTCTTTTCTGTTATTTTCCATAACTCTACTCCCTTTCTTCAACCATATTTGGCACTAATTCCATGATATCTTTAAAATCAACGCCAAGCGCCGTACAAACCTTTACAAGAACGTCCATGCTGACATATTCGTTTTTAGAAAGCTTTGAAATTGACGATGGACTTATTCCCGCAGCAGCTTGTAAATCTTTCTTCTTCATATCGCGGTCTATCAACAATTTCCAAAGCTTTTTATAGCTAACGGTCATCTTGGTCACCTCTTTATATATGTTTTTTCCATTATAGCACATTTTCTTCAAAAATAACATGATAATTCTGCGTTTGTGAAGGGATTTTACAAGGTAGATGGCCGCAGAACCCAGCGGATTCAAATTTTCTATAACTGCATTGGCGCTATCGACTTACCAAAATAAACGAAAAAACGGCATAGCCGAATATCAACGACTATGCCGAATTTTTCAGGAATTACAAATCCCTATCTGACCGCCCCAAACGGCGGTTTTTTTTCTTTATGCCGGATTGTTACAATATCCCCAAAGGCTTTAAGAACATCAGCGCGACGTTGCAGTAGATAATAAGGCTCATTACATCGACTATGGTCGTAATAAAGGGGTTTGCTACGACGGCGGGGTCGAGCTTTAAGACTTTGGCAAACAGGGGCAGTATGCCGCCGACGATCTTTGCCATGACTATGGAGAGAAACATTGTAGAGCAAACCACTGCCGCTATAATATAACCGTTTTCCACGCGGAAGAGCTGGTCTATCGCCATGAGCTTAGCAAAGCACGCTATCGCGATTGAAAGACCGATAAGCAGGGAGATCCGCAACTCTTTCCACAATATTTTGAATATGTCTTTAAACTCTATTTCGCCCAGGGCTAGTCCGCGGATAACGGTAACGCTCGCCTGACTGCTGGCGTTGCCGCCCGTGCCCATTATCATGGGGATACAGGCGGTAAGTGCGATGGAGACCGCGAGGGTGCTCTCGTACTTTGTGATTATAAGCCCGGTAAACGTCGCGCCTATCATAAGGACAAGGAGCCACGGCGCGCGGTTCAGCCAGATTTTGAATACACCCGTCTTAAGGTAGGGCTTGTCGTCGGGCGTGACGCCCGCGAGTTTCGTAATGTCTTCGGTAGCCTCTTCCTGGATGACGTCGAGCACGTCGTCGATCGTAATGATACCCACCAGCCGTCCTTCTTTGTCGACCACGGGCATTGCGAGAAAGTCGTACTTCGAGAAGAGCTTGGCTACCTCTTCCTTGTCAGTATGGGTATCTATATGGATGATATTGGTTTCCATAATCTCCGAAATCGGAGTATTGTAGTCGTTCAGAAGAAGGGTCTTTACGGTGATAATCCCTTGCAGATATCTCTTGTCGTCGGTGACGTAGCAGGTGTAGATCGTCTCCTTGTCGACGCCCGTCCGCCTTATGGTGTCGAAAGCCTCTTTGACCGTCATGTGTTTTTTGAGCGTGACGTATTCTATCGTCATAAGGCTGCCCGCGCTGTCCTCGGGATACTGGAGTATCTCGTTTATGGTCTTGCGGCTGGCAGGGTCGCTTTGGTTGAGAATACGCTTTACCACGTTGGCGGGCATTTCCTCAATTATGTCAACCGTGTCGTCGATGAACAGTTCGTCAAGAATTATCCTCAGCTCTTTATCGGAAAACGAGGTTATCAGCGCTTCCTGCATGTCGCTGTCCATTTCGACAAACGTCTCGGCGGCGAGGTCTTTCGGGAGCAGGCGGAAAACCACCGGCAAATCCTCTAAGTCGATGTCCGCGAGAAGATGAGCTATGTCCGCGGGGTTCATGGCCGCGAGAATGGGACGCAGCTCTTTGATATTCTTTTGCTTTATAAGCGAAAAAAGGATTTCTTCATCCATTTTTCTTACCTCCTTTTTGAAATTCAGGCAAGATTGCCTTTAGTTAAGGTAAGACACAAAAACGGAAGTCAGAACGAGATAGGACCGTAAGCAAATGCGCATAACGGAACTTCGGCGTTCTGACTGTGACCATCGGTGCCTTTATTGTTAGCCGACATTTACTTACCTCCTTTTTTGGAAGATTTTTTGCCCGTAAAATCAACAGGCGCATAATACATTGTATGACTTTTTTTGACTTAAGTCAATCCATTGCCGCCAAAAAACGTCAAAAACTAAAACCCGCCGTCCACTCCGATGACCTGCCCGGTGACGTAGGACGACTTGTCGCTTGCGAGGAAGGAAACTACTTCCGCCACTTCCGCGGGAGTGCCCGCTCTGCCTAAGGCGGTGCCTTGCGCAAACGCCTCGGCTTCCTCGGGGGAGAGGCGAGCGTTCATCGCGGTGTCGATCATGCCAAGGCTTAAGCAGTTTACCGTAACGTTGGAAAGCCCCAGTTCGCGGCTCAACGCCTTAGTGAACGCTATCATGCCGCCTTTGCTTGCGGAGTAGGTCACCTCACAGCTTCCGCCGTAAACGCCCCAGATGGACGCGATATTGATAATTCTGCCGTATTGCAGTTTTACCATATTTTTGCACAACTTCTGGGTGACGACCATAGCAGATACGAGGTTTGTGTTTATCATTTCGAGGATACTTTCCAACCTTGTGTCGGTGTAAAGCCCGAAGTCGTCGATGCCTGCATTGTTTACAAGCACGCTGATGTCGGGAAACGCCGCGGCGATGTTCTGCGCCCAGGTTTCCACCTCTTTGGGATCGGAAAAATCGCACTTTGACGGAATCACCTTGTCGCCGTATTTTTCGGCAAGCTCAAATACGCTCTGCTCGTTGCGGAAAAAGTGGGCGATGACGGTAAATCCGTCCGCAACAAGTTTTCTAACCGTTTCCTTTCCTATTCCGCCCGAAGCGCCCGTTACCAACGCAAACATACTTTCACCTCGCCAAATAAGTATACACCAAACAATTGTGTTTTTACAAGAAATTACCCCAATAATGCGAACATTTTTGGCGAGCGGGGATATGTCGGACGTTGTTTGGTTATTATTTATTTGACATTAAACTGTTGTACAGTTATAATTTATAAGATTAATACGTGTTTTAACGCGTAATTCTGCCTTTTTTCGGAGGATATACATGAAGAAAGAAACAGCTTCTCCCGATTTTGTAGCGCTCGAGAAAGCGATACTGAAGTTCTGGGAGGACAACAAGTGTTTTGAAAAACTTGTGGAACAAAACAAGGACAACGAGCCTTTCCGTTTTCTTGACGGTCCCATAACCGCCAATAACCCCATGGGCGTACACCACGCGTGGGGCAGAACGCTCAAGGACGTCAACATAAGGTATCAGGCCATGCACGGCAAGAGCTGCCAATACTGCAACGGCTTTGACAGCCAGGGACTCTGGGTGGAGGTCGAGACCGAAAAGGATATCGGCATCAAAGACAAGCGCGGCATTATCGAGTACGGCATGGACAAGTTTACCGAGGCATGCATGGAGAGGGTGAGAAAGTTCTCGCGCATAATAACAGAGCAGTCAAAGCGTCTTGGACAGTGGATGGACTGGGATAAAAGCTACTACACAAACACCGACCTTAACATAACCTCAATCTGGCATTTCCTCAAGAAGTGCCACGAAAAAGGCTATCTTGTCAGGAGTCACAGGCCTATGCCGTGGTGCCCCCGCTGCGGAACCAGCCTCAGTGAGCACGAAATGACGGGAAGCTATAAGGACGTAGTGCACACTTCCATTTACGCAAAGCTCCCCATTAAGGGCACCGACGACAGCATTCTCGCGTGGACCACGACCCCGTGGACGCTCTCGAGCAACGTAGCGCTTGCGGTAAACCCCGAAACAGATTATTTAAGAGTAAAGGTCAAGAGCGGCGGCCGCAACATAATCGTAGGCAAAAACGCCCTCGGAAAGCTCAAAGGCGACATAGTCACGGTGCTTGACGAATTTAAGGGAAGCCAACTTCTCGGCAAAGAGTACGAGACCGTTTTCCCCGAATTCAGGCTTCAGAATTTCGCCCACAAGATAGTACCGTGGGTCGACGTTGACGCCGCCGAAGGTACGGGTGTCGTTCATATCGCCCCGGGATGCGGCGCGGAGGACTTTGACCTTGGAAAGAATCTGGGACTTCCCGCAATCTGCCCCATAGACGACAGCGGCATTTTCCTGGAAGGGTTCGGCATCCTGACGGGCAAGAACACCGTGGAAGTTACCGATGTGGTTATTGACGAAATGACAAAGCGCGGCACCCTCTACAAGACCGAGCCTGTCGAGCACAGCTATCCCCATTGCTGGAGATGCAAAACCCCCGTTGTGTTCAAGCTGGTCGATGAGTGGAGCATTGCAACCGCCGAGCTTAAGCCTCTGCTTATCGAGGCGAGTAATACCGTAACATATGAGCCTGAGTTTGCGGGAAAGCGTATGGCGGACTGGCTTGCCAATATGGGCGACTGGAATATATCGAGAAAGCGTTTTTACGGTCTGCCCCTGCCTTTCTATGTCTGCAAGCACTGCGGCGAAACGACCGTGGCGGGCAGCAAGGAAGAGCTTATAGAGCTCAGTGAAAATCACTCCCTCGAAGGGGTGCCTCACCTGCACAGGCCGTACATCGACAAGATAAAAATCCGCTGCCCCAAGTGCGGAAGTCTTGTAGAGAGAGTGCCCGAAGTAGGCGACTGCTGGCTGGACGCAGGTATCGCGCCCTTCAGCACAAAAGGGTATTTTACCGACAGAGAGTACTTTGAAAAGAACTTCCCCAGCGACCTTGTCCTGGAGATGAAAGAACAGATAAGGCTGTGGTTCTATTCCATGCTGTTTATGAGCGTGGTAATTACGGGCAAAGCCCCGTGGAAGCGCGTTGTCGTCCACTCCTCGGTCATTCAGGAGACGGGCGAGAAGTTCAGCAAGACCGGCTACATGATAAGGTTTGACGAAGCGGCCGACAAGATGGGCGTGGACGCTATCCGCTATCTCTTCGGCGGCGCGCCGGTAGGAAGCGACGTGAGATTCGGCTTTACGCTTGCGGACGAAGCGAGAAGGAAGATATTGAGCTTCTGGAACATCTACGTGTTCTTCAACCTCTACGCCAGCCTCGACAACCCCGACCTCGAAAACTTCAGACCCGACTACAGCACCTTCACCCACAGCGACAAGTGGCTTGTTGAGAGAGTGAATCAATTCATAAAGAAAGCCGATGAAGGTTACAAGAGCTATAACACGTCAATCACCGTGAAAGAGTTTGAGAAGTTTACCGACGACGTCAGCAACTGGTATATAAGAATTAACCGCAAGCGTTTCTGGAAGTCGGTCGACAAGAACGACCAGATGAACGCTTACTGGTGCCTCTACCAGGCGATCAAGGCAGGAATCGGCGTTATGGCGCCAATTACCCCCTTTATCACCGATTACATCTATCAGAACACGGTAAGAGAACTGGAGAAGGACGCCAGGATAAGCATTCACCTTACTTCCTTCCCCGAGCTTCTCAATATGCCCGAAAACGCCAAAGTGCTGGAAGAAACGGAGATAGCAAGGGAAGTGATCGCGACCGCCCAGCGCATGAGAAACGAAGTTCAGATAAAGGTCAAGCAGCCGCTTAGCGAACTTATCATCGTGACCGGCGACGCCAACAGGCAGAACCTTATGCCCCTTATCAACACGGTAAAAGACGAACTCAACATAAAGGAAGTGGTCTTTGCCGACGACGAGGACGCGTTTAACGAGAAATACTTCACCGTCAACTTCCGCAATGCGGGAGCGGCGTTAAAGGGCGAAGCGCAAAAACTCAAGCCCCTTGTGGACGGACTTAAGGGCGAGGAACTCGAAGCCTTCTACGCGCAGTACAAGGCGGGCAAGGTAAATATCGGTCAGTTTGCCGACCTTGACAGCAACCTCTTTGACATTCACGACCGTCCCAAAGCCGATTTTTCCGTCGCCAAGGAAAACGGCTATACGCTCGCGCTTAACACCCTCATCACCGAGGACCTCAAGAGAGAGGGCTTCATAAGGGAGACCATACGCCAGATACAGGTGTTGAGAAAAGACGCGGGATTTGCCGTCGAGCAGAGGATAAAGGCGTCCTTCGAGAACGCCGACGCTATAGTTATGGACTCGGTAAAGGAATTTGAGGAGCGCATCAAACAGGATATCTTAGCCGTAGCTATAGAAGATAATCTGGACGGCGGAACGACCAGGGAAATCGAGGTAGGCGGATACACCTTTACGGTAAGGCTGAAACTCGCGGAATAAACAGAATTCAAAACTTATCGGGCGGCTTTAATAAGCCGCCCGATTCATAGATTGCATTGGTTGTTGAAAACCATACTTCAAATATGGTAATATGAAGTTAATAAAAGTCGGGAGGAAAAGACATGAAAAAACGAATTGTTCTGACGGCAATGATAATGACCGTTGTTGCGCTTATACTGCTCCTTACGGGCTGCGGCAAGGATTATAAGGTGACAAAGAAAGGCCATGACGTCATTGTCGACGCGTCGGACGAAGTTTACATAGCTTTCGATGACGGAAAGAGCTACATATATTCGCTTAAGAATAGCAAGAAACTCACCAAAAAAGGTTTTGATACCATAAGATTTTTACAAACAAACTCCGCTGTTTTCCGCGCCGACAATTATTTCCTCGCCTACAACACAGGCGACCTCGGATATTCGGTTATTAACAAGAAAGGCGATCAGCTCATCGTCAGCACAGCCGACATGAAGATAGATAGCGCCGTCCTTGCATACAACATCTCTTATGACGGAGAGACACCCGTTCCCGAGGAGAAATTCATTTTTGTCAATTTCCGCAACGGCGAAAACCAGGCAAAGAACGCGGTTTTCAGAACAGACGGCACGGCGGTTTTCTATGACAAAAACGGAAACGTCGAAGTTATCTACGTCGACGGCGAAAACGACGCCCGCTTAATAGGATATGTTATCGGCATAACTTACGGCACGGTGGACAACGTCGACAACAAGGTCGTAAGGTTTGAAGTTTTTGACGGAAATCTTACCTCGATTTATACCCAGGACTTTGACAAAAACGTCGTGTATGTCAGCAAAACCGGCAACAGCGACTTCTTCTACGTAAGGTACAGAAAGACCGCCAACAACGTGACCGACGACTTTGTGGACGTGTTTGCCGGAGGCAAGGCGTATACGGGCTATACCACAATGCGCGACACTCTCTACAACGAAAAGTCGCAGATTGTCGCTTACGTCCTCTCCACATATAACCGCGAAACTCAGGCGATAACTTATTCAATCGTCAACAAGAACGGCGTCGCGAGGACTTTTGCCGACCAGTATGTCGTGTATGAAAACAACATCCACACAGGCACCTCGGGCGGAAGAATCAACGTGATGAATTATGAGGGCGCGACAATTCTTTCCGACGTTACTCTCAACGGATATGTTTATTCATCGGTAAGCGGCGGCACCCAATCTGTCTATGACCTCGCGGGAAGGAAACTTTTCGATACCGCGGCAACCACAACGGTGGAAAGCTTCCGACCGCTCAACGACTATAAATCGATAATCTACTGCGTCCTTACCGATACAGAGAACAACAAGACTTACAAATATTTCAACAACGGTATTCTCAAAAAGGAATACGGCCCGTCTTATACCTATGAAAGGATGACGGGAGAAGCTATGATCTTTTCCACAAAGAACGGGCAGGGCCAGAAAGACAATCTGTACACCTACAACCTTTCTTCCGATGCGGAAAACATCATTCCGTCCACGTCCGGCGGGGAAATCGAAGCCGAGATAACGGGAAACCTTATGATATGGACGGGGCGAAGCGCGTCTTACTATGTGACCAAGGAGTCCGCCTCCATGGTCTTCTACAGCGGAATTTCGGCGACAATCACCCCTTATAAGGGCGATAAAGTGCCGTCATACTCGGTTCAGGGCGGGACGTTCAGTTTTACGATGTATTCGAGAACTTACTCCTCGACGACCTTCTATTATTTCTCTCTGACCTATCAGGCGCTGGAAAAGATACCCGTTGAGGGCACCGACGCTTTCTCCTACGAACCGACGGGCGAGACCCTTTACGCCTATTACCTCATCGATAGCGGCGCTGTGGGCGCCAACCTCATCGAGCTTTATTCGGGGTACAACAGAGCTAACGTCTACATGAGCGGCGACTTTGAAATTGTCCTTGTAAGCACTATCGACAAGTTTGCCGACGAAGCAGTCTGGGGCGCGTACGGCAGTTTTGAAAACCTTCAGGATCTGACGATAGTATACTCGGCTGCGCTTGACGAGAACAGCCAGAGGATTTCCCTGACCGATTCTTCCTCATTTGCGGCAAGCAACGTCGTCATCATGACCGACAAATATCTGCGCCGTCAGGACTATTCGGTACCCGATACCCGTCACAGCGTCTACACCTATGACGGTAAGCTTGTGCTTAATACAAAGTACGACGTGACCAACATAGAGGGCGACTTAGCCCGGGTTGCGCTGGGTATGGTGTCGGGCATTTTCGACCTCAGAAAAGGAAAACTCCTCGAGGAAGTCAGATATAACAACGTTAATTTAATAAACGGCAATCTTTACGCCGTGGGAGTAATTAAGGAAAACGGCATGCTCAGCACCCTTAAGGACTCCAAAGGCAGAACCATTGCCGAAGACTGCATTACTTATGAATATCTGAACAGAACATTTGACTACGCGAACAGCACCGTGACCGATTATTATTCGATATATTTCGGAAAAGACCAATTCAAACTCATGGCAGTAACTTATAAGGTGAAACTGTAATGAAAAAAGCATTATTAGCGACCCTTGCTACTGTCTTCCTCGTGCTCGTTCTTGCGGGATGCGCCAAAAGCCATGATTTGTCGCGCCGCGGACATGACGACATAACAGAGGCCGGCATAGGGAGATATATAGCGGCCGAAGAAGGAAAATACTACCTCTTTGACATCAACAAGCGTAAAACCTTTTCGGACGGTTATGACGGCCTTAGGTTTATCGATAACTCCGACACAGGCGCCTTATTGGCATACAATACAGGAGACGCGGGGTATACCGTCATTTCAAATAAAGGCAAAACGCTGATCGAGAGCAAAGAGGGTTTTGCGATAACGGGCGCAAGCTATGTCGCCGATACGGGGGAGGAATATAAGCGTTACGGCATAATAGTAGAGTTTGTAAACGCGAAAGGTCAGGAAAGTTCCGCCCTTTTCGGCAATGACGGAAACGCCGTGCTTTTGTCGGACTCTGGTCAGGTTGAAGTCGCAACGGCGAAAGACGGCGAGAACATCGCCTATGTCTTTTTCGAGGCGTATGACAAGGACGGCGTCGTAATAAAACAGCAGGCCGTAAACAAAAATCTCGTCACTGTCTATGATATCGATTTTGATAAAGCTACGGTCTTTTCGGCTGTGCGCAGATTCCATTCAGGCATGGGCTATGTCGCCTATACCAAGAAAGAATTGTCGCCGAGCGGAGATGTGATTTCGCAGAAAGTCTGTTATGACATCTATTGCCGCGACACAGTATACGCCGAATATGACAGCGCAAACGGGCTATACGCAGGAGAGGAAAGCATGGCGCTTTTTGCAAGAAAGGGCGACAAAAACTTCCTCTTTAACGAAAGCGGAATAGTCAAGGAATTTGACCTTACGGCGACGGTGGAAAACAACAATGTAAGGGTCAACACCCGGAACAATTTGTACGACATCTACAGATATGACGGGACGCTCTTGTTAAGCGGCGTGGCGATTGTTTCGGGCGGATATTCCCGTCAGAGCGGAAACTCCGTTACCTTGTATAACTACGAAGGTAAAGAACTTGTCACCTATGACACAACTCAGGAGACAAGGCTGGAGACAAAGCGGTTTGCATCGTCGGGTCACGCGGGAGAAGTTGTGCGCTTTGCCGACGCGCAAAGCACCCGTATTTACAGATTTTTCCTGGACGGCGCGCTCGTTAAAGAGTATGGAGCCGAGTATGAATTTGTTTCCGAGACGAACGGAGTTTATCAGTTCCGCACCACAAAAGATGGCGCATACGACAACGTCTATTACTTTAACGCCTACGCAGGCAAAGAATTCAAGATGAAGGCGACCCAAACAGGCGACGCCTCGGCGACTTTTTTAAGAGTGCTTGACTACAAGTACTATCTCGAGAAAAACTCCAACGACATCAATTTCTACGAAAACGTTGTAAAGACCGTGACGCCGTACAACGAGAGGCTTGTCCCGGGATACGCGCGCGAGGGCGGTTATTACAGCATTTCCCACCAGTCCATACCGGGACTTAGACAGGTCGTACTCAAAATCGAATTTGACGTATACAAGTATAAGAGGGTAAACGACCTCGACGTCTACACCGACACAAACGAAAGGCGGTATGCCTACTATCTGGTTACCGATACAGGCAAAGCCGCCGACCTTCAGCTTATCTATATCGGATTGTCCAGAATGGAGATTTCTTACGATGAAGATTCGGGTCTGATCTGCTTCTCCACAGGAGACAGATTTGCTTATCCTTCTCTCTATTCCTCGTTTTCGGGGCTGGATTATAAGACGCTTGTATTTGAAGTGACTACGTCGGGCGACGCGATAACGCTTACAAAGCGCGGTGAGACGGGTCGTAGCAATATGCAGATATACAACGGGAATTACCTTATCGGCACCGATCACCTCAACGGCGAAAGAAACTTCGTTTATACGACCGAAGGGCGGAAAGTTCTTGACGCGCAGTATTACGTCAACGCAATAGAGGGCACTCTCGCCATAGTGAATTTCGCCGGTCCCAATCAGATCGGAAGCTGTGGGGTATATGACCTCGAGAAAGGGAAGCTCATCGAAAGCTGTGACAAGTTTGGTATCACGCTTTTGGGCGGGGGTTATTATGCCGTGAGGGAGCTTACAGAAGAAGCGTCCATGATTACCATAAAGAACAAAAAAGGCGTTGTGGTAAAAAACGTAATAAGCCTTGAATACGTGTCAGAAACAGAGATCTCGGGCAAAAAACACGTCTATTACAAGATAAATTCAGGGAAAAACAAATACAGGCTGTTGGAAATAATAGCGTAAATACCAATTTGTCATAATGTATCGAGGGGCGAAGTTTTTCGCCCCTTTTGCATTTACAGACCGAGAATCAAGGGACGAAGTTTTTCGCCCCTTGACCTTTTTCGGACTCAGCTTATCGCAAGACCTGCGCTCGCGTATCCGACAATGGACACGGGGGTGCTGCCTTCGGGCGGTTCGATATAGAACACCAGAAGCAGTCTGTCGCCGGCCGTAACTGCGATGTTGAACGTCGCCGAACCCGTCGCCACATCTCCTTCGACAGGGTTGACCAGTGCGGGATTCAAAGTGACGTCAGTAGCCGCAAGCTGATCAAAGAGGTTGCTTGTCGGGCTTTGGGAGCGATACAGCACTGCATGAATATAATACTCGTTCTCGGCAATTAAAGAGGACGAATACATATAGCTGAACAGCGCATACAGCGAAGTGAGCGTTCCGTCTCTGGGTACGACAAATGCGTAGTTTATGGGTTGACCGGGGTAAGTTCCAGCAAGGTTGATCGTCGTGCTCAACGGTGTCGGACCGAGATTGCTCGAGCCGAATCCGACGAGCGCGGGAGTTCCCGGAAGACCTCCGGCAGTTGTCGTCAGACCGGCAACAGCGCCTGAAGAGAACGGGATAATCGCGCCCGCTCCGGGAGTTCCTGGCGGACCCTGAGGACCTTGCGGACCGGCAGGACCGGGTTCACCCTGGGGGCCTTGGGGACCCGTTTCACCGGGAATACCTTGTGCGCCGGGGGGACCCGCTACACCCTGTGGACCGGCAGGACCGGGTTCACCCTGGGGGCCTTGGGGACCCGTTTCACCGGGAATACCTTGTGCGCCGGGGGGACCCGCTACACCCTGTGGACCGGCAGGACCGGGTTCGCCCTGAGGACCTTGAGGACCCGTTTCACCGGGCGCGCCTTGTGCGCCGGGGGGACCCGCTACGCCCTGGGGACCTGCGGGACCTTGTACGCCTTGAGGACCTTGCGGACCTGTTTCGCCTTGTACGCCTTGAGGGCCTTGCGGACCTGTTTCGCCTTGCGGACCGGCGGGACCTTCGGGACCGGGAGGACCTTTGGGGCCGGGGCAGCCGGGTAATCCGGGAGGACCGGGCGGGCCGGGAGGGCCGGGGGGTCCGGGATGACCCTTAGGGCCGGGGCAGCCGGGGGGACCGAAATCACCTTTATCCCCTTTGGGACCGGGTAAGCCGGGTAATCCCGGTAATCCGGGAGGACCGGGAGGTCCGGGCGGTCCGGGAGGACCGGGAGGTCCGGGCGGTCCGGGAGGTCCGGGAGGAGCCCAGCGGCCGTCTGAATGGTCATCATGGTATTTGTTATCTGGGATAGTGTAATAATACTGCATATCTTACTTTTCTCCTTTTGTGGTTTTGACGGACATAATGCCGTCTAATGCATTTATACGAAATCAGCATATTTTTTGAGATAAAAAATGTTTCTCTGCTCTGCCTTTCTGCTTGAGGTTTCAGGTTATCTCAGCATCAGAACCATATGACGTCATTGCCTCTTAAGCAACAGTTCCGCGGAATTCCAAGAGAGGAACAAAACCCGAAGGACGGTGTACAGGCCGCCCCAAATAACGGAGTCAGCAGGGCCAAGCACGAACACCGAAAGACGGGGAATATCGGGGCACACGGCGGAGGACAGGGCGGAGGACAACACGGGTGACAAGGCGGAGGACACCACCGATTGTGGGGGTAAAAAGACGTATTTCTTGAAAGATTGTTGAAGTTCATATATATTTTTCTCCTTTTGTGGCTTTGGGGCGGCATTCAGGCCGCCTGTTTTATTTATACGAAAGAGAAATTTTTTTTGAGAATAAAACTATAATTTTGCTTGCAATACGGAATAATCGGTTATAAAATATTGTTAGCACTCAAAAGGCAAGAGTGCTAACGACAAAAATAAGGAAGGTGTAACATGAAAAAGTTTAAGACAGAGAGCAAAAGAATGCTTGACCTTGTGATTAACTCCATTTACACGCACAAAGAGATTTTTTTGCGTGAGCTGCTTTCCAACGCCAGCGACGCCATTGACAAGCTCTACTACAAAAGCCTCACGGGTGGGGTAAGCGGACTGAACAGAGATGATTTTTGCATCCGCATAGAGCTTGACAAAGACAGCCGCACACTAAAAATCTCCGACAACGGCATCGGCATGACAGAGGAAGAACTTGAGAACAACCTCGGCGTCATCGCAAAGAGCGGCAGCTTTGAGTTCAAAAACAACGAGAAACCACGGAATGAGGATATCAACATAATCGGCCAGTTTGGCGTGGGATTTTACAGCGCGTTTATGGTCAGCAGGAAAGTGGAAGTACTCTCCCGCGCTTACGGCGCCGAAAAGGCATACCTCTGGGTAAGTTCGGGCGCCGAAGGATATGACATCAAAGAATCCGAAAAAGCCTCCAACGGCACCGAAATCACCCTGTACCTCAAGGACAACAAGGACGAAGACAATTACGACGAATATCTCAATGAGTACACGATAAAAAACCTGGTCAAAAAGTACAGCGACTATATCCGCTATCCCATTAAGATGGAAGCGACCAAGTACCGCGAAGACGAGGAGAAGAAAGAGGAGACCTACAAAGAGGATGAGACGTTAAACTCCATGGTGCCTCTCTGGAAAAAGGACAAGAAGGATATCGCCAAAGAAGAGTACGACAAGTTTTATAAGGATATGTTCTACGACTTTGACGAGCCGTTACGAGTTATTCATACATCGGCGGAAGGACTTATATCGTTTAAGGCGCTTCTCTATATCCCTGCCCGCGCGCCGTACAACTATTACTCCAAAAACTACGAAAAAGGTCTGCGCCTGTACACAAACGGCGTGCTGATTATGGATAAGTGCGAAGAGCTTCTGCCCGACTATTTCAGCTTTGTCAAAGGCGTGGTCGACAGTGAACTCACGCTAAATATCAGCCGCGAGACCATTCAGCACAACCGCCAGTTAAAAGTCATCGCCGCGAACATCGAAAACAAGATAAAGAACGAGCTTGTTAACATGCTCAAAAACGACAGGGAGACCTACAACAAGTTCTTTGACGCGTTCGGTCTGCAGCTTAAGTTCGGCATGTACGACCAATGGGGCGCACACAAGGACGCCGTGCAGGAGCTTGTAATGTTCCATTCGCTGAAGGAAAACAAGCGCATTACTCTCGAGGAATACGTAAGCGCGATGAATCCCGACCAGAAGTATATCTACTACGCTACGGGCAAGACTATCGAAGCCATTAAAGCCCTGCCCCAGTGCGAGAAGGTCTCCGAAAGCGGTTACGACATTCTGTGCTTTACCGACGACATCGACGAATTTGCCATTAAGACCTTGGGCGAATACAAGGAAAAGGAGTTTAAGTCCATTCAGTCCAGCGACATAGAAGCAGAAAAAGAAAATGAAAACACCGAGGAGGATAAAGAGATACTCGACTTTATGAAAAACGCCTTGGGCGACAAAGTAGCCAAGGTAAAACTCAGCCGCTCGCTCAGGACGCACCCTGTGTGCATCACCACCGAGGGCGAGGTAACTTTGGAGATGGAGAAGGTGTTCAAGAATATGCCAAATGCACCGAAAGATGTAGCCTTAGCTACCAAAATCTTAGAAATCAATGCCAGCCACCGTATTTACGATACGATAAAAGAGTGGTATAAAAACGACCGCGAAAAGCTGACCAAGCTTGCCAAAGTACTGTTCAGTCAAGCGTTGATGATCGAGGGCATAATGCCCGAAAATCCCGCCGAAACAACGGGACTTATCTGCGAACTTCTGTAAAAAACGCGGGTGCAAACCCGCTTTTTTTCAGCCCGAAATCTTTATTACCGAAATCTCGTATGGATTGAAAAACCGGTCTTTGCCTTTCAAACCGGCGCTTACCAGCATGGAAGCGCCGTTTTTTTGGTATATTCCGTGCGAAAACTTGGGAAAAAGCCCCTGATTTGGGGCATATAACCCTTTTCCGAACAACCTTGCCATCCCGCCGTGAGTATGCCCCGATAGCACAAGGTCGACCGAATTTTCGGCGTAATTTTCGAATAATTCGGGTCTGTGGGCAAGGAGAAGGGTGTATTTTGCGGCGTCTTTTTCGGCAAGGTCAGAGACGTTTTCGGCGTTCAGTTTTTTTCCGTCGGAAAGACCGATAATTGCCACATCGGAGCCGTTAACATTTATCGTCCGCACTTCATTGTTGAGGAAAACAACCCCGCTTTCATTAAGCAAACCGATGTAATCATTGAGGCGCGGATGCCCTATTTCGTGATTGCCGAGGATGCAGAAAACAGCACATTTGTGCGAAATTTCGGCTAAAAACGGGCTGATATTCTGCATGTCGGCATAGTCTGCCGAGCCGTCGATAATGTCGCCTGTCAGCGCGACTATTTCGGGTCGGGCGGCATTAATCGTCTGCTTTACTTTGTCCAATTCGACATCGTTTTTCGGGTAGTGCAGGTCGCTGATGTGAACTATGGTAAAGGACGTGTTCAGGCCGTTTTTCGTAAAGGAATATTCGCTGATTTCCAGTCTTTTTGATGCTAAAAAGCCCCAAAAAACGGTTGTTGCCAGAAGGATAATGAGGACTATTGCCGCGATTTTTATAATTCGGGAAGATGTTTTACGCTCCATAGAGATAGTATATGAAGCTTTTTGTAAAATTTTTTCACAAAATTACCCAACATAGTTGGGTAAACGTAATGCCCTTGACAGGGTTTTTCCTTTATGTTATTATAACCATTAGTATAGTTAAAGATATATATTATTGACGGGGAAAAAGACGGCTTGTTGCCGTCTTAAATAGATTATATATGATAGGAATAATAGTTGCTATGGAGAGCGAGCTCAGGCCCTACCTCGAGTTGCCCTACAGCGTGGAAAAAGCGGGCTCAAAAGAGTTTTACCGTGTAAATATCGGCAACAAGCCCGCCGTAATAGTCCTCAGCGGTATAGGCAAGGTTAACGCGTCTTACGCCGCGTCGCTTCTTATACAGACTTACAAACCCGAACTGGTAATCAGCACGGGAGTCAGCGGGGGGCTGGGAGTAAGCAATCTTCTTGATATAATCGTCGCCGAAAAGACCTGCCAGTACGATGTGGACACAAGCGCCCTCGGAGATCCTGTCGGGTTTGTCAGCACCGTCAATAAGGTATATTTTGATACCGATCCTCTCGTTTCCGATAAGTTTTGTGAAATTTTGGACGCCAAAAAAGGCATTCTTGCCTGCGGCGACAGGTTTATCGCGCAAAACGAGGAAGCAAAAAGAATTGCAGAAACATTCGGCGCTTCGGCGTGTGACATGGAGAGCGGAGCTATCGGACAGGTATGTTTTATCGAAAACGTTCCTTACGCCGCCATAAGGTGCGTAAGCGACGGAGCGGGGGAAGATGCCGGTATCTCCTACAATGAGCTTGTCGACAAGGCAAGCTTTATATTGGCCAGAGCCGTAATCGGCGTGCTTGGACAAATTTGATTGAATTATGAATAGAAAAGAAAGAAAAGCTTTATCAATAGACACAAACAACAAAAAATTTGCATACGTATTTTTCATTATCGACATCCTGCTGTTCGCCGCGAGTTTCCTGCTCGCCTATTACATCGACAGCCTGAACAAACTCCACGACCTGATTCAGTTTTACGAAGGGGAGCAATCGACCGCGGGATTGGGCATGACAATGCTTTTGTGCCTGGCCTGCCTTGTCACCACCATGTCGGTAATGTACTTCGGACACATCTACCGCATAGCCTGGCGTTACGCGGGTACGATGGAACTATTGAGGCTCATCGGCGTTGCCACCGTCAGCATAATTTTAGGCTGTATTTACAGAGGACTTTTCACTTTTATCTATTCGGAATCCGATCCCAATCCCACCGCCGACAGCGTAAATCTCATGCTGGTGCTTTTCGCGTACTTTATATTCTTCGCGACGGCGACGATGTACAGGATACTTTCCAAGCTCATCGCAGGCATCAACAGCGGACTTAAGCGCAGACGCGGCAAGGACGTGCAGGGCGAAAAGGTCATAGTCTACGGCGCGGGCTACAACGGCGCGGCGCTTGTCAAGAGGTTAATAGAAAATCCCCAGGACGATTATGTCCCCGTTGCGATAATCGACGATAATCCCTCCAAGAAAAGCATGCTTATAAGCGGCATCGAAGTCGTGGGCGGCAGGGAAAGGCTCACCGAAGTCATCGACAAGTACGACGCCCACACCATAGTTATCGCAATAAGCACGCTTACCAAGAAACAACTTCGTGAGATATTCGACTACATCAAGCAGTTTGGTCTCCGCATAATGATAACCAGCAGCATCAACGACGCCAGCCAGGCGATAGACGGCGACGTCATCAGTATGCGCAACATTAAGATTGAGGACTTACTCCACCGCGATGAGCACGACATGGACAGAAAGCTGGTCGACGGCTTTATCAAGGACAAGGTGATCATGGTCACGGGCGGTGCGGGCAGCATAGGCAGCGAGCTTGTCAGGCAATCCCTTCTCTACGGCTGTAAGCACCTTATCGTTTTCGACCACCACGAAAACGGAATGTTCGAGATAAACGAAGAACTCAAGAGAAAATACGACACCGACCGCTACTCACTCGAAGTAGGCTCGGTGCGCGACCGCAACAAACTGCGCGTTGTGATGGAAAAATACAAGCCCGACGTTGTCTTCCACGCGGCGGCGTATAAACATGTGCCCATGATGGAGATAAGCGCCGACGAGGCGATAAAGAACAACGTGTTCGGCACAAAGAACGTAATCGACCAGTGCGACGAAAGCGGCGTGGGCAAGTTTGTCCTCATCTCCACCGACAAGGCGATAAATCCCGCCAACATTATGGGCGCGACAAAGAGAGTGGCAGAACTTGTGCTCGAAACTATGTCCAAAAAGACAAAGACCCAGCTTGCCGCGGTAAGATTCGGAAACGTGCTCGGCTCGAGCGGCAGCGTTATTCCCACATTTATAAAGCAGATAAACGAGGGCGGGCCCGTTACCGTCACCGACAAGAAGATGAAGAGGTACTTCATGACAATACCCGAGGCGGTGAGGCTGGTACTTCAGGCGGGCGCGCTTGCAAAGGGCGGCGAAGTGTTTGTGCTCGACATGGGCGAGCCCGTATATATTTACGACCTTGCCTGCGACCTTATACTTATGAGCGGGTTGGTGCCTCATAAGGATATCGAAATCAAGTTCAGCGGACTCCGTCCCGGCGAAAAGCTGTTTGAAGAGCTTCAGTACGGCGACGAGGACGTGGACAAGACCCTTCACAAAGATATTTTCGTCACAAAACTTACCGACATCGACGATAAGAAATTCAACGAAACACTTGAAAAGATTTACACAGCGGCGTACTCGGGCGATAAAGCCGAGAGCGAAAAGCTGCTTTTTGAAGTCGTACCCAGCGAATACAGAGAGTTACACAAAAATTCCACATCAAGAGTATAGTAATTTATCCTGATTTTTAAGAGGTAACTATGAAACATTTCGGCACAGACGGGATCAGAGCTCTCAGCGAGAGCTTTACCGAAGAATATTTGCAAAAAATAGCTTACGGCATCGCTTCCCTCGGCAAGGATATGACCGTATCCATCGGAAGAGACCCGAGAACGAGCGGGCCATACATCGAGGAAGTACTTGTAAGGACACTTACAAAACACGGAGTAAACGTCATAAGCTTAGGCATGGTACCCACGCCGGTGCTTGCTTATCTCACCCGGTTTTACAATTGCGACTACGGCATTATGCTGAGCGCCAGTCACAATCCTCCCGAATACAACGGAATAAAACTCTTCAGCGCACAGGGCGAAAAGGTTTCCGAGGAATCCGAGCTTCAGGTCGAGAGCATAATCGAAAACCCCGTAATTTTTGCCGAGAAGAAAGGGACGCTCACCTCTATGTGCGGCGATGAAGAATACATAAGACATTATATAGACCTCATCAAGCCCGACCTTAAGGGCGTTAAGGTGCTAATGGACACAGCCAACGGGGCAACGAGCATTATTGCTCCTAGGCTTTTTGCCGCGGCGGGCGCTGTCGTCACTCAGCTAAAGGGCGAGACCGACGGCATTCGCATAAACGACGGCTGCGGCGCTACCGTGCCCCGGTTTTTGCTCGAGGAAATGAAAAAGGGCGATTACGACATCGGTTTTACCTTCGACGGCGACGGCGACAGAGTAATGTGCGTCAAAAACGGCAAACTCTACAACGGCGACCACCTCATGTACGTCCACAGCAAGGCATTAAAGGCAAAGGGCGCCCTTAAGGGCAACGCCATGGTGGGCACAATCATGAGCAACCTTGGCACCGAAAGAGCCTGCGAGAAGAGCGGAATTAAGCTCGTCAGAGCCAACGTGGGCGACAAGTATGTCTTCCGCGAAATGAAAGAACACGGCTACAACGTGGGCGGAGAAGAGAGCGGACACGTCATCTTCAGTGATTATGTAAGCACAGGCGACGGCATGATAAGCGCGTTGCTTACCGCCTGCCTCGACAAGGAGACCGCAATTGACACTCTTGACGATATAGTGGAATATCCTTCGGTTTCCGACAGCATAGTCTGCAACAAGGAAGCCATAATGAAATTTAATGAGAGCAAGGAAATCAGGGAATATCTTGCGTCCATAGGCAAGGAATACCGCACGGTAATAAGACCCAGCGGCACCGAACCCAAGATAAGAATTTTAGTCGAAAGCGAGTTTATAGAGAATGCGCGCCAAAAAGCGCAGGAAATCAAAGATTTCATCAAGGAGAGAATTTTATGAAAATATTCAGACTGAAAGAAAGAAGATTTGAGCACTTATATGCTTCGGGCAAGACCATGGAGGAGCTGCAGAATTACTTCCTGGGTAAGGACATTGCCGAAATAGAGTCTATCGGGGAAGCCGTCGTCGACGATGACGAATACTATGCCGTCATTTACAACGACACCCCCCTTCTTACAAGGCCGTTTCTTGCCTCTCTTGCCGAAGAATGCGAATCGATAGGCTTGTTCTACAGGCTGGGCGATGGGTTTATCAGACGCAACGGCGCCAATTTCCCTCTAAAGCCCTGCGACCATCCCCTTGCCTTCCAGGTAAAGAAGCATACCGATATAGTCAAGGTGGGCGAGCATATCCGCTGGCACGTCCTCGACAGACATCTTAAAAACGATATTACCATCTACGACCCCACTACCACATTCATCGACCTTGAGGTGGAGATTGCCGAAGGCGCGCAGATCTATCCCATGGTCTTATTAAGAGGTAAGACCAAGATAGGCAAAAACGCCATCGTCTTCCCCAACTGCGAACTTGTTGACACCGAGGTGGGCGAAAACGTCGATATCAGGGCGTCTTTTGCTATCGGCGCGAAGATAGGAAAGAACACGACAGTCGGTCCCTTTGCCTGCTTAAGAAAGGGCGCTAACGTCGGCGCTTACTGCCGCGTGGGCGACTTTGTCGAGGTCAAGAACAGCAATCTGGGCGACGGCGTCAAGATGGCGCACCTTGCGTACGTGGGCGACGCCGACGTGGGCGAGAATACCAACGTAGGTTGCGGCACCGTGTTTGCCAACTACAACGGCAAGACCAAAAACCGCTGCACAGTGGGCAGCAACGTCTTTATCGGCGCAAATACCAACCTCGTAGCTCCCGTCACCGTTCACAACGGCGCATACATCGCCGCGGGCAGCACAATCACGCAGGACGTTCCCGCGGGAAACCTTTGCATAGCGCGTTCACGTCAGGTCTTCAAGGAAAACTGGGAGAGGAAATAACAGCGCGATGACAAGAGAGGAAAGGGTTGCCGGGTGCTTTGATTACAGGGGAAAACTCCTCAGCGTTATGCCGCTGGGCAACGGTCATATTAACAATACATACCTCGTCGTTACCGACACAAATAAGTATGTGCTCCAGCAGATAAACACAAAGGTGTTTCCCAACGTGGAGCAACTTATTTCCAACATGCTGGAAGTGACGAGGCATATCGCCAAAAAGCACTTTACATGCACCCTCGTCAAAGTCAGAAACGGCAAGTACTATGTCGAATGCGAGGATGGGTGCTATCGCATGTACGACCTTGTGGACGGCGTGTGCATCGAGAATGCCGTAAGCCCGAGGGAGATGTACCTGACCGGCTTGGGTTTTGGGCTGTTTCAGCAGGAAATGGCCGACTTTGAGGGCACAATCCATGAAGTCATTCCCGATTTTCACAACACAGTAAAAAGGTATGAGAATTTCGAGAGGGCGGTGAGGGACAATCCCGCGGGAAGGCGCGAGGAGTGCGAGACCGAAATAAGAAGGCTCCGCGCCTATAAAAGGTACGCGAGCATCATTGTGGACAAGCTCAGCGAAGGCGTATTGCCCGTGAGAGTTACACACAACGACACAAAGATTAACAACCTTATCCTCGACGAAAAGAAAAACAGGGCGCTCAGCGTCATAGACCTCGACACCGTAATGGAAGGAAGCTTGCTCTACGACTTTGGCGACGCGGTAAGGTCGGGGTGCAACAGCGCGGCAGAGGACGAGGAAGACGCGAGGAGCGTCTACTGCAAACTCGACTATTTCAGGGCTTTGTGCAGGGGCTTTTTCCGCCACACCAAGGATATGCTTACCGAGGAAGAGAAAAAGCTGCTTGCGCTTAGCGGAATTATACTTACATACGAATGCGCGCTGCGCTTTCTGACCGACCACCTTAACGGCGATGTCTATTTTAAGGTGTCCAAGCCCGACCACAACCTCATAAGGTGCCGCACTCAGCTCGCCCTTATGAAGGACATGATAAAGAATTTATCGTCCCTTGAGAGCATCGTTGAGCAGGAGCTTAAAGGCCAGTCGCTGACGGTAAGGAAGATAGCCAACTACCTTAACCTTTTCGACTCGACGTCGGGGGAGATTAAGGACGACACGTGCTTTGCGTGCAAGCACACCGAGGATAAGATTCATTTCTATTTCAAATGCGAGAGAATGTGGAAAAACTCGATGTACACCGAATTCAATGCTCCGCTCTACCACGGCGACATTGTGGAACTTATGATTACCCTTGGCGACACAAATCGCTATCTCGAGGTGGAAGTAAACGAAAACAACGCCCAATACTGCGTCCTCATCACAAACGCCGACGGCAAAGGGGACATCAGCATAGACTATCTGCCCGAGACCGTCATTGAGAGCAACGTCAAAATGCTTGACGACAACTGGGCAATGTATGAAATAATCATGGAAAAAGAGACACTTAAACAGCTCGGAATGACCGAGGAAGTTAAGTTCAACGCGCACAGGCAGATTTTCGACAACGACGGAAATCTCTACCTTCGCTCGTTAAACCCCACCTACGGGCTTACCTTCCACGACGCCGAGGCGTTTATCGATGTCAAGTTTGATTAAGGAGGGACCATCATGACAAACGTACTGGTAACGGGCGGTGCGGGATATATCGCCAGCCACACAAACCTTCAGCTTCTCGAAAAAGGCTATGGCGTAATCGCCCTTGACAACCTGAGCAATGCTTCCAAAGAAAGCATAAGGAGAGTGGAACAGCTCGCCGGCAAGAAAATGACCTTTGTCGAAGGCGACTGCAGGGATAAAACGCTCTTAAACAAGATTTTTACCGAGCACAAAATTGACGCGGTCATTCATTTTGCGGGTCTTAAGGCTGTGGGGGAAAGCTGCGCAAAACCCGTTTTGTACTATGAAAACAATCTTATGAGCAACCTTGCTCTTCTCGGCGCGATGTCGGAGCACAACGTCAGGAAACTCGTGTTCTCCTCGTCCGCGACGGTTTACGGCGTGCCCAAGTGGCTGCCTCTTACCGAGGATCACCCCCTTTCCACAACAAATCCTTACGGCGCGACAAAGCTTATGGGAGAGCAGATGTTCCGCGACGTTTACGCCGCCGATAATTCCTTCCACATAATACTTCTCCGCTACTTCAACCCCGTCGGCGCGCACGAGAGCGGCATGATTGGCGAAGATCCCAAGGGCATTCCCAACAACCTTATGCCCTACGTCAGCCAGGTGGCGGTGGGGAAACTTAAGAGCCTCAAAGTATTCGGCAACGATTACGACACCAAGGACGGCACAGGCGTGAGGGACTATATCCACGTCGTCGACCTTGCCGCCGCGCATATCAAAGCGCTCGAGAATATCGGGAAATACGGCGTTGAGGCAATAAACGTCGGCACAGGCACGGGATATTCGGTGCTCGACATGGTAAAGGCGTTTGAAAAGGCGTCGGGCAGAGAAATCCCCTACGAAATAGCCCCGAGAAGGAGCGGCGACGTCGCAAGCTGCTACGCCGACTGCACCAAGGCGAAGAACGAACTCGGCTTTGTCGCCGAGCGTAACCTTGACGATATGTGCCGCGACCTGTGGAAATGGCAGAGCATGAATCCTAACGGGTACGAGGAATAAGAAATAACCTGTAAATAATTCCCACAAAAAGCGGTGATTTTTTTTGGGGGGGAGTATCCCCGAGATATAACCTCAAAAACCGGATTTTCGGAGTCCGATAGCAAGATGAGCCCATCGGGCATCGAGGATGAAGTTTAATAAAAAAATCCCGTTTTTGCTCAGGCAAAACGGGGGTATTTACAACGGGTCGAGAAAATATTGCAAAACTATTTCAGCCTTGCAGTTGCGAGAATGGATACTAAAAAATACCCCCGTTTCTCTTTTGAGAAGCGGGGGTTTCTTTTTTTAAGGTGATATACGGCCGCTAAAAGCGAAAATGTCCTATGACGTTTTTGGGGCTATTTTTTTCTGAATAACGGCATTACTCCGTGCTCTTTCCAGTAGGGCAGGTATTTTATTATGTCCGACTTCGGGAAGGGTTTGCCGTGTCCCGGGTAAATGGTTTCGATTTCCTTGTTGTTGGCGATCTTTTCCCAGCTTTTTATCAGTTCAAACTTGTTTTCGCACCAGGCGGGAAAACGCTTGTTGCCGCCTACGCCGTTCATGAAAACGTCGCCCGAGAAGAAGTCGCTTCCGAATTTCAGTCCGACGTCGCTCGACGTGTGGCCGTTTAGTTCGATAAACTCGATGCCGAACTCGGCAAGGGGCTGCGCCGAGAAGTTTATGTACTTGTCCGTCTTTACGCTGGGGAAGCATTGGGTCTTGTCGACAAACGCCACTGACACATAGCTTGCGAGTAAGTTGGTAAGTGAACTTACGTATACGTTGAGGTTGTTTTTACCTGCTTCGAGGCGCGCCTTGCCCTTGTCGTTGTAGATGAGGGTTGCGTCGGTCTTGGCAAGCAGTTCACGCAAAAAACCCGCGTGGTCGGCGTGGACGTGCGTCAGGAAAACGTATTTGATTTTTTCGAGGGGGATATTGTTGAGTTTTAACCGCTCGACAAACTTTTCAAACCCGCTCTTGCCGCCCGTGTCGATGAGGAGAAAGTCCTCTCCCACGGGTATTATGTAGCTGTTTACGATTTTGTCGCCGACATTAATTATTCTGTCCATTTTGTATCTCCTTTAAGGCTTTTGCGAGCTGGTCGGGACAGCTTGTGTTCTTATAGCCGCACCTTGTGCCTTCCAGCCTCTTTATTACGTCCTCGGCGCGCATTCCCTTGAGCAGGGAAGAAAGCCCGTTGGCGTTTCCGTCGCATCCGCCGTAAAATCTGACGCTATCGATTATGCCGTTATTGACCTCGAGGTCAATGCGGTCGGCGCAGACGCCTTTTGCCTTGTATCTGTACTGCATAAACACCTCTTCAAAATCTATTATACACTGCGTGCATGTATTTTACCGTCTCGGAGATGGAATTTCTCAACGACGGCGGAAAAATTACCTCGGCGTACTCGCCGTAAATCATCAGCCACCGCTTCATCGCCGATATCCCTGCCTTTAAACAGACTTCCATGCGGTTGCAGTCAAGAAGTTTTACGCTGAAGTCGGTGCCGAAGGAATCGATAAGTTCGTCCATTATGCACTGCTTGCATCTTATGACCACTCTTTTTGCTTCCCGCTCAAATTCATACGGCAGTCTCGTGCACATCGAGTTAAGGCACAGGCCGTTTCTCATTCCCAGTGCCTTAAGCGGCTTGGTCGGCTCCTCAATAAGGGTTATGCCGTTCATTTTATCGAGCCGTAAGTAGCTTATCTCTTCGTTGTCGTCGGTGTTGCAGACAAGGTAGTATCTTTTGTCGTGAGCAAGCATTTTGTATGGGCTTGCGGTAAACGGCGAGCCGTCCTCGGGAACAAGCTTTTTATGAAAGTCGTATCTTAAGTAGGTAAATCGGATTTTGCTTTTGTTTTGGATTGCGCCGCTTATTATTTCAATGTTTTCAAACAGCCTGCTGACGGAGCACAACGGTTTTCTTTTGGGGCAGAAGACAAATTCCATGCTCTTGGGGAAGAACTTTCCGCCCTCTTTTTCCAGTTTTTCAATAAGCTGACGGGTGAGGTTTTCGTCTGCTCTGTCCGAGGTTATCACGCTGTCGATAAGCATCTTGACCTCGGAGGAGGAAAATCTTCTTTTTGCGAGGAATATCCCTTTTCGCGAGGCGCTGATGTCATATCCCGCTCTTCTGAGGCAGCAGATGTTCCGCGCTATCGCCTTTCTTTCACATTTTATGCCGTAATGCTCTTTTAAAAGCCTGACAAGTTGCTGCTGAGATACCCAATGCTCTGCATCGGTATAAGCCTCCAGAAGCTGATACAGCCTCAGGGGGATCATGTTCTTTTGCTCCATAATTTTTCCCTGTTATCTTTGGTGTTAAGAGCATAGTACAAAAAAAATCACCGCTTGTCAAGGCGAAGAATTTTGTTAATGAGTATAAAGTCTCTCTTCTTCTTGTTAAGCGCCCTCTGGAGTATAAACATCAGGATAAGGCTTGCCGCCGCGACGGGCACAAGAAGCACGTACATCTCGCGTGTAAAGTCCGATACGGGCATAAGATTATAGAACGAAGGAAAGGCGCCCCACGCAATCATAAAACACATCAGCATAAAGAAAAACACAAAGGCGTGATACGGTCTTGTTATCGGTTTGCATACGCGGAATAACATGCCAAACCCCGCCACAGCGATGGTTGCGACGCTTATGTTGGAAAACTGTTCGCTGTTCTGCATGGGGACAAAGTTTTCGATTATCTGCAAAAGCACTATGCCGAACACTATTGCAAGCGCGCCCGGGAAACTGTCTTTAAGTATATTTGTTATAAACCGCCCTTTAACAAGGTCTTTGTGTGCTTCGAAGGACAACAGGACGCTCGGCGTGCCGATGGTCATTGCGCCGACCAGCGTCATATGCATGGGCTCAAAGGGATACTGCCCGAAAAAAAGGAAAAACAGCGCGAGAAGGGTGGAGTAAATCGTCTTTACAAGAAACAAGCTTGCCGTGCGCCGGAGATTGTTTATTGTGCGCCTGCCTTCGGCGACTATTTTGGGCATGGAAGAAAAGTCATTGTTGAGTAATACGAGGTGGGAAATTGTCCTTGCCGCGTCGCTCCCTTCCGCCATGGCGATTGAACAGTCGGCTTCGCGTAAAGCCAGCACGTCATTGACGCCGTCGCCCGTCATAGCCACGGTGTGACCGTCGTTTTTCAAAGCTTTTATAAGGCTCAGCTTCTGTTCGGGAGTTACTCTGCCGAAAATCTTGTATTTCTTTGCGGCGTCATTAAGGGCTTCCTCGGTGTCGATAGCGGACGCGTCCACATATTCCGACGCACCTTGTATTCCTGCTTTCCGGGCTATTGCGCTGACAGTAACGGGATTGTCGCCCGAGATTATCTTTATGTCCACGCCCTGCTCGTAAAAGTACTGAATGGTGAGGGGGGCTTCTTTCCTTATCTTGTCGGACAGGAGAACAAAGCCAAGAAGTTCAATCCCGGCGGGTTTTTCGTGTTCTTCGCCAAAGTCGTTTTTGCTTTGGGCAAGGCAGAGCACGCGCTCGCCCCGTTTTGCGTATTCTTCGATTTTCTCGACGTGAGGGGACAAAACGTCCTTGTCAAGGACAAATTCGGGCGCGCCCAAAAGATAGGTGCCCATATCTCCGAAGTTTACGCCGCTCCACTTCCTTTGCGAGGAGAACGCGACGCTTTTGACCGCTGTCCACTCGGCTTTTGCATCGGCAAAGTCGCGGATGGCGTTGGCGGTCGGGTTGTTGTCGGTGAGGTTTGCCATAAGGTTGGCAAGAATTAAGGGGATGTCGGCGTCTTTTATATATACTATGTCGTCAAGCTGCATTTTCCCTTCGGTGATCGTTCCCGTCTTGTCAAGGCACAAGGTATCTACGCGCGCCAAAGTTTCCACGCAGTACAGATCCTGACACAACGTCTTTTTGGCACCCAGGCGCAACACGCTCGCCCCGAAAACCACGCTCGACAGAGCGACCAGCCCCTGGGGTATCATGCTGATAGTCGAGGCGGTCATTTTGAGTATGCTGTCCGAAAGCCCGATTTTCTGTATCAGGTAGCTTTTGAGGAAAATGCCCAAGCCCAGCGGCACAACGACAAAACTCATAAAGCGTATTATCGCCTTAAGCGTGCGGGGGATTTCGGCGCGGGTGGGGCGAATGTCCTTCGCGTGGTCGGCAAGTCTGGTCGCGTAGTTGTCCTTACCGGTTCGGACGACCTGAGCCGTGACCTGACCGCTGACAATAAAGCTGCCCGAAAGAAGGTTATCGCCCACGGTCTTTGCCACGGCGTCGCTTTCGCCTGTCAGCATACTTTCGTTGACTTCGCAGGCGCCTTCGAGGATTTCGCAGTCCGAACATACTTGTCTGCCGCCGTCAAGCATCATGACGTCGCCCAGGACTATGTCGCTCACGCCGATTTCGGTCTGTTCGCCGTCACGGATGACTATTGTCTTGGGCTGGGAAATCAGGGACAGTTTATCCACCGTCTTTTTGGCGCGGATTTCCTGAATAAGCCCGATTGAAAGATTTAGGAGAATAAGTAATAAAAAAAAGGCTTGCTTGTATTCGCCGATAAGTATTACCAGAAACGCAAGCACGAAGTTCAGAATGTTGAACAGCGTAAAGACATTGGTAAAAACAATTTTGCCGTAACTTTTGGTATTTGACGGGTTGGCATTGGATTTTCCTTCTTTTTTTAGCCGCTCCGCCTCCTCTTTGGTCAATCCCTTAATCATAAAAATAATTTACCCCTACTTATTAAGTATAACAATTGCGTGGGGTAATTACAATAAAAAAGCCCCGAAAAATTTAATTTTCGGGACAATTTTCTTCATTTTATATTCCCCACCTTTCCGTCCTCTGCGTTCTGGAAGATAAGCCAGTAGCCTTTATAGGGAGAGGGAAGGTTGGGCACGGGCAGCCAGTCGCTTATTTCGCTGGCAAGTTTGGGCGGCGCAACTTCGGGCACTCCGGGCACGCCGTAGCCAAGGTAAACCACTGTTCCGTTGTCGCTCAATGCCCCCACGACGTAGTAGTCTTCGCCGTCATAGCGTATTTTTACCCACTTGCTTTCGGGAATCAGCTTTTCAAGCTCTGTTTCTCTCGGATGAATGACAAACAGGTCGTCCAACCGCTCTTTTACGCTGAGATAAAAGTTTTTGGTGCCCGTGGTATTCAGCTTCGAAAGAAACTCTTTTTCGGTCTCTGTGTCGATGTTCTCAATTTCCTCGCTCTCTTTTTCTATGACCGTAGGCGCGATGATGTCGGGCGCGTCGTTTTCAGTATTTTGCGCCGCGGCGCGATTAAACGGACGATACTGTATCATTTCTTCGTCGATATGCTCGGTTTTGGGCATTTCGACAGGATTTTCGCCCATTTCCGAGGCTGAATCATTGTTTTGCGACTCCTCCATAACGGTTGTGTCGGGTTCTGTCATGGTCTGTTCGCCGAATGTGGGGGCGTCCTTGGCAAAATACGCTATAAGGTCGGTTTTGCTTAAAGTCCTGCCCGCCTTTGCCACAAGGTTTTCGCCCTTAAGT
>ERZ795047.1167-NODE-1167-length-28836-cov-7.068031_pt1 | contig 28836 bp, 22 predicted proteins | sample MGYA00375131_ERZ795047 | MGnify/ENA primary metagenome ERZ795047 (study PRJEB30176, sample SAMN05720228) | activated sludge metagenome | isolation source: Anaerobic digester | place: Japan | collected 2015-05-20 ...
CTTGGTAAAATTGTAGATGCAGAAATATTAAGTGATAAAGAACCAATGACATATGCTTATTATCACGAAATCAAGAGAGGCACAACTCCAAAAACCGCACCAACTTATATTAAAGATGAGCAAAGGAAGGATTAAATAGATGAAAAAGTATAAATGCACAATTTGTGGTTATGTTTATGATCCTGAAAGGGGAGACCCAGAATCAAACATAAAACCTGGTACAGCTTTTGAAGACCTACCAGAAAATTGGGTATGCCCTATATGCGGTGCTGATAAAGACCAATTTGAGCAAATTTAGAAGGTAGAGAATAAAATGTATCCAATAGAATTTAGAAAAAACATCTTTTCCGTAGGAGCTATCGATTGGAATAGAAGATTATTCGATGAATTAATTCCTCTTCCTGATGGAACAAGCTACAATTCATATTTAATTAAGGGAAGCGAAAAAATAGCTCTCATTGACACCGTTGATCCAACAAAAAAAGAAGTGCTTTTCAATAACCTCAAATCTTTAAATATCAATCATATTGATTATGTTATAGCCAACCATGCAGAACAGGATCATTCTGGATCAATACCATTTGTATTGGATGCTTTTCCAGATGCAAAAGTTGTATGTTCTTCAAAATGTAAAGAAATATTAACTGAATTACTTCTAATTCCACCAGACAAATTTATGGAGGTAAAAGACGGAGAATTCTTATCTCTCGGAGATAGAACACTCGAATTTATTACTTATCCCTGGGTTCATTGGCCAGAAACAATCCTCACATATTTAATAGAGGACAAAATATTATTTCCATGTGATTTCTTTGGATCACATCTTGCCTCGAATAATTTATATGTACAAAATGAAGAGTTAGTCCTTGAATCTGCAAAAAGATATTATGCTGAGATTATGATGCCCTTTAGAACTGTAATAAGAAATAATTTTTCTAAACTTGATAAATATGATATAGATTTGATTGCACCAAGTCATGGACCAATATACTCAAAGCCAGAACTTATTATAAATGCTTACAAAGACTGGACATCAGATAATGTTAAGAATGAAGTAGTAATAGTTTATGTTTCGATGCATCAAAGCACAGAAAAAATGGTTGAATATCTGGTTAATGCTTTAACAGGAAGAAATATTTCTGTAAAACAATTTTGTTTACCAAATTCTGATATAGGTAAAATTGCTATTTCTCTTGTCGATGCAGCAACAATTATTCTTGGGACTCCTACAATATTAGGAGGAGCACATCCGTATGCCTTATTTGCTACTGCTCTTGTAAATGCATTGAGGCCTAAAACAAAGTTCGCTTCTATTATTGGCTCTTATGCATGGGGTGGAAAAACAATTGAACAGGTAACAGGTATGTTATCATCACTTAAAGTAGAAGTTTTAAGCCCAGTATTAGCAAAAGGATATCCAAAAGAAGGGGACTACAAAGCTCTTGAAAACTTAGCTAATACTATATCAGAAAAACATAAAGGTCTATCGCTAATTTAGAAAAGAGTACTCTTTCTGCTACCAGTTTATTTCTGGGACTGTACCACTTTCTATATCTATTCCGAGCCCTATACTCAGATCGTGATGGTAACTCTTAGATTTTTGTTGCCAGCTCATATTGTTCCCGCATATATCTCTTGAGTAGGTATCGTTTCCACCAATATCTATAAATATCCCAACATCAGGAATAAAATTCCGCCATGTATTCGCTTTGGGGTCTACTACATGATTCGCATAGCCAATTGCATCCTTTCCCATATTATCTTTATCAAGTACATCGTAAATATCATCTCCACCAATATTAACTGCAAATCCCATACCATTTGCAGTACTTGAGCCAATTAATATACCACCTGATGTTTTCTCTTTTTTCACTTCTCCAGTTTTTTCATCCTTTATTTCAGTCTCATACCAGCACTCATACTTATCATTTCCATTCTTATCAATGTGCCATGAAATTGATATATCGTGAGCACCACCAACCGATATAGCTTGTCTTGCTTTATACACATCGTCTCCATTGTCATCCAGTAATTCCGTTATACCCATATGAGCTGTTCCACTTTGAACAAAGAAATATGCATCGTAATAATCGTTTCCTTCTTTATCGTAAAGAATGCCAACTGCATACCAATAACCACACGCTTGAGCATAAATCCCTGCAGTGTATTTATCATTACCTTTTAAATCTACGAGAATTCCGATTCCACCGCCCATTGAATGTCCATCATATAAATCTGCTCTTCTACCAAAACCACATCCCTGGCATAACGAATAATTTACATTGTCATTGTGCCCCAAAACACCAGGGGAAAGAATGTCGTAAGGTTCCGCTATGTAATTATCATCTCCTTCAGTATCAAGGAGTAAACCATATCCACCTGTAAAGCCAAAAGCTTGGGACTCATAGTAAGCATAGTATGTATCGTCCCCACCAATGTTTACAAGATTTGCAACTCCAAACTGTGCAGCTCCCTGACTGAATATTCGAGCTTTAAAACTATCATCACCGCCCTTATCCCAGAGTAATCCTACACCCCAGGTAGCAGCAGCTTGGGCATTATCCCATGCCTCATAATTATCATTTCCTGAATAATCAAGTAAAATCCCTATACCAAAGATCCCCACTCCTTGGGCAGCTTTATCTCTTTTAGTTGCCAAGAAAGTATCATCCCCAGAGAAATCCATAACAACAGAGATGGGATGATCTAAAGAATAAGTTGCAGCAGTAGCTCCAAGATATTTGTCATTTCCATCGCAATCAACAATCAGTAGATAGTCATCACCCACATACTCATTTTTACTCAAATCCCCATAGAAAGCCAATTTACCGATTGGAGTTGGAATTTCAAAATTATAACCAGCAGTAGAAACCTTATCTTTGCCAAATATTATATTTTCAATTTTAAATATAGAATAGATTAATGGAATTGTTCCATAGTACAAATCTTTATAATCAAACTTCTCACTCAAATCCCAGATTAATGCATCTGCATCTTTAATTTCCCCAACATCAGTTGTAAGAGCTAAAGCTACCTTGAAAGCTTCATCCCATTTATCTTTTGGCCAATTTCTCAAGGCTCTATCTCTATACTTATATGCATTTGCAGCCGAATAAAGAAAATCTGAAAGAGGTATTTGAATTTCATTTGGAACATCTTTGATTAAGTTTCTAACTTCTTCTGCTCTATATTCTGAAAAATCATAGCCTAAACTTGCATATATATGTTTTACACCATCTAATAAAGGCTCTTCTTTATCGATTGGATAGGGCTCAAGCTTTGATTCTGGTTGCCACATAACCATATTTCCTGTTTTTGAAATACCTGTTAAAAACTCTTGAAACAATCCATCATAACGATTCCAGCTACCAGAAACAGCATTAGTGCTTTGTTTAACAAACATAGGAACTTTTAAAGGGTTGTTCCACCACCTTTTAAACCATGGTAATGACATTTTAGCATCAGTTTGAACCATTGACTCTAAAACTTCTGGATCATATTTTATATCAGTTTTATCATAACCATAATCTGATAAAAGCTTTGCAAAAACATCATCTTCAGCAGTTGCAGAATTTACAAATGTAAAAGAAATAAAAAGAGATAAAACTAAAAAGCAGATAAAAAGTTTTTTCATTTTTTAATTCCTCCTTCTTTGGATTTTCTTCTATTTTTAATTCTCATAATTATGAGAAAAATAATAATCGCAATCGCTAATGGTATTGCTGCGTCTACGAGTATTATTACAATCCACTGGAAAAAGACAATCATAAAATTAAGCACACCAATAAACCCATTCTTAATATAGCTCCACCATTGTGTAAACGAAAATGGATTTAATTTAGGTTCATTTTGAGATTTAAAAGCTTTAGGATCTTGAATTATATCAACTCTAACGGTTGAAAAATCTACTAAATTATCCCAGAGTTTAATTTGACCTTGAAGCTTTTCGATTCTTTCCTGCACTGAATCAATTTCCTTTTGAACTTTAAGAATCTCATCGATTGTTTTTGCTTGCTCCATTATTTCGAAAAGCTTTTGCCTTTGGTTTAATGCATTTTCAAGCCTTGCTTTTACATCATAATAATCGGAGGTAATTTCTTCTGTGCTAATTGTCAAATCTTTAACTTTACCGATACTATCAAAATATTTTATGAAATCATTAAGTTTTTGTGAAGGCAATCGTATTTCTATATAAATTTTTATTCCTCTTTTAGTCTCTGTTTTACTTGAATTAGAGATATAACCACCAAGCCTTGCAACTTCATCATTTATAGCATTATTTGCCCCAGCTGGATCTTGAACCTCTAAATTTAAATGAGCATTCTGGATAATTTTCCTCTGTTGATTAGGTGGTGAATTTTCAGTTATAGATCTGTCCTCTGAGCCTTTATATTCTTGACCTGGTACATTTGATGCAGCTTGTTGCTCAAGTTGGATATCACTTGTACCTCGATTGGTTCCACAACTAGATAGAACAAATATGAAAGATATAGATAGTATTATTAAAACAAACTTTTTCATATTCCCCTCCTAATAGGAGCTTTACAAAAATTTTAGTTAAAAGAAATTATATTTTAATTATACAATAATTTATTCATGAATAAATCTAAAATGATCTATGCTTATTTTGTTTGCCTCCTGGATTCCCGCAATTACTCGGAATGTATCGAAAGAGAAGACTCTTTGACGCGAAGGATAAGTTCCTTCGGGAGCAAAATACGCTCCCTCAGGAAGACTGGAGTGATTGGAGATCATTCGCCGCTTGCAGATACGCTCCCTAAGGACAACGAGAGACAGAAGTACTTTGAATTAAACTTTATATTGAAAGTTTTTGAGAGAGATTGTAAAGCATTGGGTCAATTTTCTTTACTTTACCGGCTGCTTCTTCCATATTAATTAGGGTAAGATTATTATTCTTTATGCCAACTATTTTTCCTTTTACTCCATCTTCTGCACACTTAACTGCAAAAGCACCAAATTGTGTAGCGAGAAATCTGTCAATGAAAGTAGGATCGCCTCCTCTCTGGATGTAACCCAAAACACTTATTTTTGCATCAATTTTAGCTATATCAAATAATTTTTTTCCAAAATCAGAGGCTTTACCAGCTCCTTCAGCAAGAACTATTATGAAGTGCTTTTTCCCACGTTCGAAGCTCATTTTAATATTTTCAGTAATCTTTTCTAAATCATATTGAATTTCTGGAACTATTATTTCGTCGGCTCCTGCCGATATTCCGCAATGAAGAGCAAGAATACCTACATCTCTCCCCATCACTTCTATTACAAATACTCTCTCATGAGATGTTGCAGTATCTCTTATTTTATCAATTGCTTGAATTGCATTATTTAGTGCTGTATCAAATCCTATGGTTTGATCTGTGCCCCAAATGTCATTATCTATTGTTGAAGCTATGCCTATTGTATTAATGCCTCTTTTGTGTAATTCAAAAGCTCCTGTTTGGCTACCGTTACCGCCAATTATTATAATATAATCTATTCCTAAACCCTTGATATTCTTTATTGCATCATTGATTCCTGTTTCAAGCTTAAATTCAGGTGCTCTCGAAGTAAACAAAAGAGTTCCCCCTCTTGACAAAATCCCACCCACATCCCTTGAATCAAGACTTATAAATTCACCTTTCATAAGGCCTAAGAAACCTCTTTTTATTCCTATCACTTCATTTCCATCGAAAATTGCTGTTCTTGTAATTGCTCTAATGGCTGCATTCATGCCAGGAGCATCCCCACCAGAAGTTAAAATTGCTATCCTCATAAATCTTTTCCCCCTAAGTTTCTACTGTTCTTTCTGTCTTTACCCATTCTACATCATGCACCCCGAATAAACTTAATAAAAACGAACCTATAAATGGAACGCTAAACATCCATACAGCGAAAGGAAGCGCAAAAATTACGTAAAGGAATAAAATTGAAAGCTTGAATAAGTTTTTCGATGACCAGGCATCTGTTATAAAAGGTGAATATTTAAAGTAAAGAAGAATCACAAAAATTCCGCACATAATTGCAGATAATGTTAAAATATGTCCAAGAGCGGTAAATATTATATTTCCAGCATAAATTAATGGAAATGTTAATAGTTTTGATAAAGTATATATTGATAAGGAAAGTTTTTCTATGTAATTTATGGTTATATAAACAGCTATTACAAAATAAGCTATCCACTCAACGGGTCCATATATAAAAAGTTTTAACATAAGTTTTTTGATATTTTTAATTTGATTGCTACTCTTAGTGTTATTAATTCTTTTATTAAGCTTAGTTAATACTTCACACGCCCCTTTTCCCCAACGGAACCTTTGTACTATATAACCTTTAATACTTGGAGGAGTTTGCTCGCTTGAAGGAACATTAATAAAAGAAGGTTTAATGCCACCATCAAGCTCGCATCTAACTCCTAAATCTAAATCTTCAGTAATATTGCTTGATGCAAAACCATCAATTTTTTTAATTAAATTTAGAGGAATATGCATATTTGTTCCACCAAGAAAAGGAATGAACTTAAGAATAAATGGAAGTCCATATTCATGGGAGAATGCTTGAGAGAGCGCTACAACTTTAGAAAAGTATGACAATTTCCAAAAATTTCTCACTTGAAACAACGGACCTTGATAAACAATGTTTTTAGAATCTTTATTAATATTGTTTCTTAATTCAAGTAAAATATTTACATCTGGATGGCTTTCAGCATCAAAAAAAGAACAATAGTGGGTTTCTCCTCTACATTCAATGAATGTTAAACCATAATTTAAAGCTCTTCCCTTAGTGGATGGAGTAATTCTACCTGTTTTTACACCATTTAACTTGCCATCAAAATCAACAGGCACTTCCAAACATTTCACAGCGGGAATAATATTATTGCAATTTTCACCAATAAATTTAAAAACTATATCCTTGGTCGTTGTTTTGTTTTCAAAATTTTCTTTTGCATCAACAATTACAATAATCTCAAATTTATCATTAGGATAATTTAGTTTTATAATGTGTGAAAGAGTTTTTTCAATAACTTCTGCCTCATTCCTTGCAGGTATAAGAATAGAAAAAAAGGGGTAATCTCCTTTATCCTCTATTGAAGATGAAATCTTTTTATTTGACCTTTTCTCTCTTAAGTTGGAAAAGTTTTTAGTAATAAACATAATAACTAATCTTAAAGAGAAAAATAAAGATATTAAACTAATCAAAGCAAAAACTATACTATCGATATTATTAATTAATATATTTAATAAAAACATTTATTTTATTTTTACCATAAAAAGATATTCAAAATATTAATCAATTTGATTATAATATCAATGTGGCTATTAAAGGTAAGTATTTAAAAATTCTTTCAAGAATTAAAGATGATAGTGCGGGAGCTAGTGTTTGGCGTTATATGCTTTCTGATATTATATTTGATTTAAAAGAAGCCTTTCCTAAATATAACTGGATTGGTATATATCTTTTAGATGGTGAGACTCTAAAACTTGAAACTTATCTTGGTAAACCTCCTTCACACGCTAAAATAAAGATATCAGATGGAGTTTGTGGGAGAGGAGTTAGGGAGAAACAAACTATTATTGTTGGAAATGTTTGTGAAGATCCAAGCTATTTATCCTGTGATAGATTTGTAAAGTCTGAAATAGTTGTTCCTATTATGAAGGATGAGAATATTTTAGGCGTACTCGATGTAGACAGCATAAAGAAGAATGCTTTTACTAAAGAAGACGAAGAATTTCTAAAAGAAGTTTCAACAATAATAGGTAATACTTTCCCGAAAATAAAAAAGGAGTAATCTATAAAAAATGAAAAGGAGAGTTTTTTCAACCATTTTAATTAGTTTTCTTTTAATTTTTCTATTTTCTTTTCCCATTAAAACACAATCAGCTCCTACAAATATTAAAATATTACCCATACTTATGGACTTTACCGATCAGCCTCACCAGAGGACAGCTTCTGAAATGTATGATTATTTTTTTAGCAATAAAGAAGGAGAAAGAAGTTTAAGAAATTATTATCTCGAAGTCACAAACGGAACAGTAGATTTTGTCCCTGGAAGTTATGGTGTTGGAGATTGGATTCTTATGCCTCTTAAGAAGAAGGAATACGTAACAAACAGTGATCTATCATTTCTTATGAGAGATGTATTTGAAAAATTAAAAGAAAAAAATGTTAATTTAAGAGAATATGATAATAATGGTGATGGGAGAATTGACCATACTATATTTGTTCAAGCTGGAGATCCACGTAATTATGGTGGAACTTTTTTTTGGTTGCATAAGAGTTGGGCATCTGGAAGAATAGGATATGATGGAGTTTATGTAGACGAATACATTATGACTGCTGAAGTTTTTATGGCTGATAAAATGGCACCACTCCAGGGTATTTGTCATGAGTTTTATCACAATTTAGGTGGCTGGGACCTCTACTCATATACAGGAAGTGGTATTGCTGTGGGTCCATGGGATATAATGGCAGAATCTACAAGTTATAAGATATTTGGCTTATCAGGATTTTCAAGAAGCCAGCTTGGTTGGCTTACTCCCAAGAAAATTACAAAATCAGGAACTTATGAAATAGATGCACTCTGCTCTAATGGTAGAGATAGACTCTATAGGATTGATATCCCCGGAACAAAAGAATACTTTTTAATTGAGAATAGATTTTTGACAGGTATAGATAGCTGGTGGCAGGGTATACCTGACCAGGGCTTGGTTATATATCATATTGATGGGGCAATAACACCCACTCACCGCTTTAACGATGGACCACCAAGATTTCCCCACTATGCGGTATGGGTGGAGGATGCTGGTAACATAAAAGGGAAAGTTGATGCAGCATATTGCCTTGATGACAACCAAACTGAGTTTACGCCATATACCGTTCCTGATAGCTTTGACTATGGAAAGAAATGCCGTCCAGCAATTTTTATAACCGATATAAGCAAATCGGGAGAGAAAATGTCATTCAAAGTCGAATTTAAGTATCTTGAACCAAAACTCAAAGTAGAGCCAGACAAACTTGACTTTGGGAAAATTGAAAAAGGTATGAAAAAAGAGAGAGAGTTTAAGATTATTAATGAGGGTACAAGCACTCTTCATGTTGAATTATCTACCAAAGATAGCTGGATCTCTTTTGACCGTCAAGAAATTTTTGGTAATGACGAAATAGTAAAAGTTATAATTGATGGTAGCAAACTAAGTATTGGTAATAGAAGTGGAACAATTAATATCGATTCAAATGGTGGTAAAGCAAAAGTTGAGGTAAATGTTTCTGTTGTAGAAAAGTTGGGAGACATAAATGGAGACAGAAAGATAGATAAAAATGACTTAAAGTATATTGAGAATAGTTTTGGATTTAAAGCTGGCGAAAGCGGATACAATGATAAAGCAGACTTAAATGAAGATGGAATTATTAATGTTTTAGATTTAATGATAGTTGCAAAAAATCTTTCGTAAAAGGTAGAAAGTTATTGAAAGCTATTGTATTATGTGCTGGTAAAGGAACAAGACTTAGGCCGTTTACATATTCAATACCGAAACCTTTAATTCCTATTTGTAATGTACCAGTTCTGGGATATGTTTTATCTGAAATAAAAAAAACTCAGGTAAAAGATGTTGCCATAATAGTAAATAACGAAATAAAAGAGCCTATAGAGGATTATATTTATAATAATTTAAACAATTATCCTTTCAATTTTTCTTTCATCATTCAACCTGAGCCAAAAGGCTTAGCTCATGCCTGTCTTATGGCAAAAGACTTCGTTGGAGATGACAGCTTTTTAATGTTTCTCGGAGACAATATTATTCCATTCTGTGCATCAGAAATTTTGACTGATAACTATTCGTTTCAGGAAGAAGCAAGAATACTTGTTAAAGAGGTATCCGATCCAACACCATTTGGTGTTGTTGAATTTGACTCTTCTGGAAGAGTAGTGGGGCTTGAAGAAAAACCAAAAAATCCAAAATCAAATTTTGTAATACTCGGAGTATATATTTTCAAGCCAAATATATTTAGGATAATCGAGACCATAAAACCATCAAAAAGAGGAGAACTTGAGATAACTGATGCCATACAGAAACTGATTGAAGAAAATAAAGAAGTTTCTGCTAAGATTTATAACGGAACATTTATTGATATTGCTGGAACCGAGCAACTTCTGTATGCAAATGAATTTGTAATGAAAAATATTTTGAACATAAATAATTTAATCTCTTCTTCTTCCACATTATATAAGAGTCAAGTAATCTCAAATGTTTCTGTTGGTGAAAACTGTATAATAAAGAATTCGACTCTTAAGAACTCAATAATCATGGATGGAACTAATTTAGAAGGAGTAAATCTTAAAAAAAGTGTCATAGGTAAAAATTGCACCATAAAAAATCATTCCCCTGTTAGGATAAGCTTAAGTTTGGAGGTTGGCGACAACTCTACTTTAGAGTTTTATTAATTTTCTGATTTAAAAACTTATTATCTACTTCTATTTATCGATATTATGTTATACTTTATAGTTTATAACTATGCTATCACGCAAAGAAGAAAAGGAAATTGTCTTAAAGTGTAAAAGAGGCGACTCATCCGCTATGTCTCTAATATATGAGACATATAAAGAAGAGTTATTAAAATCTGCTATTAGGCTATTAAATAATTCTTCCGAAGCAGAAGATGTCGTTTCAGAAGCTTTCATTAATTTTTTTAAATCAATAAATAAATTCAATCCTAAATATCCAATAAGGCCGTGGCTTCACAAAATTTTAAAAAATGAAGCAACTTCTCAGCTTTTGAAACGTAATAAGACCACATCCTCAGATGATGATTTTACAAATTTAGAATTTTCCGAACCAAGTGGTGAAGAAGAAGTATTTAATTCGGAAGAGATAAATTATGTTAGAAAGGCTTTAATAAAACTAAAAAGAGAGGAGAGAGAAATTTTAGAATATTATTATTTTAACGGTTTAAGTATCAAAGAAATTTCTTTGATACTTTCCATACCTGATGGCACTGTAAAAAGTCGTTTATACAGTGCAAGAATTTCTTTATCTGAAAAAATAAAAAATTTGATGGAAAAAAGAGAAAAATGAACAAGAGAAACAAAACTTGTGAAAAAGTAAAAAGTTGGTTAATACTAAATAAAGACAAAAATATGCCTTTATGGGTTAAAAAGCATCTTGAAATATGTCAAAGCTGCAAAGAATTTGCAAGAGTGGAAAAATCAATTTTTGAGCTTTCCGAGCTTAATGGAAAGGAAGAAATTAATGTTTCTCCAGACGTAGATTTTAGAGTAAAAAAGGCAATTATTGATGTTTCCAATGAACTTGCCAATAAAAGAAGAAAAACATCAGCCAATGCAAGGCTCTTTCCAAAAGTTGGTGCCTTGATTGCTGCTTTTGCAATAGTTATTTCATTCCTTTATTTACCATTATTTAATGGAGAAAATTATTTTGCTTTTAGGTTCGAAAAAGAATTTAATAATTTATTATCGGGATTAAATTATTCTTCTTTAACTTTAAATGAAATGCAATCAACTAAAGAAGCTACTGATATTTCAGGGCTTAAGTTTATGAATGCTTTTTTTGGCTCTGAGCCTTATAAAAGTTTCTACTATATATATAGAGACCTACCAGAGAAAGATTTGTTAGCTATTAGGTTTTTTTCTGAATTATCAGGTAAAAATCCAGAAATAGTTTATAAAGCAATTAAAGAAGGTGGCTATGCTGGAGCTATTCGCTTTTTGGGATTATCCTACAAAGATACAATTTCAAAACTGAATGATTTTATCAATAAATCCCCAGCAATAAATGGTGAAATTTTATCAATTGAGGGGATAATAACCTTTATAGATTATATTGGTGGGAAAATTTATCTTGATTCAATTTATGAGCCAATTTCCATTAACATAGATACAATAAATAAAGTTTATGTGGGAGAATATGTTTCAATAAAAACTATAAGAGAAAATAATACCTTAATCGTCCAGTCAATGGATGAAGGTGAATTATTATCTACTATTTTAAAAGGCACTCTAAAAGAAATTAAAGATGGCGTCATAATCCTCTCAAACATAGATAAACCTATTAAAATTAAAAATGGAACAATAGTTAAAGATATGGATGAAAAGGTAGATTTAGATACTCTTCTCGGAAAAGATATAGTAATTAGGGCTATCATTAATAATAGCGAATTTCATGCTTTAAGTATTTATGCCTTTAGCAAAGGAGAGGAAAGAATTATCTCAGGTGAAATTTCGAAAATTTATAATTTTGGTTTTACTCTAAAGAACTTAAACTTAAGTTTTTGTTATCTAAACGATGCTATCCTCCAAAATAATTTGGAAAGTATATCTCACCTAAGAATAGGCAATTTAGTTACTGTAAAAGGGCTAAATTATGGAAATAAATTCTATGTTAGTGAAATCATACCAATACATTTTGCATCAACCTCTACTTCAGTATCAGTCTCTAAACCTAAAAGTCTTTTTAAGGCAAGCCTTACAGGAGTTACATCAGCAGCAATAAAAGAGAATGAGCTAAAAACCATTTATGATTATGTTTTAGGTTTTAAGAAAACTGGAGAGATAGTTTTAAAGTCTGGTATGATTATTAAAACTGATCCTGCAAATAATATTCCTTTGGGTGCAAAAGTAAAAATTATATTCGACAAAAATGATAATACATTAAAAAGTTGTAATGTTTCCGATTATGGAAAAATTAAGAAAATTAGTTCGGAATTAGTCTCGGTAAAATCATTGGGTAATAATATTATATCCTTACATACTGATCAGATAGACCTATTCCTATATTCTGAAGATTTAAAGACTCATAATTCTCAGAGTTTTATCCAGGCAAAATATATAGATTATGGAGATTTTGGAATAGCAGAAAAATTTAGAATTTTTTCTTATGATGAGTTAGTTAATATGAGAGGAAGTATAATAAAAGTAATAGAAGAAGGAACTTCTTATCTTCTTGATAATGGCTATATTTTAAATATTGATGAATTATCCTCTATTACAGGTAATTCATTATGTATTGGTAGAACAGTTGACATAAAAGGAGTACTTAATAAAGGAGTTATAATTGGTTATATTGTCGAAGTAAGTGAAGATTACGGTTTTATTAGTGGAACAATAACTGAAATAAACCTTTCATTAAATTATATAAAAATAGATTCTGGCATAATTATAAAGCTTACTACCGAAATAGTGCATTCAAACAATTTAAAAAATTTAGAGATTGGCGATCAGGTTATCTGCAAAGTTAAACTTGTAGATGGAGAATACCTCGCTAGTGAGATAAAATTAATGAAAGAATACACTGAGAGGGTTGGATAATATGAAAAGGATTTTATCATTAATTATTGCTATATTGATCTTTCTCCCAACATGTAAAACAAACGCCCAAGAAAATCATGAATTAATTTGTTCAATTGAACCTAATATTTGTGGAGAGGTTTCAAATATCCAACTTTTATTTAATAACCTTCCATTCATTATTGACTCAGAAACTACTATTGTAATCAATTTTCCAATTGGTTTTACTATACCACATTCGATCAAACCAGAATCAGTAATTATTGATATTGACCAGAACCCAATATCGATAAATGTTGCTTCAAACAGTATTCACCTAAAAATTGGGGCTAATTTAAAAAATTTATTAGCAATCACTTTTTTAAAATCTGCTTCAATAAGAAATCCTAATTCTCCCGAAGAAGAATCAACAATTTTAGTATTCTTCGCAGATAAAAACTTTTTTATTGAATCAAACCCATTAACTTTTAAGAAACCTGAAAATTCCATTATGTTAGAAAGAGATGTAAATATAACAGCCACTTCAGGTTGGATTCCTAAAGAATTTAATCTTAGACTATCTTCAAAGTTAGCAACTGAAATATATTATTCTTTAGATGAAGCTCCATTCTCATTACATGAAGAGGAAATTATGATCAAAAATGGTATTCATACCTTAAAATACTATGGTGTTAGAAATAGTGGAGCTAAAGAAAATATTAATTCCACCACATTTTACGTGGATTCCGTTGCACCCTCTATAAAGCTTATTGACCCATTAGATGGCTCTTTTATTAATGAAGTTAATAAGGAATTAGTTTTTGCTATCGAAGATTTTTCTCCAGTTACGATTTTTCTTGGTGAGAATAAAACTTATGTAGATAGCACAGGTATTGCAAAGATTAAACAAACATTTAAACCTGGCGAGAACAAGTTGGAGGTCGTTGCAATTGACTCTGCAAATTATAAAACTGAACTATCTTTTACAGTTTTTGTTGATTTAACCCCTCCTACTCTACTGATTATCTCACCTAAAAAGGGTAGTAGAATTTGTGGTGATACTGTTGATATAATTGGTAAAGCAGAAATCGGAAGTGAGGTTTTCTTGGATAATTTAAAAGTAAAACTTGATACTTACGGAAATTTTACTTTTAAATACCTTTCAAAAGCTGGTAAAAACAAAGTCACAATTAAAGCAATTGATAAAGCTAAAAATGAAACAATATTTGATTTAGAATTTTTTGTAACTAAAGCTAAAATTATTGAATATTTCATCGGGAAAAATACAGCAATTGTTGACGGTGTGGAAAAAGAAATAAATCCTACCCCTTTTATAGACAGTAAAAGTGGAGAAGTGTATGTGTCTTTGCGATTTACTGCTACTAATCTTGGTTTTAAGCTTACGTGGAATGATAAAGGATCTTACGCTGTTCTTTCATATATGCAAAGAGAAATTTATATTAAACCATATGATAACATAATAATGATTAAATCTCCTTCTTCTGAGGTAGAAATTACACTTAAAAATCCACCTACAATTTTTGATGGTAACATTGTAATTCCAGCAGAATTTCTGGATAAAGTATTAAATGGAGATGTAGTTTATGATAGCATTGAAGGGAAAATTATATCTAAGTTTTGCTTGTAAAGGAAGTGATTAAACTATGAAGAAATTATTTGCCATTTTAATTACTATTCTTCTTTGTTTGGAAGCATTTCCTTCCTTTTTATTAGCTGCGGATATCGCCACTATAAAAGTTACTCCTTTAGTAAGCTGTATCAAATTAGGAGAAACTATTACATTTAATGCTGCAGCATACGATGAAAATGGTAGTATTATTTCAGGTGTTGGATTTGACTGGATTTTATCTGGAGTAGGAATTATCATTTCAAGTAATGCAACTACTGCCACTTACAAAGCTCAATCCCCTGGAAAAGCGACAATTACAGCAGTAGCAGGTGGTAAAAGTGGATCAATTAGTTTTACTGTTGGATCTCCAAAGGTTAGCAATGTTAAAATTAGAGTTGACCCTGATATAGCTGGTGAAGTTGCAGATTACTTTATTACATTTGAAACAGATGAATGTGGAATACTTGAGCCTGGTGATAAAATTTATATTGCTTTTCCATTGGGAACAACATTTCCAAGATATTACCAGTGTAATGTTTTAACAGTAAATGGGATACCCGCTTCTTTTGAAGTTTCAGAAGATAGTGATGATACTCCTGTTTTAATAATAACAGTTCCAAATGGTATGCCTTCAGTTACTTACATATATATAAGAATATGTAAAGTAATTAATCCAAGAGGAGGTGCTTGCTACTTGATTGCTGTTGCAACAAGCAAACAGCCTCACTGGTCAATTTCAAACCCTTACGGCATAAGAGGCTCAATAATTACTCCTCCCGATGTTACAGTAATCCCTAACATTGTAGGAGAAATTGCAGAATATACTATCAAATTTAAAACATCTTCTTCAGGAAGACTTTCAAGTTGCTATGGTGGTTTTGTCGTTATTGAATTCCCTTATGGAACTTATGTTCCTCAGGATATTTCAGTTGATGCTGTAACTGTAAATGGTGTAGTATGCACTTCTTCTAAACCATCAGTGGAAGGAAGAGTTGTAAAAATTTATCCGGGAATGGTTGTTTTAGAAGATAGTGATGTTACTGTTAAATTCACCTTGGAAGCAGGTATTAGAAACCCTGAAAAACCAGATGATTACACTTTAACGGTATATACTTCCTCTGATACAATTCATGTAGAATCAAGACCATATAAAATAATGTCTTCTAAAATAGAGGATGTAATTGTTACAGTCGATAAACCATACATTAATACCCCCTCTGCCTACATTATTAAATTTAAAACAGGGCTTGTTGGCAAACTGAATATTGGAGCTCAAATTACAATATATTTTCCGCAAACCACAACTTTACCAAAAAGCGGAAGAGCTGGAGATATAATTGTAAATAATGTACCAACTATTAAACCACCCTTAATAGAAGGTGCTTTTACATTAATTATTTTTACTCCAGTAGAAATTTTACCTAAAAGCGAGGTAACAATTTTTATTCCTGAGGAATTTGGAATTATAAATCCCCCTGATCCTCGTAGATATAAATTGGAAGTCCATACTGCTAAAGAAGGGACAAATGTTCCATCAAACGAATATATGATTGGAACGAGCGTTATAGGTGAATTGACTGTAAGCCTATCTCTTCCTTATGTAGGAACCTCTTCTGATATAAATTTATCCTTTAAAACTGGTGGTGGTGGCAGGCTTACTAAGGAAAAAGATAGAATCTTTATAACTTTTCCGAAGGGTTCATACATTCCAAACTATATAGATAAAAATAATGTTACAATTCAAAATAAACCTTTAGAAATTAATCCTTTTATAAAGAAAGAAAGTAATGAAATAATATTAAATGTACCCGAAGATATACCTGCTAATACAAAAGTTAATGTTCATTTCAGTAAAAATGCTAATATTTTAAATCCTAAAACTCCTGGAGAATACTCTTTTAGTGTGGCGACATCAAGAGAGGTCTCTTATGTAAGATCTCCAAATATTCAGATTACTGAATCATCTTTAAAAAATGTTAAAATAAAACTTTCTTCTGATACTGTCCTTGAAAGATCAAGCTTTGAGTTGAGCTTTAACATTGGCGAAGCTGGAGCATTAACAAAGGGTGACAAAATAAATATTTATTTTAGCAAAGGTTTTAAAATTCCTTCAAATTATGAAAAAGGAATATTCTTAAATAATGATGAACTAAATATATTTGAGGTACTTTACAACCCAGACCTCTTAAAAGTTCAAATAGAAGTTAATAGAGATTTCCTCCCTGATGAGTTAGTAGTTTTACAATTTACAGAAGATGCACAAATTGAGAACCCACGCTCTTCAGGATTTTATAATATAGGTGTTTCTACGAGCAAAGAGACTAAAATAGTTGCAACCGATGACTTTAAAATTATTCCATTACCAACTACCACAATAGTTATAAATCCGACCATTCCAGATGGAGAAAACGATTGGTACAAAAGTGAGCCTACAATATTATTTCAAGTATCTTCCGAGAATAGGCTTAGAGTAAAGACTTTTTATTCCTTCGATGGTAAAGACTTTATAGAATACACAAATTCCTTTACTCTCTCTTCGGGCGTTCATGAATTATATTTTTATAGCTCTCATGGAAAATACGCAAAAGAAGAAGTTAAAAAATACATATTTAAAGTAGATACAATCTTCCCAATAATACAATTGGATGAAAAAACAAAGATTTACACAAACAAAGCTGAATTTACGCTTTCTTTCACTGTAATTGAATCAAATCTTTTAGAGGTTAAGGTTCAGAACAAAGTCTTTCAAGCACTTTCAGGAAATGTTAATACCATTTTAGAACTAAATGAAGGAGAAAACATAATTTCTATAATTGCTAAAGATCTTGCAGGCAATACCTCTTATAAAGAAATAATAGTTGTGCTTGATACAGTTCCTCCATTCATTGAAGTAACTAAACCTCTTCCTTGGAGTAGACATATAAGAAGAAATATAACAATTGAAGGGAAAACTTCCCCTGATGCTATAATTCATTTAAACGGAAAACCCTTGCCAAATGAGAATGGTAGTTTTGGTTTTAATTATAGTTTAAGTCCAGGACTGAACAGTTTAACATTTGAGGCAATAGACCTTGCTGGTAATAATAAGATTTATTATCTTCCTGTAACTTATTATCCCAATTTCACTTTAAAACTGTTCATTGGTACGAATATTGCAGAAACATCATTCGGTAAATTTGTACTGGATGCCCCAATTTATATTAAGGGTGGCTATACATTTGTGCCTTTGAGATTTTTTGCTGAATTATTGACCTGTGAAATTAGCTTTGAACCAATCTTTCAGATTATTACTATAACTGATCCATATGGTAAAAAAATAGTTATGCAAGTTGGAAACAGAACTGTAACCATAAATGAAGATAAAACTTCTTTACCAGCATCCCCCGAAATTAAAAATGGAAGAACTTTTGTCCCCTTACGTTTTATTGCAGAAGAATTTAGTTTTCAGGTAAATTATGTAAAAGAAGACAATACTGTTATAATGATTTACAATGGGGATTGATGAGTGTTTTTTTTACATTGCGGTTTTCTTCTATGCTTTATTATTCTTACTATTTATACGCTTCTTTATCTGGAAAAGATATGCATTTAAGCATTACTGGAGCAAAAAAGAGAGTATTTCTCTTAATTATCTAAATTATGTAGCAAAACATAAAGAACTTCCTCTTCCATTTATATCAATTCTCATCCCTGCTAAAGATGAAGCACAGGTCATTGAGTCAACTTTGCAGAATATCTTAAAGCTAGATTATCCAAGAGATTCATTTGAAGTTATTGTAATAACAGATGAAAAAGAAGAGATAAAACAAAGGGAAACTTTTAAAAATTTATTAGAGGAATTAACCCACTATGAAAAAAAATTAAAGAAGGATCTTTCTCATGAAGCTGTAGTTTTGCTCTCGCTTATAAACCTGAATAATACTCAAAACGGAGAATTTTACTATAAAGTTTATCAGGAGATTAATAGATATACAGAAGAGTTTAAAGCTGAAGAGACACTTAATAAAATTGATACAATTGCTCGAAGCATATTAAAAAGGTCATTCTACTCTAAAAGAAGTCTTTACCTTGAAGGAATTTTTGTAATACGAAACGCCTTCCCTTTCCTTAAAGGGAATGAAATATCTCACTTATCAGAAATATATGCTGAATATCTAAACATACTTAAGAATTTGGAATTAGATTCATTTAAAGAATTATCAATTGATTTGCTTGACTTTCTCCTTCCAAGCACTAAGTCAATCTCCATAAAATTTGCCAATAAATATTCAGCTTCTGGATATAATATCAAAGTCTGCGATGTGCCAATTAACTTCTCTGGAGAATTTCCAGGTTGCTTTTTAAATTGCGAAGTTAAATCTACTAAGGGGAGAGCACTAAACTACGGGCTTAAGTTCATAAACGGAGAGTCGAGGATTATTGGCTTTTATGACGCAGAGAGTAGGCCATCAAAAGAAGTTCTTTTATATGTAGCAGAAAGATACTTGGAAGAAGAAGAAAATATGCCAATTTTACAGGGTCCTTTATTCCAAGTGAGGAATTTTTATAATATGGGACTTATATCCAGACTTGGTGGTTTATTTAAAGCTATATCACATGATTGGTATCTTCCAATAATCTTTAAAACTATTCCTTTCGCAGGTGGAACAAATTTATTCGTCTTAAAAGAAACTTTACATAAAATATCTGGATTTGACCCTGCTTCTTTAACTGAAGATTTAGATTTAGGAATTAGGAGCTATCTAATTTGTGGGAAAGGAGTAGAGTTTTTGCCTGTAATATCCACAGAACAGACTCCTCCACTTCTTAAAGGTTATTTCAATCAGAGGCTTCGTTGGGCATATGGTCATCTCGATGTTATGAGTAAACTTAAAAAGTGGAGTAGATTATATTTTGAACTTTTTATTAAAGGACCTCTTGAATGGATCATATATCAATTCTCTGGATTTATTGTTGCATCAATGAATGTTATTTTCATTCTTTCAAAGCTTAACATTATCTCTACCACTACTGTTATGCATAGTAATTACTTTAATTTAGCATTTACTCTATTGAATATTCCATACTTATTATTTTCAATTTATTGTTATAACAGATATGAGTTTACATTTGACAAAAATTTTAAACCCTTAAATGAACTTCCTGGTTTTGAAATTTTTAAGTTAATGATTTCTTCTCTCTTTGTTTTTCTACTCCCTTTGCCGTACACATGGGCAGTTGTTTTAAAACTATCAGGAAGAAAACTTAACAAGTGGGTGAAAACCGAAAGGTCCACTGAGTAATTAAAATAAGGATTTATGGATACTGGGGAAAAAGTAATTAAAGATATTGAGAAGAACGGTTTTTCAGTCTCTGTATATCTTAACCAAGAGAGAATCTTTGCCTCTTCAAAAGCTGGGTTATTCCCCCTCGCTGAATTTGTAGTTAAACAGAGTAAAGAATCTAAAAATTATAAAGATTTAATAATTGGTGATAAAATTATTGGAAAGGCAGGAGCTCTTCTTATATTAAATTTAGAGCCTTCATTCGTTTATGGTGGTATTGTAAGTATTAAAGCAAAGGACTTAATTACAAATAGAGGAATAAACCTAAAATATGGTAAGCTGGTTCCCAAAATATTAAATAGAGACAAAACTGACAGTTGCCCTATGGAAAAGCTTGTAACAGACGTTGAATCTTGTGAAGAAGCTCTAAATATTTTCAAAAAACTATTCTCTCTTTCTTAGGAAATTCTTTTAAGATTTTAGGCTTTTTTTAGTTTGTGCGACAACAGCAGAGGTTCGCTCGGGTTGTTTAATACAACTCCCTCATTAATATGGAGGTGATTGTCAACCTCGAAATAAGACACTTTGAAATGATAGTTCCTTATAGATGCCTTATTTCTTTAGGAAGTTACTAAACTTAAATTCAAACGTTTTAACCAATTTATAAATTAAAACTTTTCAATTAATAAGTGTTTCAATCCGATAGATTTATTTAAATATAGACCAATATAATAGTATTAATATAGAGTAATCAAATATTATGTTTATAAAGAAATCGTGGTATAAAAAAGGTAATAAGAAATTATTTACCAAATGAAAGTTTTTTCCATTTTATATTATCAGTCTCTCTTATTCTTGACCTGTCCCCTTAAATGAGAACATTTTTAAATTACTATTAATTATACACATAAACATTCTTTTGCAAATTCCTCCGGAGTTCTATAGTTTAAGCTGCTATGTATTCTTTCTTTATTATAGTGGTTAATGTAACTGCCAATAATTTCTTTAGCTTCAACCAAAGTAGTAAAAACATGACGATTTAAGCATTAACATCTTGCGTTTATCAAAGAAGGATTCGATAAACCCATTTTGGAAAGGTTTACCTTTATCAATAGTCTCATGTTTAATTCTTTCATAGTTCAAATACCTGTTAAGAGATTTTGATATAAATTCTGGACCATTATCAGACCTTAGAATAAGAGGTTTACCATGTTTTAAGGTAGCGGATTCAAAAGCAATTATTACCTCCTCACCTGTTATACTAAAATCAACTTCATGGTTTAGAATTTCCTTTGTAAATATATCTAAAAAAGCTATTATTCTGAACCTCTTTCCGTTTATCAGTTGATCTTCACAGAAATCAGTAGCCCATACTTGATTCTTATTCAATGCTTTTAGTAAAATAGCTTTCTTATCTCTTTCACCTATAGTGCTTGAAGTCGAGTTCACCTTTTTCTGATTTCTCTTCCATCTTTGTAAACCCATCTCTTGATAAATTCTTCTTAACTCTTTTATGGTTATCAGGGTAACCCTCTCTTTTTAGTTGTTTTAAAACTCTTAAGTATCCGTAAACGGGGAAGGAAGCAATAATCTCACTCATTCTTTTCTTTAGAAGGAAATCTTTATCTTTGTTTTCTTTTTCTTCTCTTTCTTCTTTCAGCCATCTATAATAATTTGCCTTAGGAAGTGGAACAAGATAAAAAATACGTCTTATCTTAATACCAGAGGTTTTCATAAATTCAATAACCTTCAATTGCTGCTTCCTTCCCCAAGTTAAAAATTTTCGCTTCCAGTATAACTCTTAATGTGTTTATCTCTAAGTCTCTTAAAGCCAAGTAATTTCTTTAGTTGATTGTTTTCCTCATCAAGATATTTTAGTCTTTTAGCTTCTGGAATAGATAGACCTTTGTATCTTCTCCGGAAGTATGTAGTATGTATTTACAGAAATATTATATTTTCTACATACTTTCTGTGAACTTAAGAAAGTTTTACTTTCTCCGATCTTAAAAGATTTGAAAAATCTTTTCTACTGAAAATCTACTTCTTTTCATTTTAATCCTTACCTCCATTTTTTATATTATAACTTTATTTTGTTCTCAAATATGGGGATAAGGCCAGAGTGTCATTGAGTTTCTTATTTTGAATATTCGAACTTTTTCGTTGAATGTTTCTAAATATAACTCTCCTTTCTCTCTAATATCGATGGTTTTTCTGAAGATAATTCCTCCGAAAATAATAGTTTAGCTAGATAGGAGATATAAGAAAAGGGAATAAACTATTAAAAAAATAAAGTTTCTCCGTTTTTTAAAACCTTTACTTTTCCACCAAACAAGTTTACAAATTCCTCTGGGTGCTCAGTATGGACAGGAATTATAATTTCAGGGGAGATTTCCTCAATCAAAGAAACAAGCTCACTGCGAGAAATATGTCCTGAAGCATGAAAATTTGATTCATAAAGGGGATCACCTATAAATGTAAAATTGAAAAATTTTAACCAGTTTCTTAATCTTTCAAAATCAATCTTTTGCTCCTCTGTATAAGCTTCACTTGATGAATAAATGTAGACACCATCAGTAACATCTATATCAATAAGGTTATTTATGTCCCAGAAACTAAAAGAAAGAATGTAATTACCTGGATTTACTCTAATCTTAGAGGGAGTGATTAATCTCTCGTTGTTTTTAGCTATTAAGTCCTCCTCCCACTGCTCTCTCCTTCCTTTAGGTTCATAATATATTAGAAAATTATTACTTGCTAAAATTGGGTATATTAGACTATTATCTGCCTCTTCGATACGTTCTAACAAATATAAATCTTGAGGGAGTATCACTAACTTTCTACCTGTTTGAATAGAAATATTATAGAAACTTACTAATCTTTCAACATTTCTTGGTCCAAAATCAGCAATAATTAATTTTCCACTATTTGCCGTAACAGCTGATAAAGAATTTTCAAATACTTCATCTTCAGTAATTTTTTTGTCACTTGTTATTCTTGTTCCTTCAATAATCAAAACTTTTGGATGTAGCTTAGCAGCACTCTCAATAAACTTTTTTGTTAATTCTCCTCTTGTTCCATGTAAACGTAAATCTCCTGAGTATACAACCCAACCATTCTCAGTTTCAATTGCTAAAGAAGAAGCTCCCCATATAGAATGATCAACTGAGAAAAATTTACATCTATATGGTCCTATTTCGCAATCTCCATCATTAAGAGTAATAAAGGGTCTTAATTTTTTTTCTCCCTTTACTTTCATTGATAAGCCATCATCGCAGAGAGCTTTTTCCTTTATGAAATAACAGTCACGCACAAAATCAGATTTTGTAGTAGTTTGCATAACTTCTAAAATCTTAATAGTTAAAGCTGAAGCATAAATAGGAATATCACCCCTTAAATAGCCGATACAGCCTGAATGGTCAACATGGGCATGAGATAGAAAAACTCCACTAATATTTTTATTTAATAAAAAATTATCTCTTGCAAGGTCTTCTGGAAAAAGATCATTTCTATATAACCCTGAGATAGGTGGAAGGAGCTTCATTTTAATCAAATCTTTAAGCCCCCTTGAACTTCTTGGTCTCAAATATTCTTCAAAATAATTAGAAAAAGTTTTAAAATTCATTCCAAAGTCAAGGAGAATACTTTCATTAGAGGAATTTAAAAGTATTTTTGAACCACCTATAACATTTGCACCATCAAAAATTTCTATAGAGGTCATTTTTCTTTAAGTTAATTATATCTTAAAAATATTTTTTAAAAATTTTTAAAAAAGATAGATTATTTTGGTAATTTTGGGAAAATTATATTTAAAATGAAAAATATTTTTGCAAAAAGAAAAAAATTAACAAATAGGCAGATTGAGTGCATGAAAGCCCTTATAAGTATTTATAATACAAAAAATGAACCCATTCACTACTCAGATTTAGCTCCTATTTTAAAAATAAGTAAATGGTCAACATATGACTTACTTAAAACACTTGAAAGAAAGGGACTTGTTAAGCCTGTATATAAAGAATTAGATACAAAAAGGCCAACCAAGAAAGGGAGAAGGGCAGTCTTTTTTGTTCCATTATTTGAATATCCGACTAATGGCTTGGAAGATGATTTGATCCAGAGTAAGAAGGATGACTTTGAAAAGAAGGGTTTCACTATTAATTTAAAAAATATATCCCAAATATCCCCAAAAATATATTGCATAAGTTTTCTAACTGCAATTGGCATTATCTGTTTCGAAAGTTTTCATGATATAATTCCCTTGATTCAACACTATATCGTAACATTATCACATGATCCAAAAAATGCTTTAATTTGCATTGCCTACTCTTTAGTAGGTATAGTTATTGGTAACCTAAAAACACCTGAAGCAAAGAAAATAATTGAGATAAATCTCAATCAATACACAAGTTATATTGAGAAAATGAGTGAGAAAAGCTTAAAAGAAATTCTTAGCTCAACTGTTAGTTTCATTGAAAGTTGTTAAAGCTAATGAAAGTTATCGCTAATTTATAAAAAATAAAAAAGAAAGGAGGTTTAAATTATGTTAACTAATTGGTTAAATTTAATTCTTGGTATTTGGCTGATTTTTTCTTCAATTGTATTTATGAATCAGTGGAATATCCTTATTGTTGGTATTATTATCTTTATTGTTGGTATTATGCCTATTTTTCAAAAGAAGTAAAAATTTAGCGTAAAAGCACGGTATATTTTATTAAATGAAGTTATACCGTGCTTTTTTATAATTTATTTTGTTTTATTCTTAATATCATAATTAAATTCTAAGTCATCTTTATGAATTATTTTGAATATATGGAAGTTTTGTTAAATTTCATGTAAAATTATCAAATCATTCTAGATTTGAAGATGTTTTTTGCAGAAGTAATGTGTGTTTAATTAGGAATAAGCCATGATAAATATTTAGTGTATTGAACATAAAAGTATCATTAGATAAAGTAAATTCAAAAAATTTCATTTAGCACCAGAACTATATTTAATAGCTAAAATATGTACAGATTATTTAGAAAATAAAAGATTTAAAATATCTTTATGATAAATCCTCTAACTTGGCAGTATCTATAATTTCCAAATCTTAATATCGAATTACAAATACTAAACCTATATAACAATAATGAGTCAAAATCTTTCACATTGAGTTTATAAGTTTATATACTCTGTTTATAGTTACGAAATCAATATTCTGGAATTTTAAAATAAATAAGTATGTCCTCAAACTGTTCGTCCGGTTCATTATTATAAAAGTCTAAGAATCTTTTCACAAAGTAAATATAATCATTAGTTGCACTAAAATTTAAAGCAGTAAAGTTTGTTTCTAATTTAATATTTAAGGGATAGAGCTCAGCTTTGTTATTTTTAAAGCTATAAGTACACAGATAAAGGTTTTCATTATTTTTGTTTTTTAGAAGAAACATAATGCCTGATTTATTCAAAAACCAGCTTTCAATATCAAAATTTCCATACGATGATAAATTTATAAATCGTCTTTCTTGATTAAATTTGTTTTTATCTGCATCATAAGAAAGCTTATAGAAGTCGATACTTGTTTCATTCCAGTCTGAAGTTGGAATGATAAGTATATCATTAAATTTATTATTATTTGAAATGCCTCTAATATATGATTTTTTTACAGGAAGTAAAAGCTCATTAAGAGTAGGGTTAGTAATCTCGCAGTTCATTACCACCTGAGCTTTATTTAGGTCCAAATATTCAAACGAGGATTTGTAGGAATTGTGAAATATCAAATAATCGTTATTATAATCTATTGAAAAGGATGTTGCTGATATATCAACTTCACCAATATTTATCACTTTAGATTCTGTGAGGTCAGGCTTCTTAAAGACCTGCATTTCTTTGTTTTGTGGAACAAAGTAATAAAAATAATTTTTTGTCTCATAAGTAGTTATACCAAGAAGAGGTGGTAAATCTTTATAGAAAATCTTATCTTCCGGTATATAGTAGACCATTACTTTATTATCTGTAGGGTTTAATTTAACGCGTTCATAGATATAGTCAGGTTTTGATGTATATGAAACAGAAAATGGTTGAAAGAATCCATCTCTCTGCTGTGGAGTAATAGGTCTATCGTAGATGATTTTCTTTTCATTTGTAAGGATATTAAATCTAATAAGGTGAATACTATCAGCCCCCTTTTCTGTATAAAATAAAAAGTTATCCCTAAAAGTTAAAAACTTGTCTGAAAAACTACTATTTAAAAATCCACCAATTTTACTGTGAAAAATAACTTGAGAGTTGTCAAAGTCAAACTCATCCACATTTACATCATCTTCAAGGATTTTACCAGACATTACGCTTCCCTTATAGGAAAGAAAATATAGTTTATTATCAATGATATCTAAAAATTCAAATTTACGGCCTGGAATGGAAAAGTTTTTAATATCTAATTTCACATCTTTAAGTTCTGATTTTGTCATAATGACTATGTCTTTCTCTGACTTTTTGCAAGAGGTTGAAGAAACTAAAAGTAAAAGAATTAGTAAGAAAATAGATAAAAACTTAAAATTTTTGGTTCTCATCTTTTTACCCCTTTTTTATGACCTTTAAGTCGAAAATTTATACTACCAATATTTAAGTTTGTCAACTTAATAAAAAACTACGTTAATTAATTTTTAAGGTCGTACTTTTTCCATTACAATTTGAACAGTTGGGTCAGGAATAATGTAAGTTTTAGAGCCATTCTTATAACATTCCTCGAGGTAACAATATTTTACTAATGATTTAAGAACATTACTTAGCGTTTGATTGCTGATCTCGTTAGAATGTAAAGTTATGTATTCTTTTATTTGCGAGAAAGTTTCCATTTTATAGGCAATTGCTTTTAAGACTAATTTGTAATTTCTGGATTTTGAAAAGATATTCTCTAATTCTTGTTTAACAAGCTTCTCTGCCATGTTAAGGGCTTCATCAAGTGCCATTTTATAATCACCCTTCGAACTCACAATATACCCATATATGATAAGGTAACCGACAAGCCCATCTAAAATATTTACAGCTTTCTCTATTTCATCATCTCTCGGTTCAACTTTGATCTGCTTAAAACCCTCAATTAAAAGGTTAACAGAATCTTTTTTAGGGAACCTATCAAGCTTAATTTCTTTTAAATATCTACCAAATAGTGGTGATTTTGGATCATCTTTCTTAAGAAAATCATGCAAAATACCAACTTCAGAACCCGTAAGTATAAACTGAATATTTTCAAGATAATCATAAGCATGTGCCATCAAGTTTAGCATCTCAATACCACTTCTTCCATAAAATCTTAGATTTTGTGCCTCGTCAACTGCAATGATGAGTTTTCCTTTTGATTTATTAAGAATATTATCGAAATCATCAAATGCTTGTGAAAGAGTCGGTCTTACGTTACTTTTTTCTTTTAAATTAATTTCAAACCATGGTATTTTGATAATAGACACTAACCCAAAAATTTTCTTAAATATACTTTCCCTAATGATCTTCTGGAGTGAATTAATAATGTAATCATTTAATTCGTTTTTATTGATGATATTGCCTTTAGTAAAGCTTCTGCAGTCAATAAATACAAATGGATTACTTTCTTTCTTTTTTTCTTCAAGAAATACTCGCAAGAGAGAAGTTTTTCCAATTCTTCTTATACCTGTAATGAGTATTATTCTATTATTGCTTAATGCATCCTCTAATTCTTTAAGCTCTTCTTCTCTATCGTAGAGGTCTTCTCTTTTAACTTTAGGCTCTAAAGAAAAATACATTTATACCTCCATAAACTTTTACTTTCGCAGATTAAACCTTGGTTGACTTAGTCAAAGGGGGTTGACTTTGTCAAACTAGGTTGACTAAATTATCATAGTTGTATAAAAATAAATATATATTTTTTTATGATCCTTTTAAAATAGATTTAATAGTGATGTCTTCTAAATTACTCCGAAAATTATAACTCCAAATATAAAATTATGTTTGTTAATGAAACTAGATTGTTTAGTTTATATAAGTGGCATAAGAAAAGATCAAAGATGTTATTTTTATGCCTTTTTGTGACTGAAAAGACATGAGATATTTAAATGTATAATAGAGATATTCTTAAGGACCTGTGTAAAAATATATAGAATGACAAAAAAAGACAGACACAAACAAAGATTCTTCAAGACAAGTGCGACAATACCGCACTTCAGGAATTACAGTTACTCATTTGTCATTTCGCATATTCCATTTGCCACTTCGCACTTGATGCGGAATCCAGAAAGTATTTATTTTTCAAATAGAAAGTAAAAATAAAAGAATGGATTCCTTAATAGTTGATTTCGATGATGACAAATACCCTCAAGTTATCCTGAGGGTACGTTTATGTATTTTGCTTCGTGAGAACCTTCTATTTTAATTATACTTATAAAATTTGGACTGGATCCCCAATCGAGTTGGGGATGACAGTTTGTGTGGATTTCGAGGATGACAGTGGGTGTGCCTTCGAGAATGCCAGTTACTATAGATTTCTGATAAATAATTTCAGGAATGACAAAGAAAACAAATGCTGAGACTCTTCGCTAACGCTCAGAATGAAAGTTACTATGGATTCCTGTGAAAGCGGGAATGACAAAATATATTTGAAAAGATTCTTTATGACATGTACGATAATACTGCCCTTAAGAAATGACATAGAA
>ERZ795047.1170-NODE-1170-length-28754-cov-8.264713_pt1 | contig 28754 bp, 25 predicted proteins | sample MGYA00375131_ERZ795047 | MGnify/ENA primary metagenome ERZ795047 (study PRJEB30176, sample SAMN05720228) | activated sludge metagenome | isolation source: Anaerobic digester | place: Japan | collected 2015-05-20 ...
GCTCCGGGCGTCCCGAAGCTAACCACCGTAACGCCGTCTCCCCCCTCACCCGCCAATCCGAACCTGAAGGACGCTACCCTCGGATCGCTACCAAGTTGCTCGGTGACGGCGTCGCGAAGCGCCCCCGTTCCTTTTCCATGTATAATGCGCGCCTTCTGAATGCCGGCAAGAACTGCATCGTCCAAGTACTTGTCGACGGCAAAGAGAGCCTCTTCCACACGCATTCCCCTAAGATCGAGCTCTGCCCCTATGGTGGCAGCTTTTTGGGTTTCAAAACTTACCGATCCCGGCTCCCGCATCGTTCCACGTCTTCCATATCCGCGATCAGGTTCTTCCGCTTGCGAAGAGCGAAGCTTCCGAATGGAACCACGGTTCACGTTGACGCGCATGGGCCCTATCCCAATCATGTATTCATCGGGCCCAAGTTGGTCCAAGACCACACCCTTCTGGCCAAGGGCCACCACCTCTACATCGTCGCCCTGTTCTATCCTACTGCTCCAACCGTCGTCGTGGACATCGGCAATGGTGGTCACTTCTCCATCGGATTCCGGAGCTACAGCTGTCAGCTCGCGAGTTATTTCCCTGAGAGCCTCAAGGTCGCGACGGGCCGCACGAATGGCCTCATCAGGTAGGGACGCTTCTCCACACACAGCCGACCTAGGGAGCGAATCCTCCGTGATAACCTCTTCCTCGACAAGACGCTTTGCCACAAGTTCCTGCTGCGCCTGGATTGCGCGGAGCCGCCCAATAATCCTTTCCGATTCCTTGCGAGCCTCCTGAATAATAGACTCTGCTTCCGCCCGAGCCGCTCTCATGATCTCCGATCTTTCAGACCGCAGTCTTCGCGTTTGTTCCTCGTATTCGTCCTTCAAACGGAGATACCGCGACCTGAGCTTCTCCGCATCTTCCCTCGCCGTCTCCGCCCGGTCGCATTCCTCCTTGAGATTGGTTATCATCAGCTCCATGCGCTGGCCCCCAGTTCCCACCAGACTCCTGGCCCGATCGAGAACTTCCTCGGGCAAACCCAACCGTTCAGCGATGGCGAATGCATTGCTTGCCCCGGGAACTCCTATCGACAACCTGTATGTCGGACACAACGTCTCCACGTCAAACTCCACGCTCGCATTGGACAAACCCTCAGTTGTATGCGCAAAGATCTTGAGCTCGCTGTAGTGGGTCGTAGCAACAGTCCTCGCCCCAGTCAAGTGAAGAGTCTCAAGGATCGCCATGGCCAACGCCGCACCTTCCTGTGGGTCCGTTCCAGCGCCTAGTTCATCAAGGAGAACTAGAGAATCGTGGTCAACCATGCTCATGATGGCAACAATGTGTGTCATGTGCGATGAGAACGTTGAGAGGCTCTGCTCGATGCTTTGCTCATCTCCGATGTCCGCAAAAACCTTGCTAAACACAGCTACATCGCTGCCGGGCTCTGCGGGGATATGCAACCCTGACTGGGCCATGAGGGTGATCAACCCAATTGTTTTCAACGTAACCGTCTTGCCTCCGGTGTTAGGACCCGTTATTACCAATGTCGTGAATGTCTGTCCGAGGTAAGCGTCTATGGGCACGACATCGCCTTTGAGTAATGGATGCCGCGCGGCTATCAGGTTGATATGGCCCATGTCGTTCAGTTGAGGCACTGAGGCCCCCATGCGCTGCGAAAGTCTCCCTTTGGCCATGATGAAATCGATATTGCCGATAGCATCCAAAGTCAGCCTCAGTTGTTCGCACTGAGACCCCACTTTCGCAGAAAGCTCGGAGAGCACCCGTTCAACCTCGGCTTCTTCCTGGGATATGGCCTGCCTCAGCTCGTTGTTGAGCTCAACGACTGGCATGGGTTCGACAAATACTGTAGCCCCAGAAGCCGATTGGTCATGGACTATGCCCGGAACCTGCGACCTCATCTCGGCGCGAACTGGAACAACAAATCGCCCATTTCTGATACTCACAATTGGATCCTGAAGGAGGCGCGACCATTGAGGAGATCTTACCATCGAATCTAAATTATCACGCACTTTTGCATTTAACGAGCGTATCCTCGATCTAATGCTTCTCAGAGCAGAGCTCGCCGAATCCATCACCTCGCCGGATTCAGATATCGCCCGCGAGATTGCCTGCTCCAAATCGCCGAATGTACCAATGTCAGCAGCCGCATCAGCAAGCACAGGGTACTCCGGACCAAGGCTGCCCAAGATCTTCTTCAGGCTTCTGCTTGTCGACAGCGTTGACAGGATATCAAGGAGCTCATCACAGGAGAGAGTAGCGCCTCTATCGGCCCTCTCCACACTAGAACGCACATCGCGCACTCCGCCAAATGGGATCTGTTTCCCCATGTCAAGCAGCGATCTCGCCTCGCTAGTCCCCCGCTGGGCTTCCTCAATCATGGCAAGATTTGTAATCGGAGCCAGCTGCCTTATGCGCTCCCTACCAAGCTCGCACGAAGCGCACTGCTCCAACATGTCGCGAACTTTGTAATACTCGAGAACACGCAATGAACGGTCGTCCATGAGAACTCCCCCACATGTCGCATTGGCACGGACGACATACCCGAAATGGGTCCGGGGCATTCCGGACCCACCGCTCGCCGCGCTCTGTTCAATTATAGCAGACTCACATCTCAGGTGTGCTGGGCAACATCAACTCCCTAGACGCGTCTCTTATGGCTTCATCCCTCGCGTTCTGACTCAGCCATTCCACGTATCCGCGATCGACTCCGTATATCTCTCCCAGAGTCTTCCCTGAGTATTTTCCGAACCTAATAACGAGATCTTCCGGACTTCGCAAATCAACCTCCTCATCCATAACATCCCTATCTGGCAGAGCATCCCCCAGTTCCTCGAGGGCAACCATGTCTATGCCCACGGCGTCCCTCATCGCCCGCGCCTTAGCCCTGGTCGCTGCCATCCTGAGAAGGTGCGGCTGAATGGATCGGGCAACGCTTTCGGGCGAAGCATCGCCCACCTCGGAAAAGACTCCATCCTCAGTTTCCACTTCCGCTTCCACCACGGCATACATCGAATTATCCTTGCTGGGGATCTGAATTATCCGCGTGCTTATGCGCCTCAGCCCGCGCTCCTTAGCTAATTGCAAAACGCCGCCGTAAAGGATGTAGTCTCGTCCCTGCAAGCTCCGGACAAACCTCTCCCGAAATTCGCGAGACAGCTCCATAGCTCTACCCCCTCACACTTCCTATTCTCCCCGTTCAAGCTCGTCGAGGCAAACTTCGTCCTGCATAGTCACGTACAGTTCGCCTCCGCTGTCGAGAGAGGCAAAGAAGACATCTTCAACACTTTGTATGTCCTTCGCCTTCAGCATATCCGTGAGGTCTTTCACTGTCAGATCGAGCATCTTCAGGTATTGATACTGTATTTTCCCGTCAGCTACCAATGGGTAAGATGGCCCTTCGTAATGAGTCTCAATTGACAGGTCTTCGGGCGTCACCGGTCTCCGCTGCGACTTCAAGAGCACGCTGAGCCTACCAGAAGGCTCCAGAAGAGCGAACTCCACGTCTGCCACGTTGAATACGTCCTTGTCCCTGAGTTGGCTTAGGAGGTCGTTGATGTTGTATCGGAGTTTCTGCATGTTTCGTCCCATCACTTTTCCATCCTCAATTATCACAGTAGGCTCGCCAATCACTAATCTCCGGATTCCCGGAAACTTGAGGCAAGCAAGGGCCACCAACACTTCCACAGCAGCAAGTATAGCTATAGGAACAAGACCGTGGCCAAGGGGAATATCATGACTCTGAAGTGGAATAGCACCCAATTCCGCGATCATGATGGCAACTACAAGATCGAAAGGGGATATATTCCCTATCTCGCGTTTCCCCATCAGACGCATGGATGCGAGAACGAAGAAGTAGACCGTAAGTGATCGGACTATCGCGTGAAACATCTTAGCCTCCACAAAAAAAGACTCGCGCACGGCGCATACATTAGTATGCCCATACGCGAATTCGAGGTATTCCGGACATCTCTTCCCAGCAAAACGCTCAGACCGGAAACATGTGCCGCTTGTGTGAACCAAGCCATACAAGAAGTTCCTCGCACGTCATGGCATTGAGCACGTCCTGGCGTTCAAGCCAGGCGCGTCTGCCTACCCAAACGCCGTATCTGATGTTCTCCAGCTCTTCCGGAGAATGCGAGTCGGTGTTGATGGAAATCATCACTCCTCGGTCTCGCGCCATGCGGGCATGCTCGTCTCGGAGATCGAGCCGGTCTGGATATGAGTTGATCTCCAACGCAGTCCCGGTAGCTGCAGCTTCTCGTATCACGGCTTCTATGTCCACCTCATAACCTGGCCTGCGTCCAAGAAGCCGCCCTGTTGGGTGCGCCAGTATGTCGACATTGGGATTGCGCATGGCCTCGATAATTCTCCTCGTCATCGTATCGCGATCCTGCTGAAATCCGCTGTGAACAGATGCGATGACGACATCTAACTTGGAAAGAAGCTCATCTGAATAGTCGAGCCGCCCTTCCTTTAGTATGTCGACTTCTGCTCCAGAAAGAATCCTGATCCCGTCAATCTTGGCATCAACTCTGCGCACCGCCTCAATGTGTTCTGCCAGCCTATCCTCTGATAGGCCGCGGGCGATGCCCAAAGATCGGGAATGGTCAGTGATTGCAATGTACTCATGCCCTATGTCCCGAGCAGCTCTTGCCATTTCCTCTATCGAAGCTACGCCGTCGCTCCAGTTGGTATGGATGTGAAGATCTCCGCGAATCGCGCCTTCGTCAATGAGATCCGGAAGCCTTCCCTCGAGTGCAGCCTCTATCTCACCCCAATCCTCCCGAAGCTCCGGAGGGATGTAGTCCATGCCCAAGATAGCATAAAGCTCCTCCTCACTGCCCACGGGGATCATCTCCCCCGTGTCATCGCGGCGCACTCCATATTCGCTTATCTTTAGGCCATGTCTGCCGGCGATTCTTCTAAGCTTTACGTGATGCGCTCTTGATCCTGTTATGTGATGAAAGCCTGTCCAGTATGACTCAGGGGCAACAACCCGTATCTCACATCTAATACCAGAAACCGCAATCGCCTCAGCTTTGAAAGGCCCCATCGCGGTTATCTCCCTCAGCATGTCGCTGGCGGAGAAGGCCTCCATAACGAGATCTCCGGCTCGAGTCGACGCGATAAGGTCGATGTCACCTACGGTATCGCGCCTTCGCCGCAAGCTGCCGCCGATGCCAACTCGCTCAACTCCTTCGACCGCGCCAAGCATGGCTTCGAAATCATGGGCAATCGGCAATACCTTGTATAGAGGTCTTCGTTCCTCAGTAGATTTCATGTTCTCTATTGCCCTTATTATCTTATCCTCCGTCTTCTCGCCAAACCCTGGCAAATCCCGAATCTTCCCCGCCCGCGCAGCCGCCAGCAGACTGGCCTCGTCCTCCACTCCCAAGGACTCATAGAGCTTCCACGCAGTCTTCGGACCAATACCAGGCACCTCTATCAACGCCAATATAGCGGCGGGCACTTCGAGCCTGAGCTTCTCGAGATACTCAATTCTGCCGGTAGACTCCATCTCTTCCACCTTTGCCCGAAGAGCATCCCCAACCCCGGGTATGCTCCCAGGATCGCGCGCAAGGATCTCGGAGGCTGGCTCGTCCAATCCAGCGATAGCCTCGGCGGCTCGCCTGTACGCCCTTACCTTGAACGGATTATCCCCCATGATTTCGAGAAGATCTGCGATCTCGCTAAATGAAGCCGCCACCGCCAGGTTTAGCTGGTTCACCTTTCGCCCCCCCAGGTCCCGAAGGACGAAATTGCTCCGGCATGAACTTCTCAAACCCGTCCCATATGGAAGGCGCAACCTTGATTATCTTCATGGCAACCGGAGAAGACTCCACAGTCCTGGTAAGGCTGGGTATCCTCAACGAGACCAGAGCCACCAGCACGATGCTGATGATAAGACAGGACCTGAGGATTCTCAGCGCAGCGCCGCCAAAGCAGTTAAGCGCCGACACTCCCGAGGCGCTCACGGCCGATGACAATGCCTGCCCGATCAAATCGACCACTACTAAAGTGATTATGAGCAATGCCAAAAAGCCTACCATGTGAGCGCCGGGAGGCCGCAGTTTTGGAAACCATTTCTGCAGAAGACCGGAAGCGCCCTGCCAGCGGTTGGCCGCAACGAGGATTGCGATTATTATGCCCGCAATATCGAATAGTTGCCGCACAAATCCGCGACGATAGCCCACAACGAAGTCTGCAACGAGTATCACTATGAGGACTATGCTAAGCCAATCAAGAGACGAGACAGTCAAAAAGCCTCACCTCCGTATCTAAACCTGCTCCAACAGGTCAAGGAGATCAGAGTAGCGACGCTTTGACACAACGAGTTCTCCCATGAGATTGAGGGCAGAGAGCACAGCAACTTGCTGAGACGACAACCTCGGATTGGCCTCCGCTATCGCTTTCATTCGCAAGTCAACTTCCTTAGCCAAGGATTCAATCTGTTCTGCCTCGGTATCCCCGCGTATCACGTATTCCTCACCCAAGATGACTGCGGACACCCGCACGCCTTCCTGATCTAATCCATCGGGACCTTGCTCCGTCAACATCAGCATCACCCTCCTGCATCCATGATGCGGCTCCTGACACCCCTCGGCAATCAGGTCCTATCACGTAGATTGTTTGCCAACAATATTGCAGATTCCTGCATTTTCTCGCACGCACATGTTTTATCTAAGGACTGCGCCCATCTCGTCCGTCAAAGCCTTCCTGACCTCCTCGTGCAGGCGGTTGACTTCTTCATCAGTGAGGGTGCGGTCCTGGGCGCGGTAGGTTACGGTAAAGGCGATGCTCCGCTTTCCCTCAGGCACAGGCAAGCCCTCGTAAACATCGAACAGCGTGACAGAGCGAACAAGCTCCCCCCCGGTCTTTTCGATAAGCTCAGCCACATCTGCAATGGAGACTGCGCGAGGCAACACCATTGCCACGTCACGCTCTATTGCCGGATACCTCGGCAATGGCTCGTATGACTTCGCTTCATCTACGGCTTCCAACATTCTTGCAAAGTCCAGCTCGAACATGTAGACGCGTCCGGCAACGCCGTACGCCTCTGAAACATCGGGATGGACCTCTCCGATAACGCCAAGTTCCCGATCTTCCCATACTATGGAAGCCGTCCGCCCAGGATGGAATGAAGGGCGCACCGTCTGAACATAGGTTGCTCCGTCCACACCCATCCCTTCAAGAAGCGCCTCCAGCATTCCCTTTGCATCGTAGAAATCGTAGTCACGTTCACGAGTATGCCAGATACGCGGGGTATATGCACCAGCCATGCCGCATACAAGAACCTGTCTCTCGACGGCTGGATTCTCGCCTCTACGAAGCTCTTCTCCACGTTTGAGGCTTTGGGACGGAAAGTAAGTCTTGCCTAGCTCGAATAGGCATACTCCCCTATTACCCCTGTTGATGTTGGTTCGAATAGCCACAAGCATTGACGGCAACATCGTAGTCCTCATGTACGATTGCTCTTCGACCATGGGGTTGTCAATGCGAATAGCATCGCGCAAAGGATCGCCCTGCCCAACCCTGAGCATGTCAAGATCGGCCACAGACATGAATGGGATCGTGAGCGCCTCGCTCGCGCCTGCGCCCGTCAGGATCGTCTTCGCCTGCATGGCCTTTTCTTGCTCGTATGTGTATCCTCCGACGTGGGCTCCTGCAGGAACTGTCGTCGGAATCCTATCATAGCCCCACATTCGGGCGACCTCTTCCACGAGATCTATCTCTTCCTGAACGTCCCCTCTGAAAGTTGGAACTTCAACAACAAGCGAGCCGCCCTCAGACTTGGCCTTGTTCGCCACGCTCTCGACACGCACAGAGAAACCCAAGCGCCCCAGGGAATCCGCGACATCATCGGAGCTCACATCCACGCCAAGCCGCCTTGATATCCTGGCCGCATCCGTACTTATAACCCTAACAGCTGCCGTTGATGGATAGGCGTCCACAATTCCAGATGCAGCAACACCTGCCCCAATCGCCTCGAGCAGATGGCCAGCGCGATCCAGAGCCAAAGGAACCGTCTCCGGGTCCAACCCCTTTTCGTATCGTGATGATGCCTCAGTTCGAAGCTTCAGACTTCGAGAAGTCTTCCAGACACTCTGGCGAGCAAACGTAGCCGATTCCAACAAGACAGTGCATGTATCCTCGGTAATCTCCGTGGAAAGCCCGCCCATCACGCCCGCCACAGCCAGGGCTGAGCCTGGATCTGCAATAACGAGCATCTCCGGGTCAAGCCTGCGTTCTTCGCCATCGAGTGTAACAATGACCTCGCCGGAACGAGCGCGCCTGACTATAACGGCATGCTCCGACATGCGATCGTAATCGAACGCATGGAGAGGTTGATTCACCTCTAACATGACGTAGTTCGTCACATCCACCACGTTGTTGATCGGTCTCACGCCTGCAGCTGACAGCCGAACCTGCATCCAGATTGGAGACTGGCCTATAGAAACCTTCTGTATTACCCGGGCTCCGTACCGAGAGCACAGGTCATGGGCATCAATCTTCACGCTGATAAGTTCTTCTGCCCGCTCACTGCCTTCTTTTAGTGCGGTGTTGGGCATCTTGAGGGTTGCACCTGTAATAGCAGCAACCTCGCGCGCGATCCCGATCATGCAGAGGCAGTCAGGCCTGTTCGGCGTTATCTCCAGTTCTATCACAGTGTCAGCCAATCCCAGAGCAGAGACTACGTCGTCCCCGGGTTTGATATCGTCGGGCAAGCGCAGAATGCCTGATCCATCAGAAGAAATCCCAAGTTCCTTGGCTGAACAGAGCATTCCCTCCGACCTAACTCCGGAAAAATCTACCTCACCTATCTCCGTTCCATCGGCGATCGTCCCGCCCGCCAAGACCACTGGAACAATGTCACCCCTGCCAATATTCGCAGCGGCCGTTACCAGAGTTCTCCGCGCCTGGCGCGGGCCCAAGTCTACAGTAGCCACGCGAAGACGGCCGACACTCTCATGCGGGCTTACAGAGACTATTTTTCCTGCAACAATACGATTGAGCCTATCCCCGATATCTGTTACAGTCTCCACTTTGGTCCCGCTCATTGTCAGCCTATCTGCAAGCTCATCGATACAAAGATCTATATCGACATAATCGGAAAGCCATTTAAGTGGCACAAGCACTTATTCTCACCCCTCTTCAACCAGTTCAAAACTGCGACAAGAACCTCAGGTCATTCTCGTACAACAGCCTCAGATCGTCTATGCCATGTTTTAGCATCACGAGTCTCTCCACTCCCATGCCGAAGGCATATCCGGTAAGCTCATCCGGATCATACCCTACCGCGCGAAGCACGTTAGGGTGGACCAGACCGCAGCCGAGCACTTCAATCCAGCCTTCCTGTTTGCATACCCTGCAGCCGGCGCCCCCGCAAATAGCGCATGAGATATCCATTTCAGCTGAAGGCTCTGTAAATGGGAAATAATGCGGCCTGAACCTGACCTTCCTTTCTTCGCCGTAAAACTTGCGTGCAAACATGGCAAGCGTGCCTTTGAGATCCGTAAATGTTATGTCATGATCGACTAGAAGGCCCTCTATCTGGTGAAAAACAGGAGAGTGTGTTGCATCCACCTGATCCCGCCTGTATACTCTCCCGGGAACAACCACTTTCACCGGAGGCTCGCGTTTTTCCATCTCCCTAACCTGCATAGGCGAGGTTTGAGTTCTAAGCAATACTGTATCATTGACGTAGAACGTGTCCTGTACATCGCGGGCTGGATGATATTTGGGGGTGTTCAATGCCTCAAAGTTGTAGTAGTCAGTCTCAACCTCAGGCCCTTCAACAACCGAAAACCCCATTTCAACGAAGATCTCGGTAATATCCATTATTCCTCGGGTAAGAGGATGAATCTTCCCGATGCGGGGCGCCCTGCCCGGCATCGTCACATCTATTCTCTCCAGCTCAAGTCTTGCCGCCTTTTCCGCAGCCACAAGCACGCGGGCCCTCTCATCCAGTTCCTTCTCTATTGTTTCGCGCGCAGAATTGACCAAAGCTCCGAACTTCGGCCTGTCTTCAGGATCAACAGATTTCATCTGGCGCAAGAGAGTAGTCAGTTCGCCCTTACGCCCGAGGAGCCTGACCCGCGCCTCCTCTAAGGCAGCAGTCGTGTGCGCATTTTCTATCGCAGACAGCGCTCTTTCAACCACTGCTTCCACTTTGTCATTCATTTCCTTCATCACTCTCCTCCATCCCTCCCGCCCGGCTATGCGGGCTACCGGCATTTTCCACAAGCTGCATGCCTGAACACACAGCTTCATCTATCTTCTCGTCCAAGTCGCCGTGGACTTTGCCAAGGCTGTAATGTGCGAGGAACTCCAGTGTTCCTCCTGATCCCAGTACAGGCGACGCCATGACCCCACGGGCAAACCAGCCGATCCCCTCTCCAGCACGCAATCCCCTCTCTACAGCAGCTCTGTATTGATCCCGTGTGAGATCAGGTCCTGAAGCAGCTACCTCGAACAGAGGCTTTATTAGAGCAATGATCTCCGGTTCGGCCCCAGGCACCGAGGGCGCAAGTAGTCTGGCCACAGTCGGAATTGCAACCGACAGCGATAGATATGAAAGATCGATAACCCCCATGTCTGGTACCGGGTCGAGCTGCCCAAGCACAATATCCCCTATATTGGTCCTCTCCATATTGACGACGCGCGGATCCTGGCGAAGCTTTCCCGTGAGCTGACCGTAACCTACATCGACAGCGTAAACGCGCGCAGCGCCCCTAGAAAGAAGGCAATCTGTAAAACCGCCAGTGGAAGCGCCTGCGTCCAAGATTATCCTTCCGCTGACATCAACTCTAAAGGCGTCGAGAGCGGCTGACAGCTTGAGCCCGCCCCTGCTTGCGAAAGGTATGTTCCTGCCCCTCATCCTTATGGTAGCCTCGGGCCTTATCAACGTTCCAGGCTTGTCTTCCCGGATGTCATCAACGATAACGTCTCCCGACATTATCCATGCCCTTGCGCTCTTCAAATCCTCTACGAGGCCCCGCTCGACCAGCAAGGCATCGAGCCTCACTTTCTTCGCCCGCTTATGTGTCACCCTCAGCCCGCCTCCGAAAAGTTCTGCATATAGAAAAAAGCCCACGACTGTGCGCATGGGACGCAAGTCGTGGACTACGTGGTACCACCCATCTTCGCCGTTAGGCCTCTTCATCAGGCACACTTCATGCCCTGCCCCTGTAACGGGAGGCCCCCGTCTACACCTACCAGAACGCCACTGGGGACAAGAACATGAACCTTCTCATGGTTGGCGTCTTTCAGCGTGCGGTTCGGGAGCGAATTCGCGATGGGGCCTTACCCGGGGCGCTTGCAGTCACGGCACACCCTCCCTGTCTGGGCAACTCCCAACCTACTACTCTCCGTCATCACCTTTATGGACCCATTATCACTTTTCAACGAATGGTCGGGGCGACAGGATTTGAACCTGCGACATCATGGTCCCAAACCATGCGCTCTACCAAACTGAGCTACGCCCCGAACAATACGAGTCTACCATACGCCCAGGCGCGCGTCAAATACCCAATGCCTCTTGTACCATAGGGATTGACCTGGCAAGGGCCCGTGCACGATGGGATATTCGATTCTTAGTTTCCGGGTCGATTTCAGCGAAGGTCAGCCCCAGTTCCGGGACGAGAAACACAGGATCATAACCGAATCCGCCATTCCCCCGGGGAACTCTGGTTATGATGCCTTCCACAATACCTTCTGCTGTCCAGGCTCGGCCATCTGGAGCTGCAATCGCCACAACGCATACGAATCTCGCCGTACGCTCACCCTCAGGCACGCCTTCCATTGCCAAAAGCAGCTTCCTGTATTTGTCACTATCGGAAGCACCTGCGCCTGCATATCTCGCCGACATCACTCCGGGGGCACCCCCCAAAGCATCCACAACAAGCCCAGAGTCGTCAGCCAAAGCTACCTGATGAGTATGCCTCGCTGCAGCAATCGCCTTCTCCAGCGCATTCTCACGGAACGTCTCCCCTGTTTCCTCCGCCTGTACCATACCTGGGTAATCAGACAGACTCTCGACAGAGATGTCAAGGCCAGATAGTATGTGTACAATCTCCTCAAACTTTCCACGATTTGACGTGGCCACCACAAGCCGTTTCATCTGTTGTTCTCACCATTGATGCCGACTCTCTCGGCTAGCTCGCCCAGTGCACGGCGTTGATGCGCACAGAGTTCGCGGATTCCACTCTCAGCCAATTCCAGCATTGAGTCGAGCGACTCGCGTGCGAAGGGCTCCCCTTCGGCTGTCCCCTGAACTTCTACAAACTTTCCTCCCTCGGTCATTACTACGTTCATGTCGACCGAAGCATGCGAGTCCTCAACATAGCACAGGTCGAGCATCAACTGGCCATCCACAATGCCGACACTTATGGCTGACAGAAAATCGGATACTGGGAGCGGCTTCCCTTTCCACTGATCCATCGAGTCCAGGAGGTCCACCAAGGCAACATAGGCTCCAGTGATAGAAGCCGTCCTCGTGCCGCCATCTGCCTGAATCACATCGCAGTCAATCCAAATGGTGCATTCGCCCAAAGACGCCATATCAACCACGGATCTCAGGGATCTCCCTATCAACCTCTGTATCTCCTGCGTACGCCCGGCAATTCTTCCGGTATTCCTCTCCCTTGGCGTTCGGTCAATCGTCGCCCGCGGAAGCATCGCATACTCCGCAGTAACCCAGCCGCGACCCGAACCCTTCACATGCATCGGCGGCCTCTCCTCATATGTCGCGGCACACAGCACCCGTGTATCGCCCATCTCCACCAAAACCGAGCCGGGCGCGTGCTTTATGTAATGCCTTGTTATCTTAAATGGACGCATCTGTTCCGGCGTTCTTCCATCAAACCTCATTCTCATCCTCCATTTCCTCAGCAAGCTGCTCTCTTAAGGCATAAGTCTTCCCCATGGCAGCAATCTCTACCTGCCCGCCATAGGCTTCGCTTGCCTCGCAAACCGATCTTTCGAGCAGCTTGGCGGGGTGCAAATGCGTGAGAAGCACTCGGGCGACTCCATGTTCTGAAGCAATTCTGCCGGCTTCCGCAGCGGCAAGATGGCCTGCAGAACTCCGCTGTGCGTCGCCTTCCTGCATAGATGCCTCAACCAATAGTGTATGCGAGCTCGCAGCCATTTCCTCCAAAGACTCGCAGAGTCCGGTGTCTGACGTGTAGGCAAGCGGCGCCCGAGACCCATGCTCAGGTTGGCTTGCATACACGATCGTCCCAAAGCTAGGGATGGCGTGGCTCATCAACCGAAAGTCCAGGACCAGCCCGCAATCCCCGCCGCGCACTCTGCCGCCTATCTCCAGACGGCTTCCATGTTCTATGGGGACGATGCGGAAGAGCGGCTTATAATCCTCCCCAATGATCTCCCGCAAGAACCACTCGGCATCTACTGCAGGAAGCGCCAGGGTCACAGGACAGCCCATCCGGCCGGTTGACTCAATGTACTGAAACGCATATCGCATTGTGAGAAAATCCGAGTAATGATCGGGGTGGAAATGGCTGATAACAACGGCATCCAGACTTGAAACATCGATATGCTGCTGGAGCCTGGGCATCACCCCGGGTCCGCAGTCGATTAGGACCGTGGCTCCCTGGGATCTCACAAGATAACCCGAGCATGCCCCGCCGGGGCCCGAATATGGGCCCTGATTGCCGATGATTGTCAGTTCAAGCCTGCCCAACTCCATACCTCCCGGTGTTTCTACTCTGGATCTGCTCGCCCAGGCAAACTGCATTTTCCAGCGCTGGCCTCAGCCGCGTCAAGATCCACATGCCACACTTCTTGCACGTTCCAACCGAGCAGAGAGCGGACTAGTTGGGAAAAGGCACACGGATCGCCACTGGTCACAAACGAGGGTAATCCTCCACGCATTTTCACCATCTGCCCATCTTCCCCAATGGCTGTCTTAACAGCCGACGCAACCTTTATGGCCGGATCAACCAGGGCAACTGATGAACCGGCCACTGCCCTTATCTCATCTTCCAAAAATGGATAGTGGGTGCAACCGTAGACGATAGTATCAATGCCCGCTTCCAACAGCGGATCTAGGTATCCTGCAACAACCTCTCTAACACGGGGACCTGAAACTTCTCCACGCTCGACCATGGGCACGAGCATCGGACACGCCTGCTCGAAAACACTGGCGCAGGGGCGAAGGTTAGCAATCGCCCGCGAATATGCCCCGCTCCGCACGGTGTTTGCTGTCGCGATAACGCCTATGCGGCCCGATCGAGAGGCTTCTGCCGCTGCAGCTGCTCCACATTGAATCATCCCCACAACGGGAACATCAAAATCGCGCCCGATAACTGGCACAGCGATGGCAGACGACGTATTACATGCTACTGCCACAGCGCTGACGCCGCGTTCAACCAAGAACGAGATTATCTGCCGCGCATAGCGAACTATCTCCTCGGGCGGTTTATCCCCATAGGGCATCCGCGCAGTATCCCCATAATAGACTATGTCCTGGCCGGGCATGACCTCCATAATAGCCCTGGCCACGGTGAGACCGCCCACTCCTGAATCAAAAACGCCTACACTTCTGTACTGCATGTGATTATTATACTCCTGCCGCGCAAAGAGTTACAACGTCATCCACCAGACCCTCACTTGGCCCTAACTTCAGTCCGCCACCGAGCGTAGACGTCACTGTCGAAGTAAGCAGCGAGCCCATTTACCAACCCCTGAGCAGCCTTCTGCCTGAATTCAGGCTGACGGAGCTTCTCGTTTTCCTCACTTGTAGACATATATCCCACTTCCACCAGCACAGCTGGCACCTGTGTCTCCTTGAGAACGTAATAGTCCTTGCGGCGAACCTTTCTGTCAACCAGCATGATCTCTTTAAGCAAGCAATAGTGAATCTGTGTGGCTAGCTCCTGGCTGTAATCAATCATATTATAGTAGTAGGTCTCGGTTCCGCACGGAAAAACATTGAGCACCGAGTTACAATGGATCGACAAAAATGCGTCAGGCTTCACCTCATTGGCCATGCGGGGCCTGTCGCCAAGGGGAACTGTAGAGTCATCTTCGCGCGTCATAACCACAGTGGCCCCGGCTTTCACCAATAGGTCTCTCGCACGGAGCGCAATGTCAAGGTTGATCTCCTTCTCATAGAGGCCGTCATGGACTGTGCCCGGATCTGATCCACCATGGCCCGGATCCAGCATGACAGTCCGTCCATAAATGGGTGAACTCCCCACTCTGATAGTGGCCGTCGTCCTGTCGGCCGAGATCTCGACTGAATGCGCCCACCGAGTCGCCTCGGGCTGCAGGTCCAACACAATTCTGCCTACGTCAGCAGTAAACTGAGCAAATCTGATTTTCTCCACCCCAGCGGATTCCACCGGCAGCGAACCATATCCCCCTGCCCACACACCCGGGAGATCAACCCCAATACGTTCCGGACTCCTGAGCCTAAAAGTCTTGAACTCCACGGGCCCCGAGGTCACAATCTGGATCACTGTGCACCCAGGTTCCTCAAACACATCCATTTTCGATACAGTGATGGCGAAATCGATCAGTAGCTCGTTGGCATTGGATTCAGGTGAACGAATAATTGGGGAGTATCCCTTCTTCAAACCGAATTCGAGTCTTGCCGTGGTTGGCTCAGGCTGAGATGCTTTAACCCAGTTAACGGGGCCGATCTCGTCCCGAAGATCGGTGATCCCACCTGCCGCCGTTGTGCCTTTCATGTCAATGTGCCAACAACCGCCCCCGTCATCCACAGGAGAACCGTGCTCTATTGGAGCGTCTCCCTTCACTCGCAACCTGGGAATGCTCGTATCTTGGTCGAGTCGGATCTCCCCGACGAGCGTGTTGAAGCGAATGGCCAATCGGGACGGCACTCCGGGCTCATGCGATATGGTGTATCCCAATGGAGCATTGAGATCCACGACCACTCGGACAACCCCAGGCCTGTTCATGGCGGCTCTTACGCGCTCCACTGCACCGTAGGACACATCGAACCCCTGAAAGGACGGGGACAGCACAGCATCATGTATGTCCACTACCACCCGATCCGGTTGACGCAGAATGAAGTCAGAGCATTCAAAACCGCCGTCCGCCTCGACAATGATCGTCACTCTTCCATCTTCCACCGAAAACGAAGCGGATGAAACAGAAGTTCTCTGGTAGGCAACTGTGACCGTCCCGAGATCGAAATCGACGCCTGCTTTCAAGCCGAGCAACGCCAGGTCCTTGACGCTTATCGCTATTCGCCCGGTGGACAGGTCAGGCAGCGACGAGAGCTCAACTTCCTGCCCGTTGATGTAAGCAGTCCTTTGTCCCGCCTTTATCACCGCAACAGTTCTGTCCGTAGTAAACACCGATTCTTTTGTCGATTCTATCCAGGTTAGATCTCCTCCAAGGCCCGCGGCGAGAGAACGCATGAGCACGAATGGTCCGTTGTCAACGCAGACTATGCCGTCCGCTATTTCGACAAAGCCATTGCCTTGCGCAATTCGAAGGACCCATGGACTGTCGGCTAACGCAGATCCTGAAAAACAGACGAACGCTGTGAGCATGATGATCAACACCCTCAAGCGCCTCTCGATGCAACGCAATCGCACAGCCCCCTCTGTGAACGTCCTCAATCACTTTTTTCTACTCTTTTCGGCATAATCCTCTGCACCCACGATCAATCGCTTCTGGACGCTTGGCAATCGTGGAACCACAGATACAAAACTGTGCGATTCAAATGACTATTTCTCATTTCAGCTGGACATCATAGGCTAAAGGAGGCGACAAAAATGAAAGTTGGGTTTTCAGGAAGGCCGGCGCCGCCCAGAGAAATGCGGGCGCCTTTCGGGTCAACGCCACTAGAGCGGATGCAACGATATGTATCGGCCTGCTCCGAGATGGAGCTTGGATGTTTGGAAGTGCCAGCCACCCTCGTGTTTGGCAAAGGAGACTGGCGCAATCAATTTCTCTCTGCGTGCACAGAGCCAGTTCGCGCAGAACCCAAGAGAACTCCTTCGCCCGTAGATGTCCTCGTACGTGTCAGGTTCACTGACGGAGTCGATCCTCGGGCAGCGGAGTCCGGTCCGTGCACAGCTGCTACCCTAACATACGCCAGGCACCTAATACGCCTGTTCGGCGGCGCTCTTGTCACATTGCAGTTCAAGCCATCCCATGCTTCTCTTATTGGAAAAGCCCCAGTTCCCACCGGAGAATCCGGAGCTGCAAAAGTCGGGCTGGTCGTTGACTTCGCTGACCAATCAGGAGTGCAAGCAGCTGCCAGAATCGTCAGGAAATCGAGACACTATATAATGCTGCCCATAGTGGCGATCACCTTGGACAATATGATCAAGGCAGAGCGTCAAATAATGCGGGCACTAACAGTATGCTATAACGAAAACGGAGGAGGCGAGATCTTTGTCTACCTTGCGCTTCCACAGTCTGGCGCAGCAGCTGGTCGTGTAGCTTCTCGTAATTGGGAAGCCATTTTGGAAACGATAGCTAATTTCGAATGCTCTAGAGGCTCTGATGTGGGCTTGCTTTTTTCCGGTCCTGGATCGGAAAAACATGCGCGCGCAATGGCTCAGATGGTCTCCGCCCTTTACCCGCCCCGTTGCGGAGCTGGCGTCGAATCTGACCTCGTAACGCGCATAGGCTCAACAGTAAGAATACGCGATGTCGAGCTCGGATTGGACATGGAATACTTCATCGTTGCGCCTGAACAAGCGTCAGCCAAGAAGGGGTTCCTCTCTAGCGAATCACCAGTAGGACGTGCAATAATCGGACAACCTCGCGGCTCCACAGTGCAAGTGGCGGCGCCAGGCGGGCCGATACTATATGAACTGCTAGAAGTGCTCAACAACTGACAAAGCTAGATCTTGCCCGCCAGGCTAAACAAGCCATAGGCAAGCAACGCGAGAATGAACGCCTGGCTCAGGGGATTTGTGCATACTCGAAAGTGCCAGTTGCAGATCGAAGCGGCCTTGTTTACGGTCATGATCATCGATACCAAGCTCGGAAAGACCTCGCCGGAAACACCGGTGGGCATCGCTGAAGCGGGATTTCAGTTTCAGTCTGACGTTGATTACACATAAGGAGATCTGACTGGACTTGCGCATCTCAGACATGGCTTGCCTTCGGCCATGGTTATGCGGCGGTCATCCGGCAGTTGTATTCGACAGTTCACATAAGACTATGCCTTCTTTGCAAGCAACACGCTGCCATGCACACTGGCTCCCAAACAATCGGATCCAAAGAGAGCACATCTATGCTGAGATAAGCACGCCACCCTGCATCGGACGTTTCCGACCTGAGCACCTCCTCAAGTTCCAGGATCTTATCATAGCGCTCGCGCTGGTTAGCTATGTTGATCGCGTAGGAGATCTCTGCCCGCAGTTCCTGTGCACGCTTGTAGAAGCTCCAAGGCACGTTGCGACCGTACAAAACTATGTCAAGGTTCCCCGCCACCTCCTGCAATTGGCGTACAATCTCCTTCCAGTCATGGCCTTCGCCAAAGTAGACATTATCACTAATGCTCTCTACTTGAAGTGATGCCGCACTGATTATCTTTTCAAACTCGGACTGCCCAGGCACTTGAATTCCTCCCGTCTCCAATTCTTTCATGCCGATCCTATCACAAGGCGATATAATCTTGTATCGCCTCCTTCCTAATACCCATGTATGATATTTGGAGTGATTTTAGCCCTTTCCTTACTAGTTCTGTCATATCGCTTCAAGCAGGCCGTAGGTGCCTGTGGCACTTTTTTTGCCAGCAATATGTGCTGCCAGCTGCTTCCGCCAGATTCTTGTCCGAGTTACCATCATCATGGGGAATGGATAAATTGAACGAACGATTGATAAACGTAGGAAAACGAATACGGGAAGCAAGGCTTCGGCAGGGCATGTCGCAGGAGGAATTGTCCGAGAAGTGCTGCATGAACCCTAGCTACATCGGACAGATTGAACGGGGTGAAAAAAGTCCGTCACTCAATGCTCTGTATTCCATTGCTGACGGTCTGGATGTAAACATCAGATCTTTTTTCGAATCGCCCGAAACTGAAGAGGAATTGGCAATCCAGCGCCTCATTGACACGATAGCAAATAAGCCTCCATACCAGATCGACAAGATCAGGAGAATCTCGGAAATCTTGCTCGAGGATGAGGTTGGAATGCCTTCTAGCACTAAGCCCCAGACCAAAGGCCACAGCAACCCTAGCCGTTGATGGTCTTCCCACACATTGTCCACAACAAAACTAGCCTGGGCCATGACATAACCCAGGCTTTTTTCTTTTTTCATCCGCGCCAATTCTACCTAATAAAGCCCGTCCTCAATTAGACTCTGATGAGCAGTTTTTCTTCTCCCCCTCAGCGCTTCACTCGCTCAGGATTTCCAGGTACATATCCTTCGTCTTCTCTGCAATTGCTTCCCAAGAGAAGAAGCGCTCAACGCGGCGCCTTCCAGCCTCGCCAAATTGAGTGCGGAGTTTTTCACAATCGATGACACGGTTTATTGCCGACGCGAGGCTCTCAGGATCTCCCGGTGGAACAAGGAAACCAGTTTCCCCGTCTACAACCACTTCGGGGATTCCACCTACTGCTGATGCTACGACAGGAATCTCACATGCCATGGCTTCCAGGTTTATAATCCCGAAAGGCTCGTACACAGACGGGCATGCAAATACTGACGCGTGGCTATAGAGTTGAATTACGTGTTCACGCGGGAGCATCCTGTTGATCCATACAACATTTGGAAGATCTTTTACGCGCGCAGCAAGTTCCTCTTCTATTTCTTTTGTGTCAGGAGTGCCCGCAATCAGCACGACTTTCACTCCTGGCCTTATCATCGGAGCAGCGTCAAGCAGATACATAATCCCTTTCTGTCTCGATATTCTTCCAACGAAGAGCACGTAAGGTTCCTCTATCCCATACTGCTCCAGAGCGCTAGTATCGTCGGTCCGCCGATAGCCGCTAAGGTCAATCCCGTTGTGTATCACAACAACCTTCTCAGGTTCCACGTCGTAGTGCTCAATCACGTCCTGACGCATTTCTTTTGAGACTGCAATAACGCAATCGGAGTTTTCTATCCCGATCCTCTCCATCCACGAGCTGACAGAATATCCTCTGCCCAATTGCTCCTCTTTCCATGGGCGGAGCGGCTCAAGGGAATGCACTGTAGTAACGAGCTTCGAGCCATACATCGTCTTTGCAAGATAACCCGCAAAAAACGTGTACCACGTATGGCAGTGGACTATCTCTGTCTCAATGGGGTCCTTTACCATTGCCAGATCGACTGAAAGCGGATCCAACACCTTTTGCAGCTTCGGATCGGATCCTTTGGACATCTCCAGCCAGGGGCTGTAACTGCGAATCCGTATCGCATCTTCCGTCTGAGCCCCCTCGCCGAAGCACCTCACCTCCACATTCATGAGGTCTGCAAGATGCGTCGAAAGATAGTCGACGTGGACTCCTGCCCCACCGTATATGTTCGGCGGAAACTCACGCGTCATCATCGTAACCCCAAGCGAGTTGACGCTCTTCATCTTGTGTTGCCTCCCCGTCTTTCCATGATCTGGAGAATACCCTTGAGGGGTATCACGGCCCAATCAGGCCTGTTGTTCAGCTCATACCCAGCCTCATACATGGCCTTGTCCAATTCGAAATAGGATACTAAGGCACATCGTGCGCGAAAATCCCCTGGAAGCAAATTGCCGACCCCAGAACACGCCTCACCGAAGTATCCCTCAAGAAATGCGGTCCTCGCACGGCTCTCCCATTCATTAACGAGACTCTCTAGCTTGCACAGGCATTCCGCTTCGCAATTCGCCCGGGCAGCTGCCATAGCAGCATTCGCTGCATAGCTGTACGACCTTAGCATGCCGGCCACATCCCGGGCCGGGCTGTGCAAGGCGCGCCTCTCTTCCAGCGAAGCCATGGGTTCGCCCTCAAAATCGAGGATAGCATAAGACCCATCCGGCCGCACAAGAATCTGCCCAAGATGAAGGTCGCCATGGCATCTAATGACCATTCCTGCCCCGTTCAGATCAGGCGCGAGTCCCCATAGCATCCTTTCCGCTGCCTCGAGTATCGATTCTTCAGCCGCCAGCACGCGCTCTGCCGCATAAGCCGCATCAGCATCGTCCGCCAACAAACCACAGTCCAAGGCGTGTCTAATATCAGCCAAAGCCCCACACGCGCGCGCTCGTGCATTTCGTCTCCACATATCGATATCGCCTGGTCCCGCGCGCCGCACGCCAAAGCCCGGAGCATCTATTGAAGCCATAGCCTGATGAAACCTGCCAATAGTTGCGCCAAGACGCCTCGATGCATCCGCAGACAGAATCCCGTCGAAATCCGAGAACTTGGCATCTCCCTCTTTTAGTCCATGCGCAACCGACTTCATCGCTTCAGTCAGAGCAATCTCAACAAGCTCCCAAGCATCCCCTATGTTCGGGACTTCCTCTGTCTGCACGGCCACAGAATACTCCACGCCACAGCTATCCACGTAGGAGACTTCCCCTTGGACCCGGGGGGTCTCACGAAAATCCGTTTCGGTTGCAAGGGCAATCCCAACTTCCACATCTGGATTGATCCCCGGAGTCATGACCCTGAACGTCTTGAGCGCGCTTCGGCGCTGGACAATCACCACGCTGTTGGTATAGGCATCTCCTACTTGGCTTATCTCCCAGCCCCGCTCGGCCCGGCTGCTGATGATTTTTCTGAATCGAAACTGCCCTTTCACAGCTGGGATAGTGGCGTCTGATTCTATGAGATCCAGTAGTGTGTTGACATACATGGGATGAAAAGCTCCGTCGTAAACAACAGCTTTCTCTCCCGAGGATCCATCCTCAATTACGCCATAAGCCTTAGGGCACTTTTCTCCAGAACCCGGCAGGAGACTTTCTGCGACCACAGGAACAAAATAGTCGCCTGCTCCTTCAAAACGCAAGATTCCAAGAACCAGGCATTGATCGGCAGTTACACCGGACTCAAATTCGGCGCAATCGAGAATCTCAAAATTGGTCACATGTGACAGTTTATGGCGAAACCACCGCTGACGCGCAAATTCCGAGGGTCTGACCGCCGAATATGCTTTCTCTGGCGAGAATTCCGCCAAAGTAATACACCTCCGCCTAATTGCAAAGGACCCGGACACATCCCGTCCGGCGGGCGGGCGCACCCGGGTCCATAGCTCTTCAAGATCTAGTCTTTCCCTCAGCAGCGTTTTACGCCTTCATTGCTTCTGAAATAACCTCACCAAGGCACTTGATTCCCACATCAAGCTGCTCCAAGCTTGCATTGCTGAAGTTGAGACGCATGGCGTTCTTCCCACCACCGTCTGCATAAAATGGCACTCCAGGTATGTAGGCTACGTTCTTCGCAGCCGCCTTCGGCAGCAGTTCAGTGGTATCAATATGCTCAGGAAGCACAACCCAAATGAAAAGGCCACCTTGTGGATGCGTCCATCGAGTCCCCTCAGGGAAATACTTTTCGAGGGCCTCCAGCGCTGCGTCGCGCCTGATTGCGTAGTCCTTTCTGATCGACTTCAGATGCGGCTCGAGATACCCGCGAGTACAGAACTCGTAGATCATCCTCTGAGACAGGTTTGAAGTGTGGAAATCAGTTGTCTGCTTGCCCTGAGCCAATTTCTCGTGAATCTCCGGGGGCGATATCGCATATCCCACGCGAAGTCCCGGCGAGATGAACTTCGAAAAGCTCCCTAGGAATATGACGACATCATTCTCGTCATAGCTTGCTATTGAGGGAACCGGCTCCCCATCGTATCTCAACTTAGCATAGGGGTCGTCTTCAACCACGATCACGCCATGCTTGCCGGCGATTTCAGCAATGGCTTTTCTTCGTTCAGCTGGTAACGTAACTCCGGTCGGGTTTTGGAACGTAGGAACCACATACAACATTTTTGCATTGTGGCGCACTATCGCTTCTTCGAAAGACTCCGGAATTATTCCATAGTCATCCGAATCCACACAACCAAATTCCACTTCATACGTTTTGAATATTGTGAGTGCTGCTAGATACGTAGGTCGTTCCACCAACACGCAGTCGCCAGGGTTAATGAAGCATTTCGCGGCCAAATCGATGCCTTGTTGCGCTCCTGAAGTGATTAACACTTGTTCAGTGGTCGCCTTCATCCCCTGTTCAGCAACGGCGCTTGCAAGCCATTCTCTGAGCGGTGTATAGCCCTCGATCGTCGAATACTGCAATATCTGCTGGCCAGCATCTTGCATGAGCTCATCGGCTATCTTGCGAAGCTGCTCAGCAGGGAGTGCGTCTGGCGAGGGCATACCCCCTGCAAAAGAGATGATGTCCGGGTTCTCGGTGAGCAAAAACATGTTGCGAACGACATCACCGCCGAGATCGTGCATCCTAGTTGCGAATGCAACCTTCTCCAATGGATCATCACTCTCCTAACTATGTTGGATCATGTCGGCCCAAATCTAGTATTCTCCACCTATCTTTCTGCACCTGCAGCCTCAGCGGCAGCTATCCCTGCTCTCAATGCAGCCAGGTTGACCTCGGCAGTGCCCCGAGGCACTCTAGACGAAACCGCGTTTTTCAACGATTCCGGAGAAACCAACTTGGCCACAGTATTCAGTACGCCCAGAGCTGCCACGTTGGCGCTTATTGATCTGCCTGTAGCTTCCACAGCAATGTCGGTAATGGGGAACTTGTAAACGACCCCGGAAGTCTCCGGAATGGAAGTGATAAGTCCAGAGTCGACTATTACTGTTCCTCCCTGGCAAGCGCTTCCCGCAAAGCGTTTGCATGCCTGGTCTGACATGAGAAGAAGCACATCGGGGTTTGTCACTTTCGGATAGTCTATCGGCTCGTCGCTAATGATAACCTCTGCTCTGGAAGCGCCGCCGCGTGCCTCCGGTCCATAGCTCTGACTCTGAACTACCTCATGGCCGTCGTGCATTGCAGCCTCTGCCAAGATTATTCCGGCCAGAATCAGCCCCTGTCCACCATAGCCTGAGAGCCTAATCTCACGTCTCATCTGGCGGCCGCCTCCTTTGCCCGCTCGATTACTTCGTCGTACACCTCGGTGTACTCGGGGGCGTCTCCTCGATAAAACTCACCTATTATTATCTTTCCGTCTAGATCAGCTGGGTCCAGCTTTGCAGCGGCTGCTGCATTAATGGAGTTTTTCCGGAACCACTCTATCATGTCAACAGGGGTCCCCATCTTGTTCCTTCGTCCAAAGTATGTGGGACACTGGGTGACAGCCTCAACGAACGCAAATCCTGGAGTCTGAATAGCGTTCTCCACGTAGTTCGACAACTGCCTGGCGTGGGCTGTCGTGGCCCGAGCAACATAATTGCCGCCAGCGGCCCTGACGAGCTCGCACATGTCGAAATTTCGTTCCACGTTGCCATATGGAGCAGTGCTAGCGTATCTTCCCCTAGGGGTCATAGGCGAATACTGACCATTGGTCATGCCATAGATCGAGTTGTTGAACATGACAGTGGTTAGGCCGACGTTCCTCCTGGCCGCGTGGATCAGATGGTTGCCGCCGATGGCGGCAGCATCGCCGTCTCCTGTGAGAACTATCACATGCAGATCCGGCCTGGCGATCTTTATTCCAGTGGCAAATGCCAGAGCCCGCCCGTGTGTTGTGTGAACCGTGTTGAAATCCAGATACCCGGGAGCACGAGAAGCACAGCCTATCCCTGACACTATGCACACTTCGTCCTTGGGAAGATCCAACCTGCCGATGGCTCTCAGAACAGCGCCGAGAATAATGCCGTGTCCGCATCCTGGGCACCAGATATGCGGCATGAATTGAGTCCGTAGATAATCATCAATAGGCACTGCCACCAGTCACACCTCCTCTATCTTGGCTACTATTTCAGCTGGGGCTATGGGTTCGCCGTCAACTCGGGAGTAACCCACAACCTCGCACCTGCCCTTGGCTGCACGCTCAACTTCACCGATTAATTGCCCCATGTTCATCTCAGGCACTATGATTCTGTCAACCCTGCCTGCGATATCGCCAACGAGGTCGTATGGGAACGGCCAAATCGTCTTCAGTTGAACCATTCCTGCCCTAATCCCCTTTTCACGTGCAAGCCTTACACTTCGGCGAGCGGATCTAGCAGTTATGCCACAAGCAACAACAACAGTATCTGCATCGTCCAGGAACTCGTCTGATGTGAATGTGATTTCATCCGCGGCAGACTCTATCTTTGAGTAAAGCCGCTTCATAAGTCGGTCAACTTTCGGCGCTGCCGTTGTTGGAAACCCGGTCTCGTCATGATACAATCCCGTAACATGCCACCTGTATCCCGTTCCAAATGGCGCCATAGGAGGCACGCCGTCAGGGCCTGCCGCATATGGCAAGTATTCCTCAGGCGGAACATCGGGCTGAGGCCTGCTAACTATCTCGATCTCAGACTGATGAGGAATCGCCACTTTTTCCCTCATGTGCCCCACAACTTCGTCCATGAGAAGAATAACCGGTACCCTGAGCCGCTCCGCTATGTTGAACGCCTTGATCGTAAGGTCAAATACCTCAGGAACAGTGGATGGGTAGAGGGCAACTATGGGATGGTCACCGTGCGTTCCCCATCTCGCCTGCATCAGATCCGCTTGCGCCGGGGCAGTAGGCAAGCCCGTGCTCGGTCCCGTGCGCTGAACATTCACTATTACGCATGGAACCTCGGTGAATGAAGCAAACCCGATATTCTCCTGTTTCAGAGAAAAGCCGGGACCAGAAGTAGCCGTCATTGACTTGGCACCAGTGAGTGAAGCCCCTATAACCGCTGCCATGCTGGCTATTTCGTCTTCCATCTGTATGAACTTCCCGCCGACCTGTGGGAGCTTTTCCGAGAGAAGCTCGGCAATCTCCGTAGACGGCGTTATCGGATAGCCTGCAAAGAACCTGCATCCTGCGAGAATCGCAGCTTCCGCGCAGCATTCATTGCCTTGCAATAGCCTAAGATCCCTGCCATTATGCCCGGGCATCCGCAACATCCTCCCTTCCCCGTGCAACTTCCTTGGATCTGCCGCCCACCACACGTATGGCAAAATCAGGGCACATAATCTCACAGGTTTCGCACTTGATACAATCTTCAGGTCTTGCTACAACAACTTTTCCGTCTGCCGCTGCCTCAAGAACTTTCTTTGGGCACATGGCGATGCATATACCACAGCCCTTACACCATTCCTGCCTCACGAGGACTGGAACCTCGGGGCTTTCCGCAGAAGTCATGGACTCCCCTCCACATCTTTTGGTTAGTTGGCCGAGAACGAATGTCTGCAACTCGGATGTGGGATCTCGGCCGAGCAGCCCTCTGCGACAGCTTTTGCCAACAGCCAAGGGGCGCTCTACCCTATCCGGCATATAGCTGCAGAACATGTTCAGGACATCGCCTGCCAGCGTTCATCATTCCATATGTTCACGATGTTCACGCAGTTCGATCCAACAACAAATCCTCACAGAAATAAAGACAGCCCGCAAACGAGTGCGGGCCAAACAGACAAGGAAAGGTCACAGCCACAGACAGAACGCCTCTGTATCTTATAGCGTACAATCCTGCAAGTCATCCTCAATTCGGTTGCACATGCGTCCGGGCATTCGATCATCTCAGTAACCCCTTGTGCACTGGCGATTAACGCCCCAACATCCCCGTGTTTACCTAGGCCAGGAAAACCGATTGCCTTCTGTACGGGATAAACGGGAATCATTTTTACTTTCAAACCAGTCCAGGGCATCAACCATTTCATTTTTCTTCGCCTCGCGTCAGCAGCGGCAGTTACGGCCATAGGCCAGCCTACCCCCAAACTCGTTTTTGCCTGCCTACATGTGACAATGGCAAGGTCATGCAAAAGGCCCCATTCACTACGCAACCGAGGAATGAGAACAACTGTATACTTCACCTCTTCAATTCTATCACTTTGATGCGGACATATGCAATCTTGTATGAACCTGCCTTGGCTGCCAACACCACAGTAACAATGCTAAATAACATAAGCCAATTTGTCATAGTACTTGGGTGCTCTCCGCAAGGCCTAGCCTGTAAAGACAACATCAGTTGCATGCGATTCTTTGGACCATAGCGAGCATAAAGAAGAAGAGGCCGCTTTCGCCCGTAAGCTCCTCTTTTTCAACTTCCCATGATGTTTCCCGTCTTAACGCATGCGTTAAGAGATATATGGCGGCAGTGACTTATCCCAATCTAGCGAGTTGTATCTGCGCATGACACCGAGAAGCTTACCTATGTCTATGGCTTCAACGACATGTCCGTCGCGCCCTACCACTGTTCTGGCCTTGAACATCGAGTTGAGAACAGCCTCTTCAGTCGCCTCAACCGCTGCAAAAAAGAGTGCGGATATCGCATCGCCCGCGACGACCTCTGCACTGAGCGTTGCAGGCTCTGAATGTGGAACACGGAAGGCTGTTGAGAAGGCTATGAAGAAATCGCCTGACCCATTGCTTCCATAGAACCCTGTTCGGGCAAGGCCGAGGCTGGCCCTTGCCGCCAGTCGCCTCAGCTGCCGCTGGTCCAATGGGGCATCAGAAGCTACAACCACCATAACAGAGCCATCATCAAGTTGTTCCCGAGAGCCATTGTCGAAATGCTCCTGATAGGTATAATGTCCGAGCTCCCGCCCGACAGGCGCTCCGTTTACCGTAAGGACTCCGCCGAAGTTGGACTGGACCAACACTCCGATGGTGTATCCGCCCAGGCTGTTCGGGACGACTCTGGACGCCGTGCCAATTCCGCCTTTCCACCCCATGCAACTGCTTCCTGTGCCTGCGCCCACTGCTCCCTCTTCGACCAGTCCAGTCTTCGCAGATTCAAGGGCATCGTACACATGTTCCTTCCGGACATGCCTTCCCTGAATATCGTTCAAGTAGCCGTCATTCACCTCCCCAACCACGGGGTTGACAGTACTCGTTGAGATGCCGATATCACCATTTCGCTCAACAGACCATTCAATCAATGCATCGGCGACAAGACCTACGTTCAGAGTATTCGTGAGCAATATAGGCGTTTCCAGCACACCTGTCTCGTTAATTTGGTGAATGCCTACGGACTTGCCATAGCCATTGAAAACATAGGCTGCCGCAGGCGCCTTCTCACGGAAAACATTGCCCCCATGGGGACGAATTGCCGTCACTCCTGTTCTGGCAGGACCCTTCCCGGGAACAAGCTCGCCCTCGCCGTGCACTACAGTGCAATGGCCAACCATGACCCCATCCACATCTGTAATGGCATTAAACTCTCCGGGCGAAAAGATGCCCGTGTGTATCCCTATCTCCCTGGCCCTAGGCCTACCTGCTTCTGAAACGCCACACATCGAAAACATCACCTGCCCGTGGATTCTCAGTTTTGCACTTTCACTTCTCTGCTGATTCTTGTGCTTCCTCAACACTGAAGGCGCAATCGTAAAATGCGGCCTAAAGCCCGATATCGCCCACGTGTTCTCCTATGAGAAAGCTGACCCCTCCCCCACACCTGACAGGCTCACCGTTGTAAGCCACGACCACATCCGGTCTGGATCGACTGTCGAGCCTAGCCGAAAAAGCACCTCGCCTTAATGCACAGCGAAGCGCACCATATCTCCGTCGCAACGGATCCGCACCGCAAATCAATCAAACCCACGAACACTGCTATGGATGATTAACAAAACCGTCCTTGGTGATGACGGCAGCCATGACGAGCGCCAACGTTCCATCCGTCCCCACGCTGAGCCGCACGACGATTCCGTAAATGAGCACAACCTTGGCCCAATCATCACGCCTCCCG
>ERZ795047.1181-NODE-1181-length-28603-cov-4.504203_pt1 | contig 28603 bp, 18 predicted proteins | sample MGYA00375131_ERZ795047 | MGnify/ENA primary metagenome ERZ795047 (study PRJEB30176, sample SAMN05720228) | activated sludge metagenome | isolation source: Anaerobic digester | place: Japan | collected 2015-05-20 ...
TCTCGGACTTTACTATTCGACGCCGGTCTTTGACGGCGCCCGTGAACACGAAATCAAGGAAGAACTGCGCAAGGCCGGTTTGCCGTTGACGGGAAAGACAGTTCTCTACGATGGAGTGACTGGCGAGAGATTCGATCAGCAGGTGACAGTCGGATACATTTACATGCTGAAGCTCAGTCACCTGGTCGACGATAAGATTCACGCCCGCTCGATCGGACCTTACAGCCTGATTACCCAACAACCGTTGGGAGGTAAAGCTCAATTCGGAGGTCAGCGTTTTGGCGAGATGGAAGTCTGGGCATTGGAAGCCTATGGCGCCGCCAATATTCTGCAGGAGCTGCTGACCGCCAAATCGGACGATGTCCAGGGACGAGCGAAGATCTACGAGGCGATTGTAAAAGGCGAATCGACCTATAATCCCGGCATTCCCGAATCCTTCAACGTTCTGATTCGAGAACTGCAGTCGCTGGCATTGGATGTCGAGCTGATCGAGAGGCCCAAGAAAAAACTGCGCCGTCGTTCTGAACTGCTCGCGCAGGCGGAGGCGGCCTTAAGCGGTATACCGGCCGAGACAGGGCCGAATGAATGACGATTGGATTGACGAATGAGGAGGTCTTCGGCTGACCGTAAGTCGTCAATTCCCCAGGGAGGTTTTGCTTGAGAATATTCCGTGAACAAATGGACAAAACACAGCTTTTGAAGAACTTCGAAGCTATCCGGATCGGTTTGGCCTCTCCTGACAAGATCCGGTCGTGGTCCAGCGGAGAGGTCACCAAACCGGAAACCATCAACTACCGGACGTTCAAGCCGGAACGGGATGGTTTGTTCTGTGCCCGGATTTTCGGCCCGGTGACCGACTGGGAGTGCTTGTGCGGAAAGTATAAGCGGATGAAGCACCGCGGTGTCGTCTGCGACAAGTGCGGCGTCGAGGTGACCTTATCGAAGGTTCGACGCGAGAGACTGGGACATATCGAACTCGCAAGTCCCTGCTCTCACGTCTGGTTCTTTAAGGGGCTTCCCAGCCGGATCGGCCATTTGCTGGACATTTCTCTCCGTGATCTGGAGAGGATCCTTTATTTCGAAGCTTATGTTGTTATTGATCCGGGAGAAGCGCCCCTGAAGGAGCGGGAACTCCTGACGGAAGAACGCTATCGCGCTTTGCAAGCTGACTATGCGGGTCGCTTCGAGGCCGGAATGGGGGCCGAGGCCATCAAAGAACTGCTGCGGCGGGTGGACGTCGATGCGTTGGCGATTGACTTGCGCTTCAAGATGAAGAACGAGACATCGCAGCTCAAACGTCTGAAGTACTCCAAGCGCCTGAAGGTTGTCGAATCGTTCCGTAAGTCGGGAAACAAGCCCGAATGGATGATCATGGACGTCATCCCCGTCATCCCGCCGGAACTTCGTCCCTTGGTTCCTTTGGATGGCGGGCGGTTCGCGACGTCGGACTTAAACGATTTATATCGCCGCGTAATCAACCGCAACAACCGGTTGAAAAAGTTGATGGAGTTGCGTGCGCCGGAGGTCATCATCCGCAATGAAAAGCGGATGCTTCAGGAAGCGGTCGACGCCCTGTTCGACAATGGCAGGCGCGGACGCGTGTTGCGCGGAGTGAAGAACCGCCCGTTGAAGTCTCTATCCGATACTCTGAAGGGCAAACAGGGACGCTTCCGTCAGAACCTGCTCGGAAAACGCGTCGACTACTCAGGCCGAACGGTCATTGTTGTAGGTCCTGAACTGAAGCTCCACCAGTGCGGTCTTCCGAAGGTGATGGCGCTCGAGTTGTTTAAGCCTTTTATCTACAACCGACTCGAGAAAGACGGACATGCGACCACGATCAAGGGCGCCAAGGAGATGGTTGAAAACCAGGAGCCGGTGGTATGGGATATCCTGGAAGAGGTCATCAAGCAGCATCCCATTCTGCTGAACCGCGCTCCGACACTGCATCGACTCGGAATCCAGGCCTTTGAGCCGGTTTTGGTTGAGGGCAAGGCGATTAAGATTCACCCGCTCGTTTGCACTGCCTTCAACGCGGACTTCGATGGCGACCAGATGGCGGTTCACATCCCCTTGTCGCAGGAATCGCAGGTTGAGGCGGCGGTTTTGATGCTTTCCAGCCACAACATCCTGTCGCCTGCCAACGGTCAGCCGCTCGCAACCCCGAGCCAGGACATCGTCCTGGGTTGCTATTACCTGACCAGCTCCAAACGCGGCGCAAAAGGGGAGGGACGGTCTTTTGCCTCGGTCGAGGAAGTGCAGCATGCGTTACACGCCGGCGAGGTCGAGCTGCGGACCCCGATTTTCCTGCGCTTCAGCGGGAAGTTGATTGATTTGACGACTCAATACGACACTCAGGCAGTGATGCTCGCCGACGTTCAGGAAGTGCGCAATCAGATGATTTCGACAACGGTCGGCCGGGCGCTGTTCAATGACCGTCTTCCCCCTGAGATGCCTTACATCAATGGCCTCTTGAAGAAGAAGGGATTGCAGCAGCTCTGTAACTACTGCTATCTGCGGTTCGGCTTGGAAACCGCTGTCCAGATGCTTGATGAGCTTAAAGATTTGGGGTTCCTGTACGCGACGACAGCCGGTTTTACCATTTCAATTGATGACCTCATCATTCCCGAAAACAAAGAACGCCTGGTTGAAAAGGCGAGAGAAGAGGTTATCGAAGTCGAACAACAGTATCTGGACGGCGCTATTACTAACGGTGAACGCTATAACAAGGTCGTCGCCATCTGGTCGGATGTCACCGAGAAGATTTCTGACGAGATGTTCGAGGCCATGGCCTCCTACGAGGAATCGAGCCAGGAATTGAACTCCATCTACATCATGGCCGACTCCGGCGCCCGCGGAAGCAAGCAGCAGTTGCGACAGCTCGCCGGTATGCGTGGATTGATGGCGAAGCCTTCGGGGGAGATCATTGAAACGCCTATTACCGCGAATTTCCGCGAAGGCTTGACCGTGTTGCAGTACTTTATTTCGACACACGGCGCCCGAAAGGGTTTGGCCGACACCGCATTGAAGACGGCCGACTCCGGTTACTTGACTCGTCGGTTGGTCGATGTCGCTCAAGACGTCATCATCACCGAGGATGACTGCCAGACGCTGGACGGTATCGAGGTGACCGCCCTTGTCGAGGGTGGCGAGACTATCGAATCGCTGCGCGATCGTATTGTCGGACGAGTAGCTCTGGAGCGTGTTGTTGACCCGTTCACAGGTGAGACCTTGGTGGATGTGAACCAGGATATCGACGAAGACACGGCTGCGGCTGTCCAGGCGGCCGGTCTTGAGAAAATCAAGATCCGGTCGGTTCTTACCTGCAAGTCCAAACGGGGGCTGTGCCGGATGTGTTACGGCCGAAATCTGGCCAGCAACGAAATGGTCGAACTCGGTGAGGCTGTCGGAGTACTGGCTGCTCAGTCCATTGGTGAACCGGGCACACAGCTGACGATGAGGACCTTCCATATCGGTGGTACCGCCAGCCGAATTGAGGAGCAGTCTACGGTAGAGGCAAAGTCTGCCGGGATTGTCCGATTCCTGAACATCCAGACGGTTACCAACAAGGAGGGCTACCTGGTCGTCATGAACCGTAACGGGAGCCTGATCCTTCAGGATGATCGTGGACGTGAGAAGGAAAGATATTCGGTGATCTACGGCGCACGTCTGATGGTCAAGGACGGACAGCGGATTGAGCCCGGCCAGAAGCTCGTTGAGTGGGATCCGTACACCTTCTCGATCCTGACGGAAGTTGGTGGGACCGTTATCTTCAAGGATATCACCGAAGGCGTCACCATGAAGGAAGAGGTGGACGAGGTGACCGGGCTTTCGCGAAAGGTTATCACCGAATCACCGGACGAGAAACGCCAGCCCCAGATCCAGATCAAGGACGAGCACGGGAAGATCATTAAGACGTACTTGATCCCGTCGAAGGCGCACCTGATGGTCGATGCGGGCGATGAAGTGTATTCCGGCGACACGCTGGTCAAGATTCCTCGGGAAACGACCAAGACAAAGGATATTACCGGAGGTCTTCCCCGAGTTGTGGAACTGTTCGAGGCGAGGAAGCCGAAGGAAACGGCGGTCATCACTGAAATCGACGGCATCGTCAAGTATGGTGGCATCAGCCGCGGCCAGCGCAAGATCACGGTCGAAAACGCAAACGGCACGCGGGCCGAGTATTTGCTGCCGCGAGGTGTCCATGTGAACGTACAGGAGGGCGAATATGTCCGGGCCGGCGAGGCATTAATGGACGGTCCTCGTAACCCGCACGATATCCTCCGAGTTCTGGGCGAAAAAGAACTTCAACGTTACCTGGTCAACGAGATTCAAGAGGTCTACCGGCTGCAGGGCGTGAACATCAATGACAAGCATATTGAGGTGATCGTGCGGCAGATGATGCGGTGGATCAAAGTGGAGGATGTCGGGGATACCGAGTTCCTGCTCGAAGAGCAGGTCGACAAGTTCCGCTTCCAAGAAGAGAACGATCGGGTGACGAGCGAAGGGGGGAAGGCGGCGACTGGTCGACCGTTGCTCCTGGGAATCACCAAGGCCTCGCTGAGCACCGATTCCTTTATCTCGGCGGCTGCTTTCCAGGAAACCACGCGCGTGCTGACCGAAGCGGCCATCAGCGGAAAGATCGATTACCTGCGTGGATTGAAGGAAAACGTTATCATGGGGCGGCTGATTCCAGCCGGCACCGGCATGGAGCTGTATCGCAGAATCGAGGTCGAAAACCCGCTGGCCGATATGAAAACGGAAGAAGAGGCGTTTGCTTTCGACCAGGAATTTGGTTTGGAAGATATGCCGAGAGTCGTGGAAGAAGAGGAAGTACCCGAAAGCGCCGAACTGGAGACGGAATAACAGAAAAAGAGCCGGAGTACCGGCGATGAACGTTGGTGCTCCGGGCTCTGCTTTTCAACATTTTCACTGCATCAAAAGCCGGGCCAGAGCCGGGATTCCGATTCAGGGACCAGATCTTTGGCGTAGCTCATGATCAAAATTCGCTAGACGTTCCTGGACCTGCTGCAAGTTCGCCTTAAGACCAGGCCGATCGGGTTGTAACCGCGCGGCTTGTTCCAAATAAGCCAAAGCTTCTCGGGGCTCGTCCAGATCATTCAGCAGGATTCCGAGAGAATGAAGTGTTGCAGCGTTGTCTGGTTGCAGCGTTACCAGCTTCTTCAAGACCGTAACGGCTTCATCTTTTCGCTTCTGCTGTATCAGGCACGATGCAAGTGCTGCCAACACCCGGGGTGAAACGCGCTTTCGGTTGGCGAATTGTCTGAGCACCCTTTCCGCTTCAAGATAGCGGCCGGTCTCGTCGAAGAGGCGAGCTAGAAGAAGAATCGTTCCTTCGTCGTCAGGACCGAGTTCGAAGGCCCTGAGAAGCACCGGTTCGGCTTCTTTGTAAAGTCCCCCTTCAAGTGCAACCAGCGCTAGCCCCTTCCAAACATCAAGACGATATGGCGCGATCTCCAAGGCGTTCTTGAAGTGAATTGCAGCCTCCTTTAATCGATGAGATTTCAGCGCGAGCGTTCCCAGACCGACATGCGCACGGGGCTCATTGGGATATTTGCTCAGGATCTCAGACCAGATTGCTGCCGCTCGTTGACTCTGTCCCAACATAGAGGCAGCCGAGGCTAGATTGCATTGACAATCGATCGCTGACGGAGTGGCAGCGACGCACTTCTCAAACTCAATCAGCGCATCTTGGGGTCGGCTATCACTGAGGAGCATTTCTCCGAGCAAATTCCTCGCCCAATTCATGTTTGGTTCAATCTGCAGAGCGAGCCTTAGATGTTGTTCAGCTGAAGCCAAATCACCGTTTTCCTCTAGGCTGGCCCCGTAACATGCGTGGGCAACGGCATTCTTCTCTGTTACTTCAAGGGCACGATGAAACAGAGTTGCGTTGGTTCGCCAATAGCCGATTTGCCTGATTGTCGTCACTGTGAGCGCGGCCAGAACCATCGCCGAAGCAGCTCGCACGGCTCGCCTTCGAACAGCGTTCTGACTCCATCCACTTGGAATCATCATTCCCGCCGCCCAAAAGACTCCGATGAGAGGCAAATAGGCGTACCGATCCGCCCAGCCGTTGCCATTGATCGGAATGAGACCGATAACGGGAAGCAGCGATACCACGTACCAGAGCCATCCGCCAGTGAAACCGGGAAAACTCTGGCGCAAGCGCCAGGCCAACCAAGAGATAACGAGAAACAGCGCGACGGTGAAACCAAACCAGAGTCGGCTGTACTCCTCACCCTGGTGCGGATAATAGATGCAGAGTCGGGCGGGCCAGACCGCTTTGTTGAGGTAGACGAAATAGGAGTTGAAAACGTTGGCAAGTCGGGCAGGCCAGGAATACCAATGGAACAACCGTTGCGTCTCGTGTGCCCAAAGTGTCAAAAAAACACAGATGCCACTCAAGGCGCCGTAGGGGACCTTCTCCAAGAAAAGAAATCCGAGTTCCTTCAGATTCGCACGCCAGGACAAACCGCTCTTCCAATACCATCGACGAAGCGGCCAATAGTCCGCGATGAGGAGAAGTAACGGCAACGTCACCGCCATCGATTTCGAAGCCATTGCCAGGACCGCTGCGGCTAATCCCGTCAGAAAATAGCGTCGACTTCCCTTTAGGCTATATTCGGCGTGCGCCCAAAGTGCGAGTATCACGAATAGTGTACTCAGAAGCCCCTTCCTGGACGAAACCCAAGCCACAGTCTCTACCTGTAAGGGATGAATGGCGAAAGCCGTTGCGATCAGCACAGCTCGCCACCGATCAGCGTCTAGGCGGCGAACCAGCAGGTAAATCAGGGCCGTGAGAATCGCATGCAGGATGACGTTGGTTGCGTGATGGCCCATTGGAGACAAGCCGAACATTGAACAGTCCAAGGCATGAGAAAGAAGCGTCAACGGGTGCCAGTTCGAGGCGGAGAACGACGTTATTGCCGCCCGCACGGTACTGAGGGTAATCCCGGCTTGGGCATCATAGTTGGCTGTCACATACAAGGAATCATCCAGCAGGCAGAAGCCATGCCAAAGACTGGGGGAATAGAGAAGAATTGCGCCCAGTGCAACGACTAAGGCCCAACGTGCGTCAGTAGCTGAAAGCGGCAGGAAATTTACTCTCGGCGACAAGACCACCCTCGAAAGCATTTTGAGGGAAACCCCAATAGGGGGTACAAAAAAGGGCAGCCTCGGCTGCCCTTTTTTTTATCTTCACGAAACGCGAGGATTAACTCCCACTCGCACCGCCGCCGCCAACAGGCTGGTTACCGTTAGTCACGTCATAAATGACTCCTGATTCGTTGGCGGTGAACGTTCTAATGCCACTAACGTTGGCTTGCTGCGGCGCAGCGGTAAATGTAAAGCCTTGCCGATCCCCGGTGGTGGCTAAGCTAAAACTATAGCCGCTCTTCACATTGCTTCTTAGCTGTTCGTCGATCATTGGCGGTGTACCACCGAAGTCCGCCATGGAGTTAGCGAATAGCCCGTTCCCGCGTGTTGCTGCGTACGTGAACTGGGCTGTAACCAGCGTCCTGATCGACGAAATCGCGGAAGCTTCATTTGCGGCAATTCTGGAAGAAGTGAAATTTGGAATGGCAATAGCGGCAATAATGCCGATAATGGCCACGACGATCAACAATTCAATAAGTGAAAAACCCTTGTTACTCTGCATCAATTAATCCCTCCCTCAAATAGGCCCCGTGCTGCACAAGCAATCTTCGTGCCAGTCTACGGACCGTGATTAAAGCCTTGTTATCCGGACGATTCCTCGATCTTCAGTGCTTTTGCCGGTACTAAAGGTGACAGTTTTTGTCAGTTCTGTGACAAAAAAGGTCAGCAGTTGCTTATAATCACCACTTGCTGCCGGAAGAGCAAGGAGACGTCGGACGATTGAGGTTATGGCAAGAATCCTGGTCGTAGATGATGAGACGAGCATGATTGAATTCCTTGAGTACATGCTCAGAAAGGACGGCCATGTTGTAACCGGCTGCCTGGAAGCTGCTGAAGCATTGGAAAGGATGACCAAAGGCGCGCCGTTTGATCTGATCATATCGGATATTCGGATGCCGGGTGTGGACGGGCTGGAATTCCTACGATCGGCGCGCTCGATTGATCCCGATACTCCCTTTATTTTCATCACCGCGCACGCAAGTTCGGAGACTGCCATTGAGGCTCTCAAGCTGGGAGCCTTCGACTACGTGACCAAGCCGTTTGAGGTTGACAAGTTCAGGAACTTGATCTCGAACGCGATCACCGCCAGAAACCTGAAACGAAAAGTCCGACTGCTGGAAAGCGAACTGCCGCAAGGCAGCGAGTTAATCGGCACATCAGCGCCGATGCTTGATATTTACAAGCTGATCGGTACTATTTCCGCCACCGACAGCACGGTAATTATCTGCGGGGAAAGCGGAACAGGTAAGGAAATGGTGGCCCGGGCCATTCACAAGGCCGGCCCGCGCCGGGATTGCCCGTTTGTGTCGATCAATTGTGGAGCGTTTCCAGAAACACTGCTGGAAAGCGAATTGTTCGGGTATATGAAAGGCGCGTTCACGGGGGCTGTGACCAACAAGAAAGGACTATTTGAAACTGCAGCCGGTGGAACGCTTTTTCTGGATGAGGTCGGGGAAATGTCGCCTGCCATGCAGGTGAAGCTGCTTCGTGCTCTCCAGGACAAGCGGATAAGGCGGGTGGGGGGCACAGAGGAAATACCTTTTGATGCGCGCGTGATTGCTGCGACGAACCGGGACATTCGAAAAGAAATCGAAGCGGGGCGTTTCCGTGAAGACCTGTATTACCGACTGGCCGTCATTCCCATTACCATTCCACCATTGCGCGAAAGGCGAGCTGATATCCTCCCGCTGGTTCGCCATTTCATGCACAAATGCAACCTGAAACTCAACCGGACGATCAAGGGTATTACAGAAGACGCATTGGAATGCCTCGAACGGTACCACTGGCCGGGGAATGTCCGGGAGCTGGAAAACGTAATCGAGCGTGCCGCGACGCTCGCAACCACGGGTTTCATTCAGAAAAGGCAGCTTCCCGAACACGTGCAGTGTGGCTCGGGGGGACGACAAGGGTCGATACCGGTTTTCAATGCCGAGGAAGGTCTCGATCTGGAAAGCTATCTAAGGGAGATGGAGAAGCAAATCATCGAGCAGGCGCTCTTCTTGGTCAACGGGAATCAAACACGAGCGGCTGAGATTCTAAAACTGTCCTACCGATCCCTTCGTCACCGTCTGGAGTCGCTCCAGTGTAAGCTTCCCAACTCGCCGCGACAATGATCTCGCGTTGGCTGTTTTGGTTTCTCGGTCGACTGGTCCTCTGTCGCTCTGACCGGTTGACAGGCTTGGGACCGATCTGTGTACCTTCAGTAGGCAGTGCCAGCGCGTAGAGGGAAAAACACGGACGAAGTGAAGGTTCAGCGAAAGCGAACAAGAACTTCACTAGAATCGTGATGGAAGCCCAGTCCTGACTCTGAGCTGAAATCGAGAGCCGGGAAGCTGATCGAGACTTCAGTGCCGCTGCCCGGGCGGCTTTCGATGTTTATTCGTCCATTATGCTGTTGGACGATCTGATACACGATGGCCATTCCCAGCCCTACGCCTTTCGTGAACCCTGCATGGAAGGGTTGAAAAACCTTGCTTCGCTCCTCCTCGGTCATTCCGATCCCCGCGTCTTTGACGCTGAGTCGGGCTTCGGACCCGGTTCCCGTAACGCGCACGGTGATCTGTCCTCCGCCCGGCATGGCGCGCGCGGAGTTCTGAAGTATATTCCACAAGGCCTGTGCAATCTGATCGGGATCTGCCAAGCACCAGACATGCGGGCGCTCGGCGATTACCTCGATAACATGATGGTCCTCGAATTCGGGGTCGTTCTGGTAGAAAGCAACGGTCTGCTTCACTCGGGCGACAAGATCGATTCGCTGCAAGCGGGGAGGCGCAGTGCCCGCGTATGTCAGGAAATCCGATACCGTCTGGTTCAGACGGCCGCACTCCCGGAGTGCGATCTCAATCAGACGTTCCTGCTCGGGCATTAGCTCAAGTTCCGAGCGCAAAATTTGCAGGCTCCCGGAAAGCGCTCCGAGCGGGTTACGTATCTCATGCGCGACCCCGGCCGCAACCTGTCCAATGGCCGCCATCTTTTCCCGGAGTTGCAGCTCCTGTTCACGCTTCTTTATCTCAGTCAGGTCCTGGAAGGTCAGGACATATCCAATATGTTCACCGCTTTCGGCTATAAGAGGCGAACAGCTCATTCCGACGAAAACAGGCTCAAGGCCCCCCCAGTTCACCCAACACTCGGTGCGAAGTGGTCGAGAAGTCGGCTGAAACCGCTCACTCACAATTGACTCACGAATGTGCATGGGAAACACCAAGTCGAGCGAGCGGTTCATCAGCTCTTTGGGATCGCGGCCCAGGATCTCTCCAGCCGTTCGATTCGACGACGTAATTTGACCTTCGAGGTCCAGGGTCATCAGACCCGTCCTGATGCTGTTTACAATATTCTCGTGCAACCTTTTTATCGCGCCGAGCTCTTGACGGGTTTTCACGAGTCTTTCAGACAGGTAAGAACCGAGAAGTCCAACGGCTACGAACCCCACGATGTTCCACATGCTTTGATAGACGACTCGCGAATACACCGCCGCTGAACTGGTGACTGAAGTGAAGTACTCAAGATGGGCGATCCCGACGTATAAGATCGTGCTGAGTACGACGGCCAGTAACGCGCCTTTTCTATACCTGATCAAGCTGCCGTACACGATGATTAGCACGTAGAGGGAACTGAACGGAGAGGCAGTTCCGCCCGAGGAATAAATTAGAAGCGAGACGAGCAGGAGATCCGTGAAGAACTGAACGAAGAAAAGCTCTCCCGGCCGATCCGTGTAACGCAGGAACAGGAAATAGATGCCGGAAAGAATGTAAACGGCCAGCAGGAACAACTTCAGAAACTGGGACATCGAAGGCCCGAAAACCGGGGTAGACAATGCGGCTACGGAAATCAGGGTCAGCACCGCAAGTCTTACGACTATAAGGTTCCGAAGTTGCGTGCGGGTCTGCATCAGCGTGTCGACAACTGGTTGATCAAAGTGAAGATCGGCAGGTACAGGGAAATAACGATACCGCCGATGACAACGCCGAGAAAGACGATCATGACAGGTTCGAAAAGCGTCATCATGTTGGCGATGGCTTCATCGGCTTCTTCTTCATAGTAGTCGGCCAGTTTCTCGAGCATCTGGTCCAGCTCGCCAGTCTGCTCGCCGACTCCGACCATTTGCGTGACCATAGGAGGGAAAATACCGATCTTTTTCAGTGGTTCGACCAGCGTTTTCCCTTCTTCCACGTCCTTCCTCACTCTCGTCAAACCGTGCTGTATGACGACGTTTCCCGCCGTCCCGGCCACGATGTCCAGCGCTTCCAAGATGGAAACACCGCTGACGAGCAGTGTCGCCAGGGTCCTTGAGAACCGTGCGATGGCAATCTTCTTCAGCACCAGGCCCAGGACCGGCAACCCAAGGAGCGTGCGGTCAATGACAAGACGGCCACTTTCGGTCTTGTAGTAGTACCGGAATCCGAAAGCGAGAAGCACGGCGAGAGCGATAATCGGCAGTACGAAAGTGCTGGCAAAATTACTGACTGCCATCACGATCCTAGTCGGAAGCGGTAAAGTGATGTTCATCCCGGCAAAGACGGTGGAGAAAACCGGGATGACCCATACCATGATGACGAAAACAACCACTATGGCGACAAATATGATGACCGAAGGATAGACCGAGGCTGAGACAACGGCTCGTTTGAGCTTGGCAGCCTTTTCGACAAAAACGGCCAGCCGGCGCAGAATCACATCCAAGATGCCGCCGATTTCTCCAGCGGAGATCATGTTTGTAAAGAGGTTGTCGAACACGCTCGGGTGCTTTTTCATAGCATCCGCGAGGGTCGATCCTGCTTCGACATCCTCTTTCACCCTTTCGAGTACTTTTCGAAAGCCGCGGTGTTCCTGTTGCTCCGCCATAATGGTCAAACACTGAGTAAGCGGAAGGCCGGAATCGATCATGACAGAGAACTGACGGGTGAAAAGGGCAAGGGTCTTTGAAGAAATCCTGGCTCCTCGCGCACGACCGGAAGCAGCCTCTTCGCCCGTTTTCTCGACGATGTTGATGGGAAGAATCCGCTCGTTTCGCAACAGAGCGGCCAAGGCTTGTTTATTAGCGGCTGCCCGTTCACCGACAACCGCCACACCGCTATCTGACCTTCGTCCACGATACCTGTAGACCGGCATGTATCCTCCCCCTATACAGATCTGTTATTAAGCCCGCGCCATCTCGCGCACTCCCCCGCGCTTCAGAATATCCGCCAATTCGTCCGGATTGGATGACCGGCTCATGCACTCCTCGTAGGAGATCTTGCGCTGCTGGTGAAGCAGTGCCAAGGCCTGATTCATAGTCTGCATCCCGTATTTCTCCTGTCCGGTCTGCATAGTCGAGTAGATCTGATGAATCTTGTTCTCCCGTATCAGGTTCCTGATGGCAGTGTTCGGGATCATCACCTCCGCCGCCATGATCCGACCCGTACCGTCGGCCCGGGGTAAAAGCGTCTGGCACATGATTCCTTCCAGCACCATGGACAGCTGTGTTCTGATTTGCTGTTGCTGATGCGGAGGGAAGATGTCGACGATGCGATTGATGGTGGAGTAGGCCGAGTTGGTATGGAGAGTCGCAAAGGTCAAATGGCCTGTCTCGGCTATCCGGAGAGCGCATTCAACGGTTTCAAGGTCACGCATCTCACCAATCAGGACCACGTCCGGATCTTCACGCAGAGCGACGCGCAAGGCATTCGCGAAGGAATGAGTATCAGAATTAACCTCTCTCTGGTTTACCAGGCAGTTCTTGTGCTCGTGCAAAAACTCTATAGGATCTTCAATGGTGATAATATGCGCACGCCTTTCCCGGTTGATCTTGTCGATCATCGCCGCCAGGGTGGTCGACTTGCCACTGCCGGTCGGCCCTGTTATCAGAACCAACCCGCGAGGCTTATCGCACAGTTTCTGGATCACCGGCGGCACGTTCAGCTCTTCGAAACTGGGTATAGTGAATGGAATAATACGGAAAACGGCTGAAACCGCCCCTTTTTGGGTGAAAACGTTCGCACGAAACCTCGCCAGACCCTTGACTCCAAAACTGAAGTCAAGTTCCAGGTTCTGTTCATAGCGAAACTTCTGTTCATCGGTCATGACGCTGTAGGCCAGCCGTTTCGTCTCGGGCGCCTTCAGAACAGGCATATTCAAAGCCAGCATCTCGCCGTGAACCCGGATTCGTGGCGGCGACCCAGCGCTTAAGTGCAGGTCGCTGCCCTGCATGTCTGCCACTTTGTGCAAGAGCTCGGTAAGCGAAAGCGGGGTAGTTTCCATCGGGTCGATTCTAGTTGTGCTGCTCCAGAACTCGGGTGACTGTTGTCACTGATGGTGCGTTCCTAATAAAGCGCCGTCTCTCTAAGAACTTCCTCGATCGTCGTCAGCCCGGAGCGGATCTTTTCCAGCCCGCTCTCTCGAAGGGTAATCATACCCTCCTCCCGCGCCTTTTCGCGAATAACGGCACCGCGCCCCCCCTTCAAAATCAGGTCCTGAATGGCCGGTGTTACCTGCATGACCTCAAACAGTCCGATCCGGCCTTTGTATCCGCTGTCATTGCATTTTGAGCATCCCGCTCCCTGATAGATGACAAGGTCTTTTGCTATGTTCGCTGGAAAGCCCAGCTCCACTAGTGCCTCGCGTGGGGTGTCAACTGCCTGCTTGCACTCCTTGCAGATTCGGCGGACGAGTCTTTGAGCACAGATCAAGTTAACTGAGGTGGAGACCAGGAATGGCTCAATTCCCATGTTCAACAACCGATCAATGCTCGAAGGAGCATCGTTGGTGTGCAGCGTGCTGAGTACAAGGTGACCGGTAAGGGCGGCTTTGACTGCAATCTCCGCTGTCTCCAAGTCGCGAATCTCGCCGACCATGATGATGTTCGGATCCTGCCGAAGGAACGCCCGTAAAGCGGCTGCGAAGGTTAGGCCGATCTGCTCCTTGGTCTGGACCTGGTTGATACCCATAAAATTGTATTCAACCGGATCCTCCGCCGTCATGATATTGACTTGTTCAGTGTTCAGTTTATTGAGAACCGTGTATAGCGAGCTGGTCTTCCCGCTGCCGGTCGGCCCGGTTACCAGGATCATTCCATAAGGTTGCTTGACGGCCCATTCGAACTTGGCGAGCGATTCCGGTTCGAATCCCAGCATGGTTAAGTCAAGCGGCAGTTTGGCCTTGTCCAGGATACGCAGAACGATCTTTTCACCGAACAGAGTCGGCAGGGTCGAGACTCGGAAGTCAATTTCTTTGCGCTTGCCGTTATCGTTGATGCGGATCTTGATGCGGCCGTCTTGCGGAATACGACGCTCCGCGATATCCAGACGCGCCAGGATTTTGATGCGAGAGGTCAACGCATCCCGAAATTTGTTAGGCGGCGTCATCATCTGAAAGAGGACTCCGTCGATACGGTAGCGAACTCGCATCTCTCGCTCGAACGGCTCGATATGGATATCGCTGGCACCTTTGCGAATGGCGTCGGCAAGGATCAAATTGACCAGTCGGATAATTGGCGCTTCCGAACTGCTCTTCTGCAGCTCGGCCAGATCCATCTCGGTTTCCTCAGCCGCCAGACTAAGCTCGTACTCTCCCTCCGCAGTCAGTTCGTCATAAACCTTCTTGAGGGCTAGAGTCTGTTCCGTCCCGTAGTGCTTTTCTATTGCCTCCTTGATGGCGCTCTGGGTCGCGACGACCGGTTCAACGTGGTAACCGGTTCGGAACTTGATTTCATCCAAAACCGTGACAATCGTCGGGTCAGATACGGCAATGGTTAAAACCGTCCCAGAGCGGTGTAAGGGGAGCACCTGATAGCGAATGGCGGTTTCGATCGGTATCAGGCGGACGACGTCCGGGTCGATCTCGACCTCTGTCAAGGCCACATAGGGCACATCGTAAAGTTGGCTGAGAATCTTCGCTACGGACTCATCATTGACGAAGTTGAGATCGACAAGAATGTTGGCGAGTTTTCCTCCATGCTCCTTCTGGTACCTGATTGCCTGGTGCAGCTGTTCCTGCTTGAGCAAACCTCTCTTGATAAGTATCTCGCCTAAACGAAAAGGCATAAATCAGCTCCAACAAAGAGAAAGAGGATAACACTGATTATTCCGTTTACTGTGAAGAAAGCGGCATTAACCCGGCTGAGGTCATCGGCTTTCACCAGGGTGTGCTGATAGACGAGAGCAGCGACGACCAATGCCAGACCCAGCCAGCTGAAGGCCGAGAGGCGAAAAAGCCAGAAACTCCAAGCCAGAAACGCAACCATCAGCACGTGAAAAACGGCTGAAATTTGAAGAGAACGCTGGATTCCGAGCCTGCCGGGTATTGAATGCAGTCCGGCGGATCGGTCGAACTCCACATCCTGACAGGCATAGATGATGTCGAAACCGGCCACCCAGAAAAGCACGGCGGCCGCGAGGTAAAGCGGCTCAACATTCAGAGTCGCGCGGACCGCGACCCAGCCCCCCAGGGGAGCGATCGCCAGTGAGAGTCCCAGGAGCACATGCGACAACGACGTGAAGCGCTTGGTGTAGCTGTAACCTAGCACGATGAGAAGGGCCAAAGGGGACAGGAGAAATGCGAGCATGTTGAGCATCCAGGCCGAGAACACGAAAAGCAGCGCCGAGATGCCCACGAACCCCCCTACGAATCCCCTTGAAAGAAGGCCGCGAGGCAAGGCGCGATTGGCCGTCCGCGGGTTCTGCCGGTCGTACTTCTCATCGACTAAACGGTTGAAACCCATGGCTGCACTTCGTGCAGAGACCATCGCAATAACTATCCAGAGAATGGTTCTGGCGGTGGGAACGCCGCCGGCCGCCAGGCAAGCTCCAAGGAAAGCGAATGGTAAGGCAAAGACGCTGTGCTCGAACTTGATCATCTCGAGGATGATGAGCAGCCTAGTCATGGAGTGAAACGGGGCCGATTATAGCACGCAGGCGGTCAGAAGAATATGTGATGGTAGCGGCGCCTGGCGGCGCTTCGACGATGTTGTTTTACACCCGACCAGCGGCTTTCGAGCGAAGACTGAAAGGGTGGGCAACACAGATCAACATCGTACAGGTTCATCGTTGAAATTTCCACCGCGAACAGATGGTTCTTACTCTGGAGCGCCGAGGCTTGTCTGGCTACTTGAAAGCCGTGCGAGCTCGACTTGCAGGATCATGTAACGGCCATCCGCGGTCTGTTTAGCTATTCTAAAGATCCCTGGATAGGCCTTTGAGATCTCGGCAATGAGCCTGAAGAAATGACGACGTTCCTCAAACAGCAGGGTCGGGCTGAGATAGAGATAGGATATGCGGTGTGCAAGCAGGTGCGAGCGGAATTCTTCGACGCTGCCAAGCGGAGCTGTACGTTCCCCTCTTTCATAACAAAGCTGGAAGGGGCGCGTCTGAAAAGGTCGAATTGCTTTTCGATCGGAGTACAGGTAGACGATCGGATCTAGAATCGAGCCTATAACCCCATCTTTCGGAGTTTCACGCTTTATCCAGTCCATCAACTCCAAGGTAGCGGGCCAGTTCTCAGGCTCTTCACCTAAGAGACTCGGCGAGCCGTGACGCGAAGAGATGACCGTGTCCTGTCCCAGTCTCCATGTAGAAATTGCGAATAGGATCACGCACAGACACCAAGCTGTTGCCGTCACCAGACGTGGGTTCAGCGCAAATCCCCAGATGAGCTGAGGCAAAGCAAACCAGCTTGATGCGTTGACTAGCACGATCACGGCGGCCTCATGAAACGAATGAGCGCAGAAGACATGCCAAGTCTGGTAACTAACCTTAGAGTAATACCAGTAGGCTGGGTCAGAGGGGGGCGAGTTGATGATCTGCCAGAGCACCCAAGGCACTGTAAAGATAACGAACCCGGCACAGAGTGCTAAAGCGCGATGCCAGTCTTTCTGTATGATCAACAAAGCCGAGGCGGCCGCCCAGAGTGTGACGCCGCGAGCGGAAATCAGGTAGTCCAACCCTATCAAGACACCCACTAGGAACAAGTATCGAAGCTTCGGTTTGGTACTCCCTTCCGTAGCGTCGAGTCGCTCCCACAAGTACAAGCCCGCGTAGGCGAGCGCGGCGAAAGGAAGATCGGAGAGCAGGTTGGAGGACAGGTACAGGCTCCATGGCGAAACGAAAACGAATAGAGCAATCGTTCTCGCTTCTGTTTTCGTTCCCCCGATTCTCCTGATCAGGAGAACGATAAAAATCAGCCAGGTAACCATAGCGGCCAGCGGGACAAGTTTCAAAGCCGGTACGTTAGCTGGAAAGGAGGGAATCAGGCGCCAGACGCCGGCGAGTATTAAAGGGAACAGGATCGGATACTTGGTTTGTTCAAGCTCTTCGGGCAGACTTTCGATCACGTACCTGCCTCTCTCCGCGATGGCCTTTGCCGTTACAACGTAGATACCATCGTCGTGAAATGTACCCACGGCACCCGATGAGAGGGGCAGCAGATACGCGGGAGCGAGCAGGGCGAACAATACCCAGGTAACCCACGGTTTGTCCATGGCGACCACGGATTATAGGGCTTTGCGGGCGAACAGTCAGCCAATATGGTTCAAAGCTGTCAGCTCAAACAGCCGGAAACCGTTCTTGTGATAAAGCTCTCTGGCCGATGAGGAGAGAAATTCGCGCAGTTTCTCCAGATCGTTCGGCGGAAGTCCTGCCTTCGGATGAGTCAGGATGAACTCGTTCATGAACAGATGTGTGGCGCTCTGAGAACGGAGAAAAGCCTGTATGTCGTTCGCGCAGTTGGCCTGGCTCACAGCCTTGGCGAATTCATAAGCTTCAAACACATAATCGGAACGAACCGGAGAGTTGAAATAATAAAGAAGGTTGGACGAGCAGACCATGAACACTTTTCCGTGCTGGCCCACAATCTTGTCGGCCTGCTGGTAAGCATCATACGCGGGAACTATGCGTGACAGGTAAGCTTCTCTGGATTCGGTTCCGATCCAGTAAGGGAGCGGATCGAGCTTCAGGGTTTGATTAAGCCCAACCACAAATCCGGCTGCAGCCAGGAGCCAAGCAACCCCTGCGAGAGAACGGCTGCCCCACGCCTTCAGCGCGAAAGCCAATAGCACCGCCATTCCCGGAAGGACCGGGATGAGAAACCTGACCTGCTGCGAGGTCATCGTCCAGTAGACGAAAAAGAACACCGAAAACCAGGCAAGCCGTCGCAAATTTGCCGGCGGAGATTGAATCCGCCACCACAAGGCGGGTATCAACAGAAAAACGGGTCCCACGAAGCCGTCATAGGCATGCGGATCGGAGAAGCGGGCCTTAACGAAAACCAGGACCGGGCCGAGTAATCGGCCGGCGAGCGTGTCCGTAAAAGCGGCACCGTAATCAGTAAGGAATCTTAGGAACAAGGCCGCGCGGTAGCTGTCCCATGAAATCTCGCTTGACAAGGTGAACAGAGGAAGCTCAAAAGGGAAAAGGGGCCACCCTGTGAAGACCAGATTCCGGAGATAATATGGCGAGGCGATTCCTATAGCGAGCACGGGAAAGACGACGGTGACGACCGGACCAGTGCGCAGTCTTGCCCTCAATTGATAAATGAGAAGCAGCAGCAGGAGGAGCAGAAGATATTGAAGTCCGGTATATTTAACTGAACATGCTCCGCCTGCCAATACGGCAGCCAGCACCAGGGATGCTTTTCTTTCGCTTTCAAAGAAGTCGAGGAGCGCCACCAACGCCAGAAATGTAAAAGCCGAAAACATCAGATCGACGTACGCCCAAGAGCTGATAAGTACCACTGAGGGAACTGACAGGAAGAGCACGCAGGCAAGTGCGGAGTAAGATCGATCGAGAACCTGCCGGCTGAACCCGAATACGGCAAGTCCCAATAGGGCGGCGAATAAAACATGGAACAACTTGGCCGCAATTTCGCCGCCAACAGCGATGCCAAAGAGGTAAAGCATCTCGCCGAACTGAGGACAATAGGCGTAGACGTTATCGCGAAAGAACGGCAGACGGCCGACTTCCAGTATCGTTTTCGGAACTTCCAAGTGATAGACAAGTTCGTCAGTTGCCGTCGGCGGAAGAGTTGCGGCGGCTGCCAGCCAGCCAAAGTAGAGAGCGACCGGAAGCAGGACAAGCCAGCGGCCTTTCCGGCAGGAGCGAATTGCGGTCCTGACGCTCGTTGCTCTGCTTGCCCGGACAATTTCGATCGCAGTCAAGGCACCGAGAATGGCGAGCAGTCCCAGAAAGACGGCGCGTCTTGCGACATGCGCACAGGTAAGACCGAAGATGAAGTGCGACCAGAGAAGCAACCCGAGGCAGGCAAGCGTCGCGACTCGAAGCGCCGGATGTGGAAACGACCAAACCCGCCCGAACAGCAGCCGGGCAGTGGACCAGGCACCGCAGGCAGTGACGGCCACGACGACAAGTGAGACGAGTACTGAAATGATCATCGGCTCCTCGAAATGACGAAGGGCGATTATACTCCCGAATTTCGGGACTCTTACGCCGATGTCGCACCGTCGAAAAATCGACTCACTCAACCGCCAGGGTCCGGGTTTGTAGTTCCGCCTTCTGGGACGGGGCTTAAATCGATCAATTCAGCGGTGTTGACCTCATGAGGCCACGCAGGCTCTAAAGACTGCCTAAAGGCCCGCTATGAAGAGGAGCGGGGGAAAAACCCGCGCACCCTTACTAACTTGCGGGGCTGTTTCTCTCCCCATTTCCGGGGTGTCGCTTAAAACGCTTTACCCCTGAACTACTTTCCCTGCATACTTCCGGCGTGCCGCAAGTTGCCGGAAATGTAGATTTTCTGCAAAAGGGGCACGGTGCCGGACTGGAGAGTCCGGCCACAATAAAAGACGCAGCGCTCAACTGCCCCGCAGCGCTGGTTCGGCGGTCCGGGTCGGGAGAGCACGGCGGTTGAGTGCCGCGTTTTTTGCGGTGTATCGAAACCCCGTGCTCTCCTGCCCGGCGTTCGTGGGGCGAAAGATGTACGAGCGGTTGAGGCGTGGCGCGGGTTTCGGTACAACGCGCCCAGAAGGCGGGCGCGTCACTCAACCACCAGGGTTTCGATTAAGCTATTGCGTTTCGGTGAACGGCACTTCGTGGTACAGTCTGTGCGGTGCAGCATCGACCGGTTTTGCCGACCGCCTGTTTCTTATTCCTGGGCACTTGGCTGCTTCTTGCCGCGACTTCATCGGGCCATCTCTTCGTCGCTGACGAACTGTGCTATTACCATATGGCCCGGAGTTTCGTCGATCACGGAGGATTCGATGTTCCCTCGCCGCAGGAAGATCTCAACATAAGGCAGGCACAGCTCGGGGTGGATGGCAGATACTACACGCCCTTCAGCTTCGGTCATGCTCTGTACTTGGCCCCGTGGGTATGGGTCAGCCAAGGCGTCCAGGGATTCTTGCAGAAACCGTGGGCCCCGGTTTTCACATTTTCCTTCGTCCACGCTTTTACCACGAGCCTGACTTGGATGCTGTTCTTCGTCATTCTGGTCGATGGCGGGGTGTTAACCCGGCGTGCTTTGCTTTTCACGCTCGCGTCGCTTTTCAGCACCCTGGCGTTTCCTTACGCCCGCTCGCTGTTTTCTGAGCCAGCCTTGGCGTTGAGCCTGACGGTTGCCTGGTTCTGCTTCGGACGGCTGAATTCCCGGTGGTTTCTGTTTGCTCTCGCGGGTGGTGCAGCCCTCGCCTTTGCCGTGACGATCCGGCCGCCTGCAGTGGTTCTCTTGCCGGGATTGTGGCTGTTGGCGTGGCGACAGGCGGCTCTGAAGGCAATGGAAAACGTAGCGGATTCGGGTGTCCGCCGATGGCGCACGGCTGGTCGAGTTGTCGTAGTAATAGCAATCAGCCTGGTCGGTACAGCATTAGTGGTATTCTTCAACTATTATCGATTTGGCGATATAAGCAATCTCGGCTACCCTCCCTTTCCGAGTGGTCGCGCGCAAGGCTTCACAAATCCCATATGGAACGGATTGGCAATCTTCCTGTTGAGTCCCGGGAAGGCGATCTGGTTATTCAACCCTCTACTTATCCTGAGTGCGATAGGGTGGAGGCTAATGTGGAACAAAGAACGGCTCATCGCGGGAGCGATCGCCTGGGTATTCTTGGCAAACCTGATTTTGCATAGTCTGTGGATTCAGCCCGAGGGAGGCGTTTGCTGGGGCCCAAGGTTCTTCGTGGGAATTCTCCCGATCCTTCTGCTCCCCGCAGGATTTTTGTGGGGACTTGGTATTTCCCGAAGATTAAACGTCGCCACAACAGCCCTGGTTATTCTCGGTCTTGCCGTACAGACGATGGGCGTGGTTGTGAACTATTCGGGTCTGATCGCCTATGAGAGCCTGGTTCCCAGGTGGGCCAGCCGGGCGATTTATTACGATTCTCCGGATCGTTACAATCTCCTTTTCTCTCCGTTTCCGGCGCATAAGGAGAAGTTGCGGGAGATCTTGGCCGCCGGACCGATACTCGCACTTCGTCCTGAATCCATGCGTGAAGCTTCGGAGCGCTCTAGGACGCACAGTTTTCCGTTTTGGTGCGACACGCTGGATTTCTGGCCAATTCACCTGATCAAGGATGGATACCCGGTCCTGCCTGTGCTCGCAATCGAGACGGCCATGGTATTGGCAGGCATGACCCTGGTCTTGCTGGCTTTCAGAAAGTCTGTTGGGCGTCCAATGGATTCGTGAAAAAAAGAACCAAGTCTCCCCAAATCCCGAGAGTCCGTCTTCGCCTCAGTACCGTGGCAGTCAGGAGGATTTTCCTGCGGCGGACCTGGCCAGAATCCGGATTCCAAACCGTTCGGTTGTGAGCGGTTCTGCGCCATACTGCCAGACGGGTGAGTAGTTCGCTTGAATCCACTTCATCGTCTCCATCCCGTAACCAGGCTCCTGGCCGAAATAATTCAGGCCGAACTCGGCGCTGTCCCGATGAACGAGAACGATGTAATCCGGTGGGTTTCGGACAAACGCGGCCATCACCCGGGATTCACCGTGCGCTTGGAATTCCGGCGGCGGAAGAACCGGAAAAGGGGTGGGGTTAGCCCGGCGTGCCAGGTAATTGATGAGAACACCCTCAGGAAGCACCGCGACTGTGCTGGTAGCAGGGCTGTTCTCCTTGAGCCAGCGGACTGTCAGTTCCACGCCTTCGCTGGCCGCAACGAGTCTGGGATCATAAGCGACAATGCGATCCCCCCCTTCCCCCACAGTGTAATTCTTGGCCTGATAGTAAAAATTCGACACTCTCAGGAGCTGGAATACGCCAATGCCAAGAAAGATGGCGACAAGCAGGCGAAAAACGACCGGATTCGAGCCAAAGCGTCGCAATTCCAAAGGAATCATCCATATAAGAGGCTGAAAACAACAAAGACTGCCGCTGGCATTGCCAGATAAAACCCGTAGTGCGAGACCCGTGGATTCAGGCCCATTTTCCCCAACAGCAACAGTGCGAACACAGACCACAGCACGGGCATTATCATCGTTTGCCTGGCCGGCCCTCGCAGTTTCCACCACTTCCAAACTGCAAAACCGCATCCGGCTGACATGAGTAAGGGCAGAGGCTTGCCAGACGACTGCCAGGGAACACGGCTGATGGCCAGATAAATCAGTACCAGGAGGACTATCGTGAGGGGTGGGACGATCCACCGACTTTTTCCATCAACTAGAAAATGGCGTGAAAAGACAGTGAGATAGACAACGACAAGACAGAAGACAGCGAAATACCACAGCATATAGGAAAGATTCTGGAGCGGCTGGTCCAAGCCTAAGCACCATCGATAGAAGGGGCTCTGAGCCATAGATGTCCTGAATACAGGAAACCAGGCTGCCGCGGCTGCCCGCAACCCTCCATGAAAGTTCCATACTAGGCAGTAATAAACCAATAACAGCGTTACCGGAACCGCGTGGCCGGCCATCAGGAGCGACATTGGTTTCGCAAGCTCGCGAAAACGAGATGCAGAAACACGCCAATACATAGCGACGGCCATCACCAACGTCATGATGATGGCAAGGTATAGATCAGGCTTCGTCAACAGGACTGCGCCGCCACACACTCCGCCAGCAAAAGCCCAACGGTGACTGAGCTGCCGCAGCCAGCGAGACAGGCAGCCGATCGCGATCACTGACAGCACAAGGCCATGGAAAGTCTCGTAGGAGTAGGAACACACGTAGGTGTAGTTGCCGATACCGACATACTGCGAGAAAGAGAATACGGACAAGGTCACGAGACAAACCGCAGCCGCGGTCCATCGATCCGCCACACCCAGGAAAAGCCGATAGAGAAGAACAACAAAGCAGGCCAGGATACAGAGGTTGAACACCACCAATACGGTAAGCGACGCTTCGAATAGCGTGAAAAGCACGGCATGCAGATGCTGACTCAGGGGTCCCCCGGTTACATACATGAGGTCCCGATATAAGACTTTACCAGCGGCCATTTGCCAGGGTATGTAAAGCTGGTTGCCAAAATCGATCATCAGATCGGGCCATTTCCGCCAGCTCCAGGCAGTCAGTATCCCGAACACCGCGAAAACGAAGCCCAGAGGCAGGCAAGACTCTGCCAACCTTAAAGGCGTCATCCCCGATTCCTGTACACGCGACGGCGTCTTTGCCTTGTCATTTTCATCCGCTTCTGGCCGACTGATACTCTGTGTATTCATTAGCTTCCTCTTGGCACATCCGCGAACAATCGGTGTGCAAATTGCAAAGCCCGCTTTGACGCGGCGTATTGTAGTCGAGGCGGCCGCCGGTGACAAAGGGAAGAAAATGCAAGGGTAAAGGGATACAGGGGTAAAGGGGAAAGGACAGAGGGGTAGCTGGTTTCGTTTACGTCTATTTTGCGGGGAGATTCCTGTAGGGCCGACTGATCAGTGCCTGGTCATTCGATGCTTAATCGCTACCTGGTTAACGTTGGGATCGGGAATGCTGTGCGACGAGTTGAAAAGAAGTAACCGGTTGCAGTCAATGTCGTGCAAGGCACACTCGATCGCTGGGGGGAGAGGCGTCCGAGCAGTGAAAAACAGGTCGGCAAGCCGACCGACCGTCCAGCTCGTTTCCGCGGTTGCGAGCGTGATTTTTGAGAACCCGTAGGCCTTGTGGACTGATTCTGACTCATGCCAGTCGACCAGCTCGATCCAGTCAGCAGGCACGGCCGACCTATCGGCCTTCTGAAGCCGCTTCTCGTAGATAAAAGTAGTTCCCGTGGTATTGAAACCTTGGCGCTTGTACCACGAGATGACGTCCAGGTTATTGGCGTGGACATCGAGCGTGAATTGAACGCAACCCTGTTGTTGTCCCCCTTCGATAAAGTGCCTGAATAGAGTACTACCTATGCCGCACTGCCGGTATTCCGGGTTAACCGCGATCTGGTTCAGGTGACACGATCCACCTCGAATCTTGAAATGGGCGTAGCCGACCAGCTGGTTTCCGTCCCATGCGCCCCAGAGGCTGTGTTTGTTGAACGGACGGGGACACGTAATCAACATCGCGAGGTAAGACGCGACGCCATAAGAACCAAAGATTGTTGTTCTCACTTCCTCGGGAGGGAAGGCGAGCCGGTGCAAAGCGACGAGCTGATTCACCTGGTTGGCTTCGAGCCTGCGGAAGATTAGACGCATCCACGCTTATTCTATCGACTCCGAAGCCCGGCTTACACACCTCGATTGTTGGTTATTCTGCTCAGTTTCTATCTTGCTGTGGGCGAAAGGTTTTTCTGGCCGTTAGTGCGTGGAAGCCGGGGCGACTCAGTTCCCAAAGAAAAGACACCTACTGCTAACTCAGTGCCGTAAATAACAAAAACCGTTGGTAGGCATTGTGATGACCAATCTTGCACAATGTAGCAAGTTCGCTTCAACCCACAAACGAGAAGTCAAGAGCAGTCGCCAGGCTGCTTCCATATCTCGCTGCCCGGCTGTAAGTGACGGGGGCGAAGCTCATCCGGTTAGCAAGTGGTTTTACACCAGGCTTAATTTCTCTTGATCTTCGTTGCTAACCGTTAGTTCTCATTCGTCTCCATCATTCTTCGCCTGAATCGCGGGCGGCACTATTTTACCCCAAAATTTCGGCTTTTTCAGACGTACGTGCTCCACGGGATAACTCTGTCCGGAGAACGATCCCAGGAGTCAACGGCGTTTGGGGGGAAAAAGTCAAATGACGGCCTGGCTGCTTGCTCCGCTGACACTCCCTGATAGCCTTCCCCTCGATATAAGTTCTCTCCTGGTCTTTGCGGGGTACGTAGATCCCAACTCAGGAGGGATGCTCTTTTATTTCCTCGGTCTTCTCTTTGCTTTCCTTTCGGGCCTGCTCCTTTTCTTTGCCACTCACGCGCGGAAAGCACTGAGCAAGGCGAGGCGTTTCTGGTTTCTGATTACCCGGCGACTGATTTCCGACTAAGGAGAAAGGCGAGAAATGCGAACGCTCCTCCTCGGATTCGACAGTTTCGATCCCGGCTTTTTCGAGACCTTGGCTCAGCGGGGAAAGCTGAGAAATCTCGTGCGCCTGGCCGAGACCGACTGTTACTCGGTGCTTTCGGTCGCTAACCCGGCTCAAAGCGAGGTTTCATGGACCAGCATTGCCACCGGCTTGAACCCGGGAGGGCACGGTATCTTCGATTCCGTGCACCGCGAGCCGGGAAGTTACACGCCCGTTCTATCGCTGTTGCCAACCAGGCGAAACTGGCTGAATCAGTTGGAGTTTGTCGCGCCGTTCTGTTCCTGCACCATTTTTGACGAGGCGATCCGCCAAGGTTTTCCAGCAACAGCACTGTGGTGGCCGGCTCTGTTTCCGGCCCGCCGGCATTCGCCCGTTCGGTCCATTCCGGGGTTGGGGACGCCCGATATCAACGGCCACCCAGGAGTTGGCGTGATCTACTGCGACGAAGACTCGTCAGAGAGTAAACGGGAGACGAAGGTCGTGAAATTACAGCCGGTGGCGAAGCACGTTTTCAAGGCGGAGTTCGTAGGTCCGCGGCGGCAAACGAGGAACGGACAAGCGGAGTGCGTGCTTCCGCTAAGACTCGAGAAGACCGGCGACCGATCTGCGAGGTTGACTGTCGGACCAGTCACGGTCGATCTGCAGGAAGGGGTCTGGAGCGCGATTATCCAAATTCCGTTCAAGCTGGGGCGCTGGTTAACTCTGCCAGCTCTGACCCGCGTCATCCTCTCGCAAACCAGCCCCGTGTTGAAGCTTTATTTTCTCCCGTTGCAACAGCATCCGCTACGATCGCCGTTTCCGTATGGCACTCCGCGCAGCTTTCTGAAAGAAACTTGGAAGACTTGCGGACCTTTTCTGACCCTTGGCTGGCCGCATGAAGCAACTGGCCTGGAAGAGGGATGCATCACTGATGGCCAGTTTCTTGACCTCTGCGATCTCATCTTTGAGGAGCGGCGAAGGATACTCTTGCATCAGCTCGAAAGTTTTGAAGAAGGGTTGATTGGTGCCGTCCTCGACACGCTCGATCGGGTTCAGCACATGTTTTGGAGAGACCGTCCGGACGTCGTCGAGAACTGGTATCTGAAACTTGACGCACTTTTAGGTGAAATCCAATCGAGGCTGGACCAAAGCACAAGGACGGGTCGAAAAGCCAATCTCCTGGTGGTATCCAGCCATGGTTTTTCCAGTTTCGACTATAAGGTCCACTTGAATCGGTGGCTCTTGGAAGGGGGGTACCTGGTTCCGTCCGCTGACCTGGAAGCTGGTGACCTGTCGCAAGTGAACTGGAACTGGACCAGGAGTTACGCAGTTGGGCTGAACAGTCTGTACTTGAACCTGGCCGGTCGAGAGCGAGACGGAGTCGTGCTGCCTTCTGAAAAGGACCAGCTTGTGCGGCAGCTCACTCAAGCTCTACTGCGATGGCAAGGACCAGACGGACGAAAAGTGGTCAGTCGCGTCTGGGACAGGCAGGGAGCCTTCCAGGGGACATACAGCCCAAGTAGTCCCGATTTGGTTATTGGTTTTAATCCAGGCTATCGAGCATCTGCGGAGACCGGGCTCGGTCGTTGGGAACCAGTCGATATCGAACCGAATCGAGCGCATTGGGGGGCAGACCATTGCTTTGCTCCTGATCGCGTACCAGGCGTCGTGTTCTCGTCATCCGGCCTGGCCGGGATCAGAAACCCCAGCTACAAAGACATTCCGATGCTGGCGATCGGTAAGATGCCGGAAGGGTCGGTCAAGCCCCCCTCAGCACCTCGGCCGAGAATGAGGGATGAAGAGGATCTGGAGGAAAGGCTCCGTAGCCTGGAATATTTATAAGCGCCTGTTTGCCTGATGTTCTACCGCAGATACGGAAAACGCTGTTTTGATTTCCTGACAGCCGCGTTGCTCCTGGTTATCCTGTCGCCGGTTTTCCTGGCGCTTTCCCTGCTTGTCTGGGCTTCGATGGGATGGCCCGTACTTTTCGCCCAGCAACGGCCTGGAAGAGAGGGCCGCATTTTCATCCTTCGCAAATTCAGGACGATGACGGATGCGCGAGATTCTCAGGGAAGACTGCTGCCCGACGAGCAAAGAGTAACAGCATTGGGGCGCTTTCTCCGCAGCACCAGTCTTGACGAGTTACCTGAGCTCTGGAATGTCCTTCGGGGAGAAATGAGCCTGGTAGGTCCGCGGCCGCTTCTCCCGCGGTACACGCCTTACTTCCGCCCGGAAGAGAGGAAGCGGTTCCAGGTGCTCCCGGGTATCACAGGCCTGGCTCAGATCAGCGGTCGCAACAATCTTGGATGGGACGAACGGTTTGCCGCTGACGTCCAATACGTGGAACAGCTGTCAGCCTCGCTCGATGCGCGCATTCTCCTGTTGACCGCTTTGAACGTCATCCGCAGGGCAAATGTGCAGGCAGTTCCCAGTCTCACCCTCCCGGACCTGGACAAGGAACGAAAAGCAGCCGAGTGACAAGAGAGGTTGCCGATCGGCGACATCATCGACCTTCATAGACATCCACTCATGACCAGTTATCAAGTACGTGTCTTATCGACTGCAGACCGGAAAGCGTGGAAGTCGTTGCTGCCTGCTGAAACCAGCGTCTTTGGAAGCGTCGAATTCGCCTCCCTGGCCGAGCAGCATTACGGCTATGCGGCTCAACTGTTCGTCCACGAGCAGGGTGAGAGCCGAATTGTCTATCCTATCTTCTTGCGTCCTCTGTCCGAGCTTCCATTCGCCGGCATGAGCTCGCGCTCCAAGTGGGACATCGTAAGTCCCAGCTTCACCGGGCCGATTTTCACGGGACCGATCGGAGAATCATCGAAGTCTTTTCGGCAGGCCTTCAGCGCCTATTGCGTTCAACAAGGAATCGTGGCCGAATTTGCTCATCTTCACCCCTGGAGGCAGTCTCCCTACCAGTTCAGCCGGTGGGGTCTGATTCCGAATCGCGAAATCGTCTACGTAGACCTGAGCTGGTCGGAGGATGAGATCTGGAAATACTCTTTCGCACACTCCTGCCGAAAGAACATTGTGCGGGCCGGCAACGCCGGACTTGAAACCCGCCCCGCTCAGTCTGCCCAGGAGATTAAGGAATTCCATCGCATTTACA
>ERZ795047.1186-NODE-1186-length-28556-cov-48.882215_pt1 | contig 28556 bp, 20 predicted proteins | sample MGYA00375131_ERZ795047 | MGnify/ENA primary metagenome ERZ795047 (study PRJEB30176, sample SAMN05720228) | activated sludge metagenome | isolation source: Anaerobic digester | place: Japan | collected 2015-05-20 ...
CTGGTGTTCACATAATTATATATATTTTTATAATAGGCAGTTAAATCTAAAACATAATCATCGCTAAGTTGGTGAGAAAGACCTGCTTCGTAAGTAACAGTTATTTGTGGTTCCAAACTGGGATTTCCTACCCTGATTGTTGTTTCCGAAGCATAAGCATCTTCAGGAGTTTTACTCGTAAAAATATACTGCATTTGAGGTAATTGATTCTGATAGTTATAAGCAAAACGCAGAACATCTTTGTCTGTAATCGGATGAGAAACGCCCAACCGTGGAGAAATCATTAACTGCATCAGATCACTATTATCAAATTCGCGTAACGCATAACTACCATCATCCTGTGCCACATAATATTTTTTACCCAAATACCACAAATCAAACCGCAATCCGGCATTAACAATCATTCCTTCCCATTCCATTTTATCCTGCAAGTAATATGCCATTTGCCAGGGCTCTGCTTTATAACCATCACGCTTTCCGGATGCCGCTTTAGCTGCAGCAAAGTAATCCTCCGGCTTATAAATAGGAACCAAATCAGCAATAGATGCTGGATTTTCTTTAGTTGCAACAATCGCATAAACGCCCTCGGGGATATATTCATCATCTAACAACATATTGCCATCGGCATCAACAAAATTGTCAATATTATATTTTCTAATATCAAATATGCTGTTTAAATAGGCAACGCGTCGTTTTTCATCAATATTCAGATAGTCCTCTAATTGATTTTTTTTGATGTTATGCTTTATAATTTCTAAACCGGTCTTTGCCATATGAGTTTCATTTATTTGCCATTCAAAATCTGCTCGTCCACTTAGTATTTTAGTGGTATCATCTATGAAGGCACTATAAATATAACCGGGAGGAAGATAGCCAGGAATTGATCTTGGCTCTTCCACGCTTTCCAGACGGAATTTCCAATAATCATAGGGTAAAAACCCATAATCATAAATACCATCTCTATCCGCATCAATTGTGGAATATCCATAGTCCCCTAAAGCTACCCTTTGTATATAATCACTGGGAATATTATTAGGGTCTACAGTCATAAATATATAGGAATCCCGATCAATACCTTTGGGTCCCTCATAACTATCTTTCTGATAATAACTGGCTTTCATTTTAATATTCATTTTATCATTAATTACATAATCGTAAGTGCCAATATATTGTCGCTGAATTATTTCATCTTCTGCATAGTGCTGAAGTGCATAGCGCCAGTTATTACTATATGGATAGTTTAAACTTCTATCGCCCCGAACGGCAAATGTAGCTACCTGACCGGGCTTAAAAGCATACTTGGTTTTTAAATTTATATTATAGGAATTGTAATTGCGGTTGCCAATATCAATACCGAGAATTTTATCCCTACCCGTATAAGGATTATAGATAGGATAATCAGCATCAATTAGCGATCTTCCATTTAAAGTATAATCACCATTGGGATCACTTATATAATAATCTTTCAAACGACCATCCAACCATTCACCGGCACCATTGAGATAAAATGTGAATTTTTCCTTCATTTCCTGAGAAGCAAAGGGTAATACAGGACCCCCAATAGCCAATTTCACAACATCAGTATTGCGCCCATCCCCAATAAGATGATCGGTATTATATTCAACCTTGCCGGAGAAAAAAGGATCTCCATCTTTAGTAACAATATTGATCACTCCCGATTGAGCATTGCCATATTCTGCTGGAAAACCTCCTGTCATCACTTTCATATCTTTAATAGCATCGGTATCAACTTGTAAAGTCGCTCCTCCGTCAACAGGGTCGGTAACACTCATACCATCTATAGTATAATTAATTTCATTTGAACGGCCACCACGAATATGTAATTCGCCTCCAACATTAGTTACTCCTGCCTGCAAAGCAACGATATCAGCAACATCTGAAACAGCAGCATCTGTTACAATACTCATTTCTATATTTCTGGCACTTCCTACACGGTTTTTATCTACTTTATCTTCAGTAGCTGTAACGGTTACTGCCTTCATTTCAAAACCGCTTTTATTCATAGTAGGAGCAAGATTTGTGGTTTGATCTACAATTATACGCACATCATTATACACCACAGTATCATAACCGATAAGAGAAAACTTAACTGTATAAAGACCTGGGGGAATATTTATGATAATTGCTGTTCCTTTAGCATTCGTTTGACCACCGGTTATTCGTTGATTTCCTTGCATAACAACAATATTAACAAATTCCAAGGGGCGACCGGCATTATCGCGCACTCTAACTGCAAGTTTTCCAGTAGTAGCAGCTTCTAAAAATACTGTTCCTGCAAGCATAATTATTAGTAGGATCAATGCATATTTACGCATCGAAAACCTCCCTATCTTCTGGGTTTTATACCTTTATTTTACTTATAGTTCCAAGCTCAAATAAGCTTTTCCCTCTATCTTAATTTCTTACTCAAAAACTCTTCTTTGTAATCTTAAGAAAAAAGTCAAGAGGTTTTTTTATAATATAATCAAAATTCCTCTTCTAACAAGGTGAAAACTATCTAAATTTCTTAACTTTAACATTCCTGAATAAATTCCACTTTTTCTTTTGTCGGATTTTGGTTCACAAGTTCACCTATACATCTTGCTTCCGGTATAGTTAAGTATTTATCAAATGCCTCATTATCAATTATACAGATCATCCCTGTTCCCAAATTAAAGGTCTCTCTCATTGTTTCCTCGGATAGTTTTCCTGCCTCTTGCAACCAATGAAAGAAAGGAGGTATTTCTGTTTTCCTGAGTTTAATTTGAGCACTAATATCTGCTGGTAAAATCCGTTTTAAATTTCCGATAATACCACCTCCGGTAATATGAGCTAATCCCTTAAGATTAGGGTCAGTAAGATAATCTTTCATTAAAGGTAGATAACTTCTATGAACACTTAAAAGTAATTCACCTAAGGTAGTTTGACATTCGGGAATATAGCTATCAAGCGATAATTTTAGTTTCTCAAACACAATTTTCCTTACCAGGGAATAACCATTAGTATGTAATCCACTGCTTGGCAAAGAAATAAGTTGGTCACCAGGTTTTATTTTAGGTCTGGGCAATATTTGTTCCTGTTCTACAATACCTATTATTGTGCCCACCAGATCAAATTCTTCATCTTCATACAAATCCGGCATTTCTGCCATTTCTCCTCCGATTAAAGCACAGGAATTTTGCTGACAGGCAATGATGATTCCTTCAATCATTTTTTTCACTTTTGCCGGCTCCAGTTTTCCGATACCAATGTAATCCAGAAAAAATTGCGGGATTGCACCCTGAACTAAAATATCATTTACACAGTGATTTACCAGGTCTTGACCAATTGTTTCGTATTTGTCAGCCATAATAGCAATTAAAAGTTTAGTTCCCACTCCATCGGTGCTGGAAACAAGAATCGGCTGATGCCATAAATTTTTATCTATTTTATAAAGTCCGCCAAATCCGCCTAATTCACTAAGAACATTGCTGTTGTATGTGCTACGAACTTTCTGTTTTATTGCTAAAACTGTTGCTTCTCCAGCTTGTATATCAACTCCCGCTTTGCGATAATCCAGTCCATTTTTCAAGTTGTCCATTTTACCAGTTGTTCCTTATTCACATCAATTTCCGCCTTGGTTTTATCAATTAAACCTTTCACGCTGAAATCAGCTACATTTAACGCTGATACAACTGTTCCATATAAAATTGCTTCCTTAATTACTGCTCGGTTTAAGATATTATGATTTGCCAAATATCCCATAAAAGCACCGGCAAAACTATCTCCTGCTCCTGTTGGGTCTTTAACTTCTTCTAAGGGATAAGCAGGCGCAAAATACATATCGTCATTTGAAATAGCTACCGACCCGTATTCACCGCGTTTTACAATTATCCACTGCGGTCCCAAAGAGAGTATATCTCTGGCTGCAGAATAAATATTCTCCTTATTTGTATACTCTCTAACTTCGTCCTCATTCATAAAAACAATATTTACTCTCCTCAGCACTTGTTCTATTTCTTTGGGACACAAATAAATCCAATAATTCATAGTATCACAGGCAAGATGTGAATAACCGGATACCTGATTTAAAACCTGCATTTGCAGGGAAGGATTGATGTTAGCTAATAATAAACTACGACAGCTTTTACAGGACTCGGGCAATTGAGGATAAAAATCAGCAAAAACATTTAACTCTGTAGAAAGCGTTTCCACTTTATTCCAGTTACTATATTTTCCGCTCCAGCGAAATGTTTTGCCCTCTTTAAGCTCCAGTCCGTCCAGATTTATTCCTTTTTTCTGCAGTAAGTTAAGTCCATCTATCGGGAAATCCGTTCCGACTACTCCTACAATATAAGCATCTGTAAAAAAGGAACCCGCTAAAGCACCATAAATAGCAGAGCCCCCTAAAGCATTTTGTATTTCTCCAGCAGGTGTGGAAATACTATCCAAACCTATTGAACCAACTATTACTAAACTCAAGGTGTGATCTCCTTCTGCAATGTATCTGCTTGTAAAGTGTCGGTAACACTTGCAGAAGGATTTTGAACTACATTTTTTGTATTCCCGAGGTGGTTCATAAGATAAAGAATGATTATTAAGGCAAGCACCATAATTATTAGCCTAGGCCAATTATATGCTTTTTTACGTTTATCCTTCCAGCGTTCTTTCATCTTATCGTTAAAATCGTTCATCTTTACCTCCCGGAAGCTAACTCTGCCAGAAAAGAAGCAAAGCGATTTAGTCCTTCCTTTATGTTTTCTATGCTATTAGCATAAGAAAAACGCACAGTTCCTTCCATTCCGAATGAATTACCCGATACCAGAGCAACATAATACTTGTCAAGTAATTTAGCACAAAAATCATCGGAGGTCTTAATATTCTGGTTATTGTTCTCCAGATACCATTTTATTCCCGGCATAATGTAAAAAGCTCCTTGGGGCTTAAAACAGGTAATATGCGGAAGTTTTTTCAGCTCTTCATATAAAAAATCCCGGCGACGGGAAAATTCCACTCGCATCTTTTCTATGGAATCGTCTTCTTCCTTTAAAGCTGTTACACAGGCATATTGTGTAATAGAATTTACACAGGAAGTTGTATGTTCCTGAACCATACCTCCTGCTGAAATAATATCACCGGGTCCTGCTGCATAACCAAGACGCCAGCCAGTCATTGCATAAGCTTTAGAAACACCGTTTATTACAATAGTCCTTTGTTTCATTTCTTCACTGATACTTGCTATTGATATATGTTTTGCCTCATCATAAACCAGGCGTTCATAAATCTCATCGGATATAACCAATATATTATATTTGATACATATCTCAGCTATAGCGGAAAGTTCAGCTTGGTTATAAACTGTGCCTGTTGGATTGCTGGGTGAATTCATTATCAGCACTTTGGAGCAGGGATTCTCTTTTATTGCTTTTTCCAGGTCTGCAGGTTGAATTTTATATCCCTTTTCTTCACAGGTGGGAATATAAACCGGTTCTGCATTAGCTAAGGCAACCTGATAAGGATAGCTTACCCAATAAGGAGTTGCCATCAAAACCTGGTCTTTATCATCACACACAGCAATCAGGGAATTTACAATTGCTGCCTTGGCTCCAGGTGAAACCAGAATTTCTTTGGGGCTATACTTTAACCCGTTATCCCGTAATAATTTCTCGCAAATTGCCTGTCTCAATTCCGGTATTCCGGCATTATTAGTATAACGCGTAAAATTGGCATCTATAGCTTTATGTGCTGATGCCTTAATATATTCCGGGGTATTAAAATCTGGCTCTCCTACGCTAAAACTGATTACATCAATTCCAGCATCCTTCATTTCTTTTGCTTTCGCCGATAAACTTAATGTTGGCGAGGGCTTAATTAAACGGCAGCGGTTGGATAGCTTGATAGCCATCTTCACCTCCAATCTATCTTTTTTTTATTTCTTTTTTTGTTGATCCGCCAAAAGCAGAACAATAGCGACTGTATTAACAATATCTTCAGCAGAACAACCCCGGGATAAATCACTTACCGGAGCTGCTAAACCTTGTATGATAGGTCCGATTGCTTCTACTTTTCCTATGTATTGAGCCAGTTTATAACCAATATTTCCTGCCTGTAAATCAGGGAAAATAAGGATATTGGCATTTCCTGCCACAGAACTTTGGGGTGCTTTCCTTTTTGCCACTTCGGGAATTATAGCTGCATCAACCTGTAATTCTCCATCAAAATCAAAATCCACCTTTCTTTCTGTTAAAATTTCTTTAGCCATAGTTACTTTATCTACAAGTTCGTGTTTAGCACTTCCTAAAGTGGAAAACGAAAGTAAAGCTACTTTTGGCTCATCTCCGATTATAGCTTTTCGGGTTAAGGCAGTGCTCATAGCAATGTCCGCAAGCTGTTCTGAACTGGGATTGGGAACTACAGCACAATCAGCAAATAAAAAAATTCTTTTTTCCCCCCGAAAATCAGGAACCGGTATTATAAATGCGCTGGAAACAGTTTTAAGCCCCGGCATAACACCAATAACTTGTAATGCAGCCCTTAAAACATCTGCTGTAATATTAGCCGCTCCAGCAACCATTCCTTCAACTTTTCCTTCTTTAACCATAGAAGCACCGAAATATAAAGGATTTTTAACTGTCTCTATTGCCTGAGCCATTGTAACACCTTTCTCTTTTCGTCTTTGATAATATGCTTCTGCAAAAGCGGGAATATCTTCTGAGGTCTCAGGATTTATTATGGTCACATTGTTTAATTCTATATTAAGTGCTTTGGCTTCTTGATTTATTATTTCACTTTCACCCAGCAGGGTAACTTTTGCCAAGTCCATTGCCACAATTTTGGCAACCGCAGTTAAAACGCGTGGATCAGTGGATTCCGGCAAAACAATACTTCCGGAGTTTCCTTTTGCTTTGTTTATTAACTCATCTATTATGAACATTTTCCTGCTTCCTTTTGTTCCGTTTCCAGAACTATCAACGATAGGTCTGCAACTCTTAAAAATTCTTTTTTTACTTCTTTCAGCAAGGAGTGTCTATTATTGCGTAATTCATCATCTTCGCAGTTTACCAAAACGGCGTCAAAAAAGGCGTCTATAACTTTTCCAAACTTGATCAAATACTGTAAAGCCAAAGGATAATCCTTGTTTTGTAAAGCGGAATCAATATCCTGATGTAATGTTTGCAGAGCTTCATAAAGGTTAATTTCTTCGGGCTCAACAAGTTTATCTTTATTAAAGAGAACAAAATCCTGTGTTTCAGCAATAATATTTGCTACCCTCTTAAAACCAATCACCAGATGAATGAAGTCCTCTTTACCTTTTAATGCATTCAATGCTTGAGCCCGGTTTTCCAAATCGTGCAAATGGCTTTTATCAATATGCATCACGCTTTCTATCACATCGTAAGCGATACCGTTTGTTTTCAGCAATCCAATAATTCTTTGTTCCAGAAAACTGTGCAAATTCTTTTTTGCCTTTTTGTCTAATTCTGTCTGTTTACCAATTAATTCCAAAGCTCTATCAGCAAAAGCGAACAAATCCAAATCCCATTTTCGGGAGCTGATAATTTGCACAATACCATTAGCAGCGCGTCGGAGAGCAAAGGGATCTCCACTTCCCGTTGGCATCATTCCAATTCCAATAATTCCGGCAACCGTATCCATTTTATCTCCAATAGCAACTATTGCTCCACACAATGTTGAAGGAAGTTCATCACCCGAACCTCTTGGTAAATAATGTTCAAATATACCTTCTGCGACTTCCCGATCTTCTCCCGAAGCAATAGCATATTGTTTGCCGATATATCCCTGAAGTTTTGTAAATTCTTTTTCTCCAAGCATATTAGTAACCAAATCTGCTTTACAAAGTTCTGTGCAACGAATTGCCTTTTTCTTTTGTTCTTCTGTTATCTTCAATTCATCCGCTAAGGCACTTACCAATTGCATTATGCGTTTGGTTTTATCAGCCATTGTTCCTAATTTCGCTTGAAATATAACCTTGTCCAAATGCCTCGTCCAATATTCCAGCGGATATTTTGTATCTTCATTCCAATACCATAAAGCATCTGCCAAGCGTGCTTTTACTACTTTCTCATTGCCTTTTCTGATAATCATACTTGCAGATGGATTACCATTGGAAATAAATACAAATTTATTACTTAATTTACCTTGGTTGTCCTGCACCGCAAAATACTTTTGTGCTTGATTTATTGTGCTGATAATAATTTTATCCGGTAGGGAAAGATACTTTTCTTCAAATTCTCCAACAACCGCAGTAGGATATTCTACCAAATTAACTACCGTTTCTACTAACTCACGGTCTTCTATAACTTTAAAATTGCCTTCCGGAAAAATAGCTGCCAGTTGGGTAATTATTTCTTTTCTGCGCTCTTCAATATCAGCTATTACTTTCTGTTCAAGCAGTTTGGGAAGATAGTCCTCAGCTTTATTAATAGTAATGGACTTATCCAACCCCAAAAAACGATTTCCGTAAGTAATATTCCCGCAAGGTATTCCCCCAAAATCTAACTCTAAGGGCTTATGATTCCATAGAATTAAAAACCAGCGCAGAGGGCGGGAAAAAATTAATCCTAATTGGCTCCAAGCCATTTTTTTCTCAAATGGTATCTGCACAATCATTTCCGGAATCCAGCTCTTCAGCAGTTCAACTGTCACTAATCCCTTTTTTATATATTTTACTGCCAGAAACTTACCTTTCTCTGTTTCCTGAATAAATATTGTTGCTTCTTTTGCTTGGCTTCTGTTTAAAAAACCCTTACCTGCAGGTGTTAGATTGCCCTCTTCATCGTAAGCAACGCTGACTAAAGGTCCTGTCTTTAAAATTTCTTCATCCTCCTGATGAGTATCCAGTTCCAGAGCATCCAAATATATCCTGCGAGGAGTTCCACTCACTTTATAAGAACCGCAATATAGTTTATTACTTTTCAAAAAAGTCGCAAAAGATGAGCTGACACCGTTACAGGCAATTTCTATCTGTCTTTCCGGGAGTTCTTCACATCCCAATTCAAGTAAAAACCGGCTTCGTTCCAAATTCTATCCTATCATTAATTATTATTGTATACTTATTCAAAATTATATCTTATACTTACCTGATTGGTTAATCCTAAGTCCCCGTAAGAAGCAACAGCATAGTCCAAGGCAATTTTTTTCCAAACCCAGCCCACTCCTAAACTTATTCCGGAAGTCCATTCCATATTTCCTCCGAGATAATAGTCCTCGGCATTAGTTTTAAATCCACCTCTTAGAACCAAGGAAGGATGAACTTGTTGTTCAACTCCAAATTTACCGATAAAGTTTTCTCCATTGGCTTTAGTAATATCTATGTTCAGCAGAGTATTTTTCCCCACATCTATTCCAAAACCTGCACCATAAGTAAATGGTATTCCTTCATCGTATTTTTTATCGCTGTAGTGGCTAATTTGGAAACCCAAATTTTTCGCCGATAGACCTACTTTTATTCTTTCGTTGGCAGTATGATGCAAAATACCGACATCAATTAAGAGGGCAGAAGCGGATTTATCATCTATTTGGTCTAAAACAAATTTTATACCACCTCCCGCATCCAAAGCAGGGCTTACGAATTTTGCCAAAGTAAAGCCGGCTAATATATCTTGGGCATTAAAGGTATCATTCAGTTCAATAAATTCGCCATTTGTCCCTACATCCGTCCTGTCTATAGAACCCGAATTCCAATAGTTTAAATAAAATCCATAAGAAGTGTATATATTTTTGGGAACTACATAACTTACCGAACCACCTCCGGAACCAACAAAATGGTCTGCAAAGGTAGTAAAAACACCCTGATTGGGAACTCTGATTATGGATGCAGGATTAAACTGCATACCATCAAAATTTTTTGCTCTTCCCAGCATTGCTTGTCCCATTCCATTTGCTCTGGCAGAATAAATTATCTTTAATGTAGAAAAACCGGTAGTTCCGGCATCTTGATGCTGTGCCAGCAATGGCATTAGAAAAAGAATACTAAACGCCAAGCTGAGGAAGTAGTTCTTCTTCCAAAAATTGAACTTTTTCATACAAATCCCTTTCATCTTTGGCCTGTAACAATGTTTCCCTGTTTTCTTCCCGCCTCAAAAATTCCGATAATGACCGTAAAATCTTCATATAATCCTGATTGGAACTTTGGGGAACGGCTATCATAAAAACCAAATGCACAGGTAAATTATCCACACTGGAGAAATCCAAATCCTGTTTCACTAAACAGACAGCTATCCTTAAACAGCTAACTGTTAAGTCCCTGGCATGGGGAATAGCAATCCCTTTCCCTATACCTGTGCTCATTATTTCTTCTCTTCCTTTAACTGCTGCCAGAAAACGGTCTGGAAAACTTAAACAGCCGCTTTCCGATAGCAAATTTGCCATATATTGCAGGCAGGCATTTTTGTTCTCGAACTTCTCTACAATCTTTACCAGTTCGGGCATAAAAAGCTTGTTCATTGTCCCACCATAAATATTCGTAAAATACCTTATTTTTTATAGCAAGGTATAAGTCAACCAAAATTCTTATTGTCTTATATATCGTCTTTCCCAGATTATTCAAATTTAAACAGAGAGCATAGATTTATTTAACACTTAAAACACCAAAACGCCAAGTCCACCCCAAAAAATATTTTCTCCAGACCTCTTGACCTCCAGACCTCCAGACCTCCAGACCTTTTTTAAGTTGACACAATCTCTGCTATTTCAACCTTTGTCTTATATTATCAGATACTATAAAAAAGAGGTATTATGCGTAAGAAATGGTGGATAATTATAGTTATAGTGCTTCTGATTCTGCTGGTTTTGTTTTTGGGAAAAAGCTGCGGTAAGAAAAAGCAAACTGAAACAGTAAAACCTACAGAGACAGAAACCTATACCGTTAAACGGGGAGATATTTCTTCCCGCATAGAAATTACAGGTGAAGTTCAACCGGAAGTTGTGGTTTCCCTAAAATCCAAAGTAAGCGGGAAAATTGTTAAGTTTTATGCCGGGGAAAATGATTATGTTACTTCCGGACAGATAATTGCCGATATTGAACCAGATTATAATCAGGCAAATACTCTTTTCAATACTAAAGCAATGCTGCAAAAAGCAGAAATGAACTTGAAAAATGCGCGTAAAGATTTGGCTGATAAAACAATTCTTCTCCAAAAACAATTTATTTCGCAGGAAGAATATGATAAGGCATCGGATGCCTTAAAAGAGGCAGAAATTGAATATACTCAAGCCAGCAGTCAATATGAAATGATTCGTGATCTGGATGTTCCGGGAAAAGTAACTCATGTTTATGCTACCGCCAGTGGAGTTGTTATTGAGCGTAATATTAACGAAGGTGAAATGGTTCAATCCAGTTTAACCAGTTTTGGTGAAGGTACTGTGATTATGAAAATTGCCGATTTAAACAAGATGATTGTAAAAAGCAACATCAACGAAGTAGATATTTCCAAATTCAAACTGAATCAGAGCGCAGAAATAACTTTGGATGCTCTTCCTTATGAACAATACAATGGCAAGGTGGTAAAAATTGCACCGCAAGCAATTATAGAAAATAATGCTAAGGTCTTTCCCATTGAAATTAATCTTAATGCTAGCGGTAAAGTTGTTAAACCGGGAATGACAGCAAATGTAACTATTTTGGCTGATTCGCGCCAAAATGTTTTGGTAATTCCTATCCGAGCCGTCTTCAGCAACGATTTAAATCAGGATATTGTTTATCTGGTTACAGACACTAAAAGTCCGTCTAAAGAAACCAAAAACAAGGAGAAAACATCTTCAGCTCCCAATTCGGTTGCCACACCTGTAAAGCTTGGTACCAATGATTTGTTGCAAGTGGAAGTGATAGAAGGTCTTAAGGAAGGAGACATAATTTTGCTGAACGAACCGGTTACCAATAATAATAAAATGTTTATGTAAAATGATAAAAATAGATAAGCTGAGCCGATATTTCGGAGAAATCAAAGCTGTTGATGAAATCAGTTTCTGCATTCAGGATAAAGAAATTGTCGGTTTTTTAGGTCCTAATGGAGCTGGTAAAACTACAACTCTTAGAATGATTGTTGGTTATTTGCAACCCAGTTCCGGAAATATTGAAATTGACGGCGAAAGCATTTTTACCGATCCCTTAAAAGCCAGCAGACAAATTGGCTATTTACCGGAGCAAAATCCTTTATACGATGAAATGACAGTAGTGGAATTATTAGCATATTTTGCTGCTTTACGGAAATTGAAACGGGATTATTTTCGGGAACGCCTGAATTTTGTAGTTAAAAACTGCGGGCTTAAAGATGTCTTGTATCAAAGAATAGGAACCCTTTCCAAGGGCTATCGTCAAAGAACCGGTTTGGCACAGGCAATTTTACATGATCCCAGAATATTGATTTTAGATGAACCTACTTCCGGTCTTGACCCCAATCAAATAATTGAAATTCGTGAACTTATACGGGAATTGGGCAAAGAGAAAATGGTTTTGCTTTCCAGTCATATTATGCAGGAAGTTCAGGCACTTTGTGATCGGGTTGTAATAATTAATAAAGGCAAAATTATTGTTGATGATAATATAGAAAACTTGCCCAATTATCTGAAAAGAAGCACTATGTTAATTCTGGAAGTGCAGGGAGAAAATGTAGATTTTTCTGATTTTCTAAAAGAGTATCCTTTTGTGGAACTGGATATTCTTTCCCGGAATGAAACTACCTGCAAAGTTTGTGTTTATGAAACCTCCGGAGGGTTGATCTCCTCATCAATCACCAATAATGAAAGCGATAAGAATAGTATTGATGAAACCTCCGAATTTGATTTACGCCAAGAGCTTTCCCGTTTTATCAGAGATAGGGGCTGGTTGATTTTAGAATTTTCCACCAGCAAAATGAGTTTGGAATCTATTTTCCATGAGCTTACTATAGAAAACTATTATGAGCCCGAAATTGAAGAAAAGTTATCTGCAGAACAAGAATTTATGGAAGAAGAACAAACAAAACCTGCTGAAACAGAAGATAATAGGGAAGAGCAATGAAAACAGTTTTCACCATTGCGAAAAAAGAATATGAACTTGCTTTGCATTCAATTTCCACTTATATTGTCTACATCCTGTTTTTGGTGATTATTGGCATTATTTTTTCCAATATGGTGTTTAAAATAGCCAGAGCGGAATTGCGTTTTTTGTTTGAAGTTATCCATATTGTCTTTTTGTTTTATATTCCGGCTATCACAATGGGAAGCATTGCCAAAGAAAGGCAAACCGGAACTTTAGAATTGCTTTCCACTTTACCGATAAAGCTTTCTTCTATTGTTTGGGGGAAAATTTTATCGGCTTTATTTCAGATTATTACGATTATTATTCTTTCCCTTGTTTTCTTCGGGATTATTGTTATTTTCGGAGAGGGAATTGATTACGGAGCCATAATTTGCGGCTATATAGGTCTTATTTTAGCAGGATTAGCTTATGCTTCCATCGGAGTTTTTGCCTCCAGTTTTCCCAGCAATCAAATTCTGGCTTTTGTTTTGGCTTTACTTTTTTCAGCTGTTTTTTATTTACTGAAGTTTCTTTTACCGCTATTACCTTTTGGTCTGGTGCCAATTGTTCAATACTTCAGTTTTGATTATCATTTAAGCAGTTTTCTGAAAGGGGTTATAGACACTCGCGATATTCTCTTTTTCCTTGCTGTTACGGTTATTTTTGCGTTGTTGGCTCAATTTAATCTCCAAAGCAAAAACCTGATGCAGGAAAAATAAAATGAAAAAAGAAAAAAAGACCAGTTCCATTTTATCCAACCTGCTTATTAAGCTTGCTATTGTTTTAATGGTTTTGCTAATCGGTTCTTATGCCAGAGTGCGTTGGGATTTTTCTAAGAATAAAGCATATTCACTTTCTCAGGTAAGCAAGGATGCAGTAAGTAATTTGCAAGATAATATGGTAGTTAAGCTTTACTCCAGTAAAGAATTACCCGCGGCTATGCTGATTTTAGACCGTTATGTTAAAGACCTTTTAGAAGAATATAAACAAGCGGGGAAAGGCAAATTTCATTATGAAGTTATAAACGGACCAAGTCCTGAAGACCTCAAAAACAAAGCTCTACAATATGGAGTCGGGGCTATGTATTTCCGCATTTTTGAAAATGATAAGACCACTACAAAAGAAGTTATTTACGGATTGGTTTTTGAATATCAGGGCAATTTTGAATCTATGAATGTGTTGCCTAAAATGCAAAATCAGCTGGAATATCAAATGACCCTGAAAATTCAGAAAATTACGCGTTATACTTTGCCCGATATTACTGCTTTTGTGGATACTCTCTATACTTTGATGCCCAGGCAGAAATATGAAAATGAACTTTACTCCAATTATAATGTTCATTTTACCAATCTGCTGGAACCACCACCAAAAACACCTGTTATGATAGTTCATTCCGGTTATGATTCTTTATCTATTACCCAGCTTTACAATTTAGACCAGTTTTTAATGCAGGGAGGAAAACTGGTAGTTCTGGCTGATAAAATCTTTTCTGATGGCGAAACAGTAATGGAAATACATTCCAATCTTTTTGATTTTCTGGAAAATAACGGCATAAAATTAAGCAGTGACATAGCTATGGATATTTTCTGCGATTCCAGACAAATGGGTGTGGATACTAATATCTCTTTTCCTATTTATCCTGTTTTACGCGGTTCACAACATCCTATCACTCGCAATATATCCAACATTATCATTTATATGGGAAATGGAATTATTTTTAATAGAAAGCCGGGATTAAAATTTCAAACCATTCTTGCCACTTCCACTCGCAGTGCTCTTTTAGAAGGACCCGATTATCAGTTGGATTCCCGTTTGTTTTTCAATCCCGATCCGGATGTTTTTGTAAATCCTCCAATTCCTTTAGGGGCAATTGTTGAAGGCAGAATGGAAAGCTATTTTAAAGAGAAACCGCAGTTTCAAAGGTCGGATTTTGTTTCTGCAGTGAAAGATGGTAAAATTGTTATTTTCGGAGATAGGGAACTTTATGTTGATCCCGATAAGCCCATCTATGAAAATCGTTATCAGATAATCTTAAATGCTGTGGATTGGCTTATGGGGCGTGAGGATATGATCAATATCCGTTCCCGCCATTTACAGGAAAGCATTTTGGATATTGCTTATTATATGCATAAAAATAATCTCCTTTGGGGTGATCCGGCAAAAAAGGAACGCAGAATCAAAATGGAAGTAAAAATTATTGCTACTTTATTACCTTCTTTAATTCTTATTGCCGTAGGAGGCATAAAATCTTTACATCGTAAACGCACCAAGGAGTTTAAAAATGAAGAAATCTAAATTAATATTACTGCTTGTTTTGCTTATTCTAATAGGTTTATATTTCGTTTTAAGAACGAACAGACCTCAAGAAAAACTCGCCCGGGTTTTTGATTTGGATACTTTATCTATCAACCGAATTGAGATTTACGATGCGCAAGATACTCTAAAAATGGTTAAGCAAAATAATATCTGGAAATTAATTTATCCTGTTAACTGGGAAGCCGATAGCTTAAAAATTCGCGATTTGTTCCGGGAAGTGATTACAGCAAAATATGCTAAAACTCCTATGGGAACAGGTAAAGAAGCGATTGAAAAGTTTCATCAGAAAGACGAAGAGGCATTGCATATAATTGTAAGTGACGGTAAAAAAAGCATTCATACTCTCTTCAGCAATTTGGATAATCCTTATGATTATTTTCGTTATGCCGGTTCCGATAAAATCTATCAATTGAAAGCTAAAGTTACTAATAATTATAATACAGACCTTTCCAACTGGCGTTCTCCTCATATCGTTAGTCATAAAGAAGAAGAATTGCTAAAAATTGAAGTTACTCATCCCAAAAATAAATATACCCTTACCAGAAATGGTCTTCAATGGACTTTTCAGGATGCCCACAATGAATTTAAAATCCATCCGGCAAACAGGGCAATGCTAAAAATTCTGAATATCCTGGAAAGTTTGAATACCTATATCTTTATAGATAATGCCCAAGCGGAATATGCAGAAAAATTTAAAAATCCCTATTGCACCGTAAAACTTTATTTAACCGGTAACCGCACTCAGGAACTCAAATTTATTGAACACACTCAAGGATATTATTTAATGATGGTGGATAATGATCCAAGTGTATTATTTGTCGTTGTCTGGGATACCGTATTTCGTTTTACACGTCATCCCGATATCTTCAGAATGCAGGAATTCGGTTAAAATGCTTTCTATTAAGCGCATCAAAGAGCTAAACAAAAAAATTTATGAAGAGGTATCTACTCTTTGGGAAAAAACAGGAATCAATAAACCGGAACGCAAGGATTCCTTTGAATCCCTGCAAGAAAATCTGCAACAAACGGGAATATTGATTATTGCAGAGGAAAATGAAAAAGTAGTTGGCGTTGTATGGGTAACTAATGATTTCCGACGACTTTATATCCATCATATGGCAGTTGTTCCAAATAAACAAAATCAAGGTATCGGAACCAAACTTATGGAAGAATGTATTTCGCTGGCAAAGGAATATGGTTATCAACTGAAATTGGAAGTGAATGTAGATAATCCTGCTGCTTGGCATCTATATGAAAAATTTGGCTTTAAAGAACTTTCCGGTTATCGTGTTCTTATTAAGAGAGATATTTAATCAGCCAAAATTCGGGGGCTTTATTTATTAACCTAAAAAAGGTGGAATTATGAAAAAAAGATTACTTATTGCTACCGGCGGAGGTGATTGCCCTGGTCTCAATGCAGTTATTAGAGCTATCGTAAAAAGAGCTTCTTTTGAACATAACTGGGAGGTTTTAGGCAGCATTGATGCTTTTAATGGGATTTTAAAAGACCCTATGCATATTATAGAACTCACTCCCGAAAAGGTTGCAGGAATTCATATTCAGGGGGGAACTATTATCGGAACTACCAATAAAGGGGGTCCTTTCAACTGGCCCATTAAAAATCCGGATGGAACATGGACTACTGTAGATCGCTCCCAGGATTTTTTAGACCGCCTCCGTTATCAAAATATTGAGGCATTAATTAATGTTGGAGGGGACGGTTCTCAACGCATTTCACAGCAACTTTTTGAGCTGGGTTGTCCGGTTATTGGCGTTCCCAAAACAATAGATAATGATCTTTCTGCAACAGATTTTACTTTTGGCTTTCAAACTGCAGTGGATATTGCTACCGATGCAGTAGATAAACTTGTTACTACTGCAGCCAGTCATCATCGTATTTTAATTTTAGAAGTTATGGGTCGTTTTGCCGGATGGATAGCGCTTCATTCTGCAATTGCAGGTGGGGCAGAGGTTTGCCTCATTCCGGAAATTCCGTATAATATCAAAAACATTATGCAAGCCATCAATGAACGGATTGATAGAGGACACGATTTTGCCAATATTGTAATTGCCGAAGGAGCCAGACCTGTAGATGGAGATATGACTTTTGTAGAATGTGATGAACCGGGAGCTATGAAAATTAAACTGGGAGGAGCAGGTTTGCGTTTGGCTCAAGAACTTAAAAATGCCGGATGCACAATTGATATTCGGGTAACTATTTTAGGACATTTACAACGGGGTGGAACTCCCAATGCCTTTGATAGAATCCTTGCCTCTCAGTTTGGAGTGAAGGCATTTGAACTGGTTTTACAGGAAAAATGGGGTTCTATGGTGGCTTATCGTCATCCCAATATTGTTGCTGTTCCCATCACTGAAGCTATTGAAAAATATAATTATATAGACCTTGATTCCGATCTTGTGGCAACTGCCCGGGGATTGGGAATCTCTTTAGGGGACTGACAATTTTACCTTGCACAGATTACAAAAATTACACAGTTATTAAAAATACGGTTTTTATGGATAAAAAAGGAGTTACATGGATTTAATAAGCCAGGGAGGAACAAGATTAAAGAGTTTTTAGGGTTTATTTTATCTATTTTCATTGTTTTTATACTAATCCCAATTAATGTAGTAGGTCTGAAAACCCAAAGGGCGAAACTTCCATAGTGATGGATGTGTAAGCCCCTCGTAAAATAAGGTTGAGAGGGTTGATAAGGTTGAGAAGGTTGAGAAGGTTGATAGGGTTGAGAGGGTTGATAAGATTGAGAAGGTTGTGATTTTTTGAAAGCCCAAAGGGCGACACAATGATAGCGATGGGTGCGTAAGCCCCTCGTAAAATAAAAGCCCTTTCTTCTTTTCCTTTTTCTCTTTTCCTCTAAAAAAAAGCCCCTGAGGGCGACACAATAATAGCGATGGGTGCGTAAGCCCCTCGTAAAATAAAAGCCCCGACTTCTTTTCCTTTTTTTCCCTGCCATTTTTTTTCAACTGCATTATTGGGATTAAATAAAGTCCACTATTTTCAGGGTATAGCAGCTTTTTCCATCTTGCATTGTTGCAGCATTGCTTACCCATTACTAATGCCATTAGCAATGGGTAAGCAATGGGTAAGCAATGCTATTAAGGAAGAAAACGGAATTATATTTATTTAGTTGTGGTTAGAGAATTTTTAGGGAAGAAAAAAAGATTAGATTGATAAGTTCATATTTTATGGATGTTAACGAGGATTTCAACCTTCCGATGATTTTGGTACACGAGGATTTCAACCTTCCGGTGGTCTAAACCTTCTCAACTAATTTTCAGTTATTTATAAAGTTCATTTTAAGTTTCACTTTTCCACTTTTCCACCTTTTCAATTCATCTGTTAATTTGTTAACCCTTTCACTTGTTTACCCTTTTAACCTTGACAAATATCCGCTTTTTCTTTCTTGTCCTTTTTAATTACTTTATTGAAAAAAGGATGGTTAAATGGCATTTGAACAAGAACTGAAATTAATCAGCAGAGGTGTGGAAGAAATAATCACTTTGGAAGAACTGAAAGCCAAATTTGCCAAAGCGGAAAAAACCGGAAAACCGCTGAGAATAAAATATGGTATTGATCCTACGGGTTATGATGTGCATTTGGGACATTTGGTTCCTATTCGGAAAATGCGGCAATTTCAGGATTTAGGTCATATCGGAGTGATTATAATTGGTGATTTTACAGCTCAAATAGGTGATCCTACAGGTCGTGATGAAAGCCGTCCCCCTTTATCTGCTGAACAAGTAAAAAGAAACAGTGAAAAATTTATGGAACAACTATATACCGTTCTGAAGAAGGAACAAACGGAAGTTCGCTACCAAAGTGAATGGTTTGGCAAAATGGGAATGAGTGATGTAATTAAGCTATTAGGGAAATTTACTTTAGCTCAATTTATGGCACATCAAACCTTTCGTCAGCGCTATGAACAGGGTTTAGCTTTAGGAATGCATGAAATTTTGTATCCTGTTTTGCAGGGTTATGATTCCGTTGCTGTTAATAGCGATGTAGAATTGGGAGCAACAGAACAAAAATTTAATATTCTTTGTGGTAGAGATATGCAGAGGCATTTTGGGATGGAAGAACAAGTGGCTATTTTATCCCCCATTTTGATTGGCACGGATGGCGTAAATAAAATGGGCAAATCTCTTAATAACTATATTGCCGTATTTGATCCACCCACAGAAAAATACGGTAAAGTGATGTCCATTCCGGATAATATTATTTTGAACTATTTCTATTATGCCACCACTATGCCGGAAGAAGAAATTGAAAAAATAAAAAAAGAACTGGAATCCGGAACTAACCCGATGCTAATTAAAAAACGCTTAGCCAGGGAAATTGTTACTTTATATCATAGCGCAGAAGAAGCAAAAGAAGCGGAATATGCCTTTGAAAAACAATTTTCCCTGAGAGAAGTGCCGAATGATATTCCTGAATTTGTGGTAAGCAAAAACAGCTGTAAACTGTCTAATTTATTGGTGGATAGCGGAATATGCTCTACAAACGGTGAAGCAAAACGTCTCATTCAAGGCGGAGCTGTCTCCCTAAACGGAGAGAAAATTACTGCTTTTGATGCTGTAGTTAATCTTAAAGATGGAGATATTATTCGTGCGGGAAAGCGTAATTACATAAAGATAAAGAAGATATGATCAGTCCCAATATTATAAAACTGCTGGTAAATGCTGTTATAATTTTTCTGGTTTTTTACAGCATTATTATTCATGAATTCAGCCACTCTTTAATGGCATACTGGCTGGGTGATGATTCTGCTAAAAGAGCCGGACGCTTAACTCTGAATCCATTAAAACATATTGACTGGTTTGGAACTGTAATTCTGCCGTTGTTTTTATATTTAACCTGCGGTTTTATATATGGTTATGCCAAGCCGGTGCCTTTCAATCCCTATAATTTTAAGAACTTAAAAAGGGATTCTGGCTTAACAGGATTAGCGGGACCTCTATCCAATTTTCTGGTGGCAATTTTCTTTGCCTTGATCTTTCATTTGTGCGGTTTTTCGGTTGTAATTAAATATATTTGTTTTTTTGTGATCTATCTCAATCTCTTGCTTGCCTTTTTTAACCTGATTCCGGTGCCCCCTTTAGACGGTTCCAAAGTTATAGGAATGTTTTTAACCGATCAGGCATATTATAAATGGACAATGCAAGAACGCAAAGGAATGATGTATTTGTTTGCGTTTATTATCATTACAACTTTGTTGGGTTGGAATATTATAGGGAAAATTATTATTCCGCCGGTAAATTTTGTAATGCAAATTATGGGGGTACGGATATAAAAGTTGACTCTCACTGACTATGCGGATTACGCAGATAAAAGATTATAATTTAGGGAAAGGTAAGTTAGGAGTTATTTACACCTTGATAACTTCTGATTGTGCAATAACTTTTATGGTATCTATGATTTATGACGAGCTTATATATATTTCAGATTGAAAATGCAGAAATATATTTTATCATATAGGGATTCCTGTTTTCGCAGGAATGATAAGTGGCTTATCTTTCAAAAAATGATATTAGTTGATTTAGTTATCTGTGTTTTATCTTTTTAAGTCGTTACGAGTCCTTAACTGCCAAATGAGTTTGTGGTAAGAGTAAAATTTGTTTCGGCAGTGACGACTCCTGACTTTACATAAATTAAAAATATAAAATTAAAATAATAAGGAGAACAAAATGGAATTGAAGGAATTACAACACCTTATTCTGGCAAATGAAGTAAAAGCCGTAGACCTGAAATATTGCGGTCTGGATGGTAAATGGTATCATATTACATTTCCGGCTCGTAATATTGCTGAAGTTATGGAAGTTGGAATACCTTTTGATGGTTCATCCATTCCTGGAATGAGAAGTGTGGAAAGTGGAGATATGGTTTTAATGCCAGATTCCAAAACAGCTCATCTGGAGTCCTTTTATGAGACCCCCACCCTGAGAATGATTTGTTCCATTTGCGATGCAGAAACCCGTTTAGGGGTAAAAAAAGACCCTCGCAGTGTTGCTCTTAGAGCGCATAACTATTTACTTTCAACAGGAATTGCAGATATGTCTACCTGGATTCCGGAACTGGAATTTCATCTTTTTGATTCAGTTCAGTATTGTTCCGATTCCTTTTCTGCTGGTTATAATATTACCTCCAGTGAATGTAAAGAAGCGCTTCCGGATGATAATGAAGACCCTGGTTCCTTAAGTTTACAAGGTGTTAAAGGGTATCATATAGATACACCTTTTGATCAATTTTACGAAATTCGGCAAAAAATTGTGGAATTGATTGAAGAACAGGATATTAAAGTTCGCTATCATCATCATGAAGTTGGTATTTCCGCTCAGGAAGAAATTGAAACAGAACTGCTTGCCTTTCCTAAAATTTGTGATGATGTAATGATTATGAAGGATATCATTCGTAAAACTGCTTTGCAATATGGACTTACAGCTACATTTATGCCCAAACCGGTTTTTGGACATGCAGGAAATGGAATGCATTTTCATATTATGTTGCATAAAAACGGGAAAAATTTGTTTTATAAAAAGGGTGGTTATGCAGATCTCTCCGAAGAAGCAATTTGGTTTATAGGGGGAATTTTAATTCACGGCCGTGCTTTAGTTGCTTTCACTAATCCTTCAACCAATAGTTTTAAACGCCTGCTTCCAGGTTTTGAAGCACCCGTAAAACTTTTTTATGGTCTTGCCAATCGTAGTGCCGCTATCCGAATTCCCAAATATGCTAATACTCCTGAAACAAAACGCTTTGAATTTAGAACCGGTGATGGAACCTGCAATCCTTATTTGGCAATGAGCGCAATTTTATTGGCTGGCTTGGATGGAATTAAAAAACAGATTGATCCAGCCAAATATAATCTGGGTCCTTTTGATGATAATGTTTTTGCCTGGAGTGAAGATAAAAAAGCACAGTTGCTCTCTATTCCAACTGATCTTAAAGAAGCAATGCAAGCTCTGAAAGAAGATCATCAATTTTTACTGGAAGGTGATGTTTTTAACGAGGAACTCATAGAAAGTCATATAGAGTTAAAACTCAAAGAAAATGAAGCAGTTTCTGCTCGTCCGCACCCTCACGAAATGCTGCTTTACTATAATCTTTGATTTTCTTTGGAATAATATTTGCTCTAATATATAGAAAACCATCCTACACATTATAAGGAAGTCCAATGAAGAGAAGTATTGCCTTAATACTCATATTATTAGCGGGTTGCATCGTTTTTGCTAATATTAATGATAATCTGCCGGCTAATCTAAATTCAGCTTTTACTTTGGGAGCTAAAAATAGTTCCTCTCTGCAAGTAAATTTTACTCTGCCAGAATATTCTATGCAGGAAGAAACTTACGGAGGAGCAGTTTATCATAAAATAATACTACCTCTTTCCGGAACTCTTATGGAAACAGGTATGCCTGAATTGCCTGTGGTTTGTACATCTATAGCCATTCCTCATACCGGAGGCGTAAATATTGAAGTGCTTTCTACCCAACAGACAGTTATTCCCAATTTTCTTCCCTATCCTGTGCAACAAGGTAATAGTTCGGAAAGCCCCAAGGGATTTATTATCAACAATGAATATTACAATAGCGGTAATAACTATCCGGAAATGCTGATTGAATATAGTGAACCAAGTATTTTAAGGGACTTTCGGATTATTACTATCCAGATAAATCCCTTTTCTTACAATGCTCAAACGGGTGAACTGACTGTAAATCATAATATTGAATTCCGCCTAAATTTTACTCAGGAACAGGGTATAAATGAATTGCCAAATGAACCTGCTAATATTTCTGCCAGCTTTGATAAAATATATGATTCAATGATCTTGAATTATGGTGATTATCGTGATGCCGTAGTAACCAATACTCCTCCCCGTTATTTAATAATTTATGGCACCAACAGTGATACTAATTTTACCAGTGCTTTGAATGAATATGTACTCTGGAAAAAACAGAAAGGCGCAGATGTAATGGTTGCCAGCACGGCTGCTAATGAAGCGGGAAATACAACTACCTCAATTAAAAATTACATTCAAACTAAATATAATAATCCCGAAACTCGTCCCGATTTTGTTGTTTTAATTGGTGATACATCAGGAAGTTATCCTATCCCTGCTTATTCTGCTGCTAATAGCGGAGTAACTGATTATAATTTTACTTTTTTAGCGGGAAACGATCAACTGGGCGATTGTTTTATCGGGCGTATTTCTGTTGAGAACTTATCGCAATTTTTGGTAGTTCTGAACAAAATTTATCTTTATGAACGCGATATTAATTTAGCTACTGCCAGCTGGCTGAATAAAATGATGCTTTCGGGAGATAATGCTCCTTCCGGAATTTCCACAATGTATATTCATAAATATATCAAAGAAATGAGCCTACTAACTAATCCCGATTATACTTTCACTGAGGACTATGGTGCTTCTCCCAACTACACAATTATTAATCAGGCACTTAACCAGGGAGTTGGTTTTTACAGTTTCAGGGGTTATATTGATTGGTCTCCTCCTGCAGAATCAGCTCTTTTTAATGGCTACAAACTGTTTCATACCGTAAATATAACCTGTGGAACTAATAATTACAGTGGTGCAGGAGAAGTGGAAGGAATGATCCGCTATGGAACAACAGCAGCTCCTAAAGGTGCCGTAACCGGAATAGGGATGTGTACTTCCAGCACCCATACTACTTTTAATAACGCTATCCATGGAGGAATTTTTGCCGGAATATTTGCTTCTGATATGCGAACTATGGGTGAAGCATTATTAAATGGACGCCTCTATCTACATCAACTCTTTGGGGTTTCTTCTCCAACGAATGCAACTAATTTTGCTGCTTGGTGTAATTTGATGGGTGATCCCACGATGGAGGTCTTTACAGGCATTCCCAATCACTTTGATGTTACTTCTGATATTTCAATTCCTTTGGGATTAAAACTATATGATGTTGCTGTTCAGGATAATTCGGGAAATCCTGTAGAAGGTGCTGCTGTAGTTTTAAATATGGGAGGGCTTATTTTAGCTCGTAATTACACAGGAGCAGATGGAACAGCTATTTTAGTGCTTCCTTCCGATATGCTTGCCGGAAATGCAACTTTAACGGTAAGCAAACACAATTTTAAACCTATTCAGACAACAATTTCTGTTGTAAATATGGCAACTCTGGTTCCTGGAACGATGGTGATTGATGATGATAATATAGCACCTTCGCAAGGCAATGAAAATGGACTTGCTAGTAGCGGGGAAACAATTGAACTTTTTTTGGGCTTAACCAATACGGGAACAGATATCATTACCGGAATTAGCGGCAGTGTGATTTCAAACAGCCCATATATTACTATAGCGAATTCTTCAGTTATCTATCCTGACATTTTAGGTGGAGAAACAGGAAATAATTCAGTTCCTATCATAATTCAAATTGCTCCAGATACTCCTCACCAAACAATGTTAAGGTTATATCTTAATCTTACGGATTCTAATTCCGTTTCCTACCATATTTCAGAATTTATTCCTGTGGAAGCACCTAATATTGACTTTGTTTCCTACTTGGTAATGGATAGTAATAATCAGCATCTTGATCCGGGAGAAGTGGCAGAATTCAGTATTACGGTTAAAAATACAGGAACTGTTGAAGCAGACAATGTTTTGGGTATTTTATATACTCAGAACGACTTAGTTGGCGTAAGTGATCCAAATGCTGAATTCGGCTCTTTGCCAACAGGAATTCTGGTAACCTGTGGAACTAATCGTTTTACCCTTTCTGCTAGAACTGAAGTTTTGCCCGGAATGCTAATTCCTATGCGATTAAAGCTTTATAATAGTGATGGTTTTGAGCAATTTGTGGATTTTACTTTTACCGTGGGTGTGGTAACTCAACAGGATCCTCTTGGTCCTGACACTTACGGTTATGTAATTTATGATTGGTCAGATACCAATTATGCCGAAGCCGCAGTTTATGACTGGATTGAGATTTCGCCTTTGGAAGGTGGTTTGGGAACTACCTTAGCAATTTCAGACGGTTATGCAAGTGGCAATGAAGGAGACCAAGTTGGTTCGGATGCCTTGGAAGTTGTGTCCTTACCTTTCCCTTTTCAGTTTTACGGCATCCTCTACAATCAAATAACCGTTTGTTCTAATGGTTTTATTGCGATGGGGGTTACTGCCAATGCGGAATTTAGAAATTACCGTCTTCCCGGACCTATGGGTCCCAATCCTATGATTGCTCCCTTCTGGGATGATTTGGCAACCGGAACAGGGAGTGGAATTTATACCTGGTTTGACCGAAATCATCATTCCTTTATAATAGAATGGTATAAACTGAAAAATGGCAATGGGGGAACCGCTTTAGAAACTTTCCAGTGTATTTTATATGACCAGGCAGCTTATCCTACAAGTTTTGGTGACGGACCTATTAAATTTCAGTATCAGACATTTAATAATATTGATTCTCAATCCGGAAACAAACATGGCAACTATTGCACTATCGGTATTGAAGATCATACGGGAAAAGTGGGCTTGGAATATACTTTCAATAATACCTATCCTACAGCCGCAGCCCCCTTAAGTAACGGTAAGGCATTATTTATTACTAATGTTCCCATCTATCATTCTTCGGCTCATCTGCTTCTGGAAGCAACTTATGTAAATGATACAAATATGAATGGAATATGCGAGCCAGGTGAAATAGTGGAATTAGGGGCTAAAATTCAGAATACAGGCAATCTGACAGCGGAAAATGTAATTGGACAGATTAGCACTGCAAGTGAATATGTAACAATCAATAATGCCACTGCTGAATATTATCCGATTGAACCTGGAATGAACGGTGTGAACAAAGAACCCTTTACTTTTACGATTGCGAATAACTGTCCTGATGGGGAAGTGCTGTATTTTGAACTGTTGATTACTTCCGGGGAATTGCAGTGGACAAGGAATTTCAGTTTGCAGGTATCTGCATCTTGTTTGCTCTATCATTCATTTTTTGTAGATGATCATCTAAATGATTTTGACGGTATGGTTAGCAGTGGTGAATTCTTTAATCTGATTGTTAATTTGGAAAATTTCGCCGCTGTTGACGCGACCAGTATTCAAGCAACTTTAAGCAGTCCATTGCAACAGCTGATTATTGAAGAACCGCTTCTCCAATTTGATAAAATTGGTCCTAACGATATTTATCAAATAAAATTTTTGATCAATACCTCTATGCTTGATGTTTCTGTTACTCAAATTCCCTTATTGTTTACTGCTACTGCTTCCAATGGTAGTTCAACAAATGCATCATTTAGTATCCCTTACAATAATCCTGTTGTCTTTCAGGATTTTGAATTAAATAATGGTTATTTCGTTTCCGAAACCGGTTGGGTTTGGGGAAATCCTTCTCAGGTAACACCTTTCTCCGGAGCCAAGGTTTGGGCAACTAACTTAAGTGGAAACTATCCTTCTTATGTAAATTATAATCTCTATACTCCCAAGTATTTATTGGAAACAAACAGTCAGCTTCAATTTAGGCATTATTATAGCTGTGAATATGGAAATGATGGCGGTAATGTTTCTATTTCTACAAATAATGGAGTTGTTTGGAATTTAATTTATCCTGTTAGCGGTTACAATGGATATTCCCTAAACGGTTTGAATGGAGATCCGGGCTGGACAGGAAATTCAGATGGCTGGCAATTAGCCATTTTTGATCTATCGCAATATGCAGGACAGTCGGTTATGTTTCGTTTCCGTTTTGGCTCGGATGGAGAAATATCCGGTCCGGGATGGTTTATTGATGATTTTACCGTTAGTGGGGTAAATTTAAAAACCGGATATTTGTATGGAGTTGTTTATCCAAGTTCGGGTCTTGATCCTTCAATGGCAACTCTCAGGTCTAATCAGCGTTTTACCAGTCATCCTGATTCCGAGGGTAATTTTATTATTTTCCTGCCTAACGGGATTCATACTGTAACCGCTACTATGCCATATCATCAATCATCAACCTTAACTTCCATTATTATCAATCCGAGTAATCCTGTTCATTATACTGAATTTACCTTAATTGATTTGCCTCAACCACAAAGTATTAGTTATATTGGTAATAATGATACCGGGGATTTGTATGTCTTTTGGCAGCCACCGGAAGATACTGTTTTGCCTATTGTGGGTTTTAAGGTATATCGGAAATTCAATACAGACCAGTTTTATTTGGTTCAGGATTCTCCAGAGATATCCTATCACGAAGTGCTCACTCTACCAGGACATTATAGATATTATATTGTAGTTAAATATTTAAACACTGATGGAACTCCAAGCCAGATACTTAATATTCCCTTTCCTTTTATACCGAACTCTGATTACGAAATTCCTGCCTTAGTAACTAAATTGAATAATAACTACCCCAATCCTTTTAATCCTACTACAACAATATCTTTTACTTTGGCTAAATCGGGAAAAACAACTTTAACAATTTATAACCTTAAAGGACAGCAGATAAAACGCTTAGTGAATGAAGAACTTCCTTCAGGAATGCATAATGTGATCTGGAATGGAAAAGATGAAAAGGGACTTAATGTTGCCTCCGGAGTATATTTCTACCGTCTGCAAAGTGGAAACTATCAGGCAACCCAAAAAATGCTGCTGATGAAATAAAGTTTAGAAGGTTGAGAGGGTTTAGAAGGCAGAGAGCTTAGGGCAGAGAGAAAATAGGTATGGGATGAACAGGATGATTTGAGCAGAGGGCAGAGAGAAAATATGTATGGGATGAACAGGATAAAAGAGATTTATATGATTTGGAGTATCAGTTCCGTAGGAATGACAGATATTAACAACGGGTTTTAACCCGGCGAGTAAGAGGAGAATGAAAAAAAGGGCTCACGCAGATTTCGCAGATGACGCAGATTAAAAATGAGAATAGGTATAGGATGAACAGGATGATTTAGGCAGAGGGCAGAGAGAAAATATGTATGTGATGAACAGGATAAAAGAGATTTATATGATTTGGAGTATCAGTTCCGTAGGAATGACAGATATTAACAACGGGTTTTTAACCCGGTGAAAAGAACCTAAAAAACTATATTTATTTTGGGAAAAAAAGTTCCGTAGGAACGACAGATATTAACAACGGGTTTTAACCCGGTGAAAAGAACTCAGAAAAGTCATTATCTCTTTTTCCGAGAAAAAGTTCCGTAGGAACGACAGATATTAGAGAAGGGTTTTAACCCTGGGAAGAAAAGATATATTTA
>ERZ795047.1206-NODE-1206-length-28188-cov-6.464828_pt1 | contig 28188 bp, 14 predicted proteins | sample MGYA00375131_ERZ795047 | MGnify/ENA primary metagenome ERZ795047 (study PRJEB30176, sample SAMN05720228) | activated sludge metagenome | isolation source: Anaerobic digester | place: Japan | collected 2015-05-20 ...
GCTATGTGTGTGAAACTCTCCAATTATAACTGTTCAAGAAAAGGGGAGGTTGACAGACCGGATAAATGATGCCGAAGAATGCTTAAAAACCTGATTTTACGAACGTCAAAGCAGTCAAGGTCTGTCAAAAAGTATGTCTGTAAGTGTTCAAGTGCATGGAAAACCGTATATTTACGGGATTTTGGATAATACTGGGGCATGGAATGGATTTCTTGACCCTGCGGTAGCGAATTTTGTAAAATTGTAGATGTCGTTAGGAGGAATTATGTTTTTTAACTGTTTAAATGGGAAATGTCAGTTAGATACACAATTTCTGCAACCTAATTATCCTATTCTGGAGTCGCTTTTTTCTAAAATGCATATTTGAGGCGTTTTATACTGGACACCTTATTTGGCAAGCGGTGTTGGCTGCTGGAGCTGCAAAATGCGATTTTGGCATCAGACAGAAGCAAAAGGCCGGGTGTTCGGGAAGCGGCACAAATTTAATTCTAATTTTTATATTCAGAAAAGCATCTGAATGGCCATTACCATATAGGAGAAAATAAACGATATAAGCTTAAGCTTTTAGGAGGAATAGGACTCTTTGGATATCAACGGCAATGGATTCAGATAGAACGAAAACAGAATATTTTATCCATTTATTGTCTTCTAATCATTACCGGATTTATGCATATATTCAGAGTGTTGTGATTAATGAAGCCGATGCAGATGACATCATGCAGGATACTTCGACGATAATGTGGAAAAAATTTGATGATTTTTCCGCCGGAACGGATTTTGTCGCATGGGGTATATCGATTGCCAAGTATCGCATTCTCGAATACCGCAAAAAAAAGAAAGATTGCTTCCTGAGTCAGGAGACGCTGGACCTTCTGGCCGCTCAGAGCGAAAAGATGATGCCGGAGCTGGAACGGAGGTTTCAGGCCTTAAAAGACTGCTTGGGGAAACTGCCCCGCAAAGATCTGGAATTATTAAAATTGCGTTATACCCATAGCTGTTCTGCAAAAATGATAGCCCTGCGGATTGGAACGACAATCCACATGGTTTATCAGAATATGTCGAGAATTAAAATGCTTCTGGTTAACTGTGTGCAGAAGCAGCTGCGAACCGGAGATTTTTAATGCATCCCGATATCCAAGACAATCTCCGACTGCCCCGGTTAATCGAAGAAATGCACGATTCTGTCATCACGAAAGAGGGAATCGCCGACCTTGACACTCAGCTGAAACGCGACCCGCAGGCAAGGCAGCGCTATTTGGAATATGCCTACCTCCATTCCGGGCTGCACAGGTTTTTAACATCTCCGGAGGCCGGCTTTGCCGGTCACATTCCGCACGATTCGGATTTGAGCGTGTACAATGATGCACTGATGGAATTGGCTGCCGCCGAAACCACCGCACCGGCCGTAGAGATTTTTCATCCCAAGCAGGAAATCCATCCTGCTGTGCTGCACGGCCGGACAGAGCGGGTTGCCCGAACAGTCAATAAGGCATCGCTGTTTGTTGCCGTTCTGTCGTTGACGGTCATGCTGCTGTTTCTGGCGTATATCAAATTCGTTCCGGTCTCTCATTCCCAGCTGGTTGGCCGGCTTGCCCGTGTTGCAGATGCCCAGTGGGCAGATGCCAGCGGAATGATTCAGGAAGGATGCGACCTTTACACCGGCCCGATGAAACTGATCTGCGGACTGGCGGAGATTATTCTCGATAACGGAACCAAAATCATTGTCCAGGCGCCCAGTGAATTTGAACTGGAGTCCATGAACCAGATTTTTCTCAAGGCCGGCCGCTTGGTGGTGGATGTGAACAAGCAGAACGACAGGCACTTTGTCGTCCGGACGATTAACGCCGCTGTTGTCGATTTTGGGACGGAATTCGGGGTCAGCTTTGACGGGCGCAATACCCATGCTTATGTCTTTCAAGGCGAGGTGGAAATCCGCAACAGCTCTGATCTCCTGAGATATGAAAAAAATCTGACAGTCAAAGAAGGGCAGGGAGGACAGGTCAGCAGCAGCGGAGACATTTCCTCCCAGACTCGTTCTCAGGACCACTTCATTCGCTCGGACGAGTTTGAAGTGCGGCTCAGGGCAATCCAAGGTTCGGCTTACCATCGATGGCTGGCGTACAGTCTTCAGCTTCGCAAAGATCCGTCGCTGGCGGCGTATTATACCTTTGAGAAAGATCCTGCCAATCCCGACCTGCTGGTCAATGTGGCGGCGGAAACCTTCGGAAGTCTCAACGGGCAGCTCTGCAGTGCCAGCGGCGAAGCCCCGCCCGCCTGGACGCAGGGACGGTGGCCGCAAAAAACCGCTCTGGCGTTTGACCGTTCCCGGCGCCAGTATGCGGAAATTGCCGCCGATGCCCGGCTCTGCATCAACGGGCCGATTACTCTTGCCGCGTGGATTTACTGCGCTGATGCAAAGGACGGCGGGCATATTGTGTCCAACCGCCTCCCGCCGCGTTCTTTCTGCAATTACCAATTGGGCTACCACAGTCCTGTAGAGATAGACTGGCGCCGTAATATCCATCTTGCCAGAAAACTGGATTCGAATGATGACAGCAACCAAATAGCCAGCAGACAGCTGCCCGAACTGTTCGGCTGGATACTGGTTGCAGTGACCCATGATAATGAAACCCTGAAGTTCTACCTGAACGGACAGCTGGTTGATTCGCAGCGGTGGCCGCATCAACAGGAGTTTCGGGAGGCACCTCTGCTGATTGGTGCGGACTATGCACCCGGCGATAACTCCCGGTTCAATGGGAAAATCGACGAAATCATTATTGCCAAACGTGTTTTCAGCGGCGAGGAAATCGCCGAGATGTACCGGGCCGGCAGGCCCTGAAAGGCCGGCAAAGAACCGGCTGCTATGCGGAGAAGGATCGGATAGCAGAAATAGAATATGTTGTTCTCAGAAGAATAGAACGTGCGCAAACAAAAGGGATTTATATTAATCAAGCTGCTGGTGGTGATAGCGATTATCGCTCAGCTGCTGACCCTCATTATCCCGGGTCTGAATATGGCCAAACGAAAGGCCTCAATGGTGGCCGACTTGGCGAATGTCAAAAGCACCTCTCTGGCATGGTATATGTATCAGGGAGAAAATAACGGTCTGATTTGTTCATTGACCCCTCAAAACGCCTATCCATGGGTCAAAAATCCAGTTGATACGGCCGGAAACACCCCTTCGCTGACGCAGGTTACCCCCATTGTAACGGATGAGGATGAAAAACGGGGCATCAGCAAGGGCGTCCTGTTTGAATACATCAAAAACGCTGACGTATTTCACTGCCCGATGGATCAGCGGAAAAGCTTATATGACCTGTCCAATATCTTCCGCACGTATTCTATGCCGGCTTACCTGAACTGGTCCGGCACCCTGACCGGCACTAATGAAATCCACCGTTTCGGAAAGATCGTGGGTCCGGGGACAAAAATTATGCTGGTCGAAGAGGCGGATATGCGGAATTACAACAACGGCGCCTGGAGTTTCGGGGCTCCGGAATGGACAGGGGGCGGATTGGAGTGGTGGGATCCTCTGGCGGTAACGCACGGCGACGGCAGCACCTTGGGATTTTGCGACGGGCCTGCAGAAAATCATAAGTGGGTGGATCCGTTTACCAAGGACCGGCCCAACAAGCTGGCAAAGACTGGAACCACCAACTACGGCCGAGAAGCTCCCCCGGCAGGGCACACAACGGATATACAATATATTTACAGCGGCTGGGGATACCGGAAGAAATAACCGGATGAATAACAGCGGCAGGATTGATAGAAGACAATGCGATTAGCAGCAAACAGATTCCGGGAGAAATTGAACAGTGGAAGCCTGCATAGGATTTAATGAAATCGGCGTGAAGTCGATGAGGCTGCAGGAATTACCTAACCAATCATTTTTTTTGAAAGGGTCATGAGATGGAAAATGGAAAGAGGGTATTGTTGGGTGTGTTTCTTGTGATGGTCGGGCTGCTGCAGGCAGTCACCATCGAATGGGTGTCGGATGATTACGGCTCAAGTTTCGACCAGCCGTGGATCAATCTGCTGACCAGTCAGGGATACACGGTTACTGCTCGTGCCAACCAGTACTACCGCACGCTGGATGCGGCGAAAATCGCAGCGCTGAACGCGGCGGATCTGGTCATCATCAGCCGGAAGACATCCAGCGGCGATTATGCCAGTAACAGCACGGAAGTGGCACAATGGAACGGCTTGACGGCGCCGGTGCTGTGCATGAGTGGATTTCTGGCACGAAGCAGCCGTTGGAAATGGCTGAACGCCGACCAAAACGAGGCGGACGCAATTATGAAGGTTCTTGATCCATCCCACCCGTTTTTTTGGGGCGTGCCCTTGGATGCAAACAATCAGGTTGACACCATTGCCACCGGCGTGGCAAGCGTAATTGCCACGACCAATCCCGGCAATTCCACCGTTCTGGCGACCCGTGCCTCGGACCAATACATCTGGATTGCCAAATGGGATACCGGCCAAGAGTATTATCCGGGTTCGGGACAGTATGCTGGCGGACCGCGTGTGTTCTGCGGCATGGGGCAGGATGTTTCCGGTTCGGCTTTCAACGTTACTGAAGCCGGCAAAAGTTTGTTTTTGAATATTGTGTATGAAATGAGCGGCGCTGCGTGGAACCGCAAGCCGCTGGTAAACGCCGGACCAGACCGCATCGCCTATATCGGTAATGCTGTCGCGCTGGCCGGATCTGCCATCGATCCGGAAGCGACGGTGATGACCATAAGCTGGACGCAGGTTTCCGGACCGGCAGCGGCCTCCATCGCCGATGCCTCCGCGGCGGCTACGACTGCCGCCTTCAGCGCCGCCGGAACATATGTCCTGAAACTGGAAGCCAGCGATGGCGAGCTGGCAACATCGGATACAATGACCGTTTATGTCAGAGATCCCGCCAAGGACACCCTGATTGCCCACTGGGATTTCGACGGTCTGCCGGACCCCAATACTCTGATTGATGTCAGCGGACATGGTTTTGACGGCATCTACCACAGAACGACTCCCGGCGAGCCGAATGTTGTCCCCGGACATATTACCGGCTCTCTGAAGGCAGCTGATTTTATGGAAATCAGCTATTGGGAAATCCCCAATGCGCGGGCAGGCGACCCGAATTTTAATGATATTCAAACGGGCGCCACATTTGCCGTCTGGGCCAAGGCCGATGCGCAAGGAGCAGTAAGTACGCCGGTTATCTTCGGCTTTGGGATTGATGCTGTGAGATTTCAGATTAATGCAAACCGGTGGAATCTAGTTCAGACGGGATTGGACGTGTTCAGCGTCCGTCCGGTTTTTGATGGCTTCTGGCATCATGTCGCTGGTGTCTATGACGGCGTCAATGCCCAGTTCAAGATATATGTTGACGGCGTTTTGGACGGGACCACAGCTACTCCAAGCGGCTATCTGCTGACCACCGGGGCTTTTCCGCCGCAGATCGGAAACCGCGCGGATGCTGTCCGTATGTGGCCCGGGCAGATGGATGACCTGCGGGTTTACAACTACGCTCTCAGTGACGCCCAGATTGCCGCACTGGCCGCAGAAGGCGACTTGATTCCATACCTGACGGCAGGCATAGATCAGACCGTTCAGTACACAGGGGCTCCGGTTCCGCTGGATGCGACGCTTATTGTCAATGACGGCATTCCCGCCCCGATGGCCTTATCGTGGTCGGTTACCAAAGTGCCGGCAGGCGTGGATCCCGAGGATGTTATTTTCAGTGACAAGACAGCTGAAGATCCGCTGGTAACCTTCCCGACTGTTGCCGGGACTTATGTCCTGAAGCTGACAGGCAGCGACGGCGTTGTTGAAGTCAGTGATGAAGTCAGCCTCGTAATCCTGATTCCAACCTGTGCCGATATTCTGGCTGAGGGTCTGGGAATGGCCGCAGATCTGAGCGGTCCTGCCGGAGTGCCGGATTGCTATGTCAATATGTACGATCTGGCAGCGATGGCGGCCAGCTGGCTGACATGCAATAACCCGGAAGATACCGGCTGTATATGGCCGTATTAGAATGATTGATCGGAGGGAAAGCCCTGTTTTTGGGGGCTTTCCCTTCTGTTCGGTTATGTTGGGGAAACATCGCAAACAGGTCGGCAAGATTGTTTGCAGCCGTTTTTTTGGGCAACGGCAGATGAGCCGTATGGGGGCTGGAAGCCGGATAGTTGCTGTCACGATGCAGCTGCGGCGTATCATCGTTGTCATAGTTTAACTCCTTTTGAATGGTTCGGTTTAGGAACGGCAATGAGATGAAAAACGCAAAGAGACTATTGTTCGTTGTAGTAGTTGCCCTGACGGGCCTGCCGCAGGCGGCTACTATCGTATGGGTATCGGACGACTACAGTGCTAATTTCGACCAGCCGTGGATCAATCTGCTGACGAGTCAGGGCTACACAGTCCTTACGGCAGCTGACGGCGCGACGACATACTGGCGAACGCTGGATGAGGCGAAGATCGCAGTGCTCAACGCAGCGGATCTGGTCATTGTCAGCCGGAAGACCTCCAGCGGTGAATACGCCAGCAGCAGCACGGAAGTGGCGCAGTGGAACGGCCTGACGGCGCCGGTGATGTGCATGAGCGCTTATCTGACACGAAATGTCCGGTGGAAATGGCTAGACGGCTTGCAAAGCGAAGCGGATGCGATGATGCAGGCTGCTGTTGCGTCAGATGAAATTTTCAGGGGAGTGCCTCTGGATGGCAGCAATCAGGTTGATGTGATTAATTCAGGCGTTGCCAGCACGGTTATCACAGCCGCTGCCGGCAGCGGCACGGTTCTGGCAACCCGCGCGACGGATCAGTCCGTCTGGATTGCCCGATGGGATGCCGGAGCGGAGTTTTACCCCGGTTCAGGGACGGTTGCCGGCGGACCGCGCATGTTTTGCGGTTTAGGTCAGGATGTTTCCGGTGCGGCGTACAACATTACCGAAGCCGGCCGGACTATTTTTCTCAATGCCGTGCAGTCCCTTTGCTTTCGCAAAGGGATCGTCGGTTCGGTTGCAGAAACCGGCGGCAGCACCGAAGTATGGGAAAAACCGGCCATTTCGGATACATTCAGCGTGGTTTTAAACAAATTGCCCCTTGCCGCAGTGGATGTGACTGTTCAGCCCGTTTCAAATGCTGCCGATATTCAAATTGACGGTTCTGCCGGACCGGGCGAGCCGATTGTGCTGACCTTTACACCGGCCAGCTGGGATGTCCCCCAAACTGTTGCAGTCCGCGCAGTGCCGGATGAACTGGAAGAAGGAACCGAATACGCCGCAATCGAATTCAGGATTCACAGCACCGATCCCGATTTTAACGACGGCCTTATTTTTCCGGTACAGATTACCGTATTTGATTCCCCAATCAATGACTGCCCAACAGCAGACCTGAATCATGATTGCCGTGTGGATATCGGCGATTTGGCGTTGTTAGCCGCGGCGTGGTTAGGAGATCCGGCAAGCCCGGCAAACTTATATCCTGACAGCATTATTGATTTAAAAGATCTGTCCTTATTTTCACAAAACTGGCTCGACCAAGAAGGCCCGGTTGTCATCAGCGAGTTTATGGCCTCCAACGGCGTTACCATAAGCGACGGCGATAATCAGTCCTCCGACTGGATTGAACTGTATAACATGACAGACGCGGCCGTTAATCTGGAGGGCTGGTATTTAACCGATGATGCAGCACGGCTGACGAAATGGCGGTTTCCGGCGGGCTCTGTAATTCAGCCGTACAGCTATTTTCTGGTTTTTGCCTCCGGCAAGAATGATCTGCTCTATCCGTACATTGACTCCAGCGGTTTTCTGCATACCAATTTCAATCTGAATGCCTCCGGCGGTTATCTGGCATTGACTGGCCCAGACGGTCAGACGGTTGTTCATGCCTACCCATCCTACCCTGCTCAGGAAAAGGATATTTCCTACGGCCTATATCGGCTTCAAAATCGGTATTTTGTTCAACCCACGCCGCTGTCAGCCAACAGCGCGGTGTATGAAGGGCTGGTGGCGGATACCAAATTCTCCCGCAATCGAGGCTTTTACACGGCGCCGTTTGAAGTTTCTATCAGCTGTGCAACGCCGGGGGCGGCGATTCATTATACAACCGACGGCAGCACGCCCAATGAAAGCAGCCCGGCTTATACCGGTCCGATTGCAATCTCCGCCACAACCTGTCTTCGTGCGGCGGCCTTTAAGCCGGGATGGCGTCCGAGCAACACGGATACGCAGACATATTTATTTATTCAGGATGTAATCAGCCAGACCGCTCCGCCCGGATACCCGGCTGTATGGAATGGCTACCCCGCCGATTACGAGATGGATCCGGATATCTGCACGAATCCCGCTTACGCCGATCTGATCGACGATGCCTTGCTGTCGCTGCCGACAGTGTCCCTTGTAACCGACAAGAAAAACCTGTTCGATCCGGCGACAGGGCTTTATCTGAATACAACAATGGAGGGCGATTTGTGGGAACGGCCGGTTTCAATGGAGTTTGTCGATCCCAGCGGAACCGAAAAGAGTTTTCAGGAGGATTGCGGGCTGCGGATTCAGGGGGGCGCCAGCCGGAATCCAAACAACTCGCCCAAGCATTCGCTGCGGCTGCTGTTTAAATCCGCCTACGGGGCGTCCAAACTGAATTACCCCTTCTTCGGCGATGATGCAGTCGATTCCTTTGATACACTGGTGCTTCGCGCCGACTACAATAATTCCTGGATTCACTGGGATCCGCAGCAGCGTCTGCGGGGGCAGTACCTGCGGGACCAGTTTGCACGCGATACCCAGCTTGCAATGGGGCGGATGTCTGCGCACGGGCGTTTTGTGCATTTGTATATCAACGGCCTTTATTGGGGCCTGTACAATGCGACGGAACGTCCGGAAGCATCGTTTGCGGCGAGTTATTACGGAGGCGAAAAGGAAGAATGGGATGCATTTAATGCCGGCGTTGTTGTCGATGGCGATGATGCAGCGTGGAAACAGGCCCTCAGCATCGCCTCCGCAGGCGTATCGGATGCAGCCGGATATGCCGCTCTGTCGGAATATGTGGACATTCCAAACCTGATTGATTATATGCTCGTCAACTTTTACGGCGGCAATCAGGACTGGGGCGCCGCCAACTGGTACGCGGCGGGCAGAAAAACCGGCACCGAAAGATTCAAGTTTTTCTGCTGGGATGCCGAGCGAACCCTTGAAGATCCAGTTGCTCACAATGTGACCGGCGTCAATGCCGCCAACAGTCCGGCCTACTTTTACGCACAGCTCAGGGCCAATCCGGAATTTCGAATGCAGTTTGCCGATCAGGCGCACCGCCATCTTTTTAACGGCGGCTTGCTGACGCCCAGCGCCTGTATCGCGCGATGGATGGAACGAGCCGGGCAAATTAATACCGCCGTCATTGCCGAGTCGGCCCGCTGGGGGGACTACCGGCGGGATGTCCATGTGCGGGGCGAGGCTTTCCTGTATACACGCAATGACCACTGGATAGCCGAACAAAACCGACTGACAGGAAGTTATTTCCCTGTCCGCACCAATACTCTGATTCAGCAATTGCGGAATGCCGGATTGTATCCGGCGGTGGATGCCCCGACGTTCAATATCAATGGGACATATCAGCACGGCGGGTATGTCGGCAATCCGTCTGCGCTGACGATGGACGTGACAGGTACAACCTCTTATGTGAGCACAGAACTTGTTTCAGAAGGCGCTGCGGTTCGCGTCTATATGCCTGCAGACAATTCGCTGGGCTTGACATGGACCGGACAATCTTTCAGTCCGGGTGCCGACTGGACAGACGGTTCCACCGGCACGGGCGTCGGATATGATCTCAGTACGCCGTATGATGCTCTGATTCAGACGGATGTTCAGTCTCTGATGTACCAAAAACAGCCGTCTGTGTACTGCAGGATTGCCTTTGAGGTATCCAATCCGTCTGTTGTCAGCAGTTTGAAGCTGCAGATCAAATACGACGATGGTTTCATCGCCTATCTTAACGGGCAGGAAGTATGCCGAAGCTCCAATATTTCCTATGAGATTCCGCCGACTGCAGCTGCTGCCAGCCATACGGCATCGGCATTTGAAGAATTCGATATTACTTCCGCTGTTGGACAATTGACTGCCGGAACCAATATTTTGGCGATTCACGGCATCAACAGCAGCAGGACAAGCAGTGATTTGCTGATTTTGCCGAAGCTGATTGCTTCTGTCGGCAGCACGGTCATTCCGCCTATCTGGTACACGACAGACGGGACTGACCCGCGCCAGTCTGGCGGGGCGGTGTCTCCTTCTGCCTCGCTCTATTCCGGAGCTGTAACGCTTACAGAGTCCTGCTGTGTGAAGGCCCGTGCGCTGACCAACGGCACATGGAGTGCGCTGAATGAGGCAGCTTATGCCGTGGGGCCGGTGGCTGAAAGTCTGCGAATTACGGAGCTGATGTACCATCCGGCCGATCCCAACTGCGAGTATATCGAGTTTCGCAATATCGGCAGCCAGACGATTAACGTGGCGCGGGTGCAGATGACGCGGGGGGTGACTTTTACATTCCCGAGTCTGTCCCTTGCTCCGGGCGAGTATGCCGTTGTGGTGCAGAATCTGGCCGCATTTGCGGGCCGCTATAATACCGCCGGCATGACAATCGCCGGCCAGTATGCCGGAAGTCTGGAAAACGCCGGAGAAAAAATAAAGCTCGTTGACGCGGCCGGACAGGTCATTCACCTGTTTGATTACAGCGATGACTGGTACAAATTCACGGACGGTTACGGATTTTCGCTGACTATTAAAGATGAAACCAATCCGGATCTGGCACTATGGGATCAAAAGGCCGGCTGGCGTCCCAGTGCCGTCTCCGGCGGATCGCCGGGGACCGGCGATGCAGGCATTGTCCCGCCGCTGGGAGCGATTGTTATTAACGAACTGCTGGCGCATTCCCACGCTGCCGAACCGGACTGGATTGAGCTGCACAACACCACTGCCCATGACATCAACATCGGCGGCTGGTTCCTTTCCGACAGCGATGCCGATGACCTGACTATCAGGAAGTATGAAATCGCACTGGATACGGTCATCCCGGGCAACGGTTATCTGGTCTTCTATCAGGACCAGACTTTCGGCAATACCACCGATCCGGGCTGTCATATTCCTTTTGCGCTGAGCGAAGGCGGGGAAACGGTATATCTGCATTCCGGCCTCGGCGGCGTGCTGACCGGCTATGTGGAAAAGGAAAGCTTTGGCGCATCGGAAAGCGGAGTGGCCTTTGGGCGGTATTACAAGGCCAGCACAGACAGCTATAACTTTGTGGCAATGAGCGTCAATACGCCCGGGCAGGGGAACGCATACCCCAAGGTCGGTCCCATTGTGATAAGTGAGATGATGTATAATCCTCCGGCCGGCGGTTCTTTCGACCATGATGATTATGAATACATCGAATTGCGAAATATTGAAGACGAGACGATAACGCTGGAAGAACATGATGTCCTGCTGGATATCGATGTGCCATGGAAGTTTACCAATGGCATTGATTACACCTTCCCGCTTGGGGTATCCATTGCTCCCGGCGGCTCTATTGTAGTAGTGAAGAATCCCGCTGCGTTCAGTGAACGTTATCCGGACGTTCCAGCCGGCGTCATTTATGGTCCCTATTCGGGGAAACTGGACAATGGGGGGGAGAAGCTGGAATTAGCAATGCCGGGTGATGAAGAAGCGGCGGTAAGGTATTATATCTGTGTGGATCGGGTTAATTATAGTGACGGATCAGCCCCGGGAGACCTCTGGCCGGTAGCAGCAGATGGACAAGGCGGTTCGCTGCACCGGAAGAATGACCAATTATATGGCAACGATGTCGCCAACTGGCAGGCCGCTTTACCGAGTCCCGGTAATTGACCTGCTGGTTGCTGATCTTTGAAAAGATAACGGATCGCCTTCCATCTTGTGTAACTGTTATTATTAAGGGCTGTTCGACACAACAAACAATCAGAATTGTTTTTTGAGAAGTTCAATAGATATTGAGCATTTCTTTTATATGGCAAAATGGGGGGACAGTCCCAATAGGTTTTGCCGGGCTTACTGGAGATCATCAGCATGGGATTGACCACCGTAAACATGGGCTGACAATGCTTTATGCGGGAACTTTATGGCAGGTTTCTTAAATTGAACCTGACATTTGAAACGAAATCTTCTGGAAAAGTTTAATCTATCAGCTCGTGCTCGATTTACTCAAGAGTTTTCCCTTTGGTTTCAGGCCGTTTTGAATAGATGATGATTAAACCTATAATTGTTTGACGTCAAGCAGAAAGCGGGACAGCCCCCCGCAGAGGGATAAGGGGCTGTGGCGGTAGATGGCGACTCTATCTGTCCGATGCTGCCGATGGGGGCAGACTCCCTATGAGGGAATTATATGTGAATATATGTAAATACCTGTATCTATGGAAAATTTGGCTAAAAATCCATACTCACAGTCTGCGCCTATGGATAATGAGCTAAAAATCCATAGGCGCAGGTATTTACAGGTCTCAGATGCAATCCCAAACCCCGCCGTCAGGGGCTATACGAGGATTTTGAGCGGAGTTTGTTTCGAGCAGGCGAATATGATGACGCATTGGAATTTTATGAATAAAATGAGTTATGACGGCCCTTCGGGCCTGATAAGGAAGGGGCTGTTTTTATCAGCGTGGGCACTGCCCACCCTACCCGGCTATTCAGACTGCTTCTGTCGGCTACCCTCTCATCCAACTTGGATCAATTTTCGGGGAGCAGGCCACACATGGGGCTGAACTGGTTAAAATGAAGGGAACCTCTAATAATTTGATTTTTGAGGATCAAAATCTCAGTTAACGTTTTTTAGGTAAATTTTTGAACACAGTATTCCAAAATTTCGGTTTTTCGCCGTCAATAAACGGACAATCGACCCGCTTACCAGCGGTTCGCCGGGGCGTTTTCGCCCATCCGACGCACCGGGGGCGCTTAGGCCGTCGCCAACAGACAGAACCGGTCTATATTATACGCCAGATTCCGCAATCCAATCTTGGCCGCAGCCCGCGTGGTACCGATCGCGCGCATGATCAAGCATCCGGCCCGCTGGCTCTTTTTTTCGGAAATAACCGCAAATCTAAAATCCGCTGTGTAGTTGCTGAATTTTCAGAATGCTATGAAAAATCTATCTTCTATGGCGTGTTTTGATGGGCTGTATTTTCTAAACGTATGAGTATTGTATTGTCAGGATCCGGCTGTGCTGTCAGCATGGATGGCCTTAGTTCAATTGATTGTTCTGCCGATAGATACCCCGGGCATGCTGCTGAGAGCATGTAACGTCCAGCTGGAGCCGCCAAAAAGGCCCCGCGGCCGGTTGTTTGGGTAACAACCAATTCTTCTGTGCCTGTCAGCCAGATCTGGGCGTCTCCTATAATCAGCCCCTTGGTATCCGCCGCGACGGCATAAAGCGGGCTTCTCGACCGTATTAATTCCTGCGGGTCAATGTCCAAAACTATTTCCGACTGTTCTTGCAGATCTATCTGCAAAAATTCGATAAATTGGCCATTGAAGAAAGCAGCAATACTATAGATGTCCGCTGGACAGTCACGGCATAGATAAGTTCCATCTTCAGCGGGTTTTAAATCGATGCGGATTCGCCGTTGGGGATTGAGGATGCATAGATCTATTGTGCTGGAGCTTAAGAACCGCCCTGAAAGAACAGAATTTCCCTGCAGGACCGGGGCAATGGAAATGACCTGTTCAGCCGGTTCAGATGATATAGTAACCTCCTGCTGGATCCAGACACCGGTACTCAACTGAACGCTTGCCCAATAGGAGCCAGCGTAGATGTTGCTAAATATAATCTGTCCATCCTCGGAAATGACAGCCGGAACCTCTAAAATCCCGGGGGCACAAGCCAAAGCGGCTTTCACCGGCAGCGTCTCATTAGCCGGATAGTCAAGCAAAACACGCACCGGCTGCAAATCCATCGTAAAGTGAAAACTGCCGTCTAATGGCAATTCAAAAACTGCCAGCCGCAGCAAATGCTGGTCTGCCTGCTTATGGAAAAGATAATATGTTCCTGCTGGAATGCCGCCTAAGGAGAAATTACCTTGAGCATCGGTGGTAAATTCGGCCCGAAAAGATGCGTCTGTATAATCAACGGTATTGCTTAAAATAAGCCGCTGGCCGGCAAAGATATTCCCTTGAAGTGTCAAACTGCCGGTTAAAGACGGCTGGCCTCCAATATTTACAATGCAGGTATTGTCTTTGGAGCACCACACGGCTTGCATGACTTCCAAAGGGGGCTCGCCTTGAATTTTGCAGATTAGAAAGGCAGGCCCTTGGTGGGATGCGGCAAGATGGTAATTCCCATTGCTGTCTGTCTGGGCAGCGGCAATGGCCTTTTGCGGCTGCTGTTTTGCAAAAAGGGGATTGGTCAACAGTTCAAGCTTTGCACCGGCAATTGGAATCCCCGTGATGCCGATTACCTTGCCGGTCAAAAGCGGCGGCAGGGCGGTTTTTTCTTCTGTTTTGTTTGGTTCTGTTTTTGCAGGCTCGACTGGTTTGGCTGCTTCCGGGTGCCGGCTTAAAATTTCTTTAATTGCATTGGCAAAAGGATTGTCGGATGGACCATTTGGGTACCATTGCATCTGGGCCTGCTCGAGCAGAGCAATAGCTGAGGGTTCGCCAAGTTTGCCGATAAAATGAGCCGCTGCCATCTGGCCGGCGAAATGACCGGATTTTAAAATCTCTAAAAGCGCATCCAGATTGCCTGCCTGACCCAGTTCGAAAACCTGCTTGAGTTTTTCTTTTTCCGGATCATTGTGTTCGCCGACTGATGCAGTCGGCTGTTCAATTTTTTTCGGTTCCTTTTCCGCCGAAGGATTAGATACAGCTGATACCGCAGGGGGAGCGGAAGGTTTCTGATAAAGACTCCGCAAAATGCCTGCCGCTGCGGCAAGAATAATGAAGATAACAGCAATGCCTATAATGGCGGCCGTACGGCTCATGAGTCTTTTGGGGGGCTGATTTTGAGCGGCCTGTCGGGCAGCTTCGAGCATCGACGACAAGATAGATTCTCTTTGGGCTGGACTGGGTGTCTGATATATCGCGGTGGAACTCAGCAGTTTTTCCAGGTTGCTGTCCAGCAGTTCAATACTGCCTGTGGCACTGGATTCGGAAAAAGCCGGATTGGCAGCTGATAACAGCTGTGTAAAAATCCTGCGAAAGGAATGCCGACAGCGGTATAGACGATTATTGACTTCTTCAATACGAATGCCCATCTGTTCGGCGATGTGCTCCGGCATATCCAGATGATGGTAGCGGTAAATCATCAGCTCGCGGTCATTGGCATCCATTTCTGCCAGCGCTGCCTGCACCAATTCCTGCACAAACGGGTAGGCGGCTGTTGTATCGGGTATTGCTTGGAATCGCAGACCTGCCAGTGCCTGCAGAATATGCTCTGGCAGTTGAGACCACGCCCATGGACGCTGGGGCTGAATCTGCCGGCCGGCCATTCCCTCGCTGAGAGCCAGCTTGGCCTGTTCCATGAGCCATTGAGACAGGCTTTGTTTTGCGGTATCAAAAGAAGTAATGTTTAGAATGATTCGTCGGAATGTCAGGTCTGTTAATTCAAGAGCAATCTGCGGATCAGCACCCGTCTGATAATAAAGCCAGGTATAGATCCATGGCCCGAAATGTTCAAAAAATCTCTCAATGGCCGATGGGTCTGCCTGATGGAGTTGAAAAATGCGTTTTTTATTCCAATATGCTTCCATTCTGCTGGTGTTATCTACTGTAAAGGGCACTATTTTGCCTACATTCGTATAACAGCATTTGGCGTCTGTCTTTTCTCAAGATAGCGTAAATTTAGTTTCGTGAAAACATATCATATATATCGGCAATCAATAATAAAAAATTGCCTTAAAATCATTGGAATTGATCGTGCGATTCTGCCTGTTTGATTCTTTTTTTAACGGTTCGTCTGTCAAGACCAGATATCCGGGCAGTTTCTTCATAAGTTCCAAGCCGCTGATAAAGCATGCGGCAATAGCTGTTCAGCAACTGGTCGGCCGTGAGTGTCCCGTTTTTAATGCTTTCTGTCAGGGCATCGGCATTTTCCGATTGCTTGACAGCTTGACCTTCATACTGTCGTTTCAAGATAATCCGACGGATGCATTGAGCCAGTTCACGCACATTGCCCGGCCAAGAATAATTGGGTCCCAATCGCTGTCCGATAACCGAAATAACACGGTCCACCAATTGTGTATTCAGCTCCCCGATAATCTGCCGGCAGAAATGCTCAACTAATTCGGTCAGTTCTTGCGGATTTTCTTTGATGCGCTGTGCCAGCGGAGGGACCTGAATGCAGTCTGAACACAGCCGATAGTAAAAATCCTCGCGAAATCGGCCGTCTCTGCACAGACGTTCGATGGGCTGATGAGTAGCTGCAATGACACGGCCTTCAAAACGAAGTTGTTCGTGACTGCCGACAGGACTGAACAGCCGTTCTTCAAGTACCTTAAGCAGTTTAACCTGTGCCGGGATGCTGATTTCGCCGATTTCATCCAGAAAAATTGAGCCATGCCGGCCGCAGAGACTCAAAATGCCCTGATGAGAGCTGACTGCACCGGTAAAACTGCCCTTGGTATGCCCGAACAATTCCGACTCCAGCAGGGTTTCGGGAAACTGTGACAGATTAATCGAGATGAATATACGGGTAAAACTGGCGGCAAACTCTTGGCTGGCCGGATTGTAGGGAATGAAGCCGCTGCGTCCGATTGCAGCGGCTGCAGCACCTTTACCGCTTCCGGTTGGACCTTCCAAAAGTGTCGAAAAATCCTCCATTTTATCCCACATATATTGTTCGTAATCGCGGATGTCATACGTAAAAATGTTGTTCCATAAATCCATCCGAAGCTTCCGCATGCAGTCACTTTTACCGACCAGACCGCGATCAATAAAGTAAAAGGCCCGCCGGATCTGGTAGAACATGGAGAAGTAAAGAATGGCTTCCTCATCCGTAAATCCTCGGAGAATCAGGGCTTTGATTGCTGCCGCTGCAAAAGGGACTTTCTGCGGGGATGCTGAGGTCTGCTGATGAGCAATAAAGGCATCAAAGGCAGCCGCATAAGCGTGATAAACATCGAACAGGAAAGTATAGCGCATCAGGAGCCTATCCTGCCCGGCAAAATCCTGAAAGCGGCAGCGTTTATTAGTGTCTAAATTAGCCAAACGCTCGCGGATAACTTCAACTGCATACGAAACCTGCTGTTTCCGGTCAGGAATGCCGCCGATTCCGCTGATTTTACGGTCTATTTCTGCACGCTGGCGGCTGAATGGATTGGTGAATGTCGCATCAGCGACCAATTGAAAAAACGTCCGGTCCGAATTGGAAAGTTTGATAAGTGCCATACATAAAAGGTACAGCATTTATGCAATAAATGTCAATAAAAAACCATGAATAATTTATCTGAGTCTATTTGATACTTTGTTAACTTATTGAGAAATCTATGCTTACGGTATTTTGGTTTATCTGGCACACGGATTGTACTATTAACAAGCAATGGAAATAAGAATTGAAAAATGAAAGGGTACAAGCGATGGAAAAGAAGGCGTTGTTAACTTTAATTTTATGCGGTCTTGCTGCAGTTGTTATTTATGCGGCTGGGAAGACAACTTCTGGCTTCGGACCAATTTGCCAAACCAATTATGTCTCTGTAAATGCCAATTCTGAACATATTGATCGCTTATGTACGGAAATGGTTCTAAGTCAATTTATAGCCTGTCATTAGGATGGGAAAGAAAAAGGACAAAACAATGAAACTATTACTGATTTCACCAGCAACAGGCAACTGGCGGCAAATCGGCCGCCGAAAGTTTTTCAACGGCAGAACATTTCGTTTTTCGATGTTGTCTCTCCTGACAGTTGCCAGATTGTCCCCTCCAGACACCGATATCCGACTGGTCGATGAACAGATAGAAACCGTTCCGCTGGATGAATCCTTTGATCTTGTTGGAATTACCTGTATGACAGCAACAGCACCGCGTGCGTTTGAATTATGCACGTATTTTAAGCAAAGGCATATTCCAGTGGTGCTGGGAGGTTTTTTCCCGAGTTTAAATCCCCAAAAGGCATTGGACTATGCTGATGCTGTTGTCGTCGGACCGGCGTTTGAGGCTTGGCCGCGTTTGTGCAGCGATCTTAAAGCGGGCCGGCTTGAGAAGATTTATTACGGCAATCCTGCCGGAACCATCCCTTCGACGCTGCCCCGAGAAATGATCCGGTCAAGGAAGTATTCTACCCCGAATGCAGTGTATGCAACAATGGGCTGCAGAAACAATTGTCATTTCTGCTCTATCAGTGCTGTTTATAAGGCCAATCATTATACCCGTCCGGTTCATGAGGTAATCGATGAAATCCGTTCTTTCAAGACCAAGTTCTTTATATTTGTTGACGACAATCTGACTCAGAATCGCAGCTATGCACTCCAGCTGCTCGGGCAGCTGGAGCCGCTCAAAAAGCATTGGATTACACAGGCCTCTATCGAAGTAGCCCATGACCAGGAACTTTTGACGGCATTGGCCAAAGCCGGATGCGTCGGTTTGTTCATCGGGCTGGAAACGTTTAATGAACAAAGTCTTAACCAATCGGATAAAAATTTTAATAAGCCCGAAAGATATAAAAATGCGATTCGTGCGCTCCACAGACACGGGATTTTTGTGGAATCCGGCGTAATCTTTGGTTTTGATGAAGACTGCGTCGATGTATTTGAACGGACATTGAAAATGCTTGAGAATATCGGCATGGATGCCGTTCAGGTTTCTGTTTTGACGCCCCTGCCGGGCACTCCTTTATACAGTCAGATGGCAGACCGTATTATGGATAATAATTTTGAACATTATGATTATCGCCATGTAGTTTTTGAGCCCCGTCAAATGTCAGCTGAGCAGCTCCAGGCCGGCGCGGATTGGATTATCCGAAAATTCTATTCACCATGGAGAATATTTCGGCGGTCCTTTCGCTGGCTGTGGGCCCCGAATGGACGGAGTCATTTTATCTACCCATTTGTCCTCAACTGGGCCTACTTTGGCAGGACAATTGTGTTTGGGATTAGAGGATACAACCCAGCACGGATGAGATTTTCAATAGCCGATTTTCGATTTCCGGTTTTGAAAAAAGCGCCTGTTAGACTTTTTTGAAAGTCGATATAGAAAAGATAACTATGAAAACGAAAGGAAAGGTTGAAATGAAACGCAAAATGATGGGTTTAGGATTGGTTGTGTTATCGCTCGGAGCGATGTATCTGTTTAGCTCGGTTCAGCCGGTGAACGGCGCGGAAAAAAAGACACTGCTGCGGGTCGGTGTCTATGACAGCCGGGGGATTGCGGTTGCATATATGAATTCAGAGCATTTTGATAAAATCCTCGCGGAAAAACGTCTAGCACTGGAACAGGCAAAAAAAGACAACGTTTCCAACAAGGTCAAAGAATTGGAAGCATGGGGCCGGCAGCACCAGGCAAGAGCCCACCAGCAGGGCTTTGGGACAGCGCCGGTTCATGAATGTTTTGAGTGCATCAAGCAGCAGATTCCGGCCGCTGCTAAGGCCGCCGGTGTGGATGTTATTGTCAGCAAGTGGGAATGCGATTATCTGGCAGACGATGCGGACGTTGTGGATGTAACAATGGAACTGGCGAAGCTGTTTAATCCCCGTCCAAAGGCGTATGAATGGATAGGCCAGTTGAAGGACCACAAACCGATCAGTGCTGAAGAAATCGAGCGTCTCGAAAGAGAAAATCCGAATTTTTAGAAAAATTCATCAGAAAAGGAAGGATTGTTGCCGCAAAGAATGAGTAGTTGCTTTTTGTGAGGTGTTGTAGTACAAGTGGTAGAACAACAAGAGACAATGAATCGGGAGACCACGACGTTGTCCAAGCCATTTACTGTTGAGCCGATGCATAAGGTCGATCCGGCTATGTATCCGTCGGCGGTTGTGGATTATTTTGCCCATTACGGTCTGGATGGCGACTGGTGTGAGGCAAGGCATTTGTTCGGCTCGTTTGAATCTGCCGGTTTTACCTTAGCGGCGCATCTGTATGAGCCGTCCAACTATATCGCGACGGCGGTCTTGCTGCACGGCTATCTCAATCACAGCGGACAATTCCGGCATTTGATTCGGTTTCTTCTGGATAAGGGATTTGCTGCCGCCGTCTATGACCTGCCCGGCCACGGTCTGTCATCCGGCCCAGCCGCAGCGATCGAATCTTTTGATCAGTATGTCCAAACTGCACAGGATTTTCTAAAACTTGTGAAAGGGTATTTAATCGGACCGTTTTATGCTGTCGGTTTCAGTACTGGTGCGGCGATTCTTACAGAGATGATGCTGGAAAAATCCGAAGGAGACTTGGGAAAAATTGTCCTTGCCGCTCCCCTGATCCATTGGACGGCTTATGAACAGTCTAAGGGAACGTATAAAATATACAGCGCCTTTACGGACAAAATTGCACGTTTTCACCGTAAAAATTCCTCGGATAAGGACTTTTTGGTTTTCAATAAAACGCAAGACTATCTGCACGCCAAACACCTGTCTCTTAAATGGGTCAAAGCCCTTTTCGACTGGAATGATCAAATTGAATCCATGAATCCCTGCGACAGGGAAGTTCTGGTTTTGCAGGGCGACAAAGACGGCACGGTGGAGTGGAAATACAATCTGAATCTGCTCAGCCGGAAATTTCCCAATGTCCGTATCGAAATGATTGCCGGCGCCAACCATGAGCTGTTCAATGAAGCGGCTGAATACCGACAGCAGGCGCTGGCCCTTATCGGGAAGTATTTTCAAGACCAATTGGCATAGTGAGAACAACAGCTATATTAAATGCAATACAGGAGAACAGGTTATGGAAACGAAACGGAAAACAAAAGGATCCTGGGGACTGCGGTTTTCAGTTGTTGTGCTGGGAGTTGTTTTAGGTGTACTGTTTTACTGGTTTTTATGCTTTATCGAAGATGACATTGGCACGATGGCAGGGCCCGACTGGCAAGTTATCCGGAGCCGGCACGTGGCAGCGGAACTGGACGAAAAGCAGAAATCGCTGAGCAGTGAAGTCGATGCTCTTCAACGCAAGATACAAGTGCAGTCCGAACAACAGCAGCTTTTGAACAGCGCCACAAATAATCTGCAGAATACGATTAACCAGCTGCTTTCTATTCAGAAAGAAAGCGTAGCGAAAAATCTTGTGTTTTCGGAAAAAAGCATTCAAACCCTCCAAGAAAGCCAGGCTGCATTTTTGAAAAATCAGGAAAAAAATCAGGAATACAGCAGGGAGATCGCCGAGCTGACCCGGCAAAAGCGGGAACAAGAAGATGCGCTGAAAGCTGTGAATGAGACTATAAAAGCCCAAGAGCAGGAGGCACAGAAAGACTTTCAAGAAGCCTGCCGGCGGCATTGGCTCAAGACAGCCGTATTGAAGCTGGCGTTTCTGGTGCCGATTTTTCTGGCAGCTTCCTTTTTCTTTATGAAATACCGAATCAGTGCCTATTGGCCGCTGGTATGGGCTGTGTTTCTGGCGGCATTTGTCAAAATTGCCCTCGTAGCACATGAATATTTCCCCACCCGATATTTTAAATATATTGCTTGGGCTGTTGTAACGGCAATTGTGATAAGGATTCTCATTTATTTAATCCGTATGATAGCTGCGCCGAAGAAAGATTTGCTTGTCAAGCAGTATCAGCAGCATTATGACAAATGCATCTGCCCCGTTTGCAGCAAGCCTATTCGAACGGGGCCGCTTCGTTATATCGGTGCTTTTGGCAAGAAAGAACATGCTCTGTTCGGACAACCGGCGGCAGCGCAGCAGGAACCCTATATTTGCCCCTCCTGCGGTACAAAATTATATGACAAATGCGCCAGTTGCGGCGGCATCCGTCATATCCTTCTGCCGTACTGTGAACACTGCGGCGCAGAAATGGGAATATAGATGCGGTGATTGGGAAATATGTCAAATTTAGAAGGTGAAAATTGGATTAAATCAGCTTAAAATACACAAAAAATATCTGCAAATTTGGTTATTTCGTAAATCAGGGTAAGGCCTTGGATACAGAACAATCAATGAAATTAAGCCGTTCATTTGACTGGCACAACGCCACTCAGTTTTTGGGCGCTCTCAATGACAATATTTTTCAGGGTCTGATGATATTTTTTTTAATAGGCCTGCTGGGAGCAGATAAAAAGGCAGATATCAATGCGATGGCCGGCATTATTTTTGTTGTACCGTTTTTGCTGTTTGTGCCGGCTGCCGGCGTACTGGCTGATCGATTCAGCAAACGCAACATTATCGTGCTGGCAAAGGCCGCCGAACTGGTGATTATGATACTGGGCTGTGTGGTATTCTACTACAATTTTCCGATGGGGATTTGGACTGTCTTGTTTTTGATGTGCACCCAGAGCGCATTTTTCGGACCCTGTAAGTACGGTATTATTCCTGAGTTGGTCCATAGGGATCATATCGCTCGGGCCAACAGTTATCTGGAAAGCATGACATATCTGTCTATTGTTATCGGTGCTGCCGCCGGACCGATTCTGGCAAAGCTCAGCGGCCGCAATTTTGCTTTGGCAGGATTGGCTTGTGTGGCTGTTGCTGCGGCGGGTTTTTTAACCAGCACCCGCATAGCCAAAACAAAACCAGCCGGTGAAAAGTCGCAGGCATCGCTGCTGTTTGTCAAAGATGTATGGAGCACGCTTCAGCAAGTTAGAGGCGACCGCCAGCTCATGCTGACGATATGGGCCAGCGCTTATTTTATGCTGATTGGCGGGTTTGCCAAAATTAATCTAATACCCTATGGGATGGAAGTCTGCGGCTACAGTGATATAGACAGCGGCTTTTTGTTTGTGATGGCGGCTGTCGGCATCGGCATTGGCTGCTGGCTGGCCGGAAAGCTCAGCGGGCGTACGGTGGAAATGGGGATTGTGCCTTTGGGGGCAATCGGTATGGCAGCATCTTCTATCGGCTTGGGAATGGTTTCCCCCGCCGGCGGAGCAGTCCCAACGCCTATTCTTGAGAATCCACGGTGGAGTGTTTTTATTCTGACATTTCTGATGGGCATCAGCTGCGGCCTTTATATTGTATCAATTCATTCATTTATTCAGATTCGAACACCGGTATCCATTCGCGGGCGGGTGCTGGCGGCTTCCAGTTTTCTGGGCTGGGTGGGTGTTCTGTTGGCGGCCTTGCTGGTCAAATTTGTCTGCGGAAATCTCGGTGTGCCGCCGCGATGGATGTTTCTTGTGTGGGGGATTTTGACCTTTCTATTAGCTGTTGCGGCAGTTATGATTATGCCCGATTTCCTGATACGGCTGATCGTTGTGCTCATTACACGGCTTATCTATCGCATACGGGTCGTTGGCATGGAAAATATTCCAATGGAGGGACCTGCACTGATCGTTTCCAACCATGTGTCATGGGCCGATGCCGTTGTTCTGATGGCTACCCAGCAGCGGCGTATTCGCTTTGTGATGGACAAGACAATTTACAGTAATCCTTGGCTGGGATGGGTGTTCCGGCTGGGGCGGATGATTCCAATCAGCCAAGAGCCCAAACAGATTATCAGTGCCATAAGGCAGGCCCGACAGGCGTTGGAGGAAGGATATCTGGTCTGTATCTTTGCCGAAGGGATGCTTACGCGGACAGGAATGCTGGGACGGTTCCATGCCGGTTTTGAGAAAATTGTCAGAGATACCGATTATCCTGTTATTCCGACATATCTGGGCGGCCTGTGGGGCAGTATCTTAAGCCATTACCACGGACGATTGATGAGTGCGTGGCCGCAGCGGCTGCCGTGTCCGGTTTGTGTCCATTTTGGTCGCCCGATGCCGTCTGAGTCCTCGGTGCGCGATATCCGCTGGGCGATTGAGGAATTATCTGTGGATTATTTCAGCAGCAGATATTCTAATCAGCACAGCTTAGGACAGACACTGATACAAGCCGCTCGGAAACGCTGGAATCAGCCGTGCCTATCTGATACGGCCGGAAAACGGCTGACATTCGGCAGGACGCTTATTGCCGCTGCAGCGCTGGCTGATAAAATTGAGACTCTAACCGCTGGCCAAAGAAATCTTGGGATTTTTCTGCCGCCTTCTGTTGCAGGGGCTTTGGCCAATTATGCGGCTGCGCTGCTGAATAAAACAGTTGTCAACTTGTCCTATACTGCCTCCGACAGCGACCGGGCTTGCATGGTGGAAACCGCCGAAATTAAAACGGTACTTACCAGCCGGACATTTTTAGATAAACTCGGCTTCAGGGCTGACACGCTGCCGGGCGTGCTTTTTATCGAAGACCTGCTGGCGGCTGTCTCAGACGGAGATAAACGCAAGGCATTTCTGAAGGCGCGTTTCTGGCCTGCTGACAAACTGGCACGAATTCCCCGAAATTTCAGCGCCGATGAGACTGCCGTGATTCTGTTTTCCTCCGGCAGTTCAGGCAGGCCGAAAGGGGTGGAATTAACCCATTGTAATATCCAGTCCGATATTGAGTGTGCTTTGACGGTATTTAAGATATTTAAAAGCGATAAATTGTGCGGCGTGCTGCCGTTCTTTCATTCATTTGGTCTAACTTGTACCCTGTGGCTGCCTTTGATTGCAGGGGTACCGGCTTGTTTTGTGTCCAATCCGCTGGGTGGAAAACTCGTAGGCGAAACGATTGCGGCTGAAAAGGCAACCTTGCTTTTCGCTACGCCGACGTTTCTGCTCAATTATCTGCGCCACTGCCGTCCGGAAGATTTCAAAACTATCCGTTTTATTGTGGCAGGAGCCGAGAAGCTCAAGACTAAGCTGATAGATGCTTTTGAGGAAAAATTCGGAATTCGGCCCTGTGAAGGATATGGAGCAACGGAATGTTCCCCTTTGATCGCATTCAATATACCCGATGTTGAAATTGACGGTGTACGGCAAATCGGCACCAAAGAAGGAACAGTGGGGCATACAATTCCCGGATTGGCTGTCAAAGTATTGGATGTTGAAACAGGCCGGCCCGTCGAACTGGGACAACCCGGATTGCTTTTTGTCAAAGGGCCCAATGTGATGAAGGGCTACTTGAAGCAGCCGGAAATAACCCGGCAGGTCCTTAAAGACGGCTGGTATAATACCGGCGATATTGTCAGCATCGATGAAGACGGATTCGTAACCATTCATGACCGCCTGAGCCGATTCAGCAAAATCGGCGGTGAAATGGTACCCCATCTGACCATTGAAGAAACGGCGATGGAAAAGCTGGGTTTTCATGAGTCGGTTTTGGCCGTAACCAGTCTTCCGGATGAAAAAAAAGGTGAACAGCTTGTTATTTTATATGATAAACGAAAAGTTGACGGCGATAAACTATATGCTGTTCTGACAGAGAGCAGTCTGCCGAAACTGTATATCCCCAAACGGGAGAACCTCATCGGCATCGATGAAATCCCGCATCTTGGTTCCGGCAAGCTGGATATGATAAAGCTTCGCCAGACAGCTGAAAAATATATTCAGATGCAGAAATCAGAAAGCTGAAAAGATACAGATTTTCTTCTTAAAAAATAACTTTAAAGGGCAAAAAATATGGAATTTTTTGCTGTACTGCTGGTTTTTCTGGGAATAGGATTAGCTGCTGCCGGACCGGTTGCAATTATTCTTGCCATTGTTCTGTTTAATAAAATCAGCAGCATTCAGCAGCGGCTGAATCGATTGGAGGGTAAGACTGAACACAGAGGTCTGTCAATGCCGGCTGTACCCAAAGAACCGGTCTGGAGCGGTCAGGCAGCAGTTGACAGGACTGCGGCAAAGCCGGCTGTTGAAGAACCGATAATTCCGCCGGCACAGCCCCCGATGCCAGTTCAAATTGCCGAGATAAACGTCTCGGCTCCAGTGTCTAATCAGTTTGGTGTTAAGCCCTCACTGCCCTATGCGCCTGCGCCTCAGCCAAAACCGACAGACACTGGATTGGGACGGATTAGGCCGGTGCCGACCGCAGGCAAGAGCGGCTGGGAACTGACAATCGGCACGACGATTGCGCTGGCCGTGGGAACAATTCTGGTGATTGCAGGAGTGGGATTTTTTCTCAAATATGTCTATGAAAAGATGCTCTTTGGACCTGTAACCCGGGTTAGTATGGTAGCCGTCGGCGGGATTGCGGCCATTATCATTGGCGAGCTGACCCGCCGGCGCGGTTATGAAATTGTTGCCAAAGGCATTGCAGCACTGGGTTTTGCACTTTTGTATGCCGCCGTTTTCGGCGGCAGCCGGGTCTATCATCTTTTTGGTACTGAATGGGCATTTGCTTTGTCGATGATTATTACCGGCTCGGCAATGACATATGCTGTTGTTCTAAATGAAGTGTTTATTGCCTTCCTTTCATTGCTGGGCGGCTATTTGTCGCCGGCTATAATCACAACCGGTCGAAATCTTCCCATCCCGCTTTTCAGCTATATTTTAGTGCTCAGCGGCGGGGCACTGGGCTGTGCACTGGTTCGCCGATGGAGGGCTGTCAATTGGATAGCAATGGTCGGCACCTATTTGCTTTATACCGCATGGTTTGAAAAGTTTTACACAGCTGCCCAGATACAGACAGCCCTGTTCTGGTTGGGGGTATTTGGATGCATTTATCTTGTGCAGCCGGTTCTTTATGCTCTGACCCGGAAAGTTGCAGCTCGGTTAGAGGATGTGATTCTGATTGTGGTGAATAGTGCTGTGGTATTTTATTACCTTTGGCGGATGCTCTATGCCGATTATCAGGGGCAGCTGGGATTGGCAGCTGCCGCATGGGGCATGATGCATCTGGTGCTTCTGGTCTTTGCGATGCTGCGGTGCAGAGACGACGGCCGGCTGCAAGCTGTTTTGGGGGTGCTGGGCAGCGCATTTATAGCGGCGGCAATCCCGCTGTATTTTGATGCTTTGCAGCCGTCACTGGTTGGCTGGTCCGTTGAGGCTATCGTTCTTACTTTTGTCAGTATCCGCTATAACAGTTTATGGTCAAGGGGGATGGCATTTTTGACTGCGGCGGTTGCCTCAGCGGGTTTGTTCTATCATCTGCCGCTGCATCCAGATGCTGATTTTCGTTTGGTTTTCAATGCACCCTTTGGAACATGGATTTGGGTGTCTGTGTCAATTCTGATATGCCACGCACTCTGGCGTGTTATGGCGTCCGGTCAAAATGAAGCGGGCCAGCTTCTGACACAGGTATATTTTGTCTGGGGGCGCCTGCTGCTGGCAATTGGTGCTGTGCTGGAATGGTATGCATACTGTGATTGGCATATCGAATTTCTCAAACAGGGACAGGCCTATTTTTTGATGGGCGTCATGATAGTGGCAGCAATTTTACTGATAGGTTTTGCAACTCGCCCAATCTGCCCCCACGGCGATTTTGTCCGAATGACTGCCGTTTTGACTGCTGGGGCCGGAGCAATTTTTACCGCGATGGCTATGATGGGTGTCTATTATGACCAATTCAGGATGTTTTTGAACATTCCGTTTGCAATGGCATGCGTGTTTATAGGTTCGTTTTATTTCAGCATCCGGCAAATCCGGAAAGCTCTTCCTTCTGAATCACACCAGCGTCAAATGCCCGATGCATTGTTTATGCTGGGCTTGCTTCTTATCTTTGCAGTCATCAGTGAACAGTTTTATATGTATTGGTACTGCCGCAATCAGTACGGCCCGACAGTGGTTGACTGGAAGATGCGGGCGCATTTCTCGATATTGATGGCCTGGATGTTCTACGGATTGGTCATGCTGGCGGCAGGGATTCATTTTAATAAATTCTCCATCCGAATACTGGGAGTAATCGCATCGGGGCTTTCGGCAGCCGGACTGTTCTGCCAACTTCCGCTGCATGCAAATGGTGCATTTACATTTGTATTTAATATGCCGTTTGTTGCATGGGTCGTTGTGTCTGCCGGATTGCTGGCTGGGCACGTGCTATGGCGATGGATGAAAGCTGCTGTTTTGGAGGAAAGCAGGCTTGCAGCCCAGATTTATTATGCCGCCGGTGTTCTGTTGCTGACGGCCGGCTGCTGGTTGGAATGGCACGCACACTGCCGCTGGCAGATAGAGCCGTCTACTGCTGGACATTCGAATGTGTTGCTGGGCGGCATCCTATTGAGCGGAATAACGATGCTGATCCTTCTGGCCCGGCCGCTTCCCCCGGTCGGGGATTTTGTTCAGCGCATCGGGATATTATCTGCTCTGGGCGGGGCAGTATTTACGGCAATTGCAGC
>ERZ795047.1209-NODE-1209-length-28175-cov-4.224609_pt1 | contig 28175 bp, 22 predicted proteins | sample MGYA00375131_ERZ795047 | MGnify/ENA primary metagenome ERZ795047 (study PRJEB30176, sample SAMN05720228) | activated sludge metagenome | isolation source: Anaerobic digester | place: Japan | collected 2015-05-20 ...
TCCGAAACAGTGTACTTATGCCAGTAAACTCCGGCAGTGTCTGTGGATTGAACTGTACCGGCATCACCCCAGTTTATTACAACATGCGAAAAATCACCATCAGGATCTCTGGCGAAAACCTCGATAAAACTGTAAATACCACTTATAAAGGCATCCTGAGAAAGCCGGACCTGAGAAAAAACAGGGCGGCGGTTATCGGGTAGAGTTATTTGAAGACTCTCTACTGTGCTGTCACCATCACTCCCGGTCACCGTAAGTTCCACCATCAGATTTCCACCTGAATCTGACACAAACACTACTGAATCACTGATACTAAATGGGCTTGCCCCCATTCTGTACTGCATTCTCTCCCCTGCCGGACTGCTCAATCGAAATCCGGAAATACCTCCTGTGGAATCCACTGCACTGAATCGGATTGTAAGCGGCTCATCGCAGGAGAGAGGATTCACAGGAGAGAATGAAAAGGAAGTGATTTCAGGAGGTTGCTCTTTACGTTTAATGAAGTACTCTTCGTCGTTCCCTGTAAGTTTGACTTGAATTCGTACCGAGTCGGTTTTGAAAAGGGAGTTAGTGAAAACCAGCCAGAATTTCACGGTCCTGACATTTTCTATGAGGAAACTTCCATCAGCACCGGTAACAGCTTTTTCAGAAGTCCCGGAAATTCTCACATTTACACCCGGCACAGGTTTTTTAAAAACAGCATCGTAAACCGTACCGGAAATATCTGCGGTTGAATACTGAAACGGAGTCCAGGGATCTTTAATGAAATTGCAGGAACACACCATCAAGAACAAAACGGCAGAAGCTGCAAATACCGCTTTGCACTCCTTTATCAGTCGTAATATCCGGCTGTAATCGTTCTTTCTCACAATTGATATTTCTTTATAAGATCCATGAGTGCGTTTCTGCTTATCCTGAGTAGCCTGGCAGCACCTGAAACATTTCTGCCTGTTGATTCCAGAGCCTTTGAGATAAGCAGCCTGTCAATTCTCTCCCTGGCCTGCTTCAGGTCAAGAGAGTCTGATTCTTCATCGAGAACACCGGTTTCTGCAGAACCGGTTTCCTCAAGTCCAAGATCTGACACTTCAATAAACTCTCCGGCCGCATTGACCAGCCCGCGCATGATCGCATTTTCCAGTTCTCTTATGTTCCCCGGCCAACTGTGCTCTTTTATCACATCAGCAGCATCCCCGGAAAAACCCTTTACACCCGGATTCAGCTTTGGCCCGTACACACCAAGAAAATGATCAGCCATGGACGGGATCAGGTCCGGACGTTTACGTAACGGAGCGATTTCAAACTGAAGTACATTGAGCCGGAAGTAAAGATCCTCTCTGAACCTCTTCTGCGCAGTTTCACTCTTCAAATCCCTGTTAGTGGCAGCTATCACACGAGCATCGCTACGGATCACACCGGTGCCGCCAAGCATCTCATATTCCCCGGACTGGATTAAGCGTAAAAGCTTTGCCTGAAGACTGCCGCTTAATTCCCCGATTTCATCAATAAAAAGTGTTCCGCCACAGGCCAGGCTTACTTTCCCGGATTTTCTGGCGTGAGCACCTGTAAAGGCCCCTTTTTCGTGTCCGAAAAGTTCGCTTTCCAGCAGTTCAGGCGGAATCGTCGTACAGTCAATTGTTACAAAAGGTCCGCTGAGCATTGAATGATTGTGAATTTCTCTTGCAAGCAGGCTTTTACCCACTCCGGTCTCTCCGGTAATAAGCACAGGAAGAGCGGTTCTGGCAGCCTTTTCCACAAATTCCCTTATATCTTTATTGCTTTTTGCATCCAGTCCGTAAAAACCGGAGGTCCTAAACGAATCTCCAAACTTCAGAGAAAGATTCTCATTTTTCAGCTTAAGCCGGTTTATCACTGGTGAATAACGTTTCTCACCCTGAATGCTGGCCTCTCTGTAGGCCTCACCTCTGGCCCTCTCAATAAGTTCTGCATTCTCCAGAGACAAAGCAATAAACGATGAGCATGCCAGAAGAAAGCTTCTGTCATTTCCAAGGAGTTTCAGGCGGTCTGTTTTCTTTGACACACAATAAACAACCGCGATTATCTCCGATGTCCGGCTGAGTACCGGAAAACATAATAAGGACCTGATATTGAACCTCAGGAGGCTGGCAAAGCCAGAAACATCTCCGGTTCCATCTCCTGCATTGTCCAGAATTACAGGTGCCCTGGAATCGAAAACCTTTCTCAGTACTTCACGGCTGATAATACTGTTGCTCTGTTCCGAAACCAGCTCTCCACCATCCAGCACACAGAACCGCTCCTCATCACAGAGATAAATTCCCGCGATTTCAAGGTCTATCAGATTCCTTATCTCTTTAAGCAGTTCCACGATGATCTCGTCCCGATCACTCAGGGGAAGCACTTTTTTCAGGATCTCGCACAGGACTTCAAGAAGCCTGCTGTTTCTGCTGTGAAATTCAAATTCGGTTATAATCCTCTGCACTTCTTCATCGGAAAGCTTTGCTTTTCCACGCAAAGCCGAACTGAGCATCTTTACTGCCCCGTCCTGTTCCTGTCCAGGCAGACTGTAAACTGATGTTTTACAGAAGTTTGCGGAATCGATGATTCTGAAGGTCATTTTCATTCCGGCAATTGACACCTCATCACCATCTCTGAGAATCGCCCTGTCCACCTTTTTACCATTCACTGTCGTTCCATTTGTGCTCTTGAGATCCACTACCTCTGCTCTGTCTTCCGAAAGCAGAAACGACAGGTGAAAACCGGAGACATTCCTGTCCGTTACCACTATATCCGCCTCCGGATTCCGGCCCAGACGGTAAACCGGCTTGTCAAGCAGTATTTTTCTCTCCTGCGATGTTCCGGGGTTGATTATCAGATGATAACTCACTTTTTCCCTTTCCTGCTTTTCAGATTTAAAACAAGACCATCTGCAACAGTACCGGCATACACACCGGTAAACATCAGCATGGATGTCCTGCAGATAAGTGAATATCTCTCATATTCTGAACGGTTACCGCTGTACCATCCGTACTCAGGATTATAACTGTTCTTCATCTTATGATATGCCCAGATCCCTGCCCCTATTCCAGCAACCTGAAGAACCGAAAACAGAATGCCCCTGACCGGCTTATGGTATTGAAATTGTGTGATGCCCAGAGGAACAAAACACAACGGGATATTGTACCAGTCATTCCTGGTTGTCAGTACCACCCCTGAAGTATCGCTTACTTCAGCAGCGATTGAACCTGAATGCACTTGTAAAACAGCTTCAGCCTGCACAAAGGTATCACTGTCCTCCTTTAGAGAGTCCTCAGTCACTGCCATGTTTCCGGTAGAATCATTGCTCAAAGCCAGCTTCTCTTTAGCGCTATTAAACACATCGAGAATTATCGGTGATGTAAGGATAGTGTCCAGGTAGAAGCTTTTATCTATGCCCAGCAGTCTCAGAAAAACCACTTCAGCACTGTCCTTTTGCTCAATGGCAGTAAAACAGAAAGCGAGGTATTTGAGGTATTCCATGTCAGCAGAATCCGGCACTGCTTTGATTTTTGTCTGCAGTAACTCGATCGCCTGCTCGTAAAAACCGCTCTCGTAAAGCACTTTGTAAGCCGGCTCCTCAACGTTCTCCGGGAAACCTTCCGGCGGTAAGTCGTTTCCCGGACTTACAGTAAACAGACAGATTATGAGTAGTAAAATAATCATGGTTGCAGCAATTGTAATTTATATCTCTTCCTGAGAGTTTCTCCGGCAGTAACAGTGACCCTGTCCTCAAGCGGAACACAATGCTTATTGACAAGCCTGACAGTGTAGCTGCCCGACGGTATGGAAACCGGCCGGGAAAAAGGTGTCGTTCCCAATTCTTTTCCATTTATATATACAGTTGCCCAGGGCTCACAGAATATAAAAAGGTTTCCGGAATCAGCAGTTACCAAAGTCTCTTTTATTCTTCTTTTCGGAGTTTCCTGTTTGACTGCAGCTACCCGGACATCAGGTAAAACAGTACTTTGATTTATCAGTGTGTCTGCTTTTACATCCCGCAGCACATCATCATTTGCATTCGCCATGTGCCCGGCAGCCGAACTGTCTTCAACTGCAATTGCTGCAGGCGGCAAGGGAGAGGAACCGCCACCCTTTGACATGTTAAGAAAAACCATAACACCAATTCCCGAGATCAACACAGTAAACACAGCGGCCACTGCAACCGGTTTAAATCTGAACCTTTTTGGTTTGTAAATACTTGTCCTGGCAAGAGAGATATCACTGGATGACTTTGAGAGATCAACAGTCTCAAACAGAGCCTCTATACCGATATTCAAAGGATGTTCCTGCCGGCAGACAGAAAGGCTCTGCTTCAGAACCATTCCATCGGGGATTCGCTCAGAGGGATCATAAAGAAGACAACGCCTCAGAAGTTCATAGTAGCAGGATGGAAGAGACTGGATTTCCGGATAATCGATAATTACTTTTCCTGCCTGGATTTCCGGAATGATTTCCGGAGATTTCTGGGCATTGTAAGGCAGGCGTCCGGTTAACATCGTGCAAAGTGTTACCGCCCAGGAGTATACATCTGAAGCAGAAGTGATCTCTTTTCCTGAGAGCTGTTCAGGTGACATAAATGGCGGTGTTCCGGCTACCGCATTATCCACAGTCAAACGATCATCCAGATTGTGAAATGCCAGTCCGAAATCAGACAGCATTGCCCTGCCCTGCCTGTGAATCAGGATATTTGCAGGTTTGATGTCTCGATGCATTATACCGAGACTGTGTGCTTCAGAAAGTGCACAGGCAATTTCCCACATTACTTCCAGTGCGATCCCTGTTTCCAGCTTTTCCCTCAGCTTGAGAACTGCCTCGATGTTTACACCGGGAACATACTCCATCACTATATAATGAGAATTATCCTCTATGAAGTAATCGTATATCCTGACAATGTTAGGGTGATCCATCCTGGCCGAAGCCAATGCTTCACGCTGGAAACGGATTGTAGCTGAAGTATCTCTGCAGAGGTGAGGATAAAGGGACTTCAGGGCAACTGTGCGTTTTAATCTGTTATCCAATGCCTCATAAACCACAGACATGCCGCCTGAACCGATTTCCCGTATAATCTTGTAATTCTTCAATTCAAGTTTCATCTTCAGGCAGAAGCAGAACTATAATAATGTTATTAACACTTCAAAATAATCTATGGACAAAAGAAACACTCTATGCTGGAAAACAGCAATCAGCGTTGGAAATAAATAATACAAGTGTATTTACATTTCCTGTTCATTGAATTTATTATATAATAAAGCATCGGCAACGATCTATCCAACCTATTCAGAGAGGAGTATCTCATGCGCTTAGCAAGTTCACTTCTTATTATTTCTCTAGCCTGGATCTCACTAAGTGCCCAGGATGTGCAGCAAAAAGCCGCTCAGGGAGAAAAAGCAGCCACTCCTGAGCAGACAACCACCCCTGCTGCAGTAAAAACCAATGACAAAACCACAGCAGATAAGAATACCGCTAAGCAAACAAACATAACAGTTACTGGTGCGACCCAAAAAGCAGATTCAAAGGCAGCAAAAAAGGATGATGCTTCTAAACCTGCCACAGAAACCGCAAAAACAGAACAAAAACCCGCCGCCGACACTAAAAAAACAGACTCCGAGGCTGTTCAGGCAGTGAAAAAGGATAATAATACTCCTAAAGCTGCCGCCGAGGCTCAAAAAACCGAGCCAAAGGCTTCCACCGAGGCCAAAAAGCCTGATGTTCAGACTGCTCAGCCAACCAAAAAGGATGATGCTCCCAAAGCTGCTGTAGCAACTGCAAAAACAGAACAGAAGGTTGCCACTGAAGCTAAAAAACCAGATGCACCGGCTGCCCAGCAAAAGGAATCAGCACAAACAGCTTCTGAAAAATCTGAGCTTTCAGTCGCGCGTGCAGCAATTGCCCTCAATATAAAGGATCTTGAACCGGAAAATGCCGGTGACACATTCCCTCCCGAGGTTAAACGTCTGTACTGTTTTACTCACATTAAGGGTTCATCCGGCGCATCAGAGATTCAGCACAGATGGTACTGGAATGATGATCTTATGGGAATAGTGAATCTTCCTATTAAATCGCCCAACTATCGTACCTACAGCGCCAAAACAATTCCGGAAGGGATGACTGGAGAGTGGAGAGTGGCTGTTGTGGATTCAAAGAATGAAGAAATCCTGAAAATGCTCAAGGTGCAGATTAAGTAACAGCCTGTAATTTTATATACAAAAAACCAGGGCAGGATAGCATTCTGCCCTGGTTTTTTTATTTACTGAGACCTGTTTGCGTCTTATCCTTCACAGCACCTTTTTTTTGTAGAGTTGATAAAATACCGGTTAATTCCTGCATGCTGCCGGCAGTCACTGTCTCTCTGTTGTCCAGGAGCAGAACCAGTGGTTCATTAACAGAGAGGCTCTTTAAAAGCTTCATATGTTTCTCAAGAGAGTTTGTATCTCCCAGAACCGCCGCTGTGAGTGAATCCGGATTGATGCCAGATTTACTGCTGATAGCAGACCAGTAGGAGCTCCCCGGGTTTTCAGCGTATTCCTTAAGGTAAGAGGCAAATTTGGTCTTATAATGTAAAGCCAGAAGAAGCCATCTCTGCGACTCTTCCTGACGAAAATACTCTTCTGTACCCCTGAGTGTCTTCGATGGCTCACCGTAAAAAACCGGTTTTATCTCAACTGTGGAAACCGAATCATCAAGAACTGTCTTCAGTACCGCAGGTATCTCAGGAAAGAAGGGATCCACAAAGAGCACAACCGTCCCTCTCTTCAGTTCCCTGCGATGAAAGTAATTCTTTCTGACTATTCCCTCTTTGAAAATCAGTCCTCCATTTTTCTCGATCAGTCCGCTCTCGATAGAACCGAATTTCTGAGTCTGCCTCACTTCCCTGCCAAACACATAAAACGGAAGCGCGTCAGGATTGAATTTCTTAAGCAGTTCCTTACCCTGTTTGGAATTCAGAGTAAATGTCTTTACAGTTGCACCCGGAAACAGTTCATGAGTTGTCATGATCATCGATGACTCCGGATGCTGAAGCGTTGAATCTGCAACAAGCACCGTGAAATCAAACCGTACTGCATCACGGAACTCACAATCACCTGAAACACACTTTCCGATTTTCCCCGGTCTTCTGCAGTCCGAGTCATCTATACACTGTGGAATTGAATCGCAGAATTTGGAGACCCCCGAATTGCCGCTGCATTCAATTCTGGCAAGCCTCAGTTTCGAAATCCGGCCTTCATAAGGTATGTTATTGATCATTAATGTCGGTGAGGCATTGATATTCTGACGCTCTGAACGGTTGTAATGAACTGTAAGTTCACTCTTTCCTTTTGAGGCCACCCACTGCCCGATTTTTCCCTTGTCCATTTTCAGTTCATCGATCAGAGACTCAGTGGGAAGAATCGCTGCCGCACGTTTCTGTAAAAATTGTACCCACTTTTCAGGGTAAAGCTCCTTCACAGCAAGCCACATCATCTCGTCATGTATCTCCCCGGTCCCATGCAGTGATGACAGGCTCTTATCACTCTCCACATTACCTATAAACCTGATATCCCACCTGAGTTCAGGAAAAGCCTTTACAAACTCCACAAATGAGACAAGTGCCTCAAGACCATATGGACACTGGCTCATTATATACAGATCGTACACATTTTCCCGTTTCTTATCCTGTAAATTCAATATCGCAGCGACAGAGCTGTCCTCTTTGACCTCTTCCCCGGCATTGAGCCATCCGCTCCTGATCACACTCATCCTCTTGCCGGAAAAGCGTAAATCCACGAAGGAGAAACTTTTCCCCTGAAACCCGAACTGCATTACAGGAACATTGTCTCTCATAATAACCGGGTTCGTGTCGGCTTTACGATGACCATTGACTATCAGATCACACTCGGGGAAAGAATCTTTCAGCGCAATTGAGCTCTCCTGGCCCAGGTGAGAGAGAATTATCTGGAAATCAGACCTGGCTGTCATCTCTTTCCATACCTTACGCAGAGACTGAACCGGATCTTTGATGGACAGGTTTCTGTCCGTCTCGAAAAGCTTCTCCTGCGATGTCAATCCTGTGATTGCAAAGGTATACTGTCCCTTTTTAACCAGAAGGTAGGGAGCTGTCAGGAGTTTTCCATTCTGGTCGAAACAGTTGACAGACACAACCGGGACCCCAGCCTCTGATGCTCTCGCTATCAGCCAGTCTCCCCCGTACTGAAGATCATCGTCGCCAATTGCCACGGCATCATAGCCAATAGCTCCCATGCCCCTGAGAGTAACGATAGTTCTAAGCGAATCCGCGGATCTTCCCTCAGTATAGGAATCATAGATTCCTCCTCCGGAAAATCCACCTGCATCCAGCAGAAGCAGATTGTCTCCTTTACGGATACTCTTGACAAGAGTAGAGCGCTTTGCCAGACCTCCGCCCGGATCCTGAGGACAGTCACAGGGTTCGATCATGGCATGTGTCTCCGCTCCTGCTATGACAGTGAGATCTATCTCATTTGTCGCAGCGGTTACCGATAATCCAATGGCAAAAATGGGAATAATTAACGTGTGAAAAGCTTTCATTCAGATCAGTGTTCCTTCCGGATGTTTCTTCAATGACAAATCAAGGGCATGCAGAGGGGAATCCGCTTGCGGAAAAGACCTTCCATCACTTTAGCGGGTCAGAAAGATTAGATGTGTCTTTCTAAAGGCACTATCCCACTGCTTCAACCAAAAAATAACTCTTCTTACCTTTTTGCAAAAGGATGTATTTGTCATTGAGCAGGTCAGATATGCCTGTTTTCATGTTTGGATCGGTTACTTTATTCTTGTTTATCGATACTCCGCCCTGAGACAGCATCCGCCTGGCTTCGCTTTTTGAAGGGAACAAACCGGTTTTCTCGGAAACCAGATCGATGATACTTATCCCGCCTAAAAGCTCGTCACGCGAGATCTGCCTCTGAGGTACACCATCAAACACTGAAAGAAAATCCTTCTCCGGAAGCCTGCGGAGGGTATCGGTAGTGCCTTTACCAAAGAGAATTTCAGATGCTTCCAGTGCCATTTTGTAATCATCACTGGAATGAACCAGTATGGTCATCTCTTTTGCCAAAGCTTTCTGCATCGCTCTTTCATGCGGGGCTGCAGCATGCTCCTGCTCAAGCCCGCTGATCTGATCTTTTGTAAGCAGTGTAAAATACCTCAGCATCTTTGGCGCATCCTCATCACTGACATTGAGCCAGTATTGATAAAACCTGTAGGGAGAGGTACGAGAGGGATCCAGCCATACACTCTCTCCCCCTTCGGTCTTACCGAATTTCTTTCCATCAGCCCTTGTGAGAAGAGGACAGGTAAGGGCAAAGGCCTCACCTCCGGCTTTGCGGCGGATAAGCTCTGTACCAGAGGTGATATTTCCCCACTGATCGGAACCTCCCATCTGAAGCACACATCCCTTGTTGACGTAGAGCCAGTAGAAATCATAGGCCTGAAGAAGCTGATAGCTGAACTCTGTAAAGGAGATTCCGCTCTCCCATCTGTTCTTCACCGAATCCTTGGACACCATGTAATTGACAGTTAAAAATTTGCCCACATCGCGGAGAAAATCGAGGAATTTTATCTCCCCGAACCATTCGTAATTGTTCATGATCTCAGCTTTATTGTCGGAGAAATCCAGAAACCTGGAAAGCTGCTTTTTTATGCACTCCTGGTTGTAGGCAATGACATCGGCAGAGAGAAGTTTCCGTTCTTCCGATTTTCCCGATGGATCACCGATCATACCAGTTGCTCCTCCGACCAGAGCCACAGGCTTATGACCACAGCGCTGAAAATGAACAAGAAGCATCACTGGAATAAGGTGGCCTATATGCAGTGATGGTGCAGTGGGGTCAAATCCGACATATCCGGAAATTGAGCCCTCAGCCAGCTTGGCATCCGTACCAGGTGTAATATCATGTATCATTCCACGCCATTGCAGTTCTTCAAGAAAATTCATTTTCCACAAATCCGTTTCTATTGGTAAACCATATTGAAAAAACAATCATTTTTATAAGCACGACATTTTATTCGAAAACTTCTGTTCACTCCTCTACACAGCAAAAAACGCATTTTTCAGATGATCGATCTTTTCCCCCCAGATCGCGATAACATCAAAGCGACAGGGAACACCCATAAGATTATGCTCCTTTATGTACTGCTGAGCCATTTTTGTCAGAATTTTCTGTTTATGTGGTGTAACCCAACTCAGAGGATTTCCGAAAGCCTTTCCCTGCGATGACTTTACTTCCACAAAAACCAGTGTCCCGTCAGCGTCCTGTGCTACACAGTCAATCTCACCTCTTCTGGATCTGTATTGTTTGCACACAACAGAGTAGCCTTTGGAAAGCAGATAATCCACTGCGATCTGCTCCCCACAGTTTCCCTTCTGATGAGTGCTCTGATTTGATAATTTCGGGTCCATTATTTTTACGCAGGATGATTCAAAATATGGTACAGAAGGATTCCTCCAAGCGCGGCAATGGCAGTCCAGGAAAGCCATTGTGTTTTTGCCATCTCCAGCCAGTAATCAAAATCCAGCGGAGTGAAATCTCCCTTACGCCTGTCTCCGCTGCGCCGGTCGGTAATCCTGCGCTCCTTCGCAGTTTCAGCAGGCTCATCTCTCTTTGCCGGCTTTAAAAGCATGGTTGTACGCTCAACCCGCTCCTCCGGATCAACCGAATCCAGATGCTCAAGCATCTCCTCCACAGATAAGTATCTCTCGCGCTTGTCTTTCTTCAAAGCCTTAAGAACAATCAGTTCCAGACGTTTGGGAGTGTCTTTCCGCTTTACAGAAGGCGGCACCGGAAGCTCATGAACCTGTTTGTACGCCACTGACATGGCATTATTACCTAAAAATGGAGGCTTGCGGGTAAGCATCTCATAGATCACTATTCCAAGAGAGTATATATCGGTCTGGGCATCGAGTTTGGCACCCTGTGCCTGCTCCGGAGACATATACTCGGGAGTCCCGACAGCAGAACCGGTCATGGTGATATTTGTTCCGGAGAAGATCTTTGCTATTCCAAAATCACTGAGCCGGGCTACACCGTTTTTCTCCAGTAAAACATTCTGCGGCTTGATATCACGGTGAATAATATTGTTGCTGTGTGCATAGCGCAATCCGCGGCAGATCTGCTTTGAAAGATCAATTATCTCCATGACAGGAATCGACTTGCTCTGAGAGATATACCTCCCCAGATCCATCCCGTCAACATACTGCATAGCGAAATACCGAAGCCCGTTTTCCTCCCCATATTCGTAAATGCTGACAATATTCTGGTGCTGAAGAAGAGAGATGGCTTTAGCCTCGATCTCAAACCTCTTTGCAAACTCCTCATCCCGTGACAAATGAGGAGAAAGCACTTTCAGAGCAACCACCCGGTTAAGAGGCTCCTGTACAGCTTTGTAAATATCCCCCATGCCACCTCTGCCGATCTCTCCAATGATACGGAAATGGCCAATCCTTTCAGGGATATTCTGTTCAGTGTTTTTTTTCATTAACATATTCATAAGAAATACTCACCGATGAGAAATATGACGATATACAGCCGTCTGGGTTAAAATAATTAAAACAGCCGCCAATATAAAAAGAGCACTCCACTCCTTCAACTCCAGAGCCGGCCGGTCAAGAAGACTTGCCTGCTTGAGCATCCCGAATACAGGCCGAGATACTGTAAGGTGCGATATCGCCCTCCCCAGACCAGTCATCCTGTCAAAAGGAATAAGAATTCCAGAAAAAAAGATCTGTGGAATGAAAAGAATGGGAAGCGCAGTGATGGCTCTGCCGACATGGCCTGACCAGGAACTTATAAAAAGCCCTAACAGGGCACCACTGAAAGTGCCTGAAAGAGTTATCAAAAAGATATCGGCATTTAATTTATAAGAACTAAAGATAAGCTCAAGTGAAAAGCAGAGAAGAAATGTCTGCAGAAGCGATACTGATGCAGCAAGGAGTATCTTTGAAATCAGATACGCTGAAAGACTCAGACCCGCACCATTATCCCTGGCCACAAGAGGCCACTCTCTGGCTATTTCCCTTATGGAATTAACCCCTCCAATCCATATAGCAGAAATAGTTACACAGAAATAAAAGCTCAAAGGAAGAAAACCTGCCCCACCCCTGAAAACAAGACCCAGTAACACAGCGATTAGAGGAGCCTGCATAAGCATCAGAAAAAGGTTCCTGCGGTCTCTTACGATAATTCTGAAATACCTTCTGATAAGCATTCCAATCTGGCGGCCGGAAGAGATCGTCCGGGGTTTATGTATCCGTACAGGGATATATATACCCTTATCCAGCCGGGGTAACCGATGCATCTTTTTATCAGTAACCACCGCAGCATTATCTTCAGAAATCCTGTCGTATACACCTGCCAGAGATTTTGCGTTGAATGTGGTTTCCAGTTCTGACGGCGGACCCTGAAATACAACTCTTCCCCTGTTGAGAAAAACCGCCTTATCACAGAGTTCAAGCTGCTCAAGTGTATGGGTGATCAACACAAGAGTGTGTCCCCGGTCACTTATTCTCCTGAACAAGCGCATAAACCTTCGCACAAGTCCGGGATCAAGCCCTGCAAGCGGCTCATCCAGGAAAATGAGCGCCGGTGATGAAAGAAGCTCTATTCCAAGATGCACCCGTTTAGCCTCACCGCCCGAAAGACGGCTGATACGCCTGTGGGCTACTCTCTTGAGATCAAGAAGTTCTATCACTTCGTCAATTCGCGCCTGGCGCTCTGAGCGGGTGCTGTCACGTGGAAGCCTCAGCAGGCTCTGCTCAAAAAAAGTTTCCTCAACTGTCAACTCCTGATAAAGGAGATTCTCCTGTGACACATAGCCTATGCTGGAGGCAAACGCCTCCAGAAATCTGCCCAGAGGCAGACCATTTGCATACACCTCTCCCGCATCAGTTTTGATTCTTCCGGTCAATGCCCTTACCAGAGTTGATTTTCCGGCGCCGGATGGACCCAGAAGAGCTATAAACTCACCGGGCAAAAAGGAGAGAGAAATATCGCTTAAAAGTGAGACTCCACCCCTCCTTACTCCTAACCCTGTTACCTCTATTCTGATCCTGTTACTGTCATCAGCCCTGATAAGCTTCCCGTCATCGACAAATAACCTGTAAGGACCGATCTGAAGAACATCTCCCTCACTAAGACGCCCGGAAGAGACAGAACGCCCGTTTATAAAGGTGCCGTTGGTGCTGCGGTTGTCAACAACCAGAAAACTGCCGTCCTGAAGTCTTGTTGCTTTGGCGTGTAACCGGGAAACAAGCGGGTGAGCAAGCTGGATCTGGCAATTTGGCTCTCTTCCGATATTGAGGCTTTGTGCATCGTCAATTTCCGGAATATCCGGTTTCTCATCCTGCCTGATCTCATCTAAAGTCAGGCAATCATCCCCGATTTTAACCGCAAAGGATCTTACACCTATGGTCAGTATATCACCATTTCTGAGGACCTCCGGAGCTCTCAAAGCCGTGCCGTTCAGCCTGACTCCGAATGTACTTTGCAGATCAGAAATGACAGGGTTTGACTTGTGAAGAGAAATGGAAGCATGTCTGCGTGAAATGCCTATCCCGCTAAGACAGATTCCGCATGAAGGATCCCGGCCCAGAAGAATTTCCGAGCCGTCGAGTGCAAATTTCAGTGTTTCTTCCCCGCTCATCAGTTTGCAAATCCCTTCAGGCACCGATAAGGGAGCGTACCAGTTCTTCAACCTCTCTCTTTGTCCTTCCCAGATCATCATTGATAATCGTATACTCGTATTTCCCCTGGGAACGGGCAAACTCTATCTCTGTGACAGCATTCTTCAGGCGGGTCCTGATCGTCTCCTCATCATCACTGCTGCGGTTTCTAAGTCTCTTTTCAAGCTCTTCCATGCTGGGAGGAAGTATCAGTATTCCGACAGCTTCAGGGTATATTCTGTCAAACTGTTTCTTTCCAAAGACATCGATATCCATCACGATATGTTTTCCGCTGCTTATTACCTGATCGATAAAACTGCGTGGTGTGCCGTAGTAATTACCATGTACAAGTGCCCACTCAGCAAATTCTCCGGATTCTATACGGGACTTGAATTCCTGTTCACTGAGAAAAAAATAGTGTAACCCATCTACTTCACCCTTCCGGGGCTTTCTGGTGGTAGCAGAGATTGAGTAAACAAGATCAGGTATCGATGCCCTGAGATAATCAAGTATTGTGGTTTTACCTGCTCCGGAAGGCGCTGAAAATACAAATATTTTTCCGGTTTTACCTTCACTCATTTCTTCTCAGGCATCCTCTCGCTGGAATTAACCGGAAAGGTACTATGTACCTTTTCCTCCTGTACCATTGTCTGCTCCTCCATGAGCTTTCGCACCTCAAGAGCCTCCTGTTTAAGGTCACACTCCTTCTGCAGAAGGTATTCAAGCTTGATCATCAGGTTTACTATATTATTCAGTGTTCTGCTGATAACCAGAAAAAGCACGAAAAGCACAAAAAGAGTCAGCACAGCAAGCACATAATGAGACAGCATAATCCTCCTCAATAAACCTGAAACAGGAAAATACATCCCGCACTGCTTTTTCCTGAGTCCATTTATTTTAAATATCCCCTGCCATTTCTGCCAAACAGCAGTCAGTTCCATCAGCGGGATAATTGAACCCTGAAGCTCTATTATGTAACTTATAATGTAATTATTCAGAAATATTTGCCATCAATTTTATTATTTAAGCAGTTTCAGGCGAGAATTGGTATATTAGTCTTTATCTAAATCAGTGGCGTGTTTATGCATAGTCACTGATAACAAGCAGGTAATCATCTCTTGACCCTGAAATCAGGGTTAGAAAGGCCATCAAAATGAAAAGAATACCTCTGTTGATGTTTTCATTTGCTGTGCTTTTGTTTAACTGCGGCACAAACGATCCTGAACCGCAGAAACAAAAGGAAACACCTGCTTTTATTGGAACATGGGAGTATGTCCTGCCTGCACCTATGGCTGTACTTATTGGGGAGCAGTTTGACATCGATGTAACCATCAATGATGACAAAAATTCCACATACTCTCTCAACGTCTTCTATACCGACAACGGAGACACTGCCCTGAGACATAATGGCTACTGGGTTTTATCAAACACAGAGGACACAATAACCTTGCATGGAACAAACTGTGCCGTATATGATACCACCCTTAAACAGACCATCACAAAAGATTGCGGACTGCCAGTTCCGGTTCCAATCAATATCGCTAATAATGTCTGGACTGTTTCCCTTGGATCGCTGGCCCCTGTAGCACCATCTATGGGTATCAATCCGGGCTCCCTGGGAATCAACCTGGATGGAATTATTATCCCTCTGAAAAAAGCCGAATAACCGCATTTGGTTTTAGTCCTGTCTCTTAAACCGCAAATTAGAGGTGTATTTTATCCCAGCAAACCTACCGGGGGCAAATGTCCCCCCGCTTTCTTCACCCTCGGCATTAAAAAGATTCTGAATTATCAGAGAGATCCGGTTATCTGAATTGAAAGAGTAAGAAACCGACAGATCTGTTTTAAAAAATGGATCCAGCTTTTGACGGAAAGGAATTACTTCTATCGGATCAGACAAAATCACTACTGGTGTTACTCCCCAGTCAAAGTATTCCCGCCTGCCCACAAACCCTTCGGCTACGCTTGCTTCCAGCATTCTCTCACCAAATCTCTTTCTGCAGGTGACATCAATGTTGACTTTGTGTGCCGGGATGTTGTCTAATGAAACCCGGTACTTTTTGTTCTCCGATTGTGTGAAAGTATAATTGCCTCTTATGGAAAACCCTTTTACAGGTTCCCATTCAACCTGATTCTCAAATCCCCATGATACGGCGTTTTCAACATTGTTATGCGTTACTGACCTGTCATTAATATTTTCATAACTGAACTGAAATGCTATAAGATCTTTCATGTAATTGGAAAAGTAATCAGTGGAAAAAGTCAGGTTATTTATCGGTTTGAAATCAATGCCGCAATCAAAAGCCCAGACATATTCCGGTTTCAGATCCGGATTGCAGGAGAGTTTGTAACCTGAAATCGGAAGATCTGGCATGTAAAGTTCAGTTGTTGAAGGAGCGCGGAAAGCCCCGCCCCCTGACAGGCGCAGAAAAATGTGATCACCTGCAGGACTGGAGACCCCCAGTTTGGGAGAAAACTTGCCCCCGAAAAGAGAATGTAAATCGTATCTTAAAGCAGGTACTACTTTTATGTTGTCAAAAAGTGAAATCTCATCCTGAATATATACTCCAAGATTTCTGATCAGTTTCTCTCTGGACAGAAAGGGTGGAATCGTATCTTTGGTATTTCTGTTGCGCATCGCCCCAAAATTGATATTGTTCCAAAGATGATCTACACCGGCAATTATTGTCTGATTTTTTTTCAGTTTTGCCGTAAACTGGGATTCAATCTGCCAATCCCTCGAATTAGCATCCCAAACACTGGGAACGTTGACACCTTCCAATGGAGCTTCATTGAGATATTGACCATTCACCATTCTGTAAAACCCGCCAAAACGAATCTGAAGCCAGTCCGCAGGATCATAATCCAGAAATGGTCCGATGAGAAATTTGTTTCCTCTGGTAATCACATCAGCAGGAGGCTGAGTACCTTTAGTCTTCCCGAATCCAAGCTCGCTGTTAAAATACCTGGCTTGAAGGCGTGCCCGGAGCTGGTCTGAAATTCTGTAACCGCTCTTCAGAAACAACCTGTAATCACTATAGTCATGGTTATCGATGCTTTTAAGGTACTCAATATTTTTTCCCCTTACCAGAGCGCTGTCATGGAAGTAATAGTTTCCCACAGAGCGGTACCCGCCGCTAAGGAGAAAATCGAAACGCTCATTGCCCCCGCTTAACAGCCCTGTGCCGTTCCAGTAAGCATCTGAAAAGGCATCATTCCAGAACTCTCTTCCATAAGCGCGGGTTTCCATCATATAATTATGTGCGCTTGTAAAGGGAAGGCTTGTCTCTGCTGAAACCTGAAGTGACGGTAAACCATCTCCGGTCTGCGTGATTATATTTATTACCCCGCCAAATGCATTTGCACCGTAAAGTGAGGAAAACGGTCCACGTACAATTTCCACCCTCTGTACTGCCTCAAGGGGGATTTCATTTATAATCAGAAACGGGGTGCCCGAAGCATTGGTCGGGATACCATCAACCAGTATCAGCGTTCTTGTAGCTGCTAGCGCTCCTGGAATTCCACGCATAATTATATCTGACGGAACTCCCTCCCCCAACCCGACAGACCTCTTCACCTGCACACCTGCTGCATACTGAATCAGGTCATCGATGCTTCTGGCCGCAGATGCCTTTATCTCATCCAGGGAGATCACGGTTACACTGACAGGTATTTCAGATGCCTTGCGGGCAGTCCTGGTAGCAGTTATCACCATTTTATCAAGCTGCTCGATTTGTACCGTATCGGTTGATGAATCTACAGGATTCTCTTCAGAGAATCCTGTATACGCAAGTGTTAAAGCTGTTAGAAAAAGAATCCCATTATTCACGCTATCATCCTTCCCCCGTTATTTTTTTATATCAGATTTAATATAAATAGGTATCATGTAAGTTGCGTCCGTTAAATTTAACAGGAGCGTACAATTCAAATCTGTTCCCGGGGGCTTGTTCGGAGACAGAGCCGGGATCAAGAGATGGATATAACAGGATATAACACCAATGCAGATGTCTCACCACCGCGATAAATCAACTCCTGCATCGGCTACCCTCTCGGATTCTCTCCTGATTTGCTGATAAATATCTCAGAGCCTGTCACGTATTATAAGTGTTACTAAACAAAGAAAATCCCTGATTTCGAATATATCTTGACCTTATAACTGGTATTTAGCTATTTTATCGCATTCAAATCCATGCGATACTCATTGAAGGAATTGTGAAATGAAAGAAAAGATTCATCCCAAGTACGAAAAAGCGGTATTTACCTGCTCATGCGGCAATACGATCGAAACCCGTGCTACAATCGGAAGCAGGCATATCGATATCTGCAATAACTGTCACCCTTTTTACAGTGGAAAGCAGAAGCTGATTGACAGTGCCGGAAGAGTCGAACGGTTCCGCAAACGTTATCAGAAAAAATCCCAGGAATCGTAGCTTCCGTCCGAAAATTCACGGGACAGAAGAGGCCGCTGAAAGCCCTTCTGTCCCTTTTTATTTTTCAAGTAGGTGTAAAATGATCAAATCTGCTATTCTCAAAGTTCTCTTCCTCCCACTCAGTCTTATCTTTGCTGCCCGGAAAAATACAGTCGGCGGACAGGCTATCATAGAAGGGGTAATGATGAGAGGGAAAGACAAGGTCTCCTGGGCAGTCAGAAGAGGGCCTTCGGAGGTTATGGTCGAACAGTTTCCTTTTACATCAGTTTGCAAAAAACACAAGGTTCTTTCCAGACCTGTTCTAAGAGGAGCGATTAACCTGTTTGAATCACTGTCTCTTGGCTACAAGGCACTCTCCAGATCTGCTGAAATCGCTGAGCAGACACAGGAAAATAAAAACAACGATTCTGAAAAAAATCCGTTTTTAGAAAAAATCTATTCCTGGATCAGCTTTATCGTTGCCCTGGCAATAAGCATCGGACTTTTTATGTATGGACCGATGTGGCTTATCTCACAGTTTATTCCAAAGGAATCCGCATTCCTGTTTAACACTCTGGCAGGTATAGTGCGAATAATACTTTTCATAGGCTACCTTGTGCTCATCAGCATGTGGAAGGAGATTCAACGTGTTTTTGAATATCACGGAGCCGAACATAAGGCAATTTTTACTTTTGAAGACGGAAAAGAATTGAATTTTGAAAACATGAACCCCTACACAACGGTTCACCCAAGGTGCGGAACAAGTTTTATCCTTCTTGTGGGCCTGGTTTGCATTTTCCTTTTTTCCATAATCGACGCTCTCTATATAGCATGGCTGGGACCTTTCCCCAACGTACCGGTACGTTTACTGGTTCATCTCTCGCTTATCCCCCTTGTAGGCGGAATGTCCTATGAGGTTTTAAAACTCTCTGATAAATACAAAAACGTTCCTGTTGTGGGCCTTCTCATAAAACCGGGATTGTGGCTTCAGAAAATCACAACCAGAAACCCCGATGAACATCAACTCGAAGTGGCATCTCTTGCCTTGAAGGCGGTAATATGATAAAAGAAAGAGTCCTGAGCATCCTGGAGCATAAAAAAGAGCTCGAAGCTCAGCTCTCTTCTCAGGAGGTCGCTTCAGATCCCTCCAGGATGGAGAAACTGGGTAAAGAATACAACGCGATCAATAAAAATCTTCCTGTTTACAATAAATACCTTGAGGTCCTGAGTGCGATCAGCGAAGCCGAACAGATCCTTGAAACCGAATCCGACCCGGATCTGCTCGAACTGGCTCGTGAAGATCTGAAAGTAAACCAGGAACTGCTGCCGGAACTGGAACAGAAGATAAAATATCTGCTTGTGCCCCGCGATCCCAACGATCTCAAGAATGCTGTTGTAGAAATACGGGCCGGAACTGGCGGAACCGAGGCGGGCATTTTTGCTGCCGATCTTTACCGCATGTACACCCATTTTGTCGAACGCAAAGGATGGGGGCTCGAGATTCTCAGCTCCAGCTTCGGAGAACTGGGAGCCATAAAAGAAATAATTTTCATGGTCAAAGGTGATAATGCCTTCGGGACACTTAAATATGAGAGCGGTGTGCATAGGGTCCAGAGGGTTCCTCAGACAGAAGCACAGGGCAGAATTCATACTTCAGCCGCATCCGTTGCCGTTTTCCCGGAAGCCGACGATTTCGAAATCGATATAGACCCAAACGACCTGAGAATTGACCTTTACTGCTCAAGCGGACCTGGCGGCCAGTCAGTAAACACTACTTACTCCGCAGTACGGATAGTGCATATTCCCTCTGGAATTACCGTCACATGTCAGGATGAAAAATCGCAGCATAAAAACAAAGCCAAAGCACTCAAAGTGCTTCAGACAAGGCTTTACGAACAGAAACTGGCTGAGATTGAGGCCCAGGAGACTGCCGCCCGTAAAAGCATGGTAAGTACCGGTGACAGAAGTGCAAAGATCCGCACATATAATTTTCCGCAAAACCGTATCACAGACCATCGTATCAACCTGACCCTGTATAATCTTGATAATGCGATCGATGGGGATATCGATGAACTGATCGATGCTCTGGCTATGGCGGATCTGGAAGAAAAGGTACAGCAGGCAGGAATCTGAACAATTCTCCGAAGGGAAGCCTCTGCCTTCCCCCTCAATTAACTATTTTTCCAGACTATGACTATCGGAGAGGCACTTGAACTTCTGAAAAGCAAACTCACCCCTTCCATGGCAGAGCTGGCCTGTCCGCAATCAGAGCAGATTCTTGAATTTGTCCTGAACTGCTCCAGAACCGACCTCTATCTCCACCGCTCATCTGAGCTTGACAATACATCAGAAGAAAAAATGCGCAGAATACTCTCGCGCGCACTCAAAGGGGAACCTCTGGCCTATATTACCGGAAAAGTCTACTTCTATTCCCGTGAATTCACCGTAAATCCCGATGTCCTTATCCCCAGACCCGACACAGAAACCCTGGTCGAGCAGGTTTTAGCAAATGAAAAATCGCCCGATCTCCTTTTTGCAGATATAGGCACCGGATCAGGTATCATCTCCTGCATTTTGACAGAACATAACAAGGGGTGGAAAGCGGTAGCTGTCGATTTATCTTTTAAAGCACTTAAAACAGCCGCCATCAACTGCGGCCCCGGAATCGATCTTGTCTGTGCCGATATGCTCAGTGCTTTTAAAAACCGCCCTTTGTTTGATTTTGTGGTAAGCAATCCCCCGTATATCTCAGCAAAAGAGATGGAAACTCTTGACAATTCGGTGACAGATTTCGAACCCCGTACTGCTCTTTACGGCGGTAAGGATGGTCTGGATTACTACAGACTTCTTGCGGCTGATTCACCCGGACTGCTCAAAAGCAACGGGCATATCTACTGCGAAATAGGATATGATCAGGGTGAGTATGTCAAAGAGATATTCCTTGCTTCAGGGTGGTCCGGAGTAGTAATCTGTAAAGATCTGGGCGGAAATCCCAGAGTAATGAGAGCCACAAGACCGGAAAAACCATGATCGATTCAGATAAACCCACTCCACTGCATCCATGGCTGGGCAGAAGTCTTCCTGTAAAAGCCCTGAGCATGATCTATTCTTATTTTGTAAAACGACGGAACAGGCTCTTCGATACCGACTCATCCCGCAGCTATCATGCAGAGCGCAAAGTCATCAGTATAGGAGGAATCAGGGCCGGGGGAACAGGAAAAACTCCGTTGACACTCATGACAGCAGAGTACCTGCAGAATGAGGGAATCCCTGTGGCACTGCTTTCCAGAGGGTATGGAAGGCAGAGCAGGAAAGATCTGATTGTCAAACCGGGCGAAGAGGTAGAATGGCAGGAAGCTGGTGATGAACCCTCTATGTTTCATTCACGCCTGCCTCAGTCCTGGGTCGCTGTATCGGCAAACCGTTCCAGGAGTGCCAGGAAACTTTCTGGAATAACCCCGACGAATGCGGTATTTCTTCTTGATGACGGATTTCAGCACAGGATGCTCCATCGTGATCTTGATCTGGTCTGCATCGATAAAAGGGTTCTCCATGACAGTTTGATCCCTTGCGGATACCTCCGTGAACCACTTGAATCTCTCAACAGAGCAGATGCGGTATTTCTGATCGATGATTCCAGGTCTGTTCAGGAGTGCTATAAGGTCAAGGATGAGATAACAAAGCGTTTTCCTGGTCTGCCCTGTTTTATTCTGTGCCAGGAAGCTGACTGCTGGGTGAATTTCAACACTGGACAGCAAAGCAGTACACCTCCTCTGACAAACCCGGTCGCCTTCTGCGGCATAGCACGGCCATACCGTTTTTTTGATCTGCTCAGGAGTCTGGGGGTAAACCCATGCAGGGAATTAAAGTTCTCCGATCATCATATATATAATGAACCTGATTTTAATTCTATCCACGAATTATATTCTCAGGGATTGGTGACAACAGAAAAGGATGCCTTCAGGCTGAAGAATTCCGGAGTTGTTATTTCTTCAGAATTTTGGTATCTTAAGATAAAACTGAGGTTTACCGATTCCGATTCGCAATCAGATTTTAACCGATTAATAAGCGGCTTGATATCTAATATATAGAAGGAGGAGTTGTCCATGAGAGTAGTTACATTTGGCATTCTGTCAATTTTTACCGTACTCTGTTTCAGCAGTATCATTTCTGCGGATGAAAAGCAATATGTAGAAGTTAAAGCACCTTTCGCGAACGTCTACAAAGAACTCGATCCTAAATCCGAGATAATTGAACAGGCAAAAAAAGGTGATCATCTGGAACTGGTCTTCGAAGGCACCTCATGGTACCATGTAAAAGTTAAAGAGAGCTTCGGATGGGTAGAGAAAAAGGCCGGTGAAGTTGTGGACAATCCCGGCGGCGTATCTGTAGTCTCAATACTTCTCTTATTATTGCTCATTGGCGGGACTACAGGTGGTGTATACTATTATATCTCTAAAAGCAAGGTGGCGGAAGCCTGAGTCTTTCGCACAGACTCATTATGAATATTAATATTGCGCAAAGAATAGCCTGGATACTGATTTTATTCTCTTTGACTGCTGCCCAGGAAAAGCAGGTAGAAGTAGTTGATCCCTATACCAATGTCTATATAGCTCCTACTCCGAACTCAAAACTTCTGGGAGTGGTTAACAAGGGAGAAAAATGCACAGTTCTCAGTGATATAAATGACTGGTACCGGATAAAGGTTCCAGGCATTACCGGTGGATGGTTGCGCAAATCAGCAGTAAAACTCCTGGAACCATCAACTCCTCCTCCCCCACTTCCACCACCTCCTCCTCCACCGGTTGAACCCGTTTCTGTGCCAACTCCTCCTGTTAGTTCAGATAGTCCAGTGGCGGTGGTAGAGTCCATTTCTGTCCCGGTTGTCAGCGCTGAAGAAGTCTCTGACAAACCTGTTTCCGCAATTGACACGTCATACTACCGAAGGTCACAGGCTTCTACACAGAAAACCTTCAGCAGCCGGAAGGAACAAAAGAGAAGCGAGCAAAAACCTGAGCCGGAAAAGAAAGAGTCCCGCATTAAAAACTGGTTTACACAGCCAAATTTTTTCCAGTCTCCGCCTGTCGAGCACCAGTTTGATGATGATCAGAGTATCAAATACTTCCAGGTTACTTTTTCCATGGCCAAAGTCCTCCTTTATCTCAGCCCGGATGCCCCGATTCTGGGTATGGCCAAAAAAGGCGAAAATCTACCTCTTGTAGGTGAGGGAGAATCCTGGTGTAAAGTAGTCTACAAGGATACAATTGGATGGATTGAGCGGAAATATGGTAATATCATCGATGCTCCCCAATCGGTCTTCTCCATCAACCTGCAGAAGATCGGGATTCTCGCGGCCGCAGTCGCTCTTTTATTTATCATTATCTTTATTCCAATTCTTATAATCAGCAGAAGAAAAGCGGCAGCACGCAACAGTGATAAGGGATTGGCAATGAAAAAGAACGTCTTTATAATTGCCAAGACATCTAAAACAATACAGTACAGCTTGACCGACACCACTACCACTCTGGAAAAGTGTTTTCTTGAGGCGGGTTTCCAGCTCTCATCAATAAAAGATCTGCCATCTTTACGTAACAGACTCTCAGAACTCATTCCTGATGTTGTGGTAGTAGACTTCCGGTTTGATCGTACCATCCTGCAAACGCTGGAAAGAGTTTTCTCACAGATCCCTGGTTCTGATAAAATTCTTTTTATCGTGTACAATGTCGCAGACACTACAGGAATGCAGCCTGGACGGGTTCTTCCGGCAATGACCTTTCTGGGCGTGACTTTTTCAGACCGGGAAATCTTCAAAGTAGTCACTCCCCATCTTTTAGCTGTCAATTCACAGAACATCCAGAAAAGCATACAGTCATCTGCTCTGGAGGGTAACATTGCTGACGGGAACCTCATTGAGGTGCTTCAGTTTATAGAGATAGGCAGCAAAACAGGATGTATTCTCATCGAGACGGAAAAGCCCTTCGCGCTCATCTACTTCCATAACGGACGCATCATTTATGCAGCGACATCAAATGGAATAATGGGCAGGGATGCAATTTATGCCGTCCTTAACCTCAAAGAGGGAAAGTTCCGCTTCCTTGTCGACAGAAAGCCCAAAAGCAGTAATGTAAACCTGTCTACCCTTGAAGTACTGATGGAATGGACGAAGGCGGTAGATGAAGCTCATGGGCATTGATTATGGCCGGCGCAGAATTGGAATAGCCGTTACCGACAGCTCCGGGCAACACATCCGCGGCCTTACAACCATAGACAGAAAAAAACATCCTGATCCTATAATTCCCATTATTTCCATCATCAGACAGGAAAACCCCGATCTTCTGGTCCTGGGTCTTCCACTTGACATCAATGATGCCGAAACGGTAATGTCAAAAGAAGTAAGGTGTTTTGCGGAAAGCCTGAAAGAGCGATCCGGTAAACCGGTTGATTTTGCCGATGAAAGCCGCTCTTCCAGAAGAGCTTCCGAACTGATGCTGTTCAGGAAAAAGAAACAGCGTCGTGACAAGGCGGCAACTGATCGTCTGGCAGCGTGTCTGATTCTGGAAACGTATCGTGAGGACCATCTGTGAGGGATTTGAGGTATCTTTTCTTACTCTGCCTTTGTCCAGTTATGATGGGACTTACCTGTGAACCACCAGCTCCCCTCCCTCCTGAACCGGGCAAACCTGTATTTACAGAGATAAAATTGAAAGTCGTAAAAGATGCTCTGGGAGATTACATGGAAGGAGTGCATCTCTCATGGGCTCCACCGGAAACAATCCCTGTTCCTATTTCGTTTTATACACTGGTCAGGAAAATGCCGGGAGATTCCGTTTTCGATGTCTTCACTAGATCATCAGGTATTCCACCAGAAATATCCACTCTTGAAGATTTTCTTGAACCGCAGGTTTTCCCGAAAAGTGATATTAACCTGTCAGTCATATATTACAGAATTTATGCGGTTGATGAACTGGGAAGAGAGGGACAGCTCTCTGATCCATGTTCTCTCAAGCTTGCTCCACAACCCAGAGACAAAGATATTCTGAGAGATGACACATGCCTGCATTGGGAGTCAGATATTAAAGGCGGAGTCTTTTCCTACGCCCATATCTGGAATGACAATTCCGGTCGTACTTTGACAAGCTCTAAAGAGCTTGTATTCTCCGCAACCGACAACCCTGCCAGATTCAGCGCCTGCTTTCCACCTGAATTCCATCCGCTGGCACCAGGCAAATGGCATTATGCTCTGTTCGTGGAGATTAATGAGACTTATTCCTTGAAAATCGGGTATTTCAATGTCCCTTAAAAAGCATGCTTTTTACCTTATTCTCTTAACTCTCATCTCCCATGCAGGAGCGGAGATCAGGTATAAGCTGAATTCACTGTCCGAGAATTCAGCCCTGATAAGCTTCCAAATTACAAACCATTCCCCCGATGAAGAATACTGGTTTGCATTCACTTCTCTGCCGACTGTAGAATGCACCTTCAGAGCTGTTTTCCATGACAGCACTACAGGAAACACCCTCTCCGCCCGGGTAGAAAAAAGATCAGGCGGTCTGTTCCATAATAACTGGTTGCAGTGGTACAGTTTTATAACTGCAACTGATTTAAGTGTTTCTTCTCTCAGTGGAGAAATCTCACTTCATTTCAGCTCACCAGTTTACAGAACAGCAGAAAAAGAAAAGGCAGTTATCAAGGGTAATGTACTCATTGCTCCCATTTTCACTCCCTTAAGCAAAACAGCGGCAGAACTTCCCGCCATTCCGTTTACAAAAGGCGTCCGTATTTCGGTTGTGAAAGATGGAATATATCAGATCACCCCATCAGACCTGAAAGATCTGGGCATTCCCGTTGAAAAAATCGATTCCAGAACATTCCGTCTCTTCGAGAAAGACCGCGAGATTCCCATCTATATAACCAACTCCCATAAATCAAGGATGGGCCCTGACGACAGGATACTGTTTTACGGGAGAATACTCAGGGGAAAAAACAGCTACTACGAACAGTTTTCAAATACCAACTGTTACTGGCTTACCTGGGGAGGTGCTTTAGGTTCCAGAGTAGCAGAGGTTTCCGGACAGCCGAGAAAAGATCCTTCACAGTACTCCAATACAGAAGAATTGGTAAAGGCGCGTGATTTTATCGACACAGTACATCTTGAATACGATAATTTTATCCTTTATCTGGGAAGTGTAGCAGACATTCCTCCCGATGAAGTCACAGATCCCCCATTGACACAATCACACATCGATAACTGGTACTGGGGGCATATCGGCAGAGAGCAGCTTACAGTTTTCAACATCGATATTCCTAATGCCGCTGCTTCCGGAACTGCCAGAATGCGTATTGGTTTAATGGGAGTAACAAAAAATGATTCAATCAGTAATGATCACCATTTCAGAATTCTGTTTAATAATGATCCGTTAGGATCAAAAGACACGGCAGTATGGGATGGGCAGCGTTTTTTCATCTATGAAAGTGATCTCTTTCCAGTTGACAGGTTCGAAGATCAGAACAGAATAAGCTTCCTCTCCTCAGGCAGAAACTTTCATGATTATGCTGCACTCAACTGGATAGAGCTTGTGTATAATCGCAATTTCCAGGCAAAAGAAAACAGCATATCCTTCAAGAACAACCCCAATGCCTTGGGAAGAGTTGTCGGATATGAACTGACAAACTTCGGTGAAGAAGATCTTGAACTCTGGGATATAGGCCGGAACAGGTATTTTGTTGATTTCAAACTTTCTAAAGGAATTGACAAATTCCGCAACACGCATACTCTGGAATTCCAGGACAGCATCAACTATGAAACCCGGTATCTTGCCCAGGCAAAGAAAAAAAGGCTTACACCAGCACTCATGGCACTGGATACTATTAAGGATGACTGGCAGAAACTTGCAGGAACCGAATATCTGATTATCAGCAAAAATAAGTTCCGTGAAGAATTTGAACCGTTGCTCAAGGTACATACCGATCTTGGACTAAGCACAGCTTTCGTTGATATCGACGATATCTACAACAGGTTCTCTTATGGCATCCGCGATCCTGAAAGTATAAGAACCTTTCTGAAATATCTCTTTTCAATTTCCGGAAAAAAACCTCCCCGCTATCTGCTCCTGGGAGGAGATACAACTCATGACCTTGACAAAACAGGCTCCCTGAATATCGTCCCGACACACCTTTCAAGATTCCCCGGGTGGGGGCCGGGTGCCGATGACGGATATTTCGGAACAGTCTGGGGAGAGGACAACTTCCCTGATATATGTGTCGGCCGTTTCCCTGCGGGTAATGAACAGGAGTTAAGAACTCTTGTGGACAAGACAGTAAAGTATATCAAAAACCCCCAGCGTGGATACTGGCGTGACAATATGCTCCTGCTTGGCGGAGGTGAAGCTGACTTTACCGCATTCAACAACTCTTTAGTAAATGAGACAATTGGCTCAAAATTGAACGTAATACGAATGGATGCGGATTCCGGGTCACAATTCTACAGAGACGGTTTCACTGCCTCCAATTTTATCGCAGGGAACATCAATTCAGGTGTCTTTCTTATCAGTTTCAACGGCCACGGCGGAGGAAACATCTGGTCCGACAACAATTTCTTCGGTTACAATGACCTCCCAAAACTCTACAACGGTCAATGGGGTACCGGAGGAAGACTTCCGGTTGTCTTCAGTTTTACCTGTCTCACCGGATTCTTTGAAAGCAACACTTACCGCTCCCTTGGAGAGGAGTTTATAAAAACCAATCACAATGGCGCGATCTGCTTTTATGGAGCCAGCGCCTATACATCCAAGACAGGAAATTTCCTGATGAACAGGTTTCTTATGGAGCTTGCTCTTGATGGCAGTTTCGGTACAATAGGAGAACTCATCGATTTCTGCGAACTCAATATGCTTGTTCGCTACGGGCCGGAGTATATATTTCTCGTCCGTCAGTACAATCTCCTTGGAGATCCTGCCCTGCCTTGGGTACTCACGCCGGACACACTCGACATTTCACTCTCAAGATCTTTCCTCGAGAGCGGAGACAGCCTCAAGGTAAAAGCCAACACCAGCCCGGTAAAAAAAGGCAATATCAAA
>ERZ795047.1212-NODE-1212-length-28096-cov-4.402090_pt1 | contig 28096 bp, 23 predicted proteins | sample MGYA00375131_ERZ795047 | MGnify/ENA primary metagenome ERZ795047 (study PRJEB30176, sample SAMN05720228) | activated sludge metagenome | isolation source: Anaerobic digester | place: Japan | collected 2015-05-20 ...
GATGATCCCGGTCGTTGTCTCCTCAGTGCCCCCGATGATGTTTGGGATCAAGTCCTGTCGCTGAGAAAGGACAGTGGTCACCAGATCGGCGCCGTCATCCATGGTGATCTGAGGACCATGTTGGAGTGCTGCCGTGATGTGAGAGTAGTAGGTGGGGTTGTCCTCCCCTTTGATGGCGAACACTGGCACTTCGAAATGCTTTACCAGTGCCGCGGCCACATCGTCCTGGGTGCTTAAGGGATTCGACGCACAGAGGCGCACCTGGGCACCTCCCGCTTTCAGAGTCAGCGCCAGGTTGGCTGTCTCGGTCGTTACATGCAGGCAGGCAGAAATCTTCACCCCCGCCAAAGGCTTTTCCGCTTCGAACCGTTGTCTTATCAACTTAAGTACGGGCATGGACTGATCGGCCCAGTCAATCTTGTCACGCCCTCTATCTGCAAGAGCCAAATCTTTGACATCGAAGTCCATAATCACTCCTTGATGGGAGGTTCTAGCGCCCAGGGTTCGAAAGACTGAGGTTTGGAACCGGACGACTTTCAACTTGGAAAGGCTTGAGCCCTTCGACCCTGGGACTTGTTCTTAGGCAGCGAGACCAGCGTCGGCGCGCAGAGCGGACGCCTTGTCGGTCAACTCCCATGTGAAGCCCCGATCTTCTCTGCCGAAATGTCCATAAGCGGCGGTGTGCCGGAAAACTGGGCGCCTGAGGTTCAGCGTCTGAATGATGCCACGCGGCGTTAGATCAAAGTGTGCCCTGATCAGTTCGGTTATCATGCAGTCCGAAACCACCCCCGTACCGAACGTGTCGACCAGAACGGAAACCGGTTCGGCGACACCGATAGCATAAGCAAGCTGGATTTCCACGCGCTCTGCCAGACCAGCCGCTACACAGTTCTTCGCAACATAACGGGCCATGTAGGCTGCCGATCGATCGACCTTCGAAGGATCTTTACCGGAAAAAGCACCGCCGCCGTGGCGGGCCATGCCGCCGTAAGTGTCCACGATGATCTTTCTTCCCGTCAGACCGCAATCCCCTTGCGGACCTCCGGTTACAAATCGCCCGGTCGGGTTGATGAAGAATTTGGTCTTGCTGTCGATCAATTCGGGCGGCATCGCGGCCCGGATAACATGTTCCTTGATCTCGGCATTGATTGTTTCGTTGTCGACGCGGTCGCTGTGTTGCGTCGAGACGACCACCGTTTCGACACGAACCGGCCGATTGTTGGCGTATTCGACAGTCACCTGCGACTTTCCATCCGGTCTTAACCAGGGAAGGATATGTTTCTTGCGGCATTCGGCCAGCCGGGCAACGAGCTTGTGCGCGAGCAGAATGGGCGCAGGCATTAACTCGGCAGTCTCATTGCAGGCGTAACCGAACATCATTCCTTGATCGCCTGCCCCGCCGGTATCGACCCCCATCGCAATGTCAGGCGACTGTTTATCTATCGAGCAGATGACCCCGCAAGTGTCGCAGTCAAAGCCGTATTTCGCTCGAGTGTAGCCTATTTCCCTCACCGTGCGCCGCGCTATTTCAGGGATGTCAACGTAGCAAGAAGTCGTGATTTCACCTGCTACCACGATGAGTCCCGTCGTAACCATACTCTCACACGCCACGCGCCCGGCTGGGTCCTGTTCGAGAATGGCGTCCAGAACCGCGTCGGAAATCTGATCGGCGATCTTATCAGGATGTCCCTCGGTGACAGACTCCGAGGTAAAGAGCTGCCTGTCCTGTGATCCCATTACTCCTCCTCCTCATGAAAAAACGAGCCAAAATCGTAGCATAGGCCTGCTAGTGTGTCAAATGGAGGCCCCGCTCCATTAGCTCCAACCCGCCCATTTGTCAAGATGCAGATAGCGATCCAACTCCCGAGGGGCCATCAACAGCAGCATTAAGGCCTTCTGCACATGCAGGCGATTCTCCGCCTGTTCGAAGACCAAGGACACTTCAGAGTCTATCACGGCGTCAGTCACTTCCTGGTTCCGATGAGCCGGCAGACAGTGCATGAAGTAGGCCTCGCGGCCGGTCATCGCCATCACCTCAGGAGTTACCTGGTAGGCCTTGAAAACTTCTATTCTCGCACGGGCCTCGTCCTCCTGTCCCATGCTCACCCAGGTATCCGTATAGACTGCATCCGCGCCCTTCAGCGCGTCAAGCGAATCACTCCAGACGTATCGGGCCGAATCAGACGCGGCCAGACGTTTGAAGTCCTCTTCGGCACCGGCATAAGGTTTGTGGGTTGCCGGCGTGATCGCCACGAAAGACATGCCAGAAAGCGCCGCTGCATGAATCAGCGAAGCACAGACGTTGTTTCCATCCCCGACAAACGCCAGGATCTTGCCCGCCACATCTCCCCATTTTTCGGTGAGCGTGAAGATGTCAGCCAGAGCCTGGCAAGGATGTTCTTCATCAGTCAGGGCGTTAATCACCGGAATTGAACCGTGTTCTGCCAAGGTGATGACGGTTTGGTGCGAGAAGGTGCGTGCCACGATACAGTCGAACCACCGCTCCATGTTCTTGGCAACGTCCACCAGCGATTCTCTTCCGCCCAGATGGCTGTCCTGGTAGTCCAGGTAGACCGCCTCCCCGCCCAGCTGCTTGATTCCCAACTCAAAAGTCAGGCGTGTCCTTAGCGAAGCCTTCTCGAAGAGCATCACAATGCTCTTTCCCGGCAGCATCTGTCGGAAATTGGCAGGATGGCGCTTGACCTCCTCACTGACTCTCAAGAGCTGGCGCCATCTGGAAACATTCAAGTCTTTTAAGGAAATAAAATCCGTCATGGCGCCTGTACCTGTCTTCGTTTCCATTACTCAACCCCGCCTTTCAGCCGACTGCGCCAGAACTTGAGCTGGTACTCGACCGATTGGGCGCCAGTGCTTCCCCTGTGGGTTCGCTTTTGCAGGGCGCCCACTGGATCCAGGACGGATAAAACGTCTTCTCGGACTTCAGGGATCCATTCCCTTAATCGATCGAAGGACAAATCGCTCAGTCTTTTCCCCTCCCTGACGCAAACCGCCACCACCTGCCCGACCTTTTCATGGGCCGTACGGAAAGGAATTCCAAGCCTTACCAAATATTCAGCTAAATCTGTTGCCATCAGGAACCCTTCCTGGAGATGGCCAGCGATGCGGTCTTTTCTGGTTCGGAAACCGGAAATGACCAACGGAAGGATATCAAGAGTGTCACTGGTCGTGTCGACCGCCGGGAAAAGGTGCTCCTTGTCCTGCTGCAAATCCCGATTGTAACTGGACGGCAAACCCTTCAGGAGAAAGCAGAGACCGGCAGTATGCCCCAGCACCAGCGCGCTTTTGCCCCGTGCCAGTTCCATCACGTCGGGGTTCTTCTTCTGAGGCATCATGCTGCTTCCAGTGCAAAGGCTGTCCGGCAGCTCGATCCATGAAACCGGCGTGCTGGACAGGTATACCAGGTCCTCGGCAAACCGGCTGACGTGAAGCATGATTTGGGACGCGATCTGGAGAATTTCCAGGACGAAGTCCCGGTCACCCACTACGTCGTAGCTGTTGCGAAAAGCCTTGCTGAAACCGAGCGTTTGCGCCGTCTGTTCAGGATCCAGCGGGAGAGTGCTTCCCGCTAAAGCGCCGGCGCCCAGGGGACTGACATCGTGCAGTTCCAGGTAGAGGCCGAGTCGCCGGTGGTCCCGCTCGAACATCTCGATAAAGGCGAGCAGGTAATGCCCCCAGGACAAAGGCTGAGCCGATTGAAGATGCGTCCAGGCCGGGTAGATCTCGTCTCGCAGCTCCTCCGCGCGAAGCAGAAGCTCGTTCTGTATCACACGAAGCTTGCCCTGCCAGTCCTTCGCAACCTGCCGGCAAAAGAGCTTCAGATCGACTGCAACCTGATCGTTGCGGCTTCTTCCGGTGTGAACCCTCCCGCCTGTTGGCCCGATAATCTCCTGAAGGCGCCGCTCGATATTCATATGGATATCTTCGAGCTCATCGCGATAGGGGAAGGTTCCATCGTTTATTTCCGCTTCAACCTGGTCCAGGCCGCTCTCAATCTGCCTGGCGTCTTCCGCGGTCAGAATTCCCTGATGGGTGAGCATGCGAACGTGGGCCCGGCTGCCCTGGATATCAAAAGCGGCCAGACGGCGATCGAGGTGGAGCGATCCAGTGTAGCGGCGAACCAGGGGATCGGTTTCCGCCTCGAATCGTCCTCCCCAGGGATTGGTGTGAGGCTTCTTTTCGGACATGACTTCGGTTATCGAACGAGTCTCGGAGACTTTTATGATGCGCGGATAAGTCTCGACCTCATCCTCTGTGTTTAGACGCTCCTATTCTCAATCGCAAGCCTTGCAGGCGGATGAAGCCTTCCGCGTCGGCCTGGGAATAAACTACGTCCTCCTCAAAGGTCGCGTAAGACGGATCGTACAGGCTAAAGGGCGAACGCCGTCCGACAACCTGGCAGTTACCTTTGTACAACTGCATTCTCACCTCGCCCGAAACCCGTTCCTGAGAGGCGGCGATCGATTTCAGCAACAGGTCCATTTCCGGTGAGAACCAGAAGCCATAGTAAATGAGTTCGGCAATACGAGGCGCTAACTGGTCTTTGAAGTGAGCCACTTCCCGATCGAGCGTCAGGGATTCGATAGCGCGATGGGCCTTATGTAGAATGGTCGCGCCCGGCGTTTCATAAACTCCTCGAGATTTCATTCCCACAAACCGGTTTTCGACCACGTCAACCCGTCCTATCCCGTTCTCGCCGCCCAGCCGGTTCAGCTCCTGGAGCATCTGCGATGGCCCCAGCACCTGCCCGTTCAGCATCGTCGGGACCCCCTTCTCGAACGTCAGAGTGATCTCCGTGGTTTGATCGGGCGCCTCTTGCGGAGCGACAGAACGGAGGAAGATATGGGGCGGAGGCGCGGCCCAAGGATCCTCCAGGATCCCGCCTTCATAGGAGGTGTGCATCAGGTTCTGATCAATGCTGTATGGCTTTTCAGCTGTTGAGGTGACCGGAATTCCGTTCGCCTGGGCATATTGAATCAGGTCGGTTCTGCCACGAAATTCCCAGCTGCGCCAAGGCGCCAGAATCTTGAGCTGAGGCGCCAGGGCCTGGAAAGTCAGTTCAAATCGAACTTGATCATTTCCCTTCCCCGTTGCTCCATGCGCAACGCAGTCGGCGTCATTCTCGAGCGCGACCCGCACCTGCTCGCGGGCGATGACGGGCCGGGCGAGAGAAGTTCCCATCATGTACTCCCCTTCATACAGCGCATGCGCCTGGACTGCAGGGAAAACAAATTCCCGCACGAAGCTGTCACGCAAATCGGAAATCACCACCTTCTCCGCCCCGGTTGCCAAAGCCTTTTTCTCGATGGCCTCTAGATCCTCGCCCTGGCCGACATCGGCGACAAAAGCAACGACCGGGCACGAATAACGCGACTTCAGCCAATGGAGCATTACGGAAGTGTCCAGTCCACCTGAGTAAGCCAAAACTATCTTTTTTATATTTCTTTCTCGCGCGCTCTGTTCCATAGTTCTTTTCTTATCCCTCTTGCATCGTACCCTTCAGCGACCACTACCAGGAGAGTGTCCTCCCCGGCCACCGTTCCCAATACCCCGGGGATCCCCAGTTCGTCGATCTTATATGCGACCGGCGGCGCCATCCCCGCATCAGTTCGAACTACCAGCAGGTTCCCGCTCACTTCGCAGGTGCGGATGGGAAGGCCCATCCATTGATCCATGACTGTATACTTATAAGTCCCGTCTCCGGTTGCCGCTTTAATAATGTGCAATTCCCGCAGATCTCGGGAAAGAGTGGCCTGGGTGACCGTGAATCCCTCCGCCTCGAGCTTCCTCCGCAGCCTCTCCTGACTGTTTATGAGTTCGGTCTGGATCAGACGCAGGATCGCTCGCTGTCTCTCCCGTTTGTCCATATACAGGAATCCTGTATAGTCATACAAGCCGGTCCAGGAAGTCAAGACGGATGTCGGGGATAGTGGAATTGTGGGAGATGTTGGGATCTGCGGAATAGTGCAGATAATCCGCGCTATCCGCGTTGTCCGTGCTATCCGCGGGAGGAAAACCCACGGATAGCACGGATAACGCGGATTACGCGGATGACGGTCATTTCAAACGGGAAATCACCTTCTTCAGTTGCTTGTAGGTGACTTTGCCCTCGTGGCTGAATACCCGTTTGCCGGACTGGTCGAAGATAAACGTGGCCGGTATAGCCCCCTTCCAGTCCGGATCAAGAGCACTGGAGAAGGCATCAAAATCCTTGAAGCCCCTGATATACGCCGGGAAATCCGACTTGTGCGTTTCAAGGTACTCGCGCGCTTTGGCGGCGTCTTCCGGTTCATCCATGGAGACCGCCACGAGCACGACCGAACCTTTGTTCTCATTGTAGAGCCGCACCAAGTCGGGAAACTCTTCACGGCACGGACCACACCAAGTAGCCCACAAATTGACCACCACGATCTGCCCCTGGTGCGGGCGAATAGCTTTTTCGACGACGTTCTCGTCCACTGCCGGAAGGGTCGCGGCAAGCAGCGGCGCGATCAGGAGAGAGATCAGGCTCATCGATTTTGCTCCTTATCGTTTTATCGTGCACCCGAAGGCCTTGGTCTGCGCGACCTCGACCGGAGCGCCCTGGATCACGGCGTCAAGTGCGGGGCGCAAATCATCTGCCCTAGCCTGCTCGGCTTTGGTGGTCGGAAGCTTGCTGTTCCCAATGGCCCCGTGATAACGGACGGTCATCTGGCTGTCGAGCAGGAAGACCTCCGGAGTTCGGGTGGCTCCGAATTGATCGGCGATGGCTCCACTGTCCTTCAGCACCACGAAATCAAGCCCGTTATTGTCCGCGTGTCGCTTGACGGCATCCGCCGGCTCAGTCTTGTTAGGATTGATCCCAACGACGTTTATTCCCTTAGCCTTATATTCCTTTGCCAGGTCGGCCATGACTTTATTGAACGCGTTCGAGTAAGGGCACTCCGTGGCGATGAAGATCAAAGCAACGCCCGCTGGTCCCTTTAAGTCTCTCAGGGAAATTTCTTTTCCCGTTCTGACATCGGTGAGGGCAAAGTCGGTTACTGTATCACCGACTTTAACCGCCGCTTCTGCTTGAGCCAGTGCGATGATGAAACAAAAAGCAGCAATCGTGAACAGAGCTACAGTGCTTCTCATGGTCGCCTCCTGCGATTTTTTCCTTTCAAGACGCGAGGCCGTGCGGCCAGGATTCGAGCGTTCAGGCAATTTTGCGGAATGTCCGATAAAGGGTGTCGCGCTGCGCGGGAACGAACCCACTATGGCGAATGAGTTCGAGCAGATCATCGCGTGTCGCCGTGTAATGCGCTCCGGCGCTGCTGATCACGTTTTCCTCGATCATGATGCTGCCCACATCGTTTGCACCGAAGTGCAGGGCGACCTGGGCTACCTGGAGTCCCTGGGTCAGCCAGGAGACCTGGATGTTGGCAAAGTTGTCCAGGTAGATACGGCTGACGGCCAGCAGCATCAGGTATTCGACCGCCGAGATCTCTTTTCTGATAACGGTCTGTAAAGGAGTGCCTTCAAGCTGGACGTTCCAAGGGATAAAAGCCACAAAACCGCCGGTTTCGTCTTGTAGACTCCGAAGTCTTTCCAGATGCTCCACGCGCTCCTCGATCGTCTCGCCCGCGCCCATCATCATGGTCGCAGTTGTCAGCATCCCTTCCTCGTGCGCCGTTCGCATTACCTCGAGCCATTCACGGGAGCTGCATTTGCCGGGGCTATTCGCCTTCCTTACCCGATCAACCAGGATCTCGGCGCCTCCCCCGGGAATGGAATCAAGCCCGGCAGCTCGAAGTCGGCGTATCGTTTCGCGCAGACTTAGCTTGCTGAGCTTGCTAAGAACAACTATCTCGGGCGGAGAGAAACAGTGAAGATCGATGCTGTAGCGGCTGCGAATCGCCCGCAGCATCTCTTCGTAGAACTCAATCTTCAGCCGTGGATTCATCCCTCCCTGCATGAGGATCCCGGTCGCCCCCAGGGCGATTGCCTCGTCGATCTTCTGGAAGATTTGCTCGAGCGGTAGAACATAGCCATCAGGATCTTTGGGAGGTCGATAGAAGTTACAAAAATTGCACCGAGCCACACAGACATTGGTGTAGTTGATGTTGCGATCGATCAGGAAGGAGACCACCGAATCCGGATGCTTGAGGCGCCTGACATGATCAGCGGCCTGGCCGATTTTCTGAAGCTCCATTGATTTGAGGAGACCGACCGCCTCCTCCGGTCCGATTCGGATTCCGTCGTAGACCTTTCGCAGAACTTTCTCGACCAACGCCATATCCGCCATTTTACGGGGGCGCCGGCAGTGAGTCCAATCTTACGGATCTCCCGAAGCTCGTGGTAAAACTTACGGAATGAAACGCCTGATACTCGTTGTGGTGGCATTTATGGTGACTTCTTTTTCCGAAATGGCGTTAGCAAAGTATTCAGATTACTTCACTGACAAAACCATGAGAGTGGACTATTTCCACTCGGGGACTGCAAACGAAGAGCATATCTCGCTCGATCGCGTGGTAATGGACGGCCCGTGGGCAGGTAGTCAGACCCAGCTTCTCGACCCCACCAATCTCGGTAAATATTTGTTTGTCGTTATCGACCGAGACACCAATACCCCGATTTACTCTCGCGGCTTCTCCTCGATTTACGGAGAATGGGAAACAACGCCGGAGGCGCGGCAAATCTGGCGCACGTTTCATGAATCTCTTCGTTTCCCATGGCCTCGGAAACCCGTCCAGGTCAGCTTGAAGAAGCGGACTTCAGACAATGCTTTCGCTGAAATCTGGACCACCAGCATCGACCCCAATTCCCGTTTTGTCGTGCGGGCTGAAGCGTCGCCGCCGGGCGTGGTGTGGACAGTGCTCGAAAACGGGCCGGCATCGCAGAAAGTCGACCTCCTGGTCCTTGGCGATGGCTATGCCAGCAACGAGATCGAGAAGTACCGCTCCGACGTCAGACGACTGGTCGCCGCATTTTTCGAACATGAACCTTTCAAGAGACGGAAGGCAGATTTTAACGTGCGGGCTATTGATCTGCCTGCCGCCGAGAGCGGCGTCAGCCGTCCTCATGCCGGCGTCTTTCGCCGAACTCCTCTTTCCCTGCACTACAGCAGCTTCGACTCGGAACGCTATGTGCTGACTTACGACAACAGGACGGTTCGGGACGTGGCTTCAGCCGCGCCCTATGACTTCCTGGCGATCCTGGTCAACGAGAGAACTTACGGCGGCGGTGGGATTTTCAATCTCTATGCTACCTGCGCCGCGGACAGTGCCTTTGCGGAATACGTTTTCGTTCACGAATTCGGTCATCATTTTGCAGGCCTTGGCGACGAGTACTATACGTCGGATGTCGCTTACGAGACCGGGAAGACGGAACATCAGGAACCATGGGAGCCGAATGTGACGGCGCTCAGCGATCCATCCCGGCTGAAATGGCGGGATCTGGTAGCTGCTGGAACTCCGCTTCCCACTCCTTGGAAAAAGGCTGAGTTCGACGAGGCTTCAAACAAGCGCCAGGCCGAGAGACGCAGGTTGAGGGCTGCAGGCGCCGCCGAGGAACAGATTGAAGAGCTCTTTCGCGAACAGCAGCAGTTCGAGACTGAATTTCTTGGCCGAGAGGAATTCGCGGGAAAGGTTGGCGCTTTCGAAGGGGCGTCCTACGAGGCCAAGGGACTTTACCGGCCGCAGGTCGACTGCATCATGTTCTCGAGGAACGAGGTCGGTTTCTGCGCTGTGTGCCGCCGGGCAATCGAGCGGGTTATTGATCTGTACACGCGGTGACAACCAGCAGCGAATTTTTAAATAGTGGACCAAGTGGACGAAGCAGAGACCGCAGATCTAACTGGCGGTCTACTTGGTCCACTAGGTCCACTCTGTCCACTAGGTCCACTCTGTCCACTTGCTCAGCACGCAAGTTCGAGCCGTAGTGTCCTCACTTGACGCGCCGGAGAATCTCCAGCAGGAACTTCCAGAACTTCTCTACCGATGCGATATAAATCTTCTCATCGGGCGAATGAACCCCCTCAAGTGTCGGGCCAAACGAAATCATATCCATACCTGGGTATTTCTCCCCGATGATCCCGCACTCGAGTCCCGCGTGAACGGCCTTTACTTCGCATTCTTTTCCGAACAGATCTGAATATGTCTGCCTGGCAAGCTGAAGGATCGGGGAATTCAGGTTCGGCTTCCAACCCGGGTAACCGCTTCCCTGCTCCACCGTCGCGCCGCTCAGCTCGAAAACGGATGCGACTGTCTCTCCGATTTCCAGGATCTCCGAATTGACGGAACTGCGCTGGCTGGTAGAAAGTGTGATCTTACCGTCATCGGTAGTTACGACGGCGACATTCGTCGACGTCTCGACAAGCCCCGGCACTTCTGCGCTCATCTTGATGACTCCGTGCGGCAACGCGGAAATTGCGCGCAGGATCTTCTCCTGTTGATCGGCGGTCAGGACCTGTTCCTGGTCTGTCCCACGGTCGGCAGTGATCTGGAGATCGGGCTCCACGGTCGCTAGTTCGGCACGGATCGTCTCATTGATCTGGCCCACTATTTGGCGTGCCTGGCTCTCCTTGTCTCGCGGAATGTAGACCGTTGCTGAAGCTTCCCGGGGAATGGCGTTCCGCTTGTTCCCGCCCTCGATGCGCGACAGCCGGCCGCCGAGTTCATGTAGCCGCATCAGAACCCGGTTTAGGATCTTTATCGCATTTCCGCGTCCGGTATGGATTTCTAGCCCTGAATGTCCGCCCTTCAGGCCCTTGACCACGACGCTTAGAGGAATGGAGTCCGAGGGCGGCGGTTGCAGGGTGACACTCCATGTCCCTGTCGTATCCCGTCCTCCGGCACACCCGACATAGATAGCCCAGTCCTCCTCCGAATCGAGATTCAGGAGCGTTTTGCCTTGAACAAACCTGGGCTGAAGGTTGGCCGCGCCGGTGAGACCCGTTTCTTCATCGACCGTGAAAAGCAGTTCCAATGGGCCGTGCTCGAGGCTCCTATCCTCCATGATTGCCAAGTTGGCGGCGACAGCAATCCCGTTGTCTGCGCCAAGTGTGGTGCCGTTCGCCATCACGACATCTCCCTTTCGCACCAGCTCAATCGGGTCTTTTGTGAAGTCATGCTCAGTCCCGGCGTTTTTCTCACAAACCATGTCCAGATGTCCCTGCAGAACCACTGTCTGGACGCCTTCGCGCCCGGGCGAGGCCGGTTTTCTAACCAGGACATTGCCCGCAGAGTCCCGCTGGGTCTCCAACCCGAGGCTCTTCGCGGTCTGCATGACGTATTCGGCGATCTGCTGTTCATTCTTAGAGCAACGTGGTATGCGGGCGATTTCGCCGAAATATTTCCAGACAAGAGCGGGCTGCAAACCTTTTAATGCATCGGACATGGCGTTATCTCCTCTCAGTTAAGTGTTTTACAAGATTGTACCAGAGTACGTCTTTGCCGGTAGTAGTGCCAGTATCGAGTGCAGAGACAGGCAGCGGCCAGGTTTTCCTCGGGAAAAGCATTTTCCATTTTCCATCGTTCATTTGCCATTTTCCATTTGATGGGGACACTGGCTAAGAGTCGGGACTGCGAGAGGCGCGTCTTTTATAGTGGTCGGACTCTCCAGAGTCCGACACCGTGCCGCAGGCGGGATCGATTTTGCCAGCATCCTTCTTCTGCCATGCCGGACCCTGGAGAGTCCGGCCCCGATAAGGTCCGGCAAAGACGAGATCGACTGGAGAGTCAACCGGATCGGAAAGCAAGGGGCACGCCCTGAAATCAGGGCAAACACGCCTCACAGCGGCAATCTCAGCAAGGCTTCGCAGCCGGGGTCGGGCTTGCGGTTTTCCAACGTCAGGGTGCCGCGGTGGCCCTCGGCAATCTGACGGCTCAGCACCAGTCCAATGCCCGAACCGCCGGGCTTGGTCGTGAAAAAGGGGACAAACAGGTTGCTCTTATTCGCCAGGCCGGGTCCCTCATCACGCACCCACACTTCGAGATTCCCGTCAGCGGTCCGCCATCCCACTTCCACGGCGCCTCCGGTCTGAAGTGAAGCATCGACGGCGTTTCTGACGAGGTTGATAAGGAGTTGGTCTAACTGGTCGCCGTCGCCTCGAATCGTCACCTTGGGGCCCGCCTCCACCTTGATCGGAAGGCGTGTCTCCAGGTCGACAACGCGCTGGATCCAAAGCGCAACTTCCATACTTCTTTTCTTCGGAGGCGGGAGCTTGGCCAGCCTGGCATAGGCTTCCATGAATCGAAGCAAGGCTTCTACCCGTCCGCCGATAATCGTAAGGCCCTGGTTCGCATCCGCCCGCCAGTCCTCGGGAAGGGGGTCCGCGGAAAGCAGCGAAGTGAGGCTGCAGGCGATTGACTTGATGGGGGTCAGGGAGTTGTTGAGCTCGTGACCGATGACCCTGACGAGGCGTTTCCACGCTTGAAGTTCTTCGCGCCTTAAAGGCTCAGTGAGATCGGCGAGCACCAGGAGCTTGTGCGGCAATCCCTGTTCCCAAAAAGTACTTAACCTGATACCCCAACGGCCCGTTCCGCCGGGGAGGCTCAGATCCGCCGTCGCCGCACCCTCTCCCTCCAGGAACTCAGCGAGGCCCAGCTCCTGCGCTGTGCGACCGATGATCTCCTCTCCAGAAGGCGCCAGCAGGCGGCGGCCAGCTCGGTTAGCGAGTTTCAGCCGCTGCTCTCCATCAAACGCCAGGACGGCCACATCAATCTCGGTCATGACTGCGCGCAGAAGCGCACCTGCCTCCACAGCACTCAGTCTCTGACTGTGCAGGGTTTTGCCGAGAAGGTTGACTTCATGGAAAACTTGCCCGAGAGCGTCATCGATACGCCCCCGTCGGCCGCGAATTGAGTAATCCCCTTCGCGCAAGGCGGCAAGAAGGTTCGACAAAGTCTGCAGAGGATAAACGACCCGGTTACAGACGGCCGTGGCAAAACCGAGCCAGCATACCGTAAGGAAAAAGGTCAGAGTCCACTGCACCCGGGGGCTGAAATCATCCCGCCAGAGCAGAATCAAAGCCACCAGAAGGGCTGGAAGTCCGCCAGCCAGGGTGAGCAGAAAGATCCGTTGTTCATAAGTAAGCCTTAGAAGATCTCTGACCTTCTTCCCTTTCATATACCGTAGCGCTGCAGCCGACGGTACAGCGCGCTGCGACTCAATCCCAGCGCATGGGCAGCCTGACTCACATTGCCGTCAAAGCGCGCCAGAGCTTTTCGAATCAACAGAGCCTCGACTTCCTCCAGACTCATATCTTCCAATCGGGGGTGGCTGTCTTTTGGGGAGCGTAGGGCAAGGTCTGAAAGCCGAATAGTATCGTCCCGCGCCATCAACACGGCCCTTTCGACAGCGTGATCCAGCTCCCGAACATTTCCCGGCCAGCTATGACTGAGCAGCGCCTGCATAGCTGCCGGTTCGAAGCCCTTGATTTGTTTTCGGTAACGGCTGGAATGCTGACAGAGAAAACGTGCCGCCAGCGCTGGAATGTCTTCGCGCCTGTTTCTGAGCGGGGGAATCGGGATTTCGACAGTATTCAGGCGAAACAACAAATCCTCGCGGAAGCGTCCAGCCGAAACCTCTTCCTGCAAATCGGCGTTTGTAGCGGATATGACACGAACGTCGACTTTCAGCGTCCGCGACGAGCCGACCCGTTCGAATTCGCCGGTTTCCACGACACGCAAAAGCCTCGATTGCTGGTTTAGGGGGACGTTCGCGATCTCGTCGAGAAACAGGGCACCGCCGTCCGCCAATTCAAACCGACCGACCCTGTCTGTCCTGGCATCGGTGAAGGCGCCCCTCACGTGGCCAAAGAGCTCGCTTTCAAATACACCTTCCGATAGCCCGCCGGTGTTTACCACCACCAACGGCTTTGCTGCCCGGGGAGACACGGCATGGATGGCTTGAGCCACTACTCCTTTACCCACGCCACTTTCGCCGGTGATCAGGACATTAGCGTCGGAAGGGCCGATACGTTCGATCATGTCAAGTACGTGCCGCATAGCCGGCGCTGCGGCAATGATTTGCGGCCTGCCGTCGTCACCTCTCAGCAGTCGGTTCTCTGCTTCCAACTGTCGCCCACGCAAAAGCGCACGGCGCAGCTCGACCTGCGTCTTAACAATCGCCAGGAGCCGGGCGTTCTCCCAGGGTTTCTGGATGAAATCTCTCGCTCCCCGCCGCATTGCCTCGACGGCCAGCTCTATGCTGCCCCAGGCCGTCATGACGACAATCGGAAGGTCTTTATCCAGCGTCTGAATCTTGCTGACCAGTTCCAGGCCCTCCTCCCCGGAAGTCGTATCACGGGAGTAGTTCAAGTCCATTATGAGGACATCGAATTCCCGCGTCTCCAAGGCAGCCAGGATTTCAGCCGGCGACGACGCCGATTCGCTTTCGTACTTCTCGGCTTTCAGCAGGAAGCGCAACGCCTGGAGCACATCGGGCTGGTCATCTGCGATGAGTACTCGCGGAGGCGTGTTCATAGGCACCCTTATCTTACTGGTTATCAGCTGCCGCTTGCTACCTGCGACAAGTCAAACCCTTATTGGTGACCAGTGGCGGGCAACTGGCAATCAGAAACCGGCGATTCCCCGGAGATCCAACCATCTTGCAGACGGATGATTCTGTGACCGTAGGAGGCGTTCTTTTCGGAATGCGTCACCTGAATGATGGTCGTTCCGTCTCGGTTGAGTTTGGTAAACAACTCCATGATCTCCTGGGCCTGAGACGAGTGCAGGTTGCCAGTCGGCTCGTCTGCGAGGATGACTTTTGGATCGGCAATAACCGCTCGTGCCACTGCCACCAGCTGCTGCTGGCCGCCCGACAGCTGGTGCGGGTACAAGTCCTTCTTGCCGACAATTTGAAAGCGGTCCAGCGTATCGCAGGCTCGTGCCGCCCGCTCCGAGCTTTTCATGTTCCGATAGGACAGGGGCAGGTCGAGGTTCTCGTAGACGGTTAGATCATCCAGGAGATGATAGCTTTGAAAAACGAAGCCGATGTATCTGCGGTTCAGCTCCATGCGCTGTCTGGGACTGAGTCGATGAACGGGTTGATCGAACAGGTAATACTCTCCCGCCCAATCGTGATCCAGCATCCCGATTATGCTCAGAAGTGTGGATTTGCCGGCGCCCGAAGGCCCCATGATGGTAAGAAACTCTCCCTCCTGAACGCGGAGGTTAATTTTCCGAAGCACGTAGAATCTGCCATTTCCGACGGGATAGTACTTCTCTACGTCAACGAGTTCGATCATGATGTCCTTTTCTAAGTGACGGGTGAGCTGGTCTGGCCGGGGTAAAGTCCATCGTTTAACACCTGGTCGACGATCAAGCCGTCGAACAGATGAACTGTACGATCGGCATAGGCCGTGTAACGTGGGTCGTGCGTCACCATGCAAATCGTCGCTCCCTGCCGATGAAGCTCCACCAGCAGATCCATGACCGCTTCGCCGTTCTTCGAGTCAAGGTTGCCGGTTGGTTCGTCAGCTAATAGGATTGACGGATCTCCCGCCAGCGCTCGAGCGACCGCCACGCGTTGCTGCTGCCCCCCGGAAAGTTGCGCCGGATAGTGCTTCATCCGATGCGACATGCCCACTTTTTCCAAAGCGTCGTGAACACGTTTCTTGCGCTCCGCCGACGGCATACCCCGGTAAGTCAATGGAAGTTCGACGTTTTCATAAACATTCAGATCCCCGATCAGGTTGAAGGCCTGGAAAATAAAGCCTATTTCCCGATTGCGGATGCGTGCCCGTTCGGCGGCAGTCAGATTCTCGACGGCACGGCCATTCAGCTCATAACGGCCTTCCGTCGGGGTATCGAGCAAACCGAGAATCGACAACAGGGTCGACTTTCCACAACCCGAGGGACCGGCAATCGAGACGAACTCTCCCCGCTGGATTTCAAGATTGATGCCCGACAACGCGTGGGTTTCGACCTCGTCGGTCAGAAACACCTTCGTAACGTCCTCGAGAACAATCAGAGGTCTCGGTTCCGATTCCATATCCCTTATCTCCATTTTCCTATGTCTCGGGCGCTCAACTCACGGCCCTGAGACTTACTCGCCGTTTACTTCAGCCGTATCCGGTCGTAGCCGTCGTACGATGACGTATCCGAAAGGATCACCCTGTCCCCCGGCTTCAGTCCTTCCACGATCTCAATTGTGTTGACCGAACTGCGCCCCAGTTTAACCGGCACCCGGACGGCAGTCTTCCCATCTTCTTCTATACGGAACATCCCCACCGTGGAGTTCGGTTGCCCGAACGCCGGCCGCCCCACATACACCACATCAGCCAGACGCTCGATTTCGATGATGCCTTCCACGCTGAGGTCTGGACGAGCGCCTGGAGACAACTCGCCGATCAGATCAACGTCTACTGTAACAGTGCCTTCCCGGACCGCCGGATCGATGCGTGAAACCGTTCCGGGGATAATCCCGTTTCGGGTGTCGATTTGCGCAGGTTGACCGATAGCGACGTCTTTCACCTGCGTCTCGGGCACTTTCAATTCAGCGTGGAGGCGTTCCGGTTGCGCCACTTTGGCGATAATCGTTCCGGCAGCCAGTTGTTGGCCCACCTGCACTGGCAATTCCTGGAGGACTCCTGCGGCGCCGGCTCGAACCTTGAGAGCCTCGACTTCGCTTCGACGCAGCTCTGCCAGCGCCCTCAGCTTGTCGATTTGGGCACGTTGCACGGCAAGCTCTGCCTCATTGGATTTGGCCTGGATTTCCAGCCGCTTCTCTTCGATCCTCTGGCGCTGCTCCAACTGCTCCGATGTCGATCTGGAAAGGTGGAGGGTCAGGTCGGCCAGAAGGCCTTCCTTGGCGAGCATCTCGTCCCGGTCGGCCTGCAGCTTCGACTGGTAGAATTCAGACTGGATGCGCGCCAGCTCCGCCTGCTGGGTCAGCTGCTGGCTCTCCAAGCGCACTTTCAACCCGTTGTACTCAGCCTCGGCCGCCTTCACCGCGTACTCGGCGTCCAGGGCCTGAAGCTCCAACTCCGGATTGCTGAGGACGAGTAGAATCGTATCCGGCCCCACCTTGGCGCCCGGCCGCATCAGAATCCGCTCGACGCGGTCCGAAGTCACCGCGGGAATCCAGAGCACATCTTTCGGGACCAGGGTGCCTAACCCCCTGACCTGGCGAACCATCGGACCCCGCTTGACGGTGTCCGGCCAAATGGTCGACGCCTCGACAGCAGGCGCCGCGGGTTTCAGTCGCGAAAGCCCCAGGCTGGTCAGCAGGACAGCTACTCCCAGAAGTACCAGGAAAATGGCCCTTCTGATCAACTTTTTCCGTTTAACTGATGAGCTGCGAGGGATATCCATGATCGCTTTCGCTGGCATCAGGAGCAAAATCCGTGCCATCCAGGCGCGGCACCCGGGACAGTCGCAGCGGTAAGAACTGGCGCCCACGTATGGCCCGTTGGAGTGTCCGATTTTGGGACTGCTTGTCCGAATTCGCGCGAACCCCGGGCATAAGCGCTCGTCTCGGGTATCCATTTACCCGCACTAACTGTACCTTTACGCAGTCGATTGGCCCCCTCACGCACACTCGCAACCGCCGCTACGAGTCGAATCTGCGAGTCACAATGGGGCAAGCTTGCGGGCGGCAGCTTTCGTAGAGTGGGTTTCGAATCCGCACCGCGATTTTCGGGGCGGATTGAAACCCACCGATCTCCACCCAATGTGCGCTTTCCTTACCGGCCCACTTGCACCGATACGGCTCGTTGGGTGCCATTTGGTGGGTTCAATCCGGCCGGGAAAAACGCCGTCCGGATTCGAAACCCATCTACGAAGGCTACGAGGGCCGTCGCTGATCACCTGGCTGGCAAGATGCCGGACGGCGGGGACGCCGCTCAAGAGGTTTTGCGTGAGGCTTCGAGGACGCCCGGGATCTGGCTGATTTCGCTCAAGACTCGCCCCAACTGACCGAGGCTCGTGACTTCGATGACGAAAACCAGGTTCAAAACCCCGCTCTTTAAATCCGCGTTGCTTCTGACCGAAACAAGCGGGACCTTCTCTTCGCCGAACACCGCGGTCACGTCTTTTACAATGCCGCTCCGGTTGCTGGCCAGCACTTGGACCTGGGCTGTGAACACATCTTTTTCGCGCGTGGTCCAGTCTACTGTTATGACCCGCTCCGGGTTGTCCCTCTTTAACCGGCGGAAATTCGAACAGTCTTCCCGGTGAATCATGAGACCACGCCCGCGTGTCACATATCCGATGACCGGATCGCCCGGGAGTGGCTGGCAGCAACGCGCGGCAGCGGTCAGCAGATTGCCCACTCCCAGGATGCGAACTCCGCCCATGGCTCCTTCAGTCCTGGTCTCTGGGAGTTCGGCTCCAATCTTCTGCGCCGTCGTCTCTTCGGGCACCGGCGCTGCCTGCTCGGGAAAGGCCGCCGCTAGTTGAGTGGGGGTGATTTCTCCCCGGCCGACGACTTCGAGCAGATCTTCGAGTCGGTTCTTACCCAGCTTCTGGGCCAGTTTCTCCAGATTAGCCCCAACGATTCCCTGGCGCTGCAGCTCGCGTTCCAGGACAGCTCGCCCGGCGGCTACGTTTCGATCATAGTCCTGAATTCGAAACCACTGGCGTACTTTGGCTCGGGCTCGAGGAGTCTTCAGATACCCGGAGTGCGGATTAAGCCATTCGCGGCTGGGCGCCGGCTGTTTCCCGGTCATGATTTCAACACGTTCGCCGCTCTTCAGTTGGTATGTGAGCGGGACGATCTTGCCATCCACCTTGGCCCCGCGGCACCGGTGCCCAACCTCGCTATGGATGTGATAAGCGAAATCGAGCGGCGTCGCGCCTCTCGGGAGATCCACGACCTCCCCCTTCGGGGTGAGGACATACACGCGGTCCTGGAACATCTCCGATTTGAAGCGACTGACGAAATCTACTCCCTCGATTTCCTTAGCCTGAAGAACCTCTCGCAACCAGGCGATCTTCTTCTGGAAAGTGACGGGTTGCCGAGCCCCCTCCTTGTAGCTCCAATGCGCCGCGACGCCCAGCTCGGCCTCCTTGTGCATGTCGAAAGTTCTTATCTGAACCTCCAGGTTTTTTCCGTCTGGGCCGATGACCGCCGTATGCAAGGCCTGATACCCATTCTCCTTGGGATTGGCGATGTAGTCGTCAAACTCGCCTGGGATGTGATCCCAGAGTGTATGTACCACGCCCAGGGTCGCATAACACGAAGCCACATCACGAACCAAAACGCGAACGGCCGTGACGTCAAATACCTGTTGAAAATCGACCCCCTTGCGCGTCATCTTTCGCCAGATGCTGTAAATGTGTTTCGCTCTCCCTGTCACCTCCGCTTGTATATCGGCACGGTCCAGTTCGGCCTTCAGGCGGTCGACAACCGCTTTAACATTCGCCTCGCGATCAACGCGTCGCTCGTCCAGGAGGCGGGCGATCTTCTTATAGGTTTGCGGGTCCAGACAATGGAACGAAATATCTTCCAATTCCCAGCGCAGCCGACCTATGCCGAGGCGATTCGCAAGAGGGGCAAAGATATCCAGGGTTTCCCGCGCCAGCGTAAGGCGCCTCTCTTCGGGGAACTCCTTGAGGTTCCTCATGTAATAAAGTCGTTCGGCCAGTTTGACTAAGACCGCCCGGAGATCCTCGGACATAGCCAGAAGCATCTTGCGCAGCGCTTCTGTCTGGCCTCGGTCTTTCTTCCCCTTTTCGGTCTTTTCAGGTTCAAGCGTAGAAACACCCTGTATCAGATCCAGCTTTTCCAAGCCTTCAACCAGTCCGGAGATCGAGGCCCCGAAAATGTCCTCGATTTCCTTCAGGCTCGTCCGCTGCCCTTCTACGAGGTCGCGCAAAATGGCAGCCGTAATTGTTTCGTGGTCAACGCGCAGCTCACCGAGTATTGTCGCGATGGATAGGGCTCGTTCTAGTGAGGGTGTGCCGGCGGCTGCCTTTTCGGGGAGTCCCGAATGGAGGGCCAGGTCGCTGGCCCGCCGAATGATACGCGACTCCCTTTCGCTTCTTCCTTTGAGCAGCGCCGAAATCGATGACTTGACATCAGCAACCAGCTGGGTCTGGCTGGAGACCATGGTCAAGTCTCATTGTACAACTTATGGAATACTCACCGTCGAACCTCCAGGACTTCGTAACCCTCGAGACTCTTCACGGGAATCAGCCAGGACAATGCACGTTCATCCACGTAGAACTGCGGAAGGAACTGGGCGCCAGGGTGATAACCCAGCACGACGTGCGTGATTTGATGATCAGACAGCAATTCGCACAAGACCTCTTCGCTGACTGGAGAAGACACTTCCCGGACATTAATCGCAACTTCCCGCCATCGGGACGCGGACCAGCCCGGCGAACTGAAGAGCCGGTACGTCGGCGGGCGACTGCGGGCACGGGACAGGAGAGTAAACCGCTCAACTTTCCTCGGCGCTCCGAGATCCAGGACAACTTCGATTGCCCCATCACGTTCGAGCTGTGTCATCCGATACACTGCCACCTCGATCGGGACACCTTTCTCGATAAAAAACGGCCGCAGACGCGTTTCATCAGGCCAGTAGGGCGATCCATCCTCCAGCCTTACTTTCCAGAAGCGCGACGCCAGATTGGTCCCAAGCGGCGTCAACTCGACATCGGACAACCCCTTGCCTTTCTTGGCCAGCTCTATTGCAGCTAGGGCCATCTCGCTGCTCGGCTTCGAATTAGGCGGCATAAAGACTCTGTGATCAGTCAAAGCCTGATAGACGGGAGTAAGCGCCAGGATTCGAGCACCCGGCTTCAGCCCATTCAGATACGAGTAGAACTCCGCTCCTCCCGGCCCCGTCACCTGCTTTTCGAGAAAATCGTCGCGCTCCTGCGCCGTCCGGAAAAACCGAATCTTGGCAGTATCCAGCGTCAGCGGCTGAGGCGTAACCCACAGAGAGTTGAACCAGGGAAGTTTCGCTGCCACAAGCACTAGACAGGTCAGAACCAGTCCGGCTTTCGCCCATCTCACCGATCTCTCATGATCGTTCTGACGCGGCCAGATACCGGCGGCGACGAGAACGCTAATCCAGGGGAAAAGCAGTACGAAAAAGCGGGTGGTGAGCGTCCCCACAACCAGAAAGACGTATCCGACGGCTATGCATCCCGCAAGGATTCTCAACCGCCGATCCCGCCAGCCGATAACGAGGGCTACGGGAAGCAAAACGAGATAAGCAGCCCCGGGACTCCCGTGAAAGACATCGGGGCGAAAAGTCTGCAACCAGGGAACACTTATCCAATCGAACAGTGTTCCCGCGTAGCCGTGCCAGCTTCGAATCAGCTGCACGGCCTGGTTATACTCTGCGCCGCCAATGGCCCGGGTGGGAATGAGATCGGCAAAGAGTGGGGACACCGGGTTCCCGGTTTGAATTAAGTTCTTTACAAGCCACGGCGAAAAAACCAGAAAAGCGGCTATGCCATAGAGAACAAGGTCTGATCTGCGGGCTTTTCGCCTTGAGGAGCCAAACAGCGTCCAAGCCATGAGAGCCGCCCCGACCAGAAAAGTAGTGAATCCCGTGTACTTGGCACTCAGGCTAAGTCCGGCATAAATCCCGGCCAGGACGCTCCAATGGCTCAGTCCGGTCTCCAGCCAGCGAAACAAGGCAATCAACGCAAGAAGTGAGAAAAAGGCCAGCCCCAGGTCAATGTACGCTGAATGACTCAAGTACATCACTACGGGAGAGCCCAGGAACAACAGCGCCGCCAGGACACCGCCGTGAGGCGCGCCAAGACGCTTCAAAAAAACCCAGCACCCGGCCGCAGTGAGAAGACCGAAAGCGAAGTGAACCAGTTTGGCGGCCACAGGAGAGTGAACAAGCCAGGCAAACAGAAACAGCATGTCCACGCCGAGAGGGTATGAGAAAACAGCGAGGTTCGACGTTTCCACAACGCCGTGGTTTGCCATATAAAGCCGCGGGATTCCCAAATGGTAGTTCAGCGCATCAAAACCAGTCTCCGGAGCAAGGGCGGCAACCAGGCAAATCAGGACAATGCCGATCAGGAGCGCCGCTGCCGGGTAAAAGACCCACGTTCGCGATGGTCGTTCCACACCACGGTTTTCCTGCAGCCACGACACCAGATCTCGAGTTAATCTCGGTGCCGAGGCCACTACGCCCGCAAGAAGCAACAACTGGAAAAGTGGTCGATAAAAGAGTCCGGCGACGCCCAAGGCCAGCGTCAAGAGCGACATAGCACCCAGGCCAAGTCCCAGGGACAATAGAGACACCTCCGGGGTTACACGCAATTCACATGGAGCCAGGCGGGCTAACAAGATCTGGCCGAGTCGCAGCGCGACCAGCAGCGTAAGAACAGTGACGAGCAATGCGTTAATGCCTGTCGCTTCCAGCAGATGCAATCTTGCTCCTATCCTTTGTAGAGGAGACGCGGCTTGCCACTCGGGCAATCAAGTGTTCGAATCATCGCGGTATCAAATGAATCGCGGTCGCCTTAATGCCAACCCGAACCGAGGTCCCGACCGCCAGATTCAAATCTTCCACCGCTTGTCGTGTTACCAGCGCGTCCACTTCAAACCCGACATCGACCTTGACTCTGAGCAATGGCCCTGCGGCCGTGATGGCGCGGACGGTTCCCGGTAGATGGTTACGGGCGCTGCTCCTGGTTCCTGATCCCAGTTCCAGGGTGACATCCTCGGCGCGGATACAGACGTAGACTTCATCCCCTTGCACCCCGGTGTCCGCTGCCCAGAGTCTTTGGCCGTTCACTTCAACTTCAGCGACGCCTCTGTCGGTCTGCAGGCGTCGCCCGGGTGAAATCGTCTCCACTCCTACGGCTGACGCCACAGTGAGGTTTTCCGGCCGTGTCAGGATGTCGAGGGGTTTGCCCGATTGAAGCAATTGGCCATCAGAAAGTACGATCATCTGATCTCCGAGCGCCAGCGCATCTTCCCAGTCATGTGTGACCAGCGCTGCCGGAACCTCCAGTTCCTTGAGTCGCCGGCGAAGCTCGAACCGAAGAACGGTTCGGGTGGGAGCATCAAGCGCCGAGAGAGGCTCGTCGAGCAACAGGAGCCTGGGCCGGCGAGCCAATGCCCGCGCCAGTGCGACTCGCTGGCGTTGCCCTCCAGAGATGGCGGCCGGCAACGAATCCTGAAGAGCGATGAGCCCCATTACCGAGAGCAACTGATCAACCCAGGCAGACTCCTTCAGGCGGTTTCGACGCGGGATTGCATACTCCACATTCTGTCTTATGCTGAGATGCGGAAAGAGCGCGTACTCCTGTGGCACGTACCCGATTCTGCGCTTTTGCGGGGGCACATTGAGTCTTTGCCCGGTTTCGCACCAGATCTCGTTGCCAAACCGGATCATCCCCCGGTCGATGGACTCCAGTCCGGCAAGACACCGCAACAGGGTGGTCTTCCCGGACCCGGACGGACCGAAGATAACGAGAACTTTTCCCGGCTCTGCATCCATTTCAAAAGAGACGTCCAGGACAAAGCCACCTTGAAATCGCTTTCGGATCGCAAACCCGAGAGAGGGAATGGAAGTGTTCATCGTTGACGAGTTGCCGGCCAGAACATCGGGCTGGATCTGCGATTAAGCCAGTAGACGATCGCCAGGACCGTGAATGAAAAGACCAGGAGAACGAGGGATGTTTGCGAGGCAGCCGTGTAGTTGAGATCCTGAACCTGGTCATAAATGTCAATGGAGACGGTTCGAGTCACACCCTCGATGTTTCCGCCGACCATCAGCACCACGCCAAACTCCCCCATGGTGTGCGCAAAGGTCAGGACAAGAGCCGTTATAACCCCGTTTTTGGCACTGGGGAGGATCAGCCGAAAGAAGGTCGCGAGCCGGGAAATCCCAAGAGTCCAGGAAACTTCGACAAGACTCCTGTCAACCGCGGCGAAAGCGTTGGCCATGGGCTGAATCGCAAACGGCAGGCTGTAGATAACCGAGCCGAAAACCAGGCCCTCGAACGTAAACGGCAAAGGACTCCCGATCAACGTTTCATACCAACGGCCAGCCGGGCTCCTTGGCCCCATGGCCGTGAGTATGTAAAAGCCGAGAACGGTGGGAGGGAGTACCAGCGGCAGAGCGACAACGGACTCCACCAGAAACTTTCCTCGCCACCGGGAAAATGCCAGCCAGGAGGCAAGTGGTATTCCCAGAACCAGCAGAATGAGTGATGTCAGAGAGGCCAGCCGCAGGCTGGTAAACACCGCATCCCAGTTCACGGCCGGTTCACCTGCCCTTTTTCCGGAAGAGCATAGCCGTAATCTTCCAGCAACTTTCGACCTTTCTCGCTTTTTGTAAAGCTCAGAAACCGCTTGACTATGCCGACATCGGCCTTACCTCCCTTAAGCACCACGGCGGCCTGCTCCAGCTTTGAGTGCGCGCTTTCCGGTATTGTCCAGTAACCGGCATTCGCCGGGCCGGAATAGCTTAAGGCCAGAGACAACGGTATGATGGCAAGTTGGGCAGCCCCGCTATCTGCAAACTGAAGCGCTTGCGCAGCATTTTCGCCCAAGACGAGTTTAGGTCTTATCTCCTCTTCCAAGCCAAAATGCCTGACCGCCTCCAAGGCATACTCACCGTACGGCGCATGACGGGGATTGGCAATCGCCACCTTTCGGACCCCTGGATGGACGAGCGCCTTCATCTCGAGTCGCGCGACATCAACGACGTTCCGGTTCGGAGACCAGAGTGCCAGCCGGCCGATCGCATAAACCGTGAGAGAGTCTGCCTCTGCCAGCCCGGCTTCCACAAGCCTTTGCGGGTACTCCTTGTCGGCTGAGAAAAACGCGTCAAACGGCGCGCCATTCAGGATCTGCGTATAGATTGTCCCTGATGCTGCAACCGAAACCCTGACGCGATGTCCGCTCTCTTTCTCGAAAGCGCTTGCCAGGTCTCGGATGACATGACTAGCGTTTGCAGAGGCCGCGACGAGAATTTCGGCCCCCAGCGCCGGAACTCCCGACAGGAACGCCAGAAGAAACGCAACACGAGCTTTTCGCACCGATGTCGATATTACAACGAAACAGAGCCCGGAGCGCAGCGCTTTCCAGGATCCGTGTTATCCGCGCTATCCGTTTTATCCGTGGGCATGAATGCCCGCGCGGATAAAACGGATAGCGCGGATAACACGGATGAAAGGGTCTGCCAAAAGCACAAGCAGTGACCTAAGTCATCGCCGCTGGGCGAATTGGGGAATAGGTTCAGGGGCAGGCAAACAAGCTCATGAAAGACTTTAACGATTCCCCATTCCTGGTTATCTGGGAGGTGACGCAAGCCTGTCGTTTGGCCTGCATTCACTGCCGGGCTTCGGCCCAACCCTGCCGGCATCCGCTCGAATTGACTACCAGCGAAGGGATGCAGCTTCTTGACTCCGTGATGCAATTCGTTAATCCCTTAATGGTCTTCACGGGCGGAGATCCTCTCGAGCGGCCCGACCTGTTCGACCTCCTGCGCTATAGCGTCAATCTCGGACTTCGAACAACCGTTACACCAAGCGCGACTCCTCTACTCACCCTGGAGGCCCTCGAGAAGTTCAAGGACGTTGGAGTGGCGCGGATAGCGATTAGTCTTGACGGACCCGACGCCCAGAGCCACGACGGTTTTAGAAGGGTCCCAGGCTCTTTCGAAAAATCCATTTTCGCCTTGAACGAAGCCCGTCGGATCGGCCTTCAAACCCAGGTGAATACCACGATCACAAGACACAACCATGAACGGCTTTCCGAGATCGCCGAGCTTGTCGAGACGTGCGGCGCCCGGCTCTGGAGCTTGTTCTTCCTGGTAAGTACCGGCCGGGCTGACGTTGCGGATGACTTGACGGCAGAGGAGTACGAAGATGTCTTTTCTTTCCTTTATAAACTGTCATTGCGAGCGCCTTTTGACATCAAGACAACCGAAGCGCAACACTACCGTCGGTATGTTGCGCAGCAGCGAAAGCAAGATAGAAAGACCCATCCGGCCAAGGGGTTCGAGATGCCAACTCGCCTTGCCGGACCGGATGTCATCTCGCGTCAAGCAGGCATCAACGATGGCAAAGGGCTGGTATTCATTTCGCATACGGGTGAAGTATTCCCGAGCGGCTTCCTGCCCTTGTCCGCAGGCACTGTCCGAAAGCGTTCTTTGGTTGATATCTACAGGAGTTCGCCGCTCTTCCTTCGCCTTCGCGACAGCTCGGCTCTTAAAGGAAAATGCGGTGCTTGCGAATTTCGGAATCTTTGTGGCGGCTCCCGGTCACGCGCCTACGCCCTTACCGGCGATTATCTTGCGGAAGACCCGCGTTGCGTGTACCAGCCGTCGAGGTTGATGATTGCCGAGAGATGATTGAAGATAGGGCCGTTGAGAGCAGTTGAACCAGACAATTGTCAGTCATCAACCAATCAAGGAGCGGCAATGGAATTGCAGGCGCGTTCTCTCAAGCGGGTCCTGATGGGCCCAGGACCTTCCGATGTTGATCCGCGAGTGCTTGAAGCCCTTTCCCGGCCCACTATCGGGCATCTCGATCCGGCTTTTCTGGAAATACTGAACGAAATCCGGACACTGCTTCAATATGTCTTCAAAACCCGGAATCAGATAACTCTGGCGATGTCAGGAACCGGCAGCGCCGGTATGGAAACCTGTGTCATTAATCTCGTCGAACCGGGCGATAAGGTTCTCATTTGCGTCAATGGCGTGTTCGGAAAACGCATGGCTGATGTTGCGGAACGAAGCGGCGCCGACGTTTCAACCCTGGAGATTGATTGGGGTCGGGTTTTCGATCCCGAGATGGTGGACCGGGAGCTGGCGCGCACTTCGGCCAAGATTGTCGGCATCGTTCATGCCGAAACCTCAACCGGCGCCCGGCAGCCCATTGAGGAAATCTCGCAAGTCGTCCATTCGCACGGAGCGCTTCTCCTGGTCGACACTGTAACCAGCCTTGGGGGAATCGAGGTGGACGTGGATGGCTGGCAAATAGACGCCTGTTATTCGGGCACTCAGAAGTGCCTGTCCTGCCCCCCCGGTCTGGCCCCGGTTACCTTTAGTGAAGCCGCTTTACAGAAGCTGGAGAAGCGCAAGAAGAAAGTCCAAAGCTGGTATCTGGATCTGACCATGATTCGACAATACTGGGGCTCCGAACGCCTGTATCACCATACTGCCCCCATCAACATGAATTACGCCCTCCTTGAAGCGCTCAAGATCGTCAAGGAGGAGGGTCTCGAGGCTCGATGGGAACGCCACTGGGCCAATCATCGGATACTGAAGAAAGGCTTAGAAGCAATCGGAATCAACTACGTGGCCCAACCGGGGTATGAGCTTCCGATGCTTAACGCGGTGGCGGTCCCCGGGGGCGTCGACGATGCTCGAGTCCGCCAACAACTGCTCAACGAATTCGGCATTGAGATAGGCGCCGGGCTTGGCCCATTCAAGGGAAAGGTGTGGCGCATCGGGCTGATGGGCGCGGCTTCCACCAGGAGCAACGTATTACTGTTCCTGGCGGCGCTTGAAAAGTGTCTTGCTGATCAAGGTCATCGCTTCCCACGAGGCGCCAGCATCGCGGCAGCGACCGAGAGTTGAGGGGCCGACTTCCGGGGACCCGCGCCGCCCCGGAGTCCAAACCTATCGACAGCTCAAGAACACAGCAGGATTCGAAAAACAGAAGTCTAGTGCCACTGGTTACTTCGCGTCGCTGCCGGCTTGGCGATGCTCAGCCAGATAGCTCATAAGAATCTCGACTTCACGAGCCATTTTCTCCCGGTACATGCTGTGCCTCTCAGGGTCGGTAATAGCCGCCTGATAGATCGCCAGCGTCCGCTCTACCCAGGCGACTGTTTCCGCAATTCCGTCACGCTTTTCGAGTAGGAGAATCCTGTCCATGAGCGACGAGCTTCAGCTCCTTCAAAACAGTATATTTAGGCGAAGTCGCGAGGTTTCGCCGTCGTAGGGGCCATGGTAGCATAAAACTTTCCAAGTCCCTGGCGATGGAAGAAATGCAAAAGGAAGGTGCATTGGGCTCTGGCTGGCGGTACTGGTCATTATGGCCGCGGGTTTGTTCGGCGGCGTCAAGGGAAAACGGTTCTTGAGGTCGAAATGAGTCACGCGAAAATTATCATTCTCTTGCTGGCGATGGTGTCGTTCATCTCATGCGGACAAACTCAAAAATCGGCTTACTTC
>ERZ795047.1220-NODE-1220-length-28006-cov-4.676004_pt1 | contig 28006 bp, 25 predicted proteins | sample MGYA00375131_ERZ795047 | MGnify/ENA primary metagenome ERZ795047 (study PRJEB30176, sample SAMN05720228) | activated sludge metagenome | isolation source: Anaerobic digester | place: Japan | collected 2015-05-20 ...
CCAAACGCCGGGAGCAGCACCGCATCATCTGCCATCAAACGCAGGTCGCAGGCAAGAGCCAGGGAGAGCCCCGCACCCGCAGCCGTTCCATTTATGACTGCAAGCACCGGCTTCTCAATAGTTCTCAGCGCCATAATCAGAGGGTTGTAATGATTTGCGAGATGGTGGTAAGCGCCTTCCCGGGCCTCTACATCAAAAGCGACCAGATCTTGCCCGGCACTGAAGCTCGTCCCTTCTCCTGTGATCATTACCGCCCGCACCTGAGGATCGTTGGCCGCATGATCCAGCGCCGAGGTTAGTTCGCTCAGCATCTGGTTGTTGAATGCATTCCTCCGCTCCGGGCGATTCAGGATGATGGTCAGGACCTGTTGTTCGGTTCTGATTAGAACGGTCCGATCATGATTCATGGTGCCGCTCCGTTCATAGTGGTTTTAGTTGTTCAAACGGCTGGCGACAGTCCTCGCAAAAGGCTATCGACCGACAGGGGGTGCAACCAAAAGGATTCGTCTGTCGAGTCCGGTCCGATCCGCAATAGGGACATACCGCGGCTCCCGCATCCAAAACCCTTTGGGCGTCTCCGCCATGGCGGTCGGGAACCGCGAGGCCAGAACGACGAAGCTTCTCTCTCGTTTCATCACTGAGCGCATCCGTGGACCAGGGAGGGGTCAGAACCGTCCTGATCTCCACCTGTTCGGCGCCGATCTCTCGCAACCTCTCCTCGATGCTCGTCTGCATGGCGTGGTAAGCCGGGCAAGCCGAAAATGTGGGAGTCATTTCGATTAATGCTTTATGCCCGTTTATTCGAACCTTTCGCACTACTCCCAACTCAACAATCGATATCACCGGGATTTCCGGATCATTGATGTCGGCCAAGATTTTCCAAACGGCGTTTTCAGTCAAGGCGCCCATCTACCACCTCACCCCGGGTTCGAGCCGAGCGACCTGCTGCAACTCTTCGATCAGTTTAGGCAGATATTCCGTGTGCATATCTCTAGAAAGCTTCAGTGAACTGCGGTAATCAGGAACCCTCAAACCGATTTCGGTCAATTCCGAACGCACGCTTTCTTCCCAGACGGGGGCGAGACGAGGAAGGTTCGGCATGAGTGATTCGTCAACGAGAAGGTGAAAACCGGGCGATCTCTCGTAGAGCTGGGGGCAGTAGGGCCAGAGGAGGTCTAGTGCCCTCTGCATCCGGGTCTTGCTTTCCTCGGTTCCGAGGGCAAGGCGGCGGACCCAGGCCCTGGTATGGCGAAGATGGTATTTCTCCTCGTGACGAATTTTGCACGCAGCTTCCGCCGCCGGCTGGAAAGAGCACTGCTCGAGAGCTTCCAGATGAGTCGCTTCCCACTTGTCGAAGAGAAACTGGCGCAACATACTGAAAGCCCAGTCGCCTTTTGGCAGCTCAACGAGCTGGATGTTTCGATATTCGGAAGGAGCACGGAAGAAAACGAGCTGGTCCGGGTCCTGGCCGGTCAATGAAGACAGCGCGTTGTACCAGGTGACCGCATGCCCCATCTCATCCTGCGCGATATTGGCAAAGGCAATATCCTCCTCCAGGATGGGTGCGTGCCCGGTCCATTCCGAATTCCGGTGAGAGACAATCAGCTCATCATCTGCCATTTCCAGCAGCCGCCCCGCTATCAACTGTCGGCGATCCTCGCTCAGGCCGAACTTCATTTTCCTTGAATTTCCTTAATCAGCCGGGCGACGGGGTATCGGACGTGCTGCTTGTAGTCCTTCGTCTCGGCCGGCGTGAAGAAAGACGCCCGCTCCTGGGCCTGTGAACGAATCACCGCTTGGTCCGAGACGACCGCCCAAAGGGTGGGTTCAGGGAGCGAGATCTCTTGCACGGCATCGGCAAGAGCGGCCTTCTCGGACCGGGCCGCTCGGTAGCCTATGAACACTAGTGGTTCCCGGTGACTCCGTTTGCAGAAGACGAGATACAGGTTCTCGGTCTTGTCGTTCGACTCTTCCGGGACTGGTTGGCTCCTCAGTTCCTCGGCAGTTCGAAACAGAACGCGCCCGGCGGGCGCGACCCAGAGATCACGGCACTGAGGCCGGCGTACGAAAACATCCCGAGCATTGAGCAGAGCGATCTCCGGATCGGAGGCGTGGACCGAGCCGACATGCGCGGCGGGCTTCCCCTCATCTTCTGTGAGGAAAACCTCAAATCTTGGCCATTGCGTGTCCGTCATAGAAATAAACCAAGGGGGAAGAAGCTTTCGTTCCCCGCGCGACAGCGGCAATGCTGCTCAACTCGCTGCGCCTGTCATTTCGCGTTTCTTTCCGCGTAGGCGGCCAAGGCTTCTCTTACCCAACAACCATCCTCGTGTGCCTCCCGGCGCGCCCGCAGTCGTTCCTCATTGCACGGCCCATCACCGTTAACCACACGCCAAAACTCCTCCCAGTCGATCGGCCCGATAAGCCAGTTGCCTGATTCCTGGTCGTACCTCAAATCCGGATCAGGGACCATGAGGTCGAGGGCGTGCAGGTCGGGTATCATCTGGTTCACGAAATCCTGCCGCAGTTCATCATTGCTCCGGGTCTTGATCCCCCAACGCATCAGCTCTGGGCTGTTTTTCGAATCTGAGTCCCGCGGACCGAACATCATGAGAGTAGGCCACCACCACCGGTTTATCGCATCCTGAACCATTTCCCGTTGTTTGGCGGTTCCTTGGGACAACAGGATTACCATTTCCTGGCCCTGTCTCTTGTGGAAAGTCTCTTCTGCGCAGATCCTTAACATGGCACGCGCATAGGGACCATATGACGATTTGGCGAGCATGGTTTGATTAACGATGGCGGCGCCGTCCACCAGCCAGCCGATTACGCCGACATCGGCCCAGGTAAGCGTGGGGTAATTGAAAACGCTGGAATACTTTGCGCGGCCGCTCAGAAGGTCGTCCAGCATTTCTTCCCGAGTGGCCCCCAGAGTCTCGGCGGCATGGTAAAGGTATTGTCCATGGCCGGCCTCATCCTGGACCTTGGCTAGCAACACCAGCTTACGCCGCAGGGTCGGCGCGCGTGTGATCCATTTGCCTTCCGGCAGCATACCCACGATCTCACTATGGGCATGCTGAGAGATCATTCGAATGAGTTGCTTGCGATATCTTTCCGGCATCCAGTCGCCCGGTTCGATCTTCTCGCCTCGTGCAATCCGAGCCTCAAACTCCCGGAGCCTTTCCTCGTCGGTCACAATGCCTCCAGAACCAGAGCCACTCCCTGGCCCATGCCGACGCACATTGTCGCCAGTCCATAGGGCGAGCGGGCGACTCCTTCCTGCTTACGGCGTTTCATCTCGTGTACCAGTGTGGTAACCAGACGCGCACCCGAGCACCCCAGCGGATGCCCCAGGGCGATTGCTCCTCCGTTGACGTTGGTCCGGTCTTCTGGGAACCCGAGTTCGTCTATGACGGCCAATGCCTGAACGGCGAAGGCTTCGTTTAATTCGATCACGTCCAGGTCGTTCACCGATAATCGTGCGCGCTCGAGCGCGCGCCGAACGGCGGGCACGGGACCCAGACCCATGGTTCGTGGATCGACGCCCGCGGAAGCGTTGGAGACGATTTTTGCCATGGGCTCGAGACCCAGACGTGAGGCGGCCTTGGAAGAGGAAAGCAGGACTGCGGCCGCGCCGTCGTTTATACCCGAGGAATTGCCGGCCGTGACGGTCCCTCCTTCCCGGAAGGCAGGCTTCAGTTTGGCGAGAGCTTCCAGGGACGTAGCCAGGCGGTATTCCCCGTTCACGAATTCGATCCGGGGCTGCTCGTCCGTGTCTATTCGCCGTGGCGGCTGGCCCGGCGCCGTGATCTCAATGGACGCGATTTCGGTTCTGAAGCGGCCGCTGTTGATCGCTGCCAGGGCGCGGCAGTGGCTCCGGTAAGCAAAGGCATCCTGGCGCTCGCGCGCAATACGGTGGAGTTCGTAAACATTCTCGGCAGTCTCTCCCATCGACTCGAGAGGAAACATTTGCTTCATCCGCGGGTTCGGGAAGCGCCAGCCGATCGTCGTGTCGAAGATCTCGGCTTTCCGGTCGAAGGGCGTCTCGCTCTTCGGAACAACAAAAGGCGCGCGGGTCATGCTCTCCACGCCGCCGGCAATAACGACTTCCGCATCGTCAGTGGCGATGGCACGCCCGGCCTGTATAACGGCATCCAGGCCGGAGGAGCACAGGCGGTTCACGGTGATCCCTGGCACTGCATTTGGAAAACCCGCCAGAAGCAGAGCCATACGGGCGACGTTCCGGTTGTCTTCGCCGGCCTGATTTGCACAGCCCAGCACCACTTCATCGACGATACCCGGATCAAGGCTCGTCCTCTCTATCAAGGCGTTTAAGACGGCCGCGGCAAGATCATCGGGTCTAATAGTGCTTAGCGCCCCGCGGAATTTGCCGATAGGCGAGCGGACGGCGTCAATGATTACTGCTTCAGACATGACGGGTGCGTAAAGGCTTAAGTCCATGATAGCAAAAAGAGCGCGTAATCTGAGCGGACTGCACGCGACGGGCAAGAACCTGCTAACCTAGACATAAGCCGATCCTCCTTCCTACCCAGGGACAAGAAATGAAGCTCAGAAGCTATGCGCAAGGGCAATGGGCCGCAGGCCAGGGGACGGGTGTCGATCTCCTTGACGCAGCGACGGGTGAGAAGATCGCCGAATCGACCAGCCGCGGACTCGACTTTGCCGGCATGCTCGATTACGCCCGTCGCGTAGCGGGCCCCCGACTACGGAAACTGACTTTCCACAAGCGGGCTTATTTGCTCAAGGACATGGCTAAATATCTTACGGAGCGTAAGGAAGAGCTGTATTCGCTCTCCTTTGCGACGGGCGCTACCAGGTCGGACTCGTGGCTCGACATCGACGGCGGCATAGGAACCTTGTTTGTTTACTCCAGCAAAGGCCGGCGAGAGCTTCCGAATGAATGCTTCCATGTCGAGGGCAATCCGGAAAACATCTCGCGTTCTGGAAGCTTTGTCGGTCGCCATATTTGCGTGCCCCTGCGCGGAGCTGCGGTTCACATCAACGCTTTCAACTTCCCGTGCTGGGGCATGCTCGAGAAACTTGCCCCCAGCTTCCTGGCCGGCATGCCTTCCATCGTAAAGCCCGCCACATCGACTTCGTACCTGGCCTGCCGTCTCGTCGAGATAATGGTTGAATCAGGGATTTTTCCCGAAGGCTCGCTTCAACTGATCTGCGGTGGAATCGGCGATCTACTGGATCATCTCACCTGTCAGGACGTTGTCACTTTCACTGGTTCATCCCCGACTGCACGCCGGCTGCGCCAGCATCCTGCAATTGTCGGAAATTCTGTGCGTTTTAACCAGGAGTCCGATTCCCTCAACTTCTGCATGCTTGGTCCGGATGCTGCACCGGGGACGGAAGAATTCGATCTCTTTATAAAAGAAGTGGTTCGTGAGATGACCGCGAAGGCCGGTCAGAAATGTACGGCAATCCGCCGAACCCTCGTTCCGGCAGGTATGGAGGAGGATGTGATCAGTGCGCTGACCGACTGTATGGCCGGTGTGCTACCCGGTGACCCGACCCGGAAGGATGTCCGCATGGGTCCGCTTGCGACCCGCGGCCAGGTTCGGGAGGTTCGTCAAAGAGTCGACGAGCTGCGGCAGGCGGCAGAGATCGTCTGGGGCAACCCGGACGATTTTGAAGTGATCGGCGGGAACCCCGAAAAAGGCGCCTTCTTCCCATCTCTATTGCTCTACTGCGCTCGCCCAGGCAAAAACCGTGCCGTTCACGAGGTTGAAGCTTTCGGTCCAGTCAATACTGTTATGCCCTATGCATCAGTCGAGGAGGCTATTGATCTGGCCTGCCTCGGCCGGGGAAGTCTGGTCGGCTCGTTGTTCACAGCTGACGATCAAGTGGCGCGAAAAGTAGTGCTGGGCACCGGCGCCTATCACGGCCGGATAATGCTGATTAATGCTGAAAGCGCCCGGGAATCGACTGGCCATGGATCGCCTCTTCCCCACCTGGTTCACGGCGGACCTGGGCGGGCTGGCGGGGGTGAAGAGCTGGGAGGAATCCGGTCAGTACTGAAGTACATGCAGCGAACCGCACTTCAAGGCTCTCCTACCACGCTGAGTCGGGTGTGCGGGGTCTGGATGACAGGCGCGCGCGGCCCGGCGGCAGAAAAGCATCCATTTCGCAAGTTCTTCGAAGACCTGGAGATCGGCGAGACCCTGCTCACCCACCGTCGGACTATTACCGAAGCCGATATTGTCAATTTCGCCGGAGTCAGTGGCGATCACTTCTATGCTCATATGGATGATATTGCGGCACGGGAGTCGATCTTCGAGCGGCGCGTCGCTCACGGCTACTTCGTCATCGCCGCTGCGGCCGGACTCTTTGTCGACCCGGCTCCGGGCCCGGTTCTGGCCAATTACGGGCTGGACGACCTGCGGTTTACCAAGCCGGTGTATATCGGCGACACCATCCAGGTTCGGCTTGCCTGCAAACAGAAGACTTTGAAGACCGATGACCAGGGTGTTGTGTCCTGGGGCGTCGAGGTCATCAATCAAAATCAAGAGGTTGTGGCCAGCTATACGGTTTTGACGCTGGTCAGACGACGAACGCTGGCCGCTGGCGACGGCGCAAGGATGGAGCATGGCGAAACGTCTGCATGAGGCTGCGAAAGCGAAAGACGTCGAGCTTTCCTTGGATGAGCTTCGAAAGCTTTACAAGCTGATGGTCACTGTCCGGATCTTCAACGAGAAAGCCACCCTGCTCCAGCGCCAGGGCCGTCTTCACTCCTTCTTGAACTGCATTGGCCAGGAGGCGGCGATCATCGGAAGCGCCCGTGCACTACGCCCTCGCGACTGGATCTTTCCCACCTATCGGGAACATCCCATCCCCTTGATGCGTGGCGTCGCGCTGAAAGAGCTTTTCAATCATCTGATTGCTAATGGGGCTGATCGAATCAAGGGAAGAAATCTCCCTCCCGAATATTCGTTCCGCCATATCAACTTCGTCAGCATTTCCGCCCCGGTTGGCACGCAAATACCGCAAGCCGCCGGTTTCGCATTGGCTGCGCGTGTGAGAGGCGACGATGTGGTCGTGCTCGCATATTGTGGAGAAGGCGCCACCTCCGAAGGGGATTTCCATACCGGCCTGAATTTCGCGGGAGTCTGGAAAGCACCCGTGGTTTTCTTCGTCCAGGATAACGGATGGGCTATTTCCGTTCCCACTCGGCGTCAAACTGCATCGGACGGGTTCGCGGTCAAAGCAAAAGCATACGGAATTGCCGGCGAGACTGTTGACGGCAATAACCTCCTGGAGGTTTACGAAGCTGCCGCCCGCGCCGTGGAACGAGCAAGAAGCGGAAACGGGCCGACCTTGATCGAAGCACGAACCTATCGGCTGGGTCCTCATTCCACTTCTGATGATCCTCGGCTCTATCGAGAGGAAGCCGAGGTCGTGAAATGGACGGGCAGAGATCCGATTACGCGGATGAAAGAGACTCTGGAAGAAATGGGAGGTTGGTCAGCGGCATTTGGCGCGACAACGCATAGCGAGGCGTTGCAGGAAGTCCAGCAGGCAGCTGCACAGGCTCTGCAAGAGCCGATGCCCGCCGTCGAGACCCTGTTCGACGATGTCTATGACAAGCCGCCCTGGCACTTGGAAGAAGAGCGAGAGGAGTATCTGAAATCCTGAAAACTTCGGGGTAGGTGAGTCTACTCCAGGACGCGGGGGGTGAGTAACGCGCCAAGGTGTTTGCCCATGGCTTCCGACCCAAAATCACCCCTAACGCCGTGTTAAGGCGGGGGTGCCCGAGATGCCTCTGGAGGCCACCGCGAAAGGATCGTCCTTCCAGCCTGCCGCTGCCTGAATTTGACGAACAAGAATCTCGCAGTCTGCTACCACTGTCGTTGGAATCATGCCCTTCAGTTCTTTTTCCCTATCTACGCCTAGTGCGCTGAGCACATCTGCGCCTTTACAAGCCACCGACCAGGTATCGGACACGGTCTGCGTGTGCCCGTGCACCAGCAGGTTGCGTAATCGAAACGCTTTGGTGAAGCTTCTGTACTGTGGGGAGTTGAAATCGAGACGGCAGTCGGCCGCTTTGCAGATTTTCCTGCAGCAATCCTCAGGCAGCCTGCCCTGGGATCGCGAGCTCATACAGAGTCTCGGAAGCGATGTCGGCACCGTTGGGCCAAGAGACTGTCCCCCCGTCGAGGAAGAACTTTCGGAAGTAGGCTTGGTCCTTCAGCGGTTCGAAAATTGGACCATGCAACCATCGAGCAAAATCGACCGTGCCCTCTGAATTGTCGGTAAAAGTCAGGTGGAGACGATAGCAGCCCCGATACTCCGCACGTATCACCGAAGGTAACGAGGTCATACATTACTCCAGCGGAGGAATCCTTTCGATCGGACGCCCCGCGCTCAGATTCTCCCAATTGGTTTTCAGTTCCTCCCGGTGGAGACGCGCCAAGACCTTTTGGTAAGGGCGGGGTACGTCAGTTCAAGTGTCAGTGGGAAGCCGGCTTTCTGCGGCTGGCTGGTAATCGCCATTGCGATCACCATACCCGAAGACTGGTTGAATACGTCTTGGCTGAGGACCGAAACCGGCCGCAAACCTCGTTGTTCAAGGCCCACAACGGGATTGAGATCAGCCCAAACGATGTCGCCTCTTCATTTCTGGTATTACTATAGGTCATACCGTGATTGCTGGGCCAAGCGGGATCTATATCACGCCAATAAGTTCAGCGGGCGGCTCCAGCCAAGCAATTGCCTCGAGCCACCAGTCGTGCTTTCAACGCCTGCTTCCGCCGGAGGGAAGCCGGGGCCGCTCCGCTGCAGCGCGAGGTTAGGCGGTTATTTGCATTGACAGAACCTACGCCCACAACGACGGCGGATGACCTGCAGCTGTCTCCCTCAGAACATCCCTAGTCGTCGTGTCAATGCTCTCCGAAGGAACCTCGTCGAGTACTGCGCGCGCGAATTCTGGCAATCCCACGAGCATGGCGGATACGCGAACGACCTCGCCCGTCTTTGTAACGAGGCGAAACCATTTTGCCGATTGCGAGTAGTGAACTCGCGTTACCTCATTCCAACGCAGCTTGCCGCCATTAGAAAGTAGTTTCTGGTACCTCATCCCGCCGGGCTCAAGAGAATGCCGTACACGAAAGTACTCCCAAACAAAAACGAATCCGAGCAGGGCAAAACCAGCAAAAAACAAGCTGATACCCAAGGTCCCGGTGTCATTGGCAAACACGTACGAAAGGATTGCGAGTGCCAGGAAGAAACCTCCCCCGACCAGCCCGAGAACAAGAGTGCTGGTGGGATGATAGAGCAATTTGCTATTTGCGGGTTTCGCGCTTCGCGATCGGCTTCGGGCGAGCCATCTCATAACCAGTGTCATGAGCGCAAACCAAATGATCCATTTTATGGCTGATTCCAATCGTGTTCCTCCTCAGCAAGTCCTGCGCGCCCGCTTGGCTCATAATTTGTCGGCCCAAACGAGGGGATTGATTGCGGCGTCTAGGTCGACCAATGTTCTCGGCTTTGAATTAATCCTCCTTTTATCTTCGACTTACCGATCGACGTCGGGGATTGTATGGCAAGCAGGTTCCTGTGGACAAGCCGAGGCTCGTTCTACAACCTGGGGAGGGTTGCGTATTGTGCACGATACGCAACCCCTTCAGGGCATAAGCGCTAGAACAAGCAGGCTGCTGTCCGGACAAGCGACAGGAAATGGAGCGTCTGCGCATGCCGGTCAAGCTCGGAGGCGTGAGCGGGCCGGGAGAGCACGGCGGTTGAGTGCCGCGTTTTTTGCGGTGTATCGAAACCCCGTGATCTCCCGGCCCGCGGTGGAGGGAGAGTCGAAGGCGGTCCGAGTGGTTGAGGCGTGGCGCGGGTTTCGATACGATTCGCACAAAACGCGAATCACTCAACCACCAGGGTTTCGATACAACTCGCCACAAAACGGCGAGTCACTCAACCGCCGGGTTTCGATACGATTCGCCAAAAGACGGCGAGTCATTCAACCGCCGCGCCTCGCCTCAACCTGCCGGTCGCAAGCCTGACCGTTGTGCTCGCAAGGTCAGCTCGTGGCGCGGCGGTTGCGAGTGTGCGTTGTCCTGTTTCACAGACATGTGTATTTTCGCCAAACTCGAAGCCAGCGGCCCGCCCGGGCCTTACCAGCAAACGAACGATGCAAGAAGCGCGAAGGCGGGTCCGCTGCACCTACTATTAGGCAGAGCCCTGGCTCGCAGACCCACCGTTTCATCTGACCCGGACTGCCTGTTTCCGCTTCGATTTCGCGAGGCGCTCGCTCCTCAAGATCTAATTCGTAGCCGGTTCGGTGTGACAATCCAGAGATGACCAGGCAGAGGTCTACGGCCGAGAACCTCAATCAGCCTATCGACCAGACGAATGATCGATAGCTTGTCTTGCCGCTCTGGCCGCAGAACAACAATACCGGCAGTGGTGTTTGGAGGATAACGGGTAATATCGCCAAATCCCGCATCCAAGGTAACCAAAACTCGACTCTCCTCTCGGCATCTGACTGCGATCTCACGGTCCGCTGCACCGCCAAGATTCTCATCGAGTACATGGAGCGCCATGGCCAGATTTCCGAAATAACTCAGCGGCCTCGATCGGGAGATTTTCGTCGAGCTTGAAGAGCATCGTCTTAGGCAGAAAGAGAGAGTACTTCCTCTCGCGCTAAATCTGCCGCGTAAGCGATTGCAGCCCGGATGGCTTCTAGTGAAAGACTCGGATAGCTTCTCAGAATCGATTCTTGGCTCTCGCCTGCCGCAAGGTTATCAAGAATAACGGAGACAAATATCCTGGTACCTTTAATGCAAGCCCTTACGTGGCACCGATCCGGGTCTGCGCTAATGTATTCTCTCCAGTCCATTTCGGTTTCCACTGCCTGTGATCATACAACACGATGTGCCTTGTCGCCTAACGTGAAGTACTCTCGATCAGCTTATCAAGCGACTGGCTTGGTGTGACACCCATTAAGGGCAGGCACGGAGGCTACGTAAAATCCGTCGGAATTCTTCTCAATCACAACGCTGAATTCCCTCATTAACTCGTCGTCAAGCCAAAGCTGTGGGCCAAGTTCGTAACGCCATTCGCACTCGGTAGGAAAAGTGGGTCGGACCGGTGCGACCCAAACCTTCTGGAGGACTACCACGCGTGGGCGTGTTTGACCGATGCCCTCATTTTCTGACGGTAGGCGGCAAAGGTCGCACGCTCACTTCTTTGTACCACACAAGCTCTCCCGGGTCGTGGTTCTGTAAGCCGAGGTAGCCAGCTTCGGGTCGCTTTGGCTCTCGTTTCGGCTCGTACCATTCCTTTCTTGGCCGCACATCCGGGCTCGTCGGATCGAATTCTGAGATGTCTTCTCCGTCGAGATTGACCGTAATCCGCTCGCCTGCCAGTGTAATGATCATAGTTTGCCATTCGCCGGGCGCCTTTCGAGACTGGCCAGTGGCAGGCGCGAGCGAGTAGATGGCTCCGGTTCGGTGCCAGGCGTCGCCACTCGCCAGAATCTGGACTTCATAGCCCTGATGAACCGCGAACCACGGTCCCTCCTCGCGCTCCGCGGCAGCCTTCACTCGCTCCATTGATTCGGGCGACATTTTCCCCTTCGCGTCACGGTCGAACGCCGGACCAGGTGTCGTTGCCCGGTCGAGGATGCCGTCGGCCAATCGGACGTAAACACCCGCATTCGACTTGTCGTCTTTGACCTTGAACACCACGCGAATCTGGCAATTGCCGAAACGTTCCTTTGTATAGACCAACAATCCCAAGCCCCTCGGATCAGGGGCCGTCCGCAAGGCGCCATCGTCCACCAAGAAACCACCCCAACCGACATGGATCCAGCTTGGGTCCACTTTGCCCCCGGTCACCAGAGGGAGGGATCGCCACCCGGACTCCGCGGCCGTTCCTTCATTCCCAGCCGTCAGGCTCCACGTGGTGGCTGCGACGAGGACGATCACCCAAAAGGCTGTACCGGTCGATACTCCGTTAAAGGACAGAATCTTGTTCTTAGGTTTCATTTCTTTAAGCTGCCACGATGTTTGTCCCGCGTCAAAGCCCCAGCTGCCGGGTCGAGGTGAAGATGTTCGGCTTTTTGTCCCGATAGGGACTAAGCAAGATAGCCCAGGATACCGTTTTCCAGGTACCGTGATCAGGATATGTGCACGATACCGTTTGGTCCAACAGTGCCGTAGGAGCTCGTCTCGTTGTCGATCTGGTAACCGATGATGGCGGGATGGTCCTTGCAGTGCTCCAGAAGCTTTCGAATTAACCGCTCTGCATAGAAGAGGTAGTTCGGGTGGGTAATATCCATGTTCTGACTGATTGGCACTCGCCCATCTAGACTAACTCAACCCGCCAGACTTTTTTCTGTGTGTCGGATCAGCTTTCGCGCTTTACATCCCTCCTGGCAGCTGTAGCAAAGGCTTCTCAGTCCATCGGCGGGATTGGTTGCGTCGGTTAGGCTGATTTACCTTCTCGGCTTCGAGTTAATTTCTCTTTTATCTTTGACTTACAGACTGACGTCGGGGATTATACGGTAGACGGTTACCATGGACAATCCAAAGCTGCTGGACCAGGTCAGTAGCGCCATTCGCACTTGGCACAGCAGCCGGAGGACCGAGCAGGCTTACCTCGCCTGGCAAGTTGTTTGCGAATTGAGTTCCGTAAGGGGGTGCAGGCTGATGCTCTTCGCGCTGGAATCTCCACTATGTGCGATCGAGGCTGGAGGCAGCCATACAAGCGAGGCGTGTGTGAGATGCGGAAGAGGACACCGGAGGCAGACAGGCGACTTAAAGGTTTGGCTCGTTTCTGAGCCGCGCACTGTCTGGCTTACCGACGCCAGCGCGATTCTTGTCCAAAACGAGATAGTGAGAGCCTTGCAAACGCAGATGAAGGGCATTTGGTTCCGACCGGTCCAGGCGCAGTGGAGGCCTGATTTGCCATGGGCGGGTGAACCCCTGCCCTCCCTGTCACAGTTATTAGCGGAATCAGCTGTAAATGCAGCACCGGGAAATATCAAACCAGAAAGGTGTGACTGTGGCGCCGTGCGATCGATTTCGTACGATCCTTTGCTTCTGAAACGTTTTCGGAAGATGGAAAGCGGCGCATGGTTTCTGGCGGAAAACCCCGAGGTGGTGATTCTCGGTCCGCGGCTCCGCGAAGTTCTGTTTCGACACGCCAATGATCTGGAATTTGCAACCGTCTGGTTCGAGGATGAGTATCAGCCTCCGTCTCTCCCGAGCAGTGGTTTCGACTGGGGAGACCTGTGAGGATAATTCGGAGGTCCAGTAGAGCCGACGACGGAGCGGCTAGAATTAGAGGCTAACTATAGTCTGAAGCGCAACCTTTCTGAGGCTAGTTGAAGCTACGAAGCGCCGTATCAAAAGGTCTGGTCAGCCGGGGATTCCGCAGGAGCGGTCGCATGCATTTGCAGAGATTCGATGAGGCTTTCTCATTTTGGGTGGATACCGGTCCGTTGGGTACCCGAGACGACATTGCGCCATTCGTCGGTGTTCGGAATAACCAGATAGAACAGATCGTGGGAGAACTACTCGGACTGCCAGACGACGGCTGGACGGGAACGGCTGGAGCAAATGTAGGATACATCCTCGACGGGAAATACCGCTATTGGTCGTCACCCACCCGAGCGGACGAAGTCCTGGGCGCCATCGAAACCACGATAGTCCTGTCTTTGCTCTTGGGAGAACGGGAAGTCTTAGCGGAACAGCTTGAGTCAGCTCGTTCCCAATTCTGTCGATATGAAGACGGACTATGTGATGAGTTTCGACATTTTGAAACAAAACTTCGACTCCGGCTCCTTCAGTAGAGAGGCTGACATGTATGTTAAGGCGGGTCAGTGCTCCGCAGGGAATCCGAAGACCTCAAAATGTCAAAGGATTTCACCATCGACCAGGTTTCGTGGCACACGAGGACGCCAGGCAATCCCGAACCCCGCAGTTCGATTATCAAGAGGTTTTTTAGCATTGTGTCATTCCTCCACCGTGAAGGGTTACTTGTTCGCCAGCTTGTGCAAGACATCTGCGAAATAGACGACGATTTTGCAATACGTTCGTCTGATGTAAACGAAACGGGCATGGCTTTGTTAAGGGCGGCCTACGACAAGTGGTTGAGGAAGATCGACAAAGGTATGGATCCCTGCGATGTGACTCTCCTTGAGCGTCATTTGAAGGCGATCAGATCGCAGAGCAAAAGCAAGCGATAACAGGTTCTTCGGTTTTGTTTCAGTCGGTTCCCTGAAAGAGAACCTGAAAGACGGTACCCTGGGCTATCTTGCTCTGTCCCCTTCGGGACAAAAATGCGATTTCTTGTTTGAGCGCTTATGTGGTAATGGGGTCGGACTGTCCAGTTCCAGGGTCGAACTTCGGCCGCGAAGAGGTGAGTAGCAGGTGCTGATTTCGATACAACGCGCTTGTTTGGTGGCGCGTTGTATCGAAACCCCGCGAGTCGTACCCGGCCGACGTCCGGTTGGCGCCGGTAATTCAGGGACAGTCCCGAATTTCTAGAGTTCGTTGAGTGTGGCTTCGGCCGACTGAGCGGCAATTCCTGTCAGTGGGTAGTCTTGCAAGAGCTTTCTTGCCGATGATTCGTAATGACTGAACACTCCGGATCCGGAAGCCTTGCTTTTTGCCAGGGCGCCCACGAACATGAGACGGGCTACGTCACTGCTGGTGTCCTCGAGCGCCAGGTTAAGAAGACGATCCAGCAAGCTTCGCTCATCATAAAGCAGTCCGGGGCTCCAGTTGTGGACTGCCGCTGAAAGGGTCAATGAATCACAGAGGCCGTCAAGGTACGAGTTAAAACATTCACCGAGGGGAAGCCGATAGTCGATCGGGCGCAAGGAGCGGTGAACCCCGGCTTCCTTGAGAATCATTCTCTGTATACGCCGGGAAAGCTCGAGAAGATCGTTTCCGGGGTTCGACGGTTGCAGGCTGCCAACCAGGGCGTCGGATGATCCGCTGTCCTCGACGCTCTCCAGGTTCAGCGTGATCTCCCAAGGCGTTTGACCGGCATCGATGTGTCCGTGAACCACAAAGTCGGCGTCTACTTTGTGGCCCATCTTCCGAAGCGCCTGTTTTCCGAAAGGTGTCGTAGCCACGTAGAAGCCGCTTCCGCCGGTCTTTATGGTGACCAAGGCAAGGCAACGGGCCGTAGTCAACATATGCACCTGCTCAGCGAGAAACAGGGGAACCAGGCGCGTCCACCGGTCGTCACCCTCGGACGTCCCTGTACTTTCGGCTGGTCCGGAGAACGAACACGATAAAAACGCTATTCGTACTGCCTTATCTCCCTTGGGCGGGAGCAGGAGATTACTGTTCGCCAAATGATGAGCCCAGACGGGGTTCTCCAAAGTCAGAACTGAGACGGGGGAGGCCTTCGAGCTGGATCGTTTGGTCTGGCTGGCGAGTTGAGAGTCAATTTGCTCTGCCCAGTATCGCAGTTGTTCGGCCCATTCGGGTCTCTTCAAAGCGAACAGCTGCCTCAGAACCTCAAGCGCCTTCTCCGGGTCCTTCAATTCGAGGTAGGCCCGCAAGAGGTTGCTCGCAACCCTGAGGCCATGGATTTCCGGTTTAAAGCGATCGCCCAGCAGGGTGATGATATCCACGATCCTGCCGGCATTGCCGAGCGCTTCCGAGATCGACATCATCACCTCGCTTGGCACCTCGTCAAGAACTGAAAGGGCGTGCTGATAGTATCGCCGAGCCTTGTCGAACTGGCCATCCTCAAGCAGCGCCTGGGCGAGCCACAGTTGGGGCCGCCAACTGCCGGGGAAAGAAGTAAGCTGTTCAAGGGCCCTCAAATACTCGCTTTGACCAAACCGTTCCCGATGGATCGAGGTAAACCACTCGACCGCATGAATCTCGTTCGGATCAAGCTTAAGGGCGCGCCAAAGAGTCAGCTCGGCACGCGGCTGATCGCCGCTCTCCGCATAAAGCCGGGCGAGATGGATCAAGAAGACAGCATCTTCACCGTTGCGGCGCATCCATGCTTTCAAAGTCTCTTCAGCTTCAGCCGGGCGGCCGCTTAGTCGCAGACCATAAGCCATCAGGCAACAGCTTCGAGCGGAATCGGGCTCCTCACTCCACAATCGGCGTGCGGCCTCCCGAATCTCTCTTCCACTCAACTGGTCAATTTTCTCAATGATGCTGGAATAAAACCTGTCCGCCTCGCTCAATTGTCCTGGTGAATCGGAATTGGAACAAATCCAGCTTTCTTTTCCGAAATAGATGTTCCGATTGGAGTATTCGTGCAGATCTAGAAAGGCGGCATCCGCGTTTATACCATCTCCTGAAACCTGGCCGGTATCACGTCCCCATGCCTTTTCAAAAACCCTCTTGAGTAAGCCCATCGCAAGCCTGTCCTTCTGGCCCCATTTAGCTAAAGCTCCGCCTAACTGCGTTTCCTGCAGTGTTTTCCAAGAACTTGTCGCGCGACTTACTTCTCGAGTATGTTGCGGTGATTATAGGAAAGAAGCCACGCCTGACTTGTGGCGATAGTCACGACCTTTTGTCTTTTAGTAACGGCGTCCCTGCCGGAATCACCAAAACAGAGCCTGTGTCGTTACTTGATACTCCGTGGTAATCTTTTACAGAGGATAAGACTATGACAGGCAAGTTCATATTGTGCACCGCGATCATTCTAGGGTTTGCAGGTCAGATGAAGAGCGTCGACTGCGAGAATGCCAATGTCTTGACGCCGGCCGAGAAAGCCGCAGGATGGAAACTCCTCTTCGACGGCAAGACCATGAAGGGCTGGCACGGGTACAACGGCCAGGACATCTCATCCTGGACTATTGAAGGCTGCACCTTGAAATCGGTTGGAACCGAGGGTAATTACGGCAGCGACTTGAGAGCCGACCTCGTCACCGACGAGGAGTTCGAGAATTTCGAAATCAACATCGACTGGAAGGCCTCCAAGGGGGGTAACAGCGGCATCATGTACGGAGTGGTTGAGGACCCGAAGTACAAGGCCGCCTGGATGACCGGTCCCGAGTACCAGTTCATCGACGACGTGGGCTTCCCGCAGAAACTCGAGGAGTGGCAGAAGACGGGAGCGAACTATGCGATGCATGTTCCAGACGACGCCCAGAAGCAACTAAAGCCGGTCGGGGAATGGAACAACACCCGCATCGTCGTCAATGGTTCGCATGTCGAGCACTGGCTGAATGGCAAGAAGATCCTCGAGTTCGAGCGCTGGACCGACGAATGGAACAAGCTTCGCGATTCGGGCAAGTGGCAGGAAGCTCCCGACTACGGCCTGGCGAAGAAGGGACACATCGTCCTCCAGGATCACGGCAGCGTCTTTTGGTTCAAGAACATTAAGATCAGGGAAATCAAGAACTAGCCGCTCTTCAGAACCTGACTGAAACCACTTGGGAGACGCCGGGTTCCTCCATGGTGACGCCGTAGATGTAGTTGGCGATTTCCATGGTTCGCTTGTTGTGAGTGATGATCACGAACTGGGTCCGTTGGGACATCTCTCGAACCAGGTTCGTGAATCGGCCGACGTTGGCATCATCAAGCGGCGCATCGACTTCATCCAGAACACAGTACTGGCTCGGGCGGAAGTTAAAGAGCGCGACGAGAAGGGCCAGGACGGTCATCGCCTTCTCACCGCCTGACAGCAGCATGATGTTTTGGACCTTCTTGCCGGGCGGTTGCGCGTAGACATCGATTCCACTTTCCAGAAGATCTTCTTCGTCGATCAGCTGAATTCCGCAATCGCCCCCGCCGAACAGCTTGGCGTAAACTTCCTTGAAACCGGTGTTAATCGCTTGGAAGGCCTCGGCGAACTTCTCCCGGCTGCGGCGGTTGATCTCCTGGATGGCACGGGTGGTGTCGGCGATGGAAGCCTCGATATCCTGCCTTTGTTGAACCAGGAAGGTGTATCGCGTTTCGTTCTCCTGATACTCCTCGAGCGCGGTCATATTGATCGGGCCGAACTCCTCCAGGCGGTTCCGCAGGTCGTTATAAGAAGCTGTCACGTCCTCGAGTGTTTCCGCCTCTGACGGGGTAAACTCCCCGACCAGTTCCTGAATTGGCTGCTGGAGCGTTTCGAAGCATTGGGCGCCAGTGTTTTCCAGCTGGGTCTCCAGTCTGGCGGTTTCGATCTCGCACTTTGTTCGTTTCTCCCGCAGTTCACCCGCTTCGCCCCGAAGTCGTGCGAGTTCCTGCTCGATCTGCGGCTGATGCCGCTTCCACTCGTCGTACTCCGCCTCAATTTGCTGAAGGTCCACTTTCAGCTGGTCTTCGCTTTGCCGAAACTCATCCAGCCGAGTTCGCAAGTTCGACAACTCCGCGTTTAGCTCATTGAGCCGCTGCTGATCCTGGGTTTTCGCCTGACGATTAGCTTTGATCCTCGCCTCGAGCGAAAGTCTCTGTTCCTCGACCCGCTGCACGGTTCGCTGCAACGCGGCCAGCCGTTCTTCCATTACTTTCTTGTCGGTGCTGACCAGGTGGAATTGCTCCTGTGCCCTGGCAAGCTCGTTTCGCAATTGCTGGAGCGCTGCCTGGGCCTCAGCCTCGAAGCGTTCCATTTCTGCCTGCTTGGCCATCTTCTCGCGCAGCTGATCTTCCAGTCCTCCACCCAGCGCAACCTGTCCGGCGTCCTCTTCCTCGATCTGGCGGGCCTCCTCGGCCTGGACCCTGGCGGCCTGTTCCAATCTTTTTCGTTCGTTCTCGGCTTGTTGCTGCTGATGAGTAAGCGCGATGTTTTCTTTCTCGATCTTGTAGATCTTCTCCTGCGTGGAGGAACAAATACCGCAGACAGCCTCGTGCTCGTTCTTGATCCTTTCCTCTTTTCTTTGCATCTCCAGCAGCAAGGCGTTTACTTGAGTCCGCTTCTTTTCGAGTTCCTTCTTCTGTCGTTTCAGAGCAAGAAGGCCGAGCTTCTTAGACTGGACAGCAGTCGCGGAAAGCAAGCCTCGAGGAGTGAGAACTTCCCCCTCCAGTGTCAAAAAACTCTTCTGGGGGTAGGCATGAGCCAGTTGAAAGGCTCGATCGAGGTCCGAGACGACCACCGAACCTGCCCTCTCCGGCAGAACACGCTTGAAGGCCTCCTCCACCTGGGGCGACATTCTCAGGAGTTGGACGAGAGTTCCATGGATGCCCTCGTCTTTGTTCGGAGGCAGTTCTTGTCCGTCCCAGTCGGGTGTCCCAAAACCGTTCTTCGACGTGAGCGTTAGAAAGGTGCACTTCCCGCCTTTCAGGTTCCTCAGCTCAAGCACCCCGCGTGCAGCTTCATCCAACGAGTCAACTAGCACATACTCGAGTTCCTCATCCAGGACTTCCTCGATCAGGCGCTCATACTCGGGATCTGCTTCAATCGATTCCGCCAGTGTTCCGGCTGTGGACAGTGCACGGCTCTGCTGCAAATAATTCAGAAACTTCTGAACCCCTTCGCTGTATTGCGAATGACTTACCTCAATCTCCTGCAGGGATTCAAGCCGCTCCCGGCACGCGATTGCCTGGCGCTGCAACTCCGAAGCCTCCGCCCTGACGACCGCCAGCTGCTCTTCCAGTTCCTGCCGGCGCTCGTCCTGCTCTTCCAAGACGGCGCGAAGTCTCTCCAGCTCTTTCTGCTTTTCACTGATGATTCGCTGAAATTCGTCGAGTTGAGCCTTATTCTGTGCGAGCTGTTGACTGACGGCCGACTGCTCTTTCTCCAGCCTGGCTCGGCGAGCCGCAGCGGCAGCACGTCGTTGGCGGATTTGTTCGATCGAGTTGCGCAATGAGGATATTTCGGCCGTCAGCCTCAGGTAATCACCCCTGAGACCTTCCAGTTTCCGTTCGCCCTGCTGCACTTCGCTCCCGTATTTGTCCAACTGTTGCCGGTGTTGCGCAATTACCTCGTCGACCTGTTGTTTATCAGTCTCAAGCTTGATTCGCTCTTCCCGGAAACGGGTAAGTTCTCCGGAAACCTCTTGCAAAGTGCGATTCAGGGTTTCAGCCTCATCAGTCGAAAGCGCTATCTTCCTAGTCAGTGCTGCTATTTGATCTTCGTGATACTGAATCGAGTTTGTAGATCGATCGACCTCCAGGTGAGCGGCCGCCAGCGCCTGTCTAACTTCGGTCAACCGCTTTTCCAGACGGTCTCGCGTCTCCATCCCGATGCGATGTGCCTCCTCTGCGGCACGAAGCTTCTCCCTGAGCAGCTCTTCCTGATCACGCAGAGCACCAGCCTCAATGCGGCTCACTTCGAGGCGCTCAAGTAAATTATGGGCTTCGAGCGCAAACTTTCGCCGTTGCACATCCCGGAATTCATCACGCAGCTCCCTGTATCGCCGCGCTTTGGCAGCCTGCCTCTTGAGTGAACGCAATTGCCGCTCGACTTCATTGACAATGTCATTCACACGCAGCAGGTTCTGTTGAGCCAGCTCGAGCTTCAATTCAGCGCTTTTCCGGCGGCTCTTGTAGCCAAGGATCCCGGCCGCCTCCTCAATGATGGCGCGGCGATCCATCGGTTTTGAACTAAGGAATGATTCGATATTGCCTTGGGCAATCAGGGCGTAAGAGGCAAGGCCGAGACCTGCAGCGTCCAGGAACAGGTGTATATCCTTCAAACGGCAGCGGCGCTGGTTGATCAAATAGACACTCTCGCCGGAGCGATACAACCGGCGTGTGATCTCCAGGCGCTCCTCGGTCAGTTCGATTTCATCAAGAACGATCGGATTTTCATCGGTTCGTCGGACGGTGAGCGTGACTTCGGCAAGTCCCGAGGGCTTGCGCGCCGCGGTGCCATTGAAAATCACGTCCTCCATTCGCTCGCTTCTCAGGTTGCGTGCGTTTTGAGCACCAAGCACCCAGGCAATGGCGTCGGAAAGGTTAGACTTCCCGCATCCGTTGGGGCCGACCACACACGTCACCCTGTCATCGAAAGCCACGTGGGTCTTCTCTGCAAAAGATTTGAACCCGATGATGTCGAGCGCCTCAAACTTCAGCATATGAGCGTAACGAGTTTCTATCATGACAGGAAACTCTGACGCGAGAGAAGCCGGCACGTTTCCTAAGAAAAATTAAAACCAATCGTTATTATCAGTGTGAGAGTTGGGATCGAGCGCGGAGAGATGATCATGGCTAAACCCGAAAGCTCCCGGGGCGACTGGCTCAAAAGGATCCTTGAACAACATGAAACCGGCCTGGTCAGATACGCCTGCCGGCTGACCGGCGATCTGGAAGCTGCGCGGGACGTTGTTCAGGACACCTTCATGGCGCTTTGCCGCCAGAGTCCGGGGAGTGTGAATGAGCACGTTGTTCCCTGGCTGTTTCGCGTGTGCCGGAACCGGGCTTTGGACGTCGTTAAGACCCGGCATATAAATCATCCGATAACCGAAATCGAAAACAGTATGCCGGACAGGGACGAGGGACCCGCCGATCAGCTTGAGCGGAAAGAGAAACTGGCAATGGTCCTGGAACTACTCGAAACCCTTCCGGCCAACCAGCGCGAAGTCATCATACTCAAGTTTCAGCACGGCCTCAGCTATAAGGAGATCAGCTCGATCACCGATCTCTCAGTTACAAATGTTGGATTTCTCATCCACACCGGTTTGAAGACCATAAAAAAGCGACTTTCAGAGGAGGCGCCTCCCAAAGAAAGAACCTTGAGGAGGGTCAAATGAACCAGGATTACCAGGAACATGAACTGACGGCCTACTTGCTGGGCGAATTAGACGAGGCCAGGCGAAACGAGATTGCGGAAATCCTGAAGAACTCAGAATCCGCCAGGCGTGAGTTGGAGGAGGTCAAGGAAACGTTGGAACTGGTCCGCGAAAGCCTCCTCCAGCCATCTGACGTCGGCCTCGAGGTTGAACAGCGCCGTCGGCTTCAGGCGGCGTTCGATAATGTGAAAGACGTCGGCATTCTCTCCCGGTTGGGAGGAAGTCTCGGCCGGCGCTCTATAGTGCTGCGCTGGGGAACTCCCCTGGCTGCGGCGGCCTCTCTGATCGTCGTTCTACTGCTTTCATGGGATACCGCCAAGCAGCCGATCGTAATCTCACCCGCTCAAGAACAGCTTCGCGAGGAGATCGCCCGTGAAATGCAGCAGGAGTTCGCGCGGTCGTCAGAAGCGAACAAGCAGGCAGAGCCAGCAGTGAGCGATGACGATGAACCAGCGCCGCCTGCCCAGACAGAAGCCCACAGAGATCAGAAGGCAGCCGATACTTCTGGACGAGCACCGGCTGAGCGTGCCAGGTCGGAGGGCAGGCAGTTTGCGAAAACCTACCCGACGACGAAGATTCCGGCGAACACCCTTCCCGCCTTCAAAGGCCAGGTGATCGACCAATCCGGTTCGCCGCTGCCGGGCGCGTCCGTTCAGGTAGCGTCCGCGAAATCGAAGACCGTGCAATCGACGCTCACCGATACGCGAGGACAGTTCGCGGTGCCCCCTTTGCCAGACGGCGAGTATCGAATCCGGGCAGCCAAGTCAGGATTCCAGGCCAGCCAGGTCGGACCAATGAAGGCCGAAGCAGGTAAGACATACGAAGTCCGGCTGGCGCTACAACCGAGAAACGCACCGGCTCAAGCGTCATGGGCCAGTGAGCCGCTGCCAGCGCCGCCAGCAGCGCCGACGGCCGAGTCAATGCGTCGGGAGAAGAGCGCGGCCGCCGGCGCTCGAGGAATCGCCGGCGGAGTTGTCGGCTATTTGGCGCCGTCTCCTGCGCGATTGCCCGGCCCTCCGATGGAAACATGGGACGAAGACTTCAATACCGAGTCCTACGATTATCAGGATGATAACGAGATGACGGCTGTCGCCAAGGACCCGCTCTCTACGTTCTCGATCGACGTCGACACCGCTTCTTATTCGAATGTCCGACGCTTCATTCGGGAAGGCCGACTACCGCCGCCGGACGCTGTGCGTATTGAGGAGATGGTCAATTACTTCCCATATCAATACGAACCGCCTACCGACCACTCTCCATTCTCGGTCCATACTGAAGTGGCACAGGCACCCTGGGCGCCGGCCCATCGTCTGGTCAGGATTGCGCTAAAAGGCCGGGAGCTGCCCTCCGCTGAACGACCGGACGCCAACTTGGTCTTCTTACTTGACGTTTCCGGTTCGATGGCAACGCCGACAAAGCTCCCGCTTGTCAAACAAGCTATGCGCCTGCTCGTGGAGGAACTCAAACCGACCGACCGAGTCACTATCGTCGTCTATGCCGGCGCTTCGGGCCTGGTATTGCCTTCGACGCCGGGAAGCGAGAAGCAGAGAATTTTGGATGCCCTCGAACGCCTCCAGGCCGGTGGGTCTACGAATGCAGGCGCCGGCATCGACCTGGCGTACCGTGAGGCAGTGGCGAACTTCAATCCCCGGGGAGTTAATCGCGTCATCCTGGCCACCGACGGTGACTTCAATGTCGGAATCACCAACCAGGGTGAGCTTGTGCGCTTGCTTCAGCAGCATGCCGCAAAAGGTGTTTACCTGACTGCGCTCGGTTTCGGCATGGGGAATTACAAGGATTCGATGCTTGAGAAACTTGCCGACAAAGGCAATGGAAACTATGCCTACATCGACAGTCTGAACGAGGCACGTAAAGTCCTTGTCGAGCAAATCGGCGGGACCCTGGTGACCATCGCCAAAGACATCAAGATTCAAGTAGAGTTCAATCCGCTGGAAGTCACGGCTTATCGCCTGATCGGCTATGAGAACCGGGTCATGGCGCATCAAGACTTCGATGACGATCGCAAAGATGCCGGTGAGATCGGTGCCGGTCACACGGTTACGGCATTGTACGAGGTTGTTCCGACAGGTGTGCCGATCGACCTTCCCCAAGGTGAACCGCTCAAGTACCAGAAGAAAAGTCCGGCAGCCACACCCAGTGGCGAATTGCTGACAGTCAAACTGCGATACAAGCTCCCGAACGAGGATACAAGTCGTCGCCTGGAAGTCCCGGTGGTGGGTCGTCTCCAGACTTTTGAGCAAGCCTCTGAGGATTTCCGTTTTGCCGCGGCTGTTGCCGGTTTCGGGATGATTCTGCGCAACTCCCCATTCAAGGGCTCGGCCACTTTTCAGTCAATGTTGGAAATCGCGGAGACCAGCCGGCGCTTTGATCCTCAGGGTTATCGCGCAGACTTCACCAATCTGATCAGGGAAGCCATCCGACTGACGGAAAACCAGTAGGGACCGAAGTGCCTGCGGTTATCTGGGCACGCGAGCCAGTTGGAGAAATCGTAAGCAGATTCTTGGACACCAAAACAAAAAGGGCACGAAAGCTTCGTGCCCTTTTTTCCCGTTTGTTCCTCGGCCGGGGGAGGCGGGTCGGCTTTTGGGGTGTCCTGTCAGGACCTCTAAGGAGGAGAGAAGTTGCCGTGGCCCGCCTCATGTTACCCGACATTTATTATGATGCCAGCTTGTTTTCAAAGTTGTAAAAAAAAGTTCCTATTTGGTCTCTCCGCTGACACCCACGGGTTGGTGCTCCTTCTCGAACTTACTGAGAGCGTCGATGTATTTCAAACCCGCGCCGGTATTCACAAAAACGACCTTCTCCTCGGGCTTGATCCAGCCGCTCTCAGCAAGGCGCTGGATGGCGGCCCACCCGGCTGCGCCTTCCGGACAGATGAAGAGACCTTCTTCGCGACTGACCTGCTGTACGGCCGAGTAAATGCTCTCTTCCGGTACCGCCACAGCATGGCCGCGGCTGTCACGTAAAACCTGTAGAATCAGCGAATCACCGAAGGGTTTCGGGATGCGAATGCCTGACGCGAAAGTCTGTGCCTTGGTCCAGGGTTCAGAAGTCATAGCAGCGTCCCGAAACGCCTTGACAATCGGAGCGCACCCCTCGGACTGAACCGCGACCATTCGCGGTCTCTTGGAAGTGATCCACCCCAACTCCTCCATTTCCTCGAGAGCCTTCCAGATACCGATCAGGGCCATTCCCCCGCCTACCGGGCAAACGATAACGTCGGGGACGTCCCAACGAAATTGCTCCACGATCTCATAGCCCAGAATTTTCTTTCCTTCCAGGCGGTACGGCTCTTTCAAAGTCGACAGATCGAACCAGCCTTCCGAGGCGTGCAGTTCACTGACGCGTTTGGCGGCGTCCCCGATCAGACCGGGTACAAGCTCGACCCGTGCGCCGGTCATGCGGCATTCCATGACATTCGCCGAAGGAGTATCCACCGGCATGGCGACGAATACCTCAAGCCCGGCACGTGCCCCGTAAGCGGCCAGGGCGCCTCCGGCATTGCCGGCAGATGGGATAGCCAGTCTCTTATGACCCAACCTGCGGGCCATCGAGACGGCTGCTGATAATCCTCGAGCCTTGAACGTGCCGGTGGGGTTCCCGGACTCGTCCTTCATGTAAAGGGACCGCAGACCGGCCAACTCCGCCAGACCAGGCAGGGGAAGCAAAGGGGTATAACCTTCTCCCAGCGTGACGATATCTTCCTCGCCATCGACGGGCATGACTTCGAGGTAGCGCCACATATCCGGCGGGCGATCAAGGAGAGCTGTTTTCTTAATGTGGCGTTTGACCTGGTGAAGGTCATAACGAACAAGCAGAGGAGACTGGCAAAGAGGGCAGACGCTGGATGTTTCGATGCTCTCAATGGTATGGCCGCAACGAGAGCATTCCAGGTGCCTTACGAATGACACACTCTCGTTCCTCCTATCTCCGCAGTCCAGTATCGTACTCGCCGTTCAGCTCGATCGTAGCATGCTATCTGACGTTTCTTCCACTGCTTGTCGTTCTTGTCCGGATAGTCGAGCCTGAAATGTGCTCCGCGGCTGTCCAGTCGGTTAAGGGCTGCGTAAGTAATGAGTCTGGCGTTGGTTAATTTGTTATTGGCCTCAAGGGTGGACCGATCCTGGCCGGCACCGAAGGGGATCTTCTCCAGGCGCTCTGCAGCCTCTCGCAGTTTCTGCTCCTGACGGACAATACCAACCAACTCACTCATGGTTCGGCGTATTGTCTCTTCTGGCGGGGGCGTATCAGATCGCTCCTCTCGCCAGTCGACAGAGCAGAGTTCTGTCAAACGCGGCGTGTACGGTTTTCTGGGGCCGACGGCCATAGCGCAACCGGCACGTGCCCCGTAAACCAATCCTTCGAGAAGTGAGTTGCTGGCAAGCCGATTTGCCCCGTGAACTCCGGTGCAGGCCACTTCGCCGGCCGCAAAGAGTCCCGGAATCGTCGTCCGGCCGTGAAGATCGGTAAGAACGCCCCCCATCATGTAGTGAGCGGCCGGGAAGACTGGGATAGGATTGAGCGTAATGTCGAGTCCGAAACTCTTGCAGGTGGCGTAGATACCGGGGAATCGTTGTTTGATAAAACCTTCAGGCAGGTTGGTCAGGTCCAGATAAACCAAATCACTTCCAGTCCGGTTGGCCTCGTTGAAAATCGCTCGCGACACCACGTCGCGAGGAGCTAGTTCGGCCAGTGGGTGGTAATTGGGCATGAACCTCTCGCCGCGGACATTGATCAGCTTGCCCCCTTCGCCTCGCATCGCTTCGGTCAAAAGGAAACGAGGAGTTCCGGGCAGCTTCAGCGCGGTCGGATGGAACTGGACAAATTCCATATCGGCCAGGGCCGCGCCTGCCTCAAACGCCAGCGCATGACCGTCGCCGGTGGCGATGTCGGGATTAGTGGTGTCACGGTAGGTAGCGCCGATTCCCCCGGTTGCGAGCAGGACCGCCTTCGCTTTCACATGGTGGACTCGAGAATCGTCTTTTGGCAGGTATAAAGCGCCATCGCACCGATCTCCGGAGAGTGAGAGAGCAAGGGCGAAGGCATAGGGAACAATGGTGACATTGGGAAGACTGTTGACTTTCCTTAAGAGTGTACGGTTTATTTCGCGGCCCGTCGCATCTCCCTTGGCGTGAAGGACTCGTTTCCGGCTGTGGGCTCCTTCGCGAGTGAAGGAGAGTTTAGCCCCCTCGCGATCAAACTCCGTTCCCCATTCAATCAGTTCCATGATCCTGGCCGGGCCCTCCTCGACCAGCAGACGCACCGCCGCGCCGCTGCACAGACCATCTCCGGCCCGGATGGTATCTTCGTAGTGGAGCCCGATCTGATCCTCGTCGCTCATCGCAACGGCCACACCCCCTTGTGCGTACTCCGTGTTGGACTCGTCCGCTCGAGACTTGGTGAGGATCAGAACCCGGCCATGGGACGACAACTCGATCGCCGCCCGTAAGCCAGCGACTCCGCTGCCGATAACAAGAAAATCCGTATCGTGGTACATTGAAATCACTAAGCGGTTCCCCCGAGTCCCGCATTTCCCGCCGTTTTGCGCGTTCCGCGAAGCTTATATTATACTTTACCAACCATGAGGGGCCTGCGCGGAACGACGATTATACTGGTTCGCAGGGGCGACGAGGTAGCGGTTGCGGGTGACGGACAAGTCAGCCAGGGCGATACGATTCTTAAGACCAACGCCAGAAAGATCAGGACCCTGCACGATGGAAAGGTCGTTGCGGGGTTTGCAGGCTCAACAGCGGACGCCTTTTCTCTGTTTGCCCGCTTCGAAAACAAACTCGAGCAGTCTCATGGGAATCTTGCACGCGCTGCGGTTGAGTTGGCGAAAGACTGGCGTACGGACAAGATTCTGCGGCACTTAGAGGCCTTGCTGATCGTTACCGACAAAAAGTCCTCTTTCCTTATTTCCGGGAATGGAGATCTGATGGAGCCGGATGACGGAGTCCTTGCCATTGGCTCAGGAGGGCCCTACGCGTTGGCAGCCGCTCGTGCTCTATGTCGGTTCACCTCGAAAACCGCCAGAGAAATCGCTGAAGAGTCGCTAAAAATAGCGTCTGAAATCTGCGTTTACACCAATTCGACCATAACAATCGAAGTATTGTAGAGCCGCCACTTTTCTAAAATGAGGATGTATCAGATAAATAACGAGCCGGAAGAAATCGTTCGCAACCTGGACGAGATGACTCCCCGACAGATAGTCCAGGAGCTGGATAAATACGTTGTCGGCCAACGGCGAGCGAAACGGGCTGTGTCAGTGGCTCTTCGGAACCGTATCCGGAGGCAGAAGCTCGATCCGGA
>ERZ795047.1223-NODE-1223-length-27992-cov-21.532412_pt1 | contig 27992 bp, 30 predicted proteins | sample MGYA00375131_ERZ795047 | MGnify/ENA primary metagenome ERZ795047 (study PRJEB30176, sample SAMN05720228) | activated sludge metagenome | isolation source: Anaerobic digester | place: Japan | collected 2015-05-20 ...
ACCGCGAAGAGGCCGTCCGCCGCTCAGGCATCACCCCGGACCTGGTCATCGACTCGCTTGCAGAAGACCTTCCCGACCATATATGATGGCCATGATAAAGCGGATTCTCTTCCTGGTTCTCCTGGCCGCCGCAATCGGCGGAGGGTGTCTCGGGTTTTTCCTCCGTCCGGTGTTCGTCCCGCCGGCGATCGTACCCCTGGAGGGTGCGAGCCTCAACCAGACGCCGGTCTATACCTTCGCATTTGAGGACGGGATGGAGACGATCCGCATCGACCCCGACCCGGCGGTCTACGCCGGTGCGAAAGCGGCAGACAGGAGCCTCCACCTCTACACGGATATGCCGGAAGAAGAGTGGATCCCGATCTACTACCTGGCGTTCATAAACGAGCCCCACCAGGAACCCTTCTATGCGGACCTGCTTGGCGCCCTTCGCGAGATCCGTGACCGGAGAGGGCTCGATGACGACCGCTACCTCGAACTGATCGCCGTATTCGTGCAGTCTATCCCCTATGAGACCGACGCCTCGGTGACCGAACCAAAGTTTCCGATCGAGACCTTCGTGGACGCTGCTGGAGACTGTGACGACAAAAGCCTCCTTCTCGCAGGGCTCCTCGCGCGGGAGGGCTACGGTGTTTCGCTCCTCTACTTTGGAGACGAAAACCACATGGCTGTCGGGGTGAAGAGCGCAGGCTGCGGCTACCGCAACACCTCTTTTGCCTACATCGAGACCACAAACGTAAGTTATGTCGGAATCCCGCCTGCAACGCTCTCGGGCGGCGCGACCCTCTCCTCCGACCCGCTGGTGATCCCGGTCGGAGAAGGTGAACGCAGCTACACCGCCTGCAACCAGGTTCAGACGATTGAGCGCGCCCTCTCCGCATTACGCGACCGTGCCGCGGTTATCGAGACGGAACTTGAGGCACGCGGTCGGGAGATCGAGGCGATGCGCGATGCCCTCGACGCCCTGAATGCCCGGATGACGCCACTCCTGCGTGCGGGCGATATCAGTGAGTACAACCGCCTCGTCCAGGACTACAACAGGATGGCCGGGGACTACAACCAGGCTGTAGACGCTTACAACGCCCTGCTCGATGAGGCTGAGAGGGTTGTCGACCTCCACAACGACCTGGCCGCCGGTGCTCATGACCGGCCCGCCTCATACATCATGGCGCGGGCCTACCTCTGCGGGTGACACTCATTTAACCCGGAAAATGGTTGTGTGCGTCTCTCTGCCCCGGGCGATGGGCGGCCCACGGCACCATCGGCAGCAATATACACCTCTTTGCGAATCTGGCTGCGGCGGGTGATGGTCGGGTAGCGGGCGGCCCGCTCCGCGAGGCAGGCAAACGTCGTGAGTTCTGATCTCTCCATGCATGATAACGATGCAATCTGTTTATTTAACGATAGGCCGCGCGCGGTGTGAAAGTGAAAATTTGGGTCTTCAAATCCTGGCCTATAATGGCCCAAAACACCGTTTAATCCTTGATCCTTATTGGTATGGTTTTTTGGTCTATTCATTCGGGTTTAATTTTGGAAAACAAATTTTTCCGTGGCTTGATATGAGATAAGGGGCTGCTGTCACCGTATTATACCTCCGGGCCAGCCGTCCTGCAAGTTTTTATCTATCCTCTGGCAGATACATGAAACGGAGTGCCGTATGCTGGATATCAGTGATTTGCATGTGGAAGTTGATGGCACCGAAGTGCTCCACGACATCAACCTCCATATCGGGTGGGGGGAGACCCACGTTCTGATGGGCCCAAACGGCTCAGGGAAGAGCACGCTGCTCAAGACCATCATGGGGTTTGGCGGTTACACCATCACATCCGGTTCAATCATCTTTAAAGGGCAGGATATTACCCGGATGCCGATCCATGAGCGCGCCCATCTTGGTATAGGCATGATGTTTCAGAACCCGCCAGCGATCTCGGGGCTGAAACTCGGGAAACTGCTTACTGCCATATCCGGGCTGAAAGAGGACGAAATCGAGGCACTGGCCCGGTCGGTCAATATGGGGCAGTTCCTCAACCGGGACATCAACGTCGGCTTCTCCGGCGGCGAGATCAAGCGGAGCGAGGTCCTCCAGCTGAAGGTCCAGCAGCCTGATTTCCTGATGCTGGACGAACCCGAGAGCGGTGTTGACCTGGAGAACATAAACCTGATGGGCAGGGAGATCGCCACCCTGCTTGAGAAGGATGTCCGTATCGTCAACCGGCGCCGGAGCGGCCTGATAATCACCCACACCGGCTACATACTCGATTACGTCGATGCCGACCAGGGTCATGTGATAATCGAAGGCCAGATCAGGTGCCACGGAAACCCCCGCGAGATCCTGCGCCTTATCAAAGAGAAAGGATACGGAGAGTGTCTGCGTTGCAAACAGATATCATAACTGACATGGAACACCTCTCAGAGAAGGACCGGGAGCGTCTTGCCCTTACCGGTCTCGAAGTGGAGATGCGGAATCGCTGCGGGAGTTTCTTCCAGATCGACCAGAACGTTGTCCAGACCACATGCATGGCAGAGGGTGTCGAGATGCTCCCCATCAAGGCCGCTCTCGAGAAGTATGACTGGGTAAAGGACTACTACTGGAAGGCCGTCCCGAGAGACAAGGATAAATACACCCGCTACGTGGCAGACCAGGAGAACCCCCAGGGTCTCGTTGTCATCGCCCATCCAGGCACAAAGATCGAGATGCCTCTCCAGGCATGCCTCTTCCTCCGGGAGGGCCCGGTGCAGCACGTCCACAACATATTTATAGCGCAGGAGGACTCCGAGATCCACATCATCTCCGGTTGCGCGAGTTCCTGGCAGAAAGAGCATGGAGCGCATATCGGTGTGACCGAGATCTACGTCGGCAAAGGCGCAAAGGTGACATCCACCATGATCCACAACTGGAACCGGGGGATCGCCGTCTTCCCGAGGAGCGCCACAATAGTCGAGGAGGGAGGGTTGTTCCTCTCAAACTACGTCTGCATGCAGCCGGTCAGGAAGGTCAGCATGTACCCCACGGCCAGCCTGGTCGGAGATAACGCTGTGGCCCGGTTCTCGAGCATCGTGGTTGCGACACCGGGCTCAACCCTGGATCTCGGCTCCCGCGCGATCCTCGGCGCCGAACATACAAGCGCCGAACTCGTCACCCGGGCGATCACCACCGGCGGCACCATCATCTCCCGCGGGCATATCCTTGGCGCGAAGGACAACACCCGCGGCCACATAGAGTGCAGGGGCCTGATCCTGAAGGACGGCATCATCCATGCCATCCCCGAGATCGAGGGGACGATCACGGGCACCGAACTCTCGCACGAGGCCGCGGTGGGAAAGATTGCCCGCCACGAGATCGAGTACCTGATGGCACGCGGCCTCTCAGAGGAGGAGGCCACGGCAACCATCATACGGGGGTTCCTGGACGTGAAGATCAGCGGTCTCCCTGCCGTCCTGCAGGCCCAGATCGATGCCGCAATCGACAAAGCCGAATCGGGCTTCTAACCGATGAGGTGTGAGATGACGGAGATAGACCCCTTTGCGGGAGCACGAGAGGCGATGGTGGAGTTCCAGATCCGGGCGCGCGGGGTCAGCGACCCGAGGGTGCTTGCCGCAATGAGGAAGATCCCCCGTCACCTCTTTGTGCCGGAAGAGTTGAGGCACGCGGCCTACGACGACCGCCCCCTCCCTATCGGCGAGGGGCAGACGATCTCTCAGCCCTACATAGTCGCTGTCATGACGGAGCAGCTTGAACTCTCGCCAGGAGACCGCGTCCTTGAGATCGGGACAGGCAGCGGTTACCAGGCGGCAATACTTGCAGAACTTGCCGGCAGCGTCATCTCCATAGAACGCCTCCCCCGCGTCGCCGAGAAGGCGCGCCAGAACCTGGCCCGCGCCGGGGTCACCGGCGTCGAGGTGGTAGTCGGCGACGGCACGAAAGGCTACCCTCCTGCGGCGCCGTATGACGCCATCATGGTCACGGCGGCAGCGCCTGAGATCCCCAAACCACTTATCGATCAGATGGCTGAAGGCGGCCGACTGGTTGCCCCGGTCGGGTCGCGCGACTACCAGGAACTGATCAAACTTGTCAAACGCGGGGGCGGGATCGAGACGATCCCCCTTGGCGGGGTCTGTTTTGTGCCGTTGATCGGGCAGTTTGGATGGCAGGGAGGTTACTCCTCGTGACCGTCCACGACATCACCCGGGTTCTATCGCGGGATGCCGTCGTCTACCCGGGAGACGTCCGGCCGCGGTTCCGCGAGATCGATAACGGGCAGTACCGTGTGACCGAGATGACCCTCGGCAGCCACACCGGGACGCACATCGACGCCCCCTCGCATTACATCGAGGGAGGCCGGACGGTGGATGAGATCCCGCCGGGGGTGCTGGTTGGGCCGGCGAGGGTTCTGGACTGCAGCGATGCCGGAGAGGTCATCGGCCCCGGCAGACTGCTCGGCCGCCTGGATGGGGTAAGGACTCTCCTCTTAAAGACCTGGTTCTCGGGGCTGCGGGAGTTCGATCCCGGCTACCCATCTCTCTCCATGGAGGCGGCAGACCTGATCATCGCTGCCGGGATCACCTGTATCGGGACGGACGCCCCCTCGATAGAGGGGTTCAGCGGTGACGGTTCCGTCCACCGCCGATTGCTCGGAAACGGTGCTGTCATCCTCGAACTGCTCGACCTCTCTGGCGTGGCAGAAGGGGAGTATTTTATGGCAGCACTGCCGCTGCTGCTCAGGGGTGGGGATGGATCTCCCCTGAGAGCGCTGCTCTGGGATGCGGAGGATGAAGTATGAGTTTATGGCATGATGCAGTCGAGAGACTGGAGAAGATCCTCGCTGGCAGCGGCTGCGAGGATGGTATTGTAACGCTTGGCGTAAACTACGACGCAGACCGCTGTCAATACCCAAAAGGGGTCTGTATGGAGGCTCAGTTTGGCGGCCGGAGCGGGCAGTTCGTCACGAACGAACCGACCCGGGCCAGGACCCGGATCTCCTTTATGTTTGGTGCGCCGCTTGCGACCACGAAACAGCGGGCGGCGGCAGGCGCGATCATCAACGCCGTCTCGGCATTTCTCTGCCTGACACGGAGATTGCAGCCCTGCACGAAGGAGTGTCACGGCCCATGCCTTGAAGCCCTCTCCCGCGAGGTCGCCGGGAAACGGGTCTACCTTCTCGGGCCGATGCCTCTTCTCGTGCGGGCGCTTGAAGCGCAGGTTGCAGACTCTCCCGAAGAGGCCGATCTCATCCTGGTCGCAGGGGACGGCATGGCAACCGATGCCGGGGTTGCCTGCATCGACGGCTACAGGGGGAGGAAGCGGATGATCTTCATTGGCCCATCCACTGCCGGGATCAGCGGGCTTCTCGACCTCGAACATTGGTGCCCCTACGGGAGATGAATACATTTTTCAGGCACAAAGGGGCTATAGAGAGTATGCTTTTTGGCTCTTCCGGCATTCGGCAGGAGTTCGGCCCTGATCTAGTCGATCTTGCGTTCCGTATCGGATCTGCCGCCGCTGCAGGGGCATCTGAGATCGCCCTCGGTCGTGACACCCGCACCACCAGCGAGTTGCTTGAGCACAGTGTAGTAGCCGGGATGCTTGCGACCGGTGCAACGGTCTACTCCTGCGGGATTGCGCCCACACCGACGGTCGCGTACGCGACAGGGAGCGCCGATGCGGGATGCATGATCACCGCGTCACACAACCCCGAGCCCTACAACGGCGTCAAACTCCTCAACCCGGATGGCTCCTCGTTTACCGTCCGGCAGCAGGCCGCGCTTGAAGAGGCGCTCAACGGAACACACTGGAAGGGGTGGGATGAGATGGGTCGCCTCCTCCCGATCGATGCGATTGACGTGCACAGGGAGGCGATCCTGGATAAGGTCAGCCTCTCTCATCCCATCAGGGCCGTGCTCGACTGCGGCAACGGTGCCGGGAGCGTCACAACCCCCGATCTTCTTGCAGAAGCAGGGGTTGCGCTCACCGGCCTGAACTGCAACGTTGCAGGGAAGTTTGCACGACCGTCTGAGCCGCTTGAGTCAAATCTCCCCTACATCGGTGAGATCGTCCGGAGGCGCGGTGCCGCCTGCGCCGTCGTCCATGACGGCGATGCCGACAGGATGATGGCGTTTGATGAGCGGGGCCGCTACATAGACGGCGACCGCCTTCTCATGCTGTTTGTGAAGTATCTCGACTGTAAACGGGTGGTCACAACCGTCGACGCCTCGATGGCCATCGAGGAGATTGCAGATGTCCGCCGCACACCTGTCGGCGACAGTTTCGTCTCCGAAGAACTCATATCCTGGGGCGATTTCGGCGGCGAGCCCTCCGGGAGCTGGATATTTCCCGGGCACTCACTCTGCCCTGACGGTGTCTACGCCGCCGCCCTGCTCTGCGAGATCGCATCTGAATGCTCGATCGCCGAAGAACTCGATCGGATGCCCCGCTACACCCTGCTCCGCAGGTCATGCCCGGTTCCAGACCCCCGTCGGGTCATGGCGGCGATGGGCGCGGAGGAACCAGCGCACGGCATCCGGTTTGAGGACGAGGACGGCTGGTACCTGGTCCGGGCAAGCGGCACCGAACCCAAGATCAGGATCACCGCCGAGGGGAGAACACCGGAAAAGGCAGAAGAGATGCTTGAAGCAGCGTCGGCCGCCCTCAAGCGGGCGAGACGCAGTCTGGAGTAGATGCTACATGCAGTGTGTTGTACTTGCAGCTGGCGAGGGGAAACGGATGCGCCCCCTTACCGCCCGGCGCCCGAAAGTGATGCTTCCGATCGCCAACCGCCCGATGATCGAGCACCTGATCACCGCCGCCCGTGACGCCGGGATCACCGGGTTCATCCTGGTCGTCGGCTACTGTGAGCGTGAGATCCGCAACCACTTCGGTGACGGGAGCGGTCTTGGCGTAAAGATCACATACGTGACCCAGCGCAGACAGTTGGGCACCGCTGATGCCCTCCGGGCGGCATCGGGGATGGTGAACGATCGCTTCCTCCTCTTAAACGGCGATATGATTCTGAGATCGGATGATATAAGGAGCCTCTGCCGGATGGAAGCCCCGTGCATGGGGATTCATGAGACCGACCACCCGCAGGACTACGGCGTGGTGACGGTCGAGGCTGACCAAATCACCGGTCTTGAAGAGAAGTCGGAAGAACCGAAGAGCAACCTGATCAACGCTGGCGCCTACATCTTCGATCCCGATATATTCGACCTTCTTTCAGGAGTCGGGGTCTCTGAGCGCGGGGAGTTCGAGCTGACCGACGCCCTCGCATCCTACATAGAGGAGGGAAGGCTCCGGGGATACCTCCTTGACTACTGGCTCGATCTCGGACACCCATGGGACCTCCTTGACGCAAACGCAGAGATCCTCTCCTCGATGCACCACGAAAAGCATGGTGTGATCGAGCCCGGGTGCAGCGTCCCGGAGACCGTCAGCATAGGGAGGGGGACGGTCATCCGGGCGGGGACATATATCGAGGGCTCGTGCATCATCGGTGAGAACTGCGTTATCGGCCCCCACGCCTACATCCGGGGTTCAACCGCCATCGGTGATGGCTGCCACATAGGCCACGCGACCGAGATCAAGAACTCCATCATAATGTCGGCGACAAAGGTTCCCCATTTCAACTACATAGGCGACAGCATCATAGGAAGCGGGTGCAACTTCGGGGCGGGCACCAAGGTTGCAAACCTCCGGCATGACAACGGAGCGGTGAAGGTCTGCGGGAAGAGCACCGGCCGGAGGAAGTTTGGCGCCATCATAGGCGATGATGTGCTCTTCGGCATAAACTGTTCGGTCAACGTCGGGACATCCATCGGGAGCGGCACGCGGGTCTCCCCCCACTCCTTTGTGGACGGGTGCATCCAGGAGAACTCGGTCATCAGGTGATATTATGCAGGCAGTAATTTTAGCAGCGGGAGAGGGGAGCCGTCTGCGTCCTCTCACCCGGAGCAAGCCAAAGGCTCTAATCCCGGTCGCAAACCGGCCGATCATCGATTACGTCATCGATGCACTGCTGGAGAACGGGATCCGCGAGATCGTTGTGGTTGTGGGATACCGCAAGGAGGAGGTCATCCAGCACCTCAACAGCCTCGACGCGCCGCTCCAGGTCGTCGTACAGGAACGCCAGCTCGGGACGGGGGACGCTCTCAGGGCGGCCGAGCCGGAGATCAGGGGCGACTTCCTGGTTCTCCCTGGCGACAACTACATCAATGCCGGGTCGATCGCCCGGATCAAGGGCGTGCGCAACGCCATGCTGGTGGCAGAGCACCCCAACCCCTCCAACTTCGGTGTTGTGGTGATCCGCAGCGGCATCGTCCGCGAGATAGTTGAGAAGCCCGAAGACGCCCCGACGTTCACGGTATCGACCGGGGTCTACTCATTTACACCGGAGATCTTCTCCTACCTCCACACAAACGAGATCCCCGACGCTGTAGGTGCCATGATAGCAGATGGCCGGCAGATTCGCGCAATCCCGGCAGACGAGTGGCAGGACGCCATATACCCGTGGGACCTCCTGAAACTGAACACCCGGATGCTCCGGGGGATCCAGCCCGGGATCGCCGGGACGGTTGATGCATCCGTCGTCCGCCGGGGGGTCGTGCAGATCGGCAAAGGAACCACCGTGGGTCCAAACACCGTGATCTACGGCCCCGTAAATATAGGGAGCAACTGCAACATAGGCCCGAACACCGTTATAATGCCGGACACGAGCATAGGCGATCGGGTGGTGCTCGAGCCCTTCACCTACGTTGCTGACTCGCTCATCATGAGTGATGTCACGGTCGGGTCGCACTCACGGATAGTCTCGGCGGTCTTAGGGCAGGGCTGCATCCTCGCCGACCATATCACAACCACTCCCTCTGCAAGCCTGATCGAGGTGGGGGGCCGTGTCCAGAAAGAGGAGTTCGGCGCGGTTCTCGGGGAGGGGGTAAGGGCTGCACCATTCACAACGTTTAAGAACTGCATCGTCGGTAACAATGTCAGCATAGTCAAGGGGCGGATGCTGGCGGGCAGGATCGAGGACGGCACAAGGGTGATGTAGATGTGCGGGATCGTCGGCTACACCGGGAGGCGGGCGGCAACCCCTATCCTGGTGCGGGGATTGAAGAGGCTTGAGTACCGGGGCTACGACTCCTTCGGGATTGCAACGGTCGGTAGCGCGATCGAGGTCTACAAGAAGGCCGGCCGCATCCCGGACAGCGGGGTGGTGCCGGTCGATCTCGCGGGGTGCACCGGTATAGGGCATACCCGGTGGGCGACGCATGGTGAACCAAACGAGATCAACGCTCACCCTCACGTGGACTGTGGCGGGAGGATCGCCGTTGTGCACAACGGCGTGATCGAGAACTACGCTGAACTGAAGCGGAATCTCCAGGAGAGGGGGCATACCTTCAGGTCCGAGACCGATACCGAGGTGATCGCCCACCTCATCGAGGAGCGGTATGACGGTGATCTCCTGGCAGCGGTCAACGCGGTTCTTCCACTGCTCCGGGGCTCGTATGCAATACTTGTGATCGCCTGCGACAGCCAGAGGATCGTCGCCGCTCGCGACGCAAGCCCGCTTGTCCTGGGCATCGGTGATGACGAGGTCTTTGCCGCTTCGGACATGACACCGCTTCTTGAGTACACGGAACGCGTGATCTTCCTTGAGGACGGTGATGTTGCCGATCTCACCCCCTGCCGCTGCACAATCTATAGCGGCGGCCGGAAGGTTGAGCGCCCGGTTGAACTGATCAACTGGTGTCTTGAGGATACACGGAAGGGCGGTTTCCCCCACTACATGCTGAAAGAGATCTACGAGCAGCCCCAATCGTTCTACGAGACCCTCAGGGCAGGTGTCGACGAGCGTGTGCGAAAGTTGGTGATGGAGGCCGATGAGATCACGCTGGTTGCATGCGGGACATCCTATCATACCACCCTGGCCTTCAGGTACCTGGCTGAATCGCTCTGCGGCATACCGGTGCGCGTCGAGATGGGTTCGGAGTTCAAGTACTTCACACCGCCCCTCCACGGGCTTGTGATCGCGGTCTCGCAGTCCGGAGAGACGGCGGACACGATCGCCGCCCTGAAGATGGCGAAAGCCCGCAACTGCCCGACGCTTGCCATAACCAACATGCAGGGAAGCACAGTCACCAGGATCGCGGACGAGACCATGCTCATGCGGGCCGGCCCCGAGATCGGTGTCGCTGCAACCAAGTCCTACATGGCGCAGCTCGCAGCGTTGATGCAGATCCTCAACATCCGCTGCGGCGGCGAGTTTGACGACGCCCTCTCGCATGCGCACCTCGCGATCGGGGAGGTCCTGATCCAGGATATACAGGATGCGGTCGATCTATGTTCGAGGGCTGAACACGTCTTCTTCGTGGGTAGAGGGCCGTTTTACGCGGTGGCGCTGGAGGGCGCCCTCAAGATGAAGGAGATCTCCTACGTTCATGCCGAGGGTTACGCTGCCGGAGAGTTGAAGCACGGGCCGTTTGCCCTGCTCACCCCGGAGACGCCGGTGGTTGCGATCTGCACCCCCGGCCCGACATACGGGGTGATGGTCTCGAACATAAAGGAGATGAAGGCGAGGAGAGCGCCGATCATCGCCATCGGGGTTGCCGGAGATACTGAGCTCCCCGAGATCGTGGACATCTTCATCCCCATCCCGAACACACATCTTCTGGTTCAGGTGCTGACTGCGTCGGTCGTCCTGCAGTTGCTTGCCTACCACACCGCCTGCGCCCTGGATCGGGACGTCGACAAACCGCGGAACCTGGCAAAGAGCGTGACCGTTGAATGATAGAGTATGGACGCAACGCCCTCGGCGATGGGGCGACGATATTTGAGCCGGTGACCATCGGGTTTCCATCCCGTGACCGGATGGGCCTGGAGGACTATCCCGGTGCAGCCATAGGGAAGAACGCGATCCTCCGGTCGGGGACCATCATCTACTGCGATGTGAGGATAGGTGATGCTTTCCAGACCGGCCATAACGTGCTGATCCGTGAAAAGACCGTCATCGGCGACCGCGTGGCGGTCGGGACGGCGGCGGTGGTAGAGGGCGACTGCACCATCGGCGACGACGTCCGCATCCAGAGCCTGGTCTACGTCCCGACCGGCGCCCGGATCGGCGACCGGGTTTTTATAGGCCCAAACGCCGTCCTGACAAACGACCGCTACCCGCCGGGGCCCCGTGAGTCTCTCCGCGGCCCGGTTTTAGGGGACGATGCCGTCATCGGTGCAAATGCGACGATCCTGCCAGGGGTCAGGGTTGGTGAGGGTGCGTTTGTCGCTGCTGGAGCGGTTGTGACAAGGGATGTGCCGCCGGAGATGCTTGCGGTGGGGGCACCGGCACGGTTCCGTGCGCTCCCTGCTGAAGCGAGGCGGTGCCGGTGATGATCCCCGTTGCCCGGCCGGTGGTCGGGGAGGAGGAGATATCTGCAGTCGCCGAAGTGATGCGGTCAGGGATGCTTGCCCGCGGTTCGGTCGTCGCGGAGTTTGAGTCCCGTTTTGCGGACTACTGCGGTGCCGCCCACGCGATCGGCGTCAACTCGGGCACCGCTGCGCTGCATGCTGCACTCCTCGCCGCCGGCATCCGTCCGGGAGACTCGGTGATAGTCCCGGCGTTCACGTTCTTTGCGACGGCATCGAGCGTCTCTATGTGCGGGGCAACACCGCTCTTTGCGGATGTCGATCCGCGGACGTTCAACATCGACCCTGCTTCGGTCGAGGCACTCATCAGCCCGGATACCCGGGCGGTGATAGGCGTCCACCTCTTCGGGCAGCCTTTTGATCTCGATGCCGTCCGTGCGCTCTGCGATGATTATGGTCTTATGCTGATCGAGGACGCCGCCCAGGCGCACGGTGCGGAGTATCACGGGAGACGGACCGGCAGCCTGGCCGATATAGGGTGCTTCTCGTTTTACCCGACGAAGAACATGACCACCGGGGAGGGCGGTATGGTCACGACCGATGACGAGCGCATCGCCGAACGGGTCAGACTCTTCATAGATCACGGCCAGAGCCGGAAGTATCTCCACACCGTCATCGGCTACAACTACAGGATGACCAACATCGCCGCCGCGATCGGGATGGTGCAGGTCGAGCGGCTTGAGGCGTTCAACGAACGCCGGATCGAGAACGCCCGCTACCTTGACCGCCACCTGGCGGGGACGGGGCTCGTGACGCCCCACGTTGCGCCGGGAGTCCGGCACGTCTACCACCAGTACGTTGTTAAACTCCCGGCCGGCTACCCGCTTGCGCGGGAGGCGTTCATAAGCGCCCTTGCGGAACGTGGGGTCGGGACGGCCGTTCATTACCCCATCCCGCTCCACCGGCAGCCTGTCTACGAGGGTGCGGGGAAGACCGCGTCCTGCCCGGTATCGGAAGACCTTGCGGCATCGGTCGTGAGCCTGCCGGTTCACCCATCGGTGACGGATGAAGAACGGGCATACATATGTGATGCGGTTGGGGGATTCCAGGCCCTGAAACAAGGCCAATGATACAAATGAGGATCCTGCTCGTATCCACCCAGGATTACATCCACCACCCGATACCATCAAGGCACCACAACATATTTGAGGAGCTGGCGAAGCGGCACGAGGTCCATGTGCCTCACTTCCACGTCAGCAGAGGAAAGGAGCGCGAGACCCTTCTCCATGTCCACGAGGCGACGTGGCTCCCGATCAAAAACCCCATCCTTCACTACACCTTGAACGCACCCTGCCACTACAGGGTCATCAGCAGCATCATCCGCGACCACGAGATCGATGTCGCCGTCGGGGCGCACGTCCTGGCCGGGACGGCCATGGTCAGGGCAGCTGAGAGGTACGGCGTCCCGGTGGTCTTCGACCTCAAGGACTGGTTCCCGGACTCGGCCGCTGCCTACTACAAAAATCCCGCTATAAAATGGGTGCTCCGTGAGGGTGTCCTTGCCATAACCCGCTACAACCTGGACCATAGCGATCTGATCACGACTGTCTCCCCGGGTCTCGTCGAGAAACTCAGGAGTTACGGCTACGAGGCGGAGTTGATCACAAACGGTGTCAACACGGATATCTTCCACCCCATGGATGGGAGTGCAATGCGATCCGCACTCGGAATCGCGCCCGATGCCTTCGTGCTCGGGTTTGCCGGGGCAATCGAACACTGGTATGCTCTCGATGAGGTGATCCGGCTCTTTCCGGAGGTTCTCAAGCGGCACCCGAACGCCGAGCTCCTGATAGTCGGCGGTTCGCTCTTCACCGGTTACATGGACGAACTGCAGGCGCTTGCTGCCAGGCTCGGGGTTTCGGGGAAGGTGCATTTCACAGGCACCGTCGACTACAATGACCTCCCCCGCTGCATCGCGCCGATGGACCTCTGCCTCATCCCGCTCTCGCCCCCTCAATGGGTGGATATCGCCCTGCCAAACAAGTACTTCGAGTACTCGGCGTGCGGGAAGCCGATCCTCTCGACCCCCATCCCCGATATGCTCAGGATGGGCGGGGACCATATCACCGTCTACAGGGACGGGCAGGAGTTCCTTGAGGGGGTGGATGAGGCCGTCATGAACCCGCGGTGCTGCACAATCCCGATAGAAGAGCACGCCTGGAAGAAGAAAGCAGAGGCTTTCGAGAGGATCTTTACCCGGCTGACGGGAAAGACCTGAAACTGCACCCTCCCCCATCCACCATCGATACACCAAGATTATATTGGTTCGAATGGAAACTGATTCCTAAAGGGAGTGCCCGATGGCTCAGATGGATATCAAGAAATACCAACCATATATCATCATTGGTCTCATCGTCATCCTCGCGCTGCTCACGCTCTGGACGCGGGGAATCCCCGCAGAGGGACTGGTGACCGACGAGGGTGTAAACCTGCTGGGAAACGATCCCTGGTACAATCTCCGCCAGGTTGAGCAGACGGTGGCAAACTTCCCTGCCTACGCCTGGTTTGACGCGATGACGCTTTACCCGACCGGGGACATGATCTACTGGGGGCCTCTCTTCATCGAGATCATATCCGTGTTCTGTCTCCTTGCCGGGGCAACGACACGGCCTGAGATCATGCTGGTGGCGTCCTGGGTCCCGCCGCTGATGGCCGTGGTCATGGTGCCGGTCGTCTACCTGCTGGCGCGAAAGATTGCTGACTGGAAGACAGGGCTCATCGCTGCCGGTCTTATTGCGGTCATCGGCAGCAACTACGCCTACCGCTCCCTCTTTGGCTTTGTCGATCACCACATCGCAGAGACGCTCTTCTCGACGATCTTTGTTCTCGCCTACGTGACGGCGCTGCTTGCGGCGCGGGGGGCCACAATCTCGCGGGCGAACCTTCAGGGCCTCAAGATCCCTGCTATAACAGCGATCATCGCCGGGGTAGCCTACCTCCTTGGCTACTTTACCATGCCGACGATGATCCTCTTTGCGCTCATCGTCGCAGTGTTCACGCTTGTCCAGTTCATACTGGACTACTTCCAGGGTAGGTCGAGCAACTACCTGGTCTTTGTAAACGCCGTCGTCTTTATAGTGGTTATCATTGGAACCGTGGCGTTCGGGTTCCCGCATCCGGGGCTTGACCTCTCGCGCTACACCATCGGACACGTCATAGCCAGCGCTGCCCTGATCGCGGGAACAGCAGCACTCTATGGGCTCTCGGTCTTCCTGAAAGAGCGGCCTAAATATTATTTCCCTCTCGCGCTCCTCGCCATTGCAGCCGTCGTCACCGCTGTGCTCTATGTCGCCCTGCCTGAGCTCTACAACCTCCTCATCTCAAGCCTCATCTCCTTCTTCGGCGAGCAGCCCGTAACCACAACCGTCCAGGAGGCGCGGGCATGGTCGTTTGACGCCGCCTGGGCGACCTTCCACTGGGGGCTGCTGCTTGCTGCCGGCGGAGCAGCCACCCTGATCTGGCAGAACCGCAAGGAGGTGAACCCCGCTCACACATTCGTCCTGGTCTGGACAGCGATCATCCTGGGGTCGACCGCCGCGCATGTCCGCTACGAGTACTACCTTGCCGTAAACATCGCTCTCCTCTCGGCGGTGTTTGCAGGCGCGGTCCTGGGCGCAACCTGGAAAGAGGTTGCCCTCCTCCTCCGGAAAGGAAGTGCAGACAGCGCGCGCCCCGCGGCGGGAAGAGCCGAAAAACGGGAAGAGCCTCCAAAGAAGAAGAGCAAGAAAGGGGCAAGGGCCGCTGATGCTCCTAAAGCGAAATCCAGGAAGCGTGATCAGCCTGATTACCTCAAAGTCGGCGGGTTTGTTCTGGTTGCTGCTCTCACCCTCCTCTTTGCCGGGACGTCATTCCAGGGGAACCTGGATCTCGCAAACAGCGCGAAATACAGTGGTATGGACTCGCAGTGGATGGAGGCCCTGGAGTGGATGGGAGAGAACACACCAGATCCCGGCGTCGATTACTACGCGATCTACGATCCGGAGACCTTCACCTACCCCGAAGAGTCATACGGCGTCATGTCCTGGTGGGACTACGGCCACTGGATCACGTTTATCTCGAAACGGATCCCGAACAACAACCCCTTCCAGCACGGCGTTGCAGGGCCGAACGGCTCGGCGGTCTATCTCGTCTCGACATCCGAGGAAGCCGCAAACCGCATCCTGGACAACATCGGTACACGATACGTGGTGACCGACTACCAGGTCGTCATGGGCAAGTTCCACGCCCCGGCAACCTGGGCTGATCCGAACGACACTGGAGGACTGCGGTTCCAGCCGGTATTCTTCGTTCCCATGGGTTCGGGATCGGCGGGCTACCAGGCGATGCAGTTCTACAACCAGGACTACTACATGACGATGGTCTCCCGTCTCCACAACTTCGATGGCTCCATGGCCGAACCGACAACGGGATCGGTGCTATACGTCGAGTACGCCGAACCGGAAATGGCAAACGCCTCATACCCGGTCATCACCAGCGCACAGGAGATGAACGCCACCGCGGCGGCCGCAGCAGCAGCAGCCTATAACCAGAATGCACCGGCGGGGTCTCACGCCGCCGTCCTGAACCTGTACTACGAGTACCAGGCTGACTCGGTCCTGCATCCGCTTGAGCGGGTGCCGGCGCTCAAACATTACCGGCTTGTCCACGAGACCCCCCAGAACATCTACGGCAACGTGGGCGAGGCCGGCCCTGACCTCAAGGCGGTCAAGATATTTGAGTATGTTCCCGGAGCCGCAATAAGGGGTGAGGGGGTCATCGAGGTCCCGATAGCCACAAACACCGGCCGGGAGTTTGTATACCGGCAGGAGAGCGAGAACGGTCTGTTTGTCGTTCCATACGCCACCTCCGGATGGTCGGGCGAGGTTAGAGCAACCGGGCCCTACCGGATCGCCGGCACCGGCCAGACCTTCGATGTGACTGAAGAGGATATCCAGCAGGGGCGCACCATCAACTGACAGGAATGCGCTACTCGATAATATACGGTGACATATTCACCCGGCACGATATTGAGGCCCACCCCGAGTCGGCCGCCCGGTTGCGGGCGGCCCTCGACTGCATACCCCCGAGCGCACGCTGGCGCCCCCCCATCCCCGCCTGCGAGGCCGATCTCGAGCGCGTCCACGACCCGCATTACATCCGCTGGGTGCGGGAGATGGCGACGGGCGCCTGTTTTCTAGACGCAAACACCTATGTCACCTGCCACTCTTTTGAGGCAGCGGCCCACGCTGCCGGGTCCACCATTGCAGCGGCGGAGCGGACGCTTGATGGTGAGCACTGTTTTGCACTTGTCCGCCCGCCGGGGCATCATGCCGAGCCCGACCGCGCAATGGGGTTCTGCATATTCAACAACGCCGCGGTTGCGGCGGCAAAAGCGCTCCTGTCCCTCGACCGGGTGGCGATCCTGGACTGGGACCTTCACCACGGCAACGGCACCCAGACGATCTTTTACGGGAGCGACAGGGTGCTCTTCTGCTCGGTGCACCAGGAGAACAGTTTCCCCTGGACGGGCTGGGTGGACGAGATCGGCACCGGCGCCGGCCGGGGCTACAACCTGAATGCACCGCTTGCGGCAGGCTCGACCCTCGCCGACTACGCCCTGGTATTCGAGGAGGTGTTCATCCCTGCTATCGTTCGGTTCCGCCCGGATCTTCTGATAGTCTCGGCCGGGCAGGACGCTCTCGCCGATGATGGGCACGGCGGGATGAAACTTGAACCCGACGACTACGGTGTGCTTGCCGGGATGCTGATAGACGGGACGGACCTCCCCCTGGCGCTGACGCTGGAAGGAGGCTACGGCCCCTCGGCCGGGAAGGCCGTAGGCGCTATATTCCAGGCCCTCGCGGGGAGACGGTTTGAGCCGGCAGAAAAGCCGGTGCACCGGAGCACGGAGCGGGTTGTGCGGATCTTAAAGAGAGTCCAGTTCTGTTGAGCGCCGCCGCGGTCGGGAGTTACATTACGGTAGGGTTAACCCCCCACCACGGGATGACCGCCGCCGGCGGGGGTCCATGCAGGAGACCTCGAAACCGGGGATGATCACCCTCACCACGGGGATCGCGGTTCTGGTGAGGTCGCAGACGCAGACCCTGTCGGTGTGGGGCGCGACCTCATCTAGTACACGCCGGATGTCCAGGTCGAACCGTCCTGTGCTCATATCAGGGATATCAGCGAGGTCGATGGCATCAGCGTTGCCAAACCAGATCCTGTTGATCCGTTTCAGCCGTTCATAACCCGCCTTCCTGATTACCGCCTCCCGCCGGATGTCGCCAGGTTCGCCGTGGAGAATACTCCCCCTTCTCTTTGCAACCTCCGTGAGCGCCTGGAACGCTGCAGCCTCGGGTGAGAGGTGGGAGGCAGACCCCGTGAGGATCATCGCAGGATCCCGTGTAACGGTGTCGTCTGCGGTGGCCGCGACTGTGGGGATCTCCGTTCTCCCATCGAGCAGCCAGAGGTGAATCTCGATCCCATTCTGCTCGAACCGCTCCAGCAGGCCGCGGGCGGCGCAATCCTTCTCGATGGTGAGGCGGCGGCCGGGGTTTCGCCCTGCATCAGCGATGCTGAGCGCGTCCCGCTCGATAACCTCGAGGAGTGCGTGGAAAATGGCCTCTTCCATGACGTTTCCCGCCGCAAGCCCGTTTGTGTCGCTCCGAAACAGCGGTGTCGTCAACCCGAGCGAGTCGTAGGGGTGAAAGACGGCGTTGCTCGGGACGTAGAGATCCTCGTCGTTCAGGATGTCCCTGGCCGGTGTCCAGTGGACCACCTCCCCCTGTTCGAGTTCCCGGGGAAGAATGAGGTCTTCGGGGTGCAGTGCCCGTGCAGGGCCGATCTCCTCGTAGGAGGCGTAATCCATGTGGTCACCATGGTATTCGGCGCAGCAGCGCTCGATCGCCGCCATCATCGCCGACACCCGTGCCTGGACCGCCTCTTTACCTGCTCCTGTGTAAACCCGAACCGCTCCCCGCGCCGCTCCCGGCCGGACTGCCGCAAATACAGGGATCCCGGTCCGGTCGAGCGGGGTTATATCCGTGATCTCTGTAACCCCGATCCCGCTCATAAGGGGTTTCACAACGGCGTCCGTCTCCCCCGGGGAGCGTGACCGGTGGCCGCCATCAAAGTAGACCTTCTCTACAGGGCGAATCGTGATCGGCATTCATGATCCCTTCGTGGTAATACCTTAATAGTGTGGCAGATCTATTCTAGCATGTTATGAGCACGGATGATATTGCAGTTGGTGCAGTCGTCCGGTACCCCCGTACCGGCACGACCGGAAAGGTCGTAAAGATCGAGGAGATCGATGGCCGGGAGTATGCTGAAATAGATGCCACCGGCCTTTACTACCTGCTGGATGAACTTATCAGGACAGAATTGACGGAGGTAGAGGCCAGGAAGAAGGAGCGCTCCCTCGAGGACTACATGAGGGAGCACAGGGAGATCCAGGAGCAGCTGGAGAAGGTCTGGGAGGTTGGAACCGACCAGAGCTGCGAGGGCGGCGGCTAACCCTCGATCGGTATGGTGGTGAGTTTCACCGCCTCAACACCCTTCTGTGCCATAAGTTTCTCGGTAATATCTTTCAGTATGGTTCCATCCCCCCTGACCAGGATAACCTCAAGACATTTGCTGTGCGTTACATGCGAGTGGAGTGAGGCCTGAATGTTGCCGGTATACTGGTGCTGTATGTCGATGAGCGTCTGGAGCAGTCCGCGCTGGTCATGGTCATAGACCATGGTTATGACGCCCTGGCGCTCGCCTTTTACGTCTGATATCCACTGGTAGTGAGTGATGTAATTCCGTATCGAGTCCCGTATCCCCTCGGACCGGGAAGAGTAGCCCCGGAGTGCCAGGATCTCATCAAACTTATCGAGGAGGCTCTTTGGAAGCGAGATCCCTATGCGTGATAGTTCGGTATCACCTGACATGGTGTGATCAGTTCCCTTATCACCCTTCATAGGTATAAATTTTCGCTAACAATCATGGTGATATTCACACTTCGTATGCTGAAAGCGGTACGGCAAACGGGGTGCGGGCCGATGCATGGTGTGAAGACGCGGCAAGGGATTACGAGAGCAATCGCTACCGATTATGTATAAGTAGTGTCATTCTATAATGAGTAAGGAGGTTCGAAAACTTTTGCGAGATGTATTCATTCCGGGTGTCAATATTGGGCTTGTAGGTCATGTCGATCACGGCAAGACCACTCTGGTCAGCGCGCTGACCGGCACCTGGACAGACCGGCACAGCGAGGAGATCAAGCGCGGCATCTCCATCCGCCTCGGGTATGCGGACGCAACATTTTACCGGTGTGAGAAATGTAAGGGCAGCGACGCTTACACCACCTCCGCGGAATGCCCAAACTGCGGGGGGAAAGCCGTCCCGTTACGGACGGTATCTTTTGTCGATGCACCCGGTCACGAGACGCTTATGGCGACGATGCTCTCGGGTTCGGCGTTGATGGACGGCGCGATGCTTGTTATAGCTGCAAACGAGTCCTGCCCCCAGCCCCAGACAAAGGAGCACCTGATGGCGCTTGAGTTGATCGGGATAAACAGGATCGTCATCGTCCAGAACAAGATCGATGTTGTGACCCAGGCGGAGGCGCTGGAGCATTATAAGCAGATCAAGCGGTTCATCAAGGGCACTATCGCCGAGAACGCTCCTATCATCCCGGTGTCTGCACAGAAAGGTGTCAATATCGGTGCCCTGATCCAGACGCTGGATGAGGTCATCCCGGAGCCTGAACGCAACCCTGATCTCGACCCGCTGCTCCTCATTGCACGCTCGTTCGACATCAACAGACCGGGCTGCAACTGGCGGGACGTGAAAGGCGGTGTCATCGGCGGGTCGCTCATCCGGGGGGTGCTGCGTGAGGGTGATGAGATCGAGATCCGGCCCGGCCGGCAGTTGCAGGTCGAGAACCGGACTAAGTGGGAGCCTATCACAACAAAGATCACCTCGATCAACGCCGGCAGGATCAATGTGACCGAGGCTAGTCCGGGGGGTCTTCTCGGCATCGCGACCAAACTTGATCCCGCACTGACGAAGAGCGACGCTCTCGCCGGGCAGGTTGCGGGGCTCGTCGGGAGACTGCCGCCCGTCCGGGAGCGGCTGAAGTTTGATGTAACGCTGATGGATCGGGTTGTCGGTGCGGACAGCGAGCAGATAATCGAGCCTCTCAAGCATAAAGAGCCGCTGATGCTCGCGGTTGGCACCGCGGTCACCGTCGGCGTGATCACGAACACCAGAAAGAATCAGGTCGAGGTTCAGCTGAAGCGGGCGGTCTGCGCGGAGACTGGTGCGAGGATTGCCATAAGCAGGCAGGTCGGCGGGCGATGGCGGTTGATCGGCATGGGTGTTCTGGTCGAGTGAAGGTGCTTCTCGACACAAACGCTCTCCTTATGCCGGTTCAGTTCGGTATCGATCTCTATGACGGGCTGATGGCGCTCCTGGGGGATTTCGAACCGGTAACGCTCGAAGAGGTGGTCGGTGAACTCTCCGGGCTTGCCAGGGGGCACGGCCGCGATGCGGCTGCCGCACGTGTGGGTCTTGAGATGGCCCGGCGCGCGACGATCGTGCCGAGCGGGAGCAGCGCGGAGTCTGTGGATGGCCGGGTGATCGAGTATGCCCGGCGGGAGGGATGCATCGTGGTTACAAACGATCGCAACCTCCGCAACGATCTTATTCGTGAGGGGATCGGTGTCGTCTCGATGCGGAAGGAAAGAACGCTGGAACTGATGAGGGGATAGGTGAAAATCATGTACTATAAAGTGACGCTGGAGGACAAGGTGCGGGTTCCGCCGCACCGCCTTGGGGAAGACCTTGAGAGGGTTATCCTCAACGTACTGCAGGAACAGCTGGAAGGCAGCATCTCAAAGGAGATCGGGATATTCATTGCGGTGACGGGTATTCTCGATGTCGGCGAGGGAGAGTTGATCCCCGGGGACGGCGCGGTCTACTACGATGTAAGGTTCGAGGCGATCGTTCTCCGCCTGGCGCTTCAGGAGGTGATCGAGGGCGAGGTTGTGGAGACGACAAGTTTCGGCGCCTTCGTCAGCCTGGGCCCGATCGACGCGATGCTGCACGTGAGCCAGATATCCGATGAGTACATCAACTACGATGAGAAGAACGGCAGGCTGATCTGCCAGGATTCAAAGCGTTCGATTGCCGCCGGCGACGGCGTCCGGGGCAGGATTGTTGCCCTCTCGTTAAACGAGCGTGAGCCAAGAGAGAGCAAGATCGGTCTCACCATGCGTCAGCCGGGCCTGGGCGCACTTGCATGGCTGGATGAGGAGTTCGAGGAGGAGAAGAAGAGGAGGTCGGCGTAAGATGGCCGTGGGTGGTAAGAAGGTGGTCAGGGTCTGCCGCGAGTGCCACCGCGTCGTTGAGGGGGAGGCCTGTGTGATCTGCGGCACCTCCAATCTGAGCGAGGACTGGGCCGGATACGTTGTGATAATCGATCCGGAGCACTCGGATATTGCAAAGAAGATGAACATCACCCTGCCTGGCCGTTATGCTCTGAAGGTCCGCTGATGCTCAGGCTTCCGGAAGCCCACCGGGAACTCTTCAAAAAACCGTTTGGCGTCCTTTATGGAAGTGTCGCCGAACTCCTTCCCCTGATCGAGGGGCGGGTGGTCTGCGCCGTCGGTGATGTGGTGACCCATAACCTCCTTGCTGCGGGGGTTGTCCCCGATATCGCCATCATCGACGGCTACACGATGCGCAGCCCCTGCAACCGTTCGCCCCTGCTCAGAGGGAGAAGGGTGACGGTGAAGAACCCTCCCGGAACTATCACCGACGACCTGGTCGCGGCTATCGATGAAGCGGTGCGGAACCGGCCTGTGGTCATCTTTGTCGAGGGTGAGGAGGATCTCGCGGTAATTCCGCTGGTTTTTGCCGCGCCGCCCGGGGTTGCCGTGCTATACGGTCAGCCGGGGGAGGGGGTTGTCCTCCGGATTGTGGATGAGGCGGCTAAGCAGGAAGCGGCGGCCATGCTGGAGCGTTTCATACGGGAGTGATGGCTTGCGGCTCTCTCTCCCCGCGCTCCATCCCAGAGTATAAATAAACCAGCCAACAATATTTTAGGGATATCGATGGAGTTCAAAATCACGCGTGATGTGAGGAACGAGGTCTTAAAGAGGAGAGAACTTGAGTTTGTTCTCACTTTCAACGGACCGACGCCCTCGCGGAAGAGCATTCAGGAGAAACTTGCCGCACTGCAGAACAGGGATGAGGGTCTCATCGTGCTCGACCTGGAGAGAACCCGGTTCGGGAAGATGGAACTTCTCGGCCGTGCCCGGATCTATGACGACGAGGAGACGAAGGTCTCAACCGAGCGGGAGTACCTGCTCAAGCGCGGCAAACCGAAGGCTGAGAGCGAGGCTTGAAGAGCATGGCGTCGAAGAGATACGAGTGCTACGAGGTCAAGGGCAATGCGGCGGTTCTGCTCAAGCGGCACTGTCCCCGATGCGGTCCAGGCGTCCTGATGGCCGAGCACGAGGATCGTGTGGCCTGCGGCAGGTGCGGCTACACCGAATTCCGTAAGTAGGCCTTCACCCCTATATACCCATACACGGCCGCGGGCACGGTATTTTACGGGCCGCGGTCGGTCTTTTCCTTGTAACGGAGCAGGACCTGTTCTATGTCTGATAAACGACCTCTCGAGGGGCTGGTGCTGGGGCTTGAGGGAACGGCGTGGAACCTCAGCGCCGCTCTCTTCGGGGAGGAACCTGCCGCCCTCCATTCGTCACCATACGTCCCCTCAAAGGGCGGAATTCATCCGCGGGAGGCTGCGCAGCACCACGCTTCGGTGATGAAGGATCTCATATCCCGGGTGCTGACCGACCCTGAACGGATCCGGGCGGTTGCCTTCTCACAGGGGCCGGGTCTCGGCCCGTCTCTACGGACGGTGGCGACAGCGGCGCGTGCCCTCTCGATAGCCCTGGGCGTGCCGCTCATCGGTGTCAACCACTGTGTGGCACACATCGAGATCGGGAGATGGGCGACCGGGTTTTCCGATCCCATCGTTCTCTACGCGAGCGGTGCAAACACCCAGGTGCTCGGTTACCTCAATGGCCGCTACCGGATATTTGGGGAGACGCTGGATATTGGTCTAGGAAACGCGCTCGATAAGTTTGCACGCTACCACGATCTGCCGCATCCCGGAGGCCCTGCCATCGAGAGCCTGGCGCGCAGCGGCGGCTACATCGAACTCCCCTACACCGTGAAGGGAATGGATCTTGCCTTCTCCGGGCTGGTCAGCGCCGCCCAGGAGAGCACCGCCCCCCTGGAGGATGTATGTTACAGCCTCCAGGAGACCGCGTTTGCGATGTGTGTCGAGGTTACGGAGCGGGCGCTTGCCCACGCCGGGAAGGATGAGGTGATCCTTGTCGGCGGGGTGGGTGCAAACAGCCGGCTTCAGGAGATGCTCCGGGTTATGTGCGAGGAGCGGGGGGCGAAGTTCGCCGTCCCCGAGCGGACTTACCTCGGCGACAACGGCGCGATGATTGCTTACACGGGCAGGATCATGCTGGACCACGGTGTCACCCTTCCTCTCGAAGAGTCGCAGATCCGGCCGGGTTATAGGGCCGATGAGGTGGATGTCGTCTGGAGGACGGAACCTGGCGAGATCTTTGCCGGCGGGCCGCACGAAGGCGGGGTTGCCCGGGGTGCAGAAGGTGTCGTGGAGATTGGTGAGGATACTGTTGCCAAGCGCCGGTTGAGCAAACGATACCGGCACCCGGCATTGGATCGCCGTTTGATCACTGAACGGACGCGGGCGGAGGCGCGCCTGATATCGATGGCGCGGCGGGCGGGTGTCCCCACGCCCGTGATCCGCGATATAACGACTGACACGATCGTGATGGAGCGGATTCGTGGCGATCTGTTGAAGTATGTCGCCGCACCGGAGACGATCCGGGTCGCCGGCGAGACGGTTGGGAGGCTGCACGCCGCAGGGATAGTCCACGGCGACCTGACGACCAGCAACATGATCGTCCGTGACGGCCAGTGCGTACTGATCGATTTCGGGCTTGCCTCTACATCATCGGAGGTCGAGAGCCGCGGGGTTGATATCCACGTCTTCTTCCAGACGCTTGAGAGCACCACCGCCAACTCCGGGGAACTGATCGAGGCGTTCATCGAGGGCTACTCCGGCGTCTTTCCCGACGCGGATGAGGTTATTGAGCGAGAGCACGAGATTGAGCTGCGGGGGCGTTACCTCTGAAGATCACGGTGGTGACGAGCAACGCCAACAAGGCTCGGGAGGTTGCGGCATACTTTGAGGGGGTGCTCGAGGTTGAGCATGCCGCGCTGGAGTGCCCGGAGTTCCGGCATAACGATCTCGGGGAGATCGCCCGCGGGAAGGCGGAGTTTGCCTACGAGAGACTCTCAAGGCCTCTGATAGTTGACGACACCGGTCTATTCATCGATGCGCTCGGCGGGTTCCCGGGGCCATATGCCGCCTACGTCCAGGATACGATCGGCAACGCGGGGATCCTGAAACTCATGGAGGGCGTCGAGGAGAGGAGCGCCAGATTCGAGACGGCGATCGCGTTTGCACGGGAGGACGGCATCCGTATCTTCCGGGGCGCCCTTCCCGGGGCGATCGTTGCCCCGCGTGGGGCGGAGGGGTTCGGCTATGACCCCATATTTGAGTACGCGGGGCAGACGCTTGCCGAGATGCCGCTTGCCGAGAAGAACCGGGTCTCACACCGGGCGCGCGCTCTCCAGGCGTTCCGGGCCTGGATCGAGCAGGAGACCGGAGAGCGACAGAACCGTTAAGAGGGAATAAAGGTAAATGACATAAAGCTGGTGTTTTAATATGGCGAGATTTCCCGAAGCTGAAGCACGTCTTCTCAATGTAAAGATCTGCATGAAATGCAATGCCCGAAACGCAGTCCGCGCGACACACTGCCGCAAGTGCGGTTCAGACGAGCTCAGGCCGAAGTCCCGGGAGCGTAAAGCGTAAAGACCGGTGCGCGGCTTTCGCGCGCCTCCGGTATACTTTTTTTATGGGGGGGCATCGCCTTCTTCAGGCGGAGTAGTAGGTGACCTTTCGGCCTTCTTCGCTGTACTCGCCCCTGAAGGTCTCGATGTTGCGTTTGTAGCCGATCCGCTCTTTGAATCCAAGTTCGCGGAGCCTTTCGCGGACCCGCATCACGTCCGCCTCGTCCGCCCAGTCCTTTGTGTAGACGTAGATGACCGTCCGCTCGTCGCGAGAGTCTGGATCGGGTCTGGCGGTGCTGACCTTCGCGGATATGCCGAGTCTCCCCTCAACGGTCTCGTTTCGAACCTTTCGCCACGCCTCGTCCGCCTCCCCTGCAGGGACGAAGATGAGCCATTTTCCAGCCCTCTCGTCGTCGACCCCCCGCTCATGCGGACCCGGTGCGTCCTGGACTATCCAGTAAGTTCTTGTAGTCTTTGAGGGGGAAACTCCCTCGCCCTCTCTCAGAGGAGCATATATGGCGTCGATGCTCCCGAACCGTTTGAGCAGGGCATCTGCGAGTTCGGGGTAATCCTCTCTGAAACGGCTGAAGACCTCACGGAGTTCCTCTTTGAAATCGGTCCCCTGCTCGACGAGTTCGAAGAGGTAAGGGCCGCGGCGCCTGAGTTCGCGGTTGAGGTAGATCTCAAAGATCCCGTAGACTGCATCGGCCAGGGCTTCCGGATCGATCCCGCTCATACATAACTGTAGCCGCCGGAACGGTGAAAATGGTTTTGAAGTTACCGGTCAAGCGCTTCTGCAACGAGTTCTGCGGCCCGCTCGCCGGAGAGAAGCATCCCGCCAAAGATCGGCCCCATGCGGCACTCCCCGGCAACGGCGTTTGCCGCCATACCGGCGACAAAGAGGCCGGGGTAGACCTCTTTTGTGTGCTCCAGAATCCGTGACTCGGCACGCTCGGCCCACATGAAACTCTCGCCTTTGACCTGGATGTTGCCGCCTTTACGCTCGATCATCCGGGCGATCGTTGCATCGTGCCCCGTTGCATCGACGGTGCAGGTGCAGGCGATGGTGAGCGGGTCAACGTGCAGTCCGGCCATATCTACCGGTGTCCAGTTGATGACCAGGCCCCCAACCCTGCCGTCGCCGCGAACCATCACGTCCTCGACCGTGACCAGGTTGAAGAACTCTACACCGGCATCGCAGGCCGCCGCGGTGAGTTTGGCAACCGTCTCGACCGATTTCGCAACGTAGTAGCCCTCCTCAAACTCGCGGCAGGCGACTCCAAACCGGTCGAGCAGCCGCCTTGCCTCTTCCTGGACGACAATCCTTGGAAACATCATCCCGCCGCCCCACATCCCGCCGCCTATGCTGAGTTTCTTCTCGATGAGGGCGCACCGGATTCCCCGTTCGCCGAGGAGCGCGGCGCATGTGAGCCCTGAAGGCCCGCCGCCGATAACGGCGGCGTCCACCTCAAGGAGGTCGATGAGCGCCCGGTGCTGCTCTTCCAGGATTGCCCTGCTGATGGTCACTTCGTTCAGTCTCATGTCCTTCATTTATATCTGCCAGGGGGAGATAAGGGCACCGCCGTGTGCCACGAAAAACCGCTGGATCGCGGTTTGGAGCGCGAGCGCCCGGAAAGATCCCGACGAAGGTCTTAATAGCGGCACTGCACAACATATACCCTACCATGAAGTGGACGCGCGATTTCGGTCTCACTATGAGGATGATCCTCACGTCGCTCCTTCTCCTCATAGTCTACCTGATCTTCCTTGGCATCCTTGCCGCGCTCGGGTTCCCGTTTGAGTCCCTCCTGCTGGTGGCTGCCCTTATGGCGTTCCTCCAGTACTACTTCTCAGATAAACTGGTGCTCTGGAGCACCAGGACGAGAATCGTCGGGGAGGACGAGTACCCGGAGTTGCACCGGATGGTAGAGAGCCTTGCCGCCAGGGCGGGTCTTCCCAAACCGAAGGTCGGGATTATGGTGTCCCCGGTGCCGAACGCGTTTGCTACCGGGCGCAGCCCGAAGAACGCGGTTGTGGCGGTAACCGACTCGATCATGCGGACGCTCAACCGCGAGGAGCTTGAGGCGGTGCTCGCCCACGAGATATCTCATGTGAAGAACCGGGATATGCTGACCCTGACGATGGCGAGTTTCATATCGATGCTTGCCTTCCTGATCATGCGTAACTGGATCTTCATAAGCCTCTTCAACGACCGCGACAACAACATGGGCGCGTTGATACTGGTCTACGTGGTCTCGATCGTTGTCTGGCTGGTGAGCACCCTTCTCACGCGGGCCCTCTCCCGCTACAGGGAGTTTGCCGCGGACCGTGGCAGTGCAGTCCTGACGGGGAACCCCCGGGCGCTGATATCGGCGCTGACGAAGATCAGCGGCCGGATGGACTACATCCCGGCCGAGAAGAAGCAGGAGATTGAGGGGGCAAACGCCTTCTTCATCATCCCGGCCCTCTCGGGAAACACCCTTATGGAACTCTTCTCCACCCACCCGCCCCTCGAGAAGCGGGTGGCTGCCCTCCAGGAACTGGAGGCGCAGATGCGGGGCTACTGACCCCGCCTCTCCAAAGCCCACCCGATCAGCGATCTGGACTATAAACTCTCCGCGTTTTTCCTGGAAGAATGCCGCCGGCG